>JGI20213J14113_1000323_pt1 | contig 10717 bp, 8 predicted proteins | sample WetSurMetagenome_3_FD_14113 | JGI IMG/M metagenome (IMG submission 14113) | reverse complement strand
GGTTTTATCATCGACAGGAAAAGGAGCCGATATAATGGTCCCGATGGCAATCCCAACCTTTGGAGGAATGGTAATTCAGGTAATGACTGTTTTTGTTGTTCCTCTTTTCCAGGCAATGTGGAGAGAAGGTGAAGTAACTCAGAATAAAAATAAAGTTGCTGCTCAAACTATTAATAATTAATTGGAAAATGAAAGNGATAAAATATAAGAAATTACTAATCGTATTTATTGCACTGGGTAGCTGGATTGTNNCCAGTAGCCAGNAATATCCTGATTCACTTCTCAGGTATCTCGAAATTGCAGCGAAAAACAATCCCACTGTTCTTCAAAGATTCAGCGAATATCAGGCATCATTACAAAAGATACCTCAGGTTGGCAGTTTACCGGATCCCGAATTAAGTGCAGGAGTATTTCTTAGTCCAATGGAGCTGGTTAACGGTAATCAGGTTGCCGATTTAAGATTAATGCAAATGTTCCCATGGTTTGGTGTTCTAAAATATGGCAAAGATGAGATGAGCCTGATGGCAAAGGCAAAATTTGAACTTTTCCGGGATGCAAAACTTCAGGTTTTTTATGATGTTCAGCGTACCTGGTACGAACTATATAAAGTTCAAAAGGATATCAGTATCTCTGAAAAGAATTTAGAGATACTGAAATTGATAGAACGGCTTACCATTGTCAGATTCAAATCAGCCTCACTGGAAAACACGGGGACTTCATCTCAAAGTACAGAAACCTCTTCGGTTGGGAGGAATATTAATGGTACTGGTTCTTCCGGAATGCAAACCATGGGTGCAGGTCAGAAAAATACAAGNTCTTCAGGATCGATTCAGTCTTCCTCAATGCAGACTGGTACTATGGGATCCTCTTCAGGAAGTTCCGGTCTGGCTGATATATATAGGATACAAATCGAATCCAGTGACCTTGAAAACAATATTGCTTTACTGAAGAATCAACAAAACTCCATCATAGCAAAGTTTAACACATATCTTAACAGATCTGTAACATCACCGGTTTACACATACGAAAAGATTACCAGGGATTCTCTTGAATTTGCATTGACCGTCGTTTCGGATAGTATGTTGGCACATAATCCTATGCTGGGAATGCTGGATTTCGAGAAACAATCATTAGAAGCAAGAAAAAAAATGGTTACACGAATGGGCTATCCAATGGTCGGTTTGGGTATCAATTATTCAGTGATCGGAAAAAGTACTATGTCGGCATCATCAATGAATGGAAAGGACATGATAATGCCAATGGCAGTTTTTACTTTACCTATCTACAGGAAAAAATATACTGCAATGCAAAAAGAAGCTGAACTCCTGAAAGAAGCCTCTTCCGAAAATTACCAGGCAACTTCTAATTCATTACAGTCAGAGTATTACCAGGCTGTATTGTTGTATCAGGATGCGCAACGCAGGATAAAACTGTATGAAAATCAATTTCGTCTGGCATCAATATCGCTTGATCTTATGTTAAAAAGTTTTTCAACTTCTTCATCAGGACTTACAGATGTCCTGCGCGTACGACAACAAACACTCGACTATGAACTTAAAAAGGTCGAAGCTGTTGCTGATTTCAATATCGCTGTTGCCTGGTTAAATAGATTAGGAAATTTGGAAATTGAGGGAAATAAATAGAAATAAGCTGAAATAAATTGTATTTCAACCTTATTTCAATGTATTTCAAATAAGTATTAAAATATGAAGCAGAAAATAATAATAATCAGCGTTACCCTACTTGCAGGTATTTTTCTCGGATGGTTGTTCTTTCATTCCGGAGGAAAAAACGAGAATAAACATGATCAATCGTCTGAAGTGGTTCAGGGTACTATCTGGACGTGCTCAATGCACCCTCAGATAAGAATGGAGCAGCCGGGTAAATGCCCGATCTGCGGAATGGAATTAATTCCACTTGTTAAGAGCAGTACAGCTTCTATCGATCCGGCTGCAATTCATTTGAATAAAGAGGCTGCTCAGTTGGCCAATGTTCTGACCTCCATTGTTTCAAAACAAAAGCCGGTAAAAGAGGTGCGTCTATATGGTAAAGTACAGGCTGATGAAAGATTGTTTCAGAGTCAGACAGCGCATGTTCCCGGGCGTATAGAACAACTGTCTGTAAATTTTACAGGGGAAACGGTAGTAAAAGGTCAGATACTTGCAGAAATATATTCCCCGGAACTTATCACCGCACAGCAGGAGTTATTGGAAACAGTTAAAACAAAACAATTGCAACCGGAATTATACGAAGCTTCCAAAGAAAAACTTCGACAATGGAAGCTAACAGATGATCAGATTGCTAAAATTGAAAGCTCCGGAATTGTGCAAAATAATTTTGAAGTGGTTTCGAATACAGCAGGGACTGTAATTGCCCGCAGAGTAAATAACGGTGATCATGTAGCCCAGGGAACTGTTTTATATGATATTGCTGATCTTTCGAAAGTATGGGTTATGTTCGATGCATATGAAAGCGATCTGCAATTTTTACACATTGGTGAAAAACTTTCATTTACCCTTCAGGCTTTACCCGGTATTGATTTTTCTGGTAATATAATTTTCATTGATCCGGTAATTGATCCTGTTACCAGGGTCGCAAAAGTGAGGGTTGAAACAGGAAATCAATCCGGAAAACTAAAGCCTGAAATGTTTGCTACAGGAATTGTCTCAACTACACTTAACGAATACCGTAACAATATGGTCATACCGAAATCTGCAGTACTGTGGACTGGCAAGCGTTCAATTGTTTATGTCAAACAACCAGGGGATGAGCCAATTTTCAAATTACGTGAAATTGGTCTCGGTCCGATGCTTGGAGAAAGTTATGTCGTTACAGATGGTCTCTGGGAAGGAGAAGAAATCGTTACCAGTGGAACTTTCAGTGTTGATGCTGCAGCCCAGCTTGAAGGAAAACCAAGTATGATGAATCAGCAGGGAGACAAAACTTCCTCAATGCCCGGGATGGTTATGCCTGGTGACCCCAAGTAATGAAAATTCAATTACTCATCATTCGGCGAAAGATATTTCATTCAATAGAAAATCAGGTTCAACCCTGATTTTTACCTTTTCACTGATTTTTTTCAGCTGAATTCTTTACCAAGATGTATTTTTGGGAAAAATCCGAAGGATATGAAAACGCTTAAACATTTTTGTATTATTATTTGTGTTTTCATTGCAGGAGCGTTCACCCCGGGGCAACTAAAAGCACAGGATCTGAAAAAAAATCCAGCTCTCGATGAAAAAGTAAAACAATTTCTTGAAGATCATTCCGGGCAATGGCACGATCTTAATATTTCAGCAGCTGATGGACAATTACTTTATGATCTTGTAATAAAAGGGAATTACAAAAGTGCTCTTGAGATTGGTACCTCAACAGGTCACTCAGGCATTTGGATAGCCTGGGCATTAAGTAAAACCGGCGGTAGGCTGATTACTATTGAATTAGATGAGTCCAGACATGAAATTGCCCTTCAGAATTTTAAGGATGCGGGTCTTTCAGAATACGTTGATGCAAGGCTTGGGAATGCCCATTCATTGGTTAAGGAGCTTAACGGTCCTTTTGATTTTGTCTTCAGTGATGCAGACAAGGATTGGTATAAAAACTATTTTATTGATGTTAATCCCAAACTTAAGATTGGTGGATGCTATACTACGCATAATATATCCGACAGAAGTACGGGTGGCTATGGCAGAGGAGGCCGGGGTGGTAATGGAGGTTCGGGAGATTACTTTGATTATGTAAAGAGTTTAAAAAACTATGAAACCACGTTGATTAATAGTACATTAATAAGCTATAAAAAAGCTGAAAAATAATTTAGAGCAATCTGATATTTAATAAATAATTGAAGGGGAAATTATGTATTTCTTAAGTTGATGAAATCAAATTCAATAAAGCAATTTTTCGTTATTGCACTTCTGCTGTCATTCGCTATCGCAGTGACTATACATTTCCCGAGTGTTATGAATTATTTTTTTGGAGAGGAAGGCGTTGGCAGAACCAAACATGGATTCACACCTGGTTTTACTCATTTGGTAGGTCATCTTGTCATAACCTACATTATTGCGCTCCTCATGTTTACATTAAATTTCTTCATTTTAAATCCGGTAGAAAAGCATGGCAGACTTAAGTTATATAGTATTTTTCTTGCTATTGTACTGACAGTAATTTCAGTTTATATACTGAACGATTTGCTGTTTTCAGTCCTGAACAAAATAGATGATGGAGGTCCGCCTAGAGGAAGAGGACATCGGGATGAATTTGATTATGCTAATTTTTTTGTTTCGGGTCTCGTTGTAGGTTGTGTATTGATCATCCGGTTGATCTTCCAGAAGCAGACGATTACCCTGGAGAATGAAACTCTCAGACGGGAAGCCCTGCAAAGTCAGTTTGAGTCTCTGAAAAATCAGTTAAGCCCGCATTTTCTCTTTAATTCATTAACTGCTCTTAAAATATTAATCAAGGAGGAACCTGAAACAGCTCAGAATTATGTCAACAGTCTCTCCAGGGCACTTCGGTACACTCTGAAGAGTAATGAAAAACAGCTTGTCACTCTAAAGGAGGAAATGGAATTTATGGAATCCTATTTATTTCTTATCAGGATGAGGTTTGGCGATAATCTTTCCATTGGTACAATTATAAATGAAAATCTATTATTGCACAATTTACCGCCTCTTACAATCCAGACTCTTGTGGAAAATGCAATCAAACATAACGAGATCAGTAAACGAAATCCTCTCCGAATTAATATTTTGACCACTGAGAATGAGAGCCTTGTTATCGTAAATGATATCCACGAGAAGATCACCGGAGAAGAAGGTACCGGGATAGGTCTGACAAACCTGTCAAAGCAGTATCAATTGCTTATAAATAAAGAAATTATTATTCGTAATGAAAATAACCGGTTCAGTGTGGAAGTTCCTTTAATAAGACCATAGCAGATGAAGGCGTTAATAGTTGAAGATGAAATTCTTGCATCAAAACATTTAAAACAGGTTCTGGATGAAGCCGGAGATATCTCAGTTATCACGGTACTCGAATCCGTAACTGAAACAATTGACTGGTTCAAAAAAAATCCTCAGCCAGATATTGTTTTTCTGGATATTCATCTGGCTGATGGAATAGCATTTGAGATATTTAAGCATATTAATATCACCTGTCCGATTATTTTCACGACTGCTTATGATGAATATGCTCTTAAAGCATTTAAAGTCAACAGCATTGATTATCTGCTGAAACCAATTGAATTGAGTGATATGCAGGTTGCAATAAAAAAGTTAAAGGGACTAACAGGTTCAGAAAACTTGAAAACTGCTTTAAACAATCTCATTACTTCATACGGGAAGACCTCAAAATACAAAAAGCATTTTCTGATCCCCTCAAAAGGAGACAAGCTGATACCTGTTCAGACAAGTGATCTGGCTTGTTTTTACATAGACGCCGGTAATGTTAAAGCAATTTCAATTGATGGCAAGACGTACAAATTTGATTATACACTCGATGAACTTACGGACTTGCTTGATCCTGAATTGTTTTTCCGGGCAAATCGCCAGCACATAATTTCAAGGGCAGCAATAAAAGATATTGATCTCTGGTTTAACAGCCGCTTATCGGTGAATTTAAAAATANCTGTTCCTGAAAAAATAGTGATAAGTAAGGCCAGGATCCCTGATTTTAAGAAATGGTTCGGAAATTAATGGTAAAATNAATTAGTAGATAAATGGGAAAATTACTGAAAACACTTAACAAGGGTGCTTTTGGATTTTTGGCAGTGATCTTATCCTTGAGTCTTCATAATAATCTTTTCGGCGAGGAGGCAGTCAGGATTAAAAGGCTTAGCAGTCCCGTCGAATTTGATGGTGTACCAAAAGAAGCTGCATGGGAGGTTCTTGATAATTTCCCTCTGACAATGCACAAACCGAATTTTGGCTCCCAACCTTCTGAAGGAAGTGAGGTTAGAATCGGTTACGATAATGAATTCCTTTGGGTAGGAGCCAGTCTTTACATGCAAGATGCATCAAAGATTTTTGCAATGACCAAGAAAAGGGACGAAGAGCTTTTTGATTATGATGCCTTCGGTATTATTCTTGACACATATAACGATAATGAAAACGGGCTTGCATTTTTTACTGCTCCAACAGGTCTTAGAACTGATTACACAATCTCAAATGACGCATCAGGACAAGGAGGTGGTCCTGGCGGACCTGCGTTCATGAATTTCAGCTGGAATACTTTCTGGGATGTCAAAACAACCAGGGATGATAAAGGCTGGTACGTCGAAATGAGGATCCCTTTTTCAAGCCTGAAATTCAAGTCGGAAAACGATATTGCAACAATGGGCCTGATAATATCCCGCAACATCAGTGCGAATAATGAAACAGATACCTATCCTGCAATTGACCCAAAATATGGATTTATGGCTACAAATAAACCTTCACAGGGACAGACAGCTGAAATTGAAGGAGCCAAGCCAACAAAGCCATTATATATCTCTCCTTACCTGCTTGGAGGCTTCTCACGCGACTGGTCCTTAAATGACGAAGAGACAGAATATGTTAAAGAAGATAATCCTCAGTACAACGCCGGAATTGACGTAAAATATAATATCAACAGCAATCTTACACTGGATCTTACTGCAAATACCGATTTTGCTCAGGTAGAAGCTGACGATCAGCAGGTAAATCTTACAAGATATTCCCTTTTTTTCCCGGAAAAACGAAAATTCTTTCAGGAACGATCCAGTCTGTTTGAATTCAGTCTTGGAGGCCATGAAGACAATCTGTTTTACAGCAGGAATATCGGGATTGCAGATGGAGAACCTATAAGAATATACGGAGGAGCAAGGCTTACAGGTCGACTTGGGAAGTGGGATATGGGTTTTCTTGACATGCAGACAGCTGAACACGAGGAAACACCCGGTGAGAATTTCGGTGTCCTCAGGATGCGCAGGCAGGTTATAAATCAGAACAGTTATGTGGGTGGAATTATGACTTCAAGACTTGGAATGAATGGCGATCAGAATCTCGCTTATGGTGTCGATGGTATCTTCCGTCTTTTCGGCGATGATTACCTTAACGTTAAATGGTCTCAGACATACGACAGCAAAATCGGCAATAAAATGAATTCTCTCGATCCGTCATTTATTCTCGTTAACTGGGAACGTCGGTCAGAAGAAGGCTTCGCTTACAATTTTAACTATACCTATTCAGGGCAGGAGTTTAATCCCGGAGTCGGTTTTGTCAGAATGGAAGGAATCCAGGGGCTAAATGGCCAATTGATGTATGGTTGGCTTCCGGGTGAAAGATCAAAGCTTTTTAATTATAATATCAACGTAAGGGGTGAAAGATACATGCGACTCGAAGACGGAGAACTTGAATCCATGAGAATATCTCCGGGATTCGAGATCAATACAAAAAAAGGAATTCACAGTGAAGTCTCCCTTGAGATACAGGAGGAAGGCGTTAAGTACGATTTCAACCTGTCGGATAGTATAACCATATATGCAGGTGAATACTCCTTTACAGGTCTGGAAGCAACGTTCGGAACATCAAATGCAAGGAAGATCTCTATCATGACAGAGGTAAACGGAGGCCAGTTTTATGACGGAAAAAGATTTGGAGTAAGAGCTGAACCTAACTTTAATCTTTCATCAAGCCTGAAACTATCTGCAATGTACCAGTTTGAGGCATTACGGTTTCCTGAGAGGGAGACAAACAATTCACTCAATATTCATTCAGTGAATGTGAAAGCATTATATATGTTCAGCACAAAATTGTCTGCAACAATACTGGTTCAATATGTAAATACTGAAGATGATCTTATAACTAACTTCAGGCTTCGGTATAATCCTCGTGAAGGAAATGATTTCTATCTGGTATTTAACGATTACCGAGGGATCGCTGATAAATATTCGGTACCTGAATCACCAAAATTCTTCAACAGAACGATAATGGCCAAGTATATCCATACATTTATTTTATAAATATCATTATCACTCCTTCAATAAAGTTTAAGATTATTTTAAATTTTTTAGAATGAAACTATTCTCAATAACTGGCACAATTATATTCCTTCTACTCTTAAATGCTATAATGATTAAAGCGCAGCCCATACCAATAGAACTGATGATGGGATACAAGTATGGGACCGTTAATCTTTCATTCAGCAAGAATTTCTCTCAGGATTCCAGGCTCGGATTTTTTCATATGAATACGGTTCAGTTCGACTATAAGGATGAGGATAATAACAGTTTCATCCTTCAGGATCTGATCTATGTTGAAACATTTAAAAATCTGCGCGTAGCAGGTGGAGTGGCTTACAGTAAAGGTGGATTCAATCCAACAGCAGGTTTTCAATATGTACTTAGCGGCAAAAAGCTGGTATTTCTCTTTGCTCCAAGAATCAATATCGAAAGTGAGCCGTCTTATGATATAATGACAGTTGTACAATACAAGCCGGAAATAAATGATCGTGCTAAGCTCTTTACCAGGATTCAGATGCTGAATCTGTTTGACTCCGGAGGCAATATAAGAAGCTATCAGTGGATGCGTCTGGGACTGGAGGTAAAAGGGATTCAGTTCGGACTGGCAGCCAACCTGGATGAATATGGCCCTAATCCTTCTATAGAAAACAATTTTGGACTATTTTTAAGAAAAGAGATTTTCTGACAGTATAAATTGTTATAGTAACCTTGTAATTTGAAAACAATGTCTAAAAGATTTGTTGTTTCACTGGCACTGACTGCTATAAGTTTTTTCATTCTGAAATTCGCAGCAGGACAGGCAAAAGATCCCCTGTTGTTCCCAAAGGATAATTTTACAGTGGAGACCAAAACCGTGAAGACCTCTCTTGGTGAAAAGAAAGTCACCTATCGCTCTTTTATGCACATTCCTTATGTTGCAAATCCCATCGACAAAGATTATCAAAGCCTGAACGTCAGTGTTCCAATAAAGGTTGATGATACAGATGTCGACGCAACAAATGCTCCTGTTTTATTTGTAATCGGTGTCGGAGGCTATATGTCAGTGAATAATGCCCGCACCGGTTCCGGGAACTCCCAGGGTGGTGGTCCTGGTGGAACTGGTAATATCAGTGGCAAAGCTGATCTTGCCCTGGCCGCGGGTTATGTTGTGGTGTGGCCTGGCTGTCGCGGAAGGGACAATAAGGCTGCGGATGGAACATATTACGGCAAGGCGCCAGCTGCCATAGTTGACCTTAAGGCAGCGGTTCGCTACATACGACATAACAAGGGTTTTATGCCAGGCAATGCTGACTGGATCTTTTCAACCGGTGTAAGTGCAGGAGGTGCCCTCTCGGCTCTCCTCGGCGCTTCAGGAAACAGTCCTTTGTATGACTCATATCTTAAGGAGATTGGTGCAGCCGACACCCGGGATAATATCTTCGGGAGCGCCTGCTTCTGCCCGATCACCGACCTGGAACACGCCGACGGGGCTTATGAGTGGATGTATGGAAACTCACCTGCCAGATCAGGTTTGGTGGATCAGGAGCTTTCAAAACAGCTTAAAGCCATCAATGCTTCTTATCAGGCCTCTCTGAATCTGCAGGGCAAAAATGGCTTTGGAACTATCACTGTCGATAACTATGACAAATACCTTCTGCAGTTTTATCTTATCCCCTCAGCTAATAAGTACCTGAAAAAACTGACGGACGAAAAACGAAACGAATACCTCGCAAATAACAAATGGATCACATGGAGTGATAAAGGGGCAGCGTTTGTCTTTACAGACTATGTATCGCATGTTGGCAGAATGAAAGGACTTCCTGCCTTTGATGATTTTGCCATGAAGCAGCCTGAGCCTGTTTTATTCGGCAACAAAACCACAGAAGCCAGACATTTTACCAGTTTCAGCCTGCAGCAATCAACAGGTGATAAAAAGAAAGAGATTGCCGGCGACCTGAAAACACTGATTAATATGATGAATGCAATGTATTTCATTGGTCAGAAAAACAGTGATATTGCTAAATACTGGTGGTTACGCCAGGGCACTTCTGACGCTCATACCTCACAAACTGTCATCACCAACCTGGCCACAAGCCTTGAGAACGGGAACAAGGATGTGAATACGTTTCTTTACTGGGATGCCGGACATGGCGCGGATGAGGATCCGGAAGATTTCATCGCCTGGATAAGAAATGTCACAGGTTTCGCAAAACTTGCCAAACCCGGGAAATAATTGTCAGGTTAGCTGACTATTGGACTATATCTATTCTTTGACTATTTTTCTTACATAAGTTTTCAGGGAAGTTTCGACCCTTATAAGATAGAGGCCTTTTGATAAGTGCTCTGTATCAAATTCAAAAGACTCCCCGCGCACATTTTTGGTCGTAAGTAAATGACCATAAATATCAAAAAGACTTATAGATACAATTTCAAACCCTGCCTTTATCCTCAGAATGTCACTGACAGGGTTCGGGTAAATCTGAAGATCATTTTCAGTATTAATATTATTGACAGATGTGATAACATCTTTTGATGCAATCCAGTTGACCGGATTATTATTATCCAGGTCAGGGCTGAGCAGTTTCAGGTAATAACCATTTCCATCGGCATCAGGCCATGGAACTGTATCAGAATAGATAACATTATCAATAATATTCCCGAATCCATCGGATAAAATCAGATTCTCGCTCTTATTTGACAGGTTCCTGGTAAACTGACCAAAAGGATTAAAACCATAATTTGATCTGAAAGTTTTATAAT
>JGI20213J14113_1000321_pt1 | contig 10722 bp, 8 predicted proteins | sample WetSurMetagenome_3_FD_14113 | JGI IMG/M metagenome (IMG submission 14113) | reverse complement strand
TTACGGCACAATTAAATTATTATGGAGTTGATTTTGATACAGTTAAAGCTCAGAAGTTCGATATGGGTAAGATGTGGACATTTGAAAACCCTCCTCTCGACTACTTTGAAGAAACTTATAATTTCAGACCAACACAGGAATGGCTTGATAAAGTTCAGAACTCCGCATTAAAATTTGGGAATGGATGCTCTGCTTCATTTATTTCAGAAGACGGGTTGATCATGACAAACCATCATTGCATCCGCGGGCTATTAAGAGATTTGAGTATAAATGAATTGGATTTATTGAAGTATCCGTTCTATGCAGAGAATCAGGAAGCAGAAATGAAAATACCTGGTTTGTTTGTAAGTGAATTGATGACAATAGTCGATGTAACAGATGAAATACAATCTGCGATGAACGAAGTCAGCTCTGATTCAGAAAAAGTCGTAATTAAAAATCAGAAAATTGAAGAGATCAAGGGGAGATATTCTAAACAAAATGCTGAATTGAATTACAATGTCGTCTCTCTTTATTACGGTGGGAAATATTCACTGTATGGATATAAAAGGTATAATGATATAAGATTGGTCTTTGCCCCTGAACTTATCGTTGCCAAGCTTGGCGGCGATTATGATAATTTTACGTATCCGAGGTATGGATTTGATTGTGCTTTTTTAAGGGCATATGAAAACGATAAACCAATTAAGACCAGTCACTATTTTAACTGGAGTGCTGAACCAATTTACGAGGGCCAGACGGTTTTTGTCGTTGGAAATCCGGGAAGCACAAACAGATTATTTACTCTTGCACAACTTGAATACTTACGAGATTATTATTTTGGACTTCAGACTCCGATGCGAAAAGAACTTTACGAAATTTATAAGGAGTTAGTTGAGCAATCTAATGCAGAGGATATGAAATTGATTGCTACTTTGTTTAATGTGGGCAATGGCTTGAAAGTTTTTGATGCAACATATCAATCACTTAAGGATCCATTATTTCTTGCCAGGAAAAAAGATTTTGAAAAAAAGTTTAATGATGCTGTCCAAACAAATCCGGAACTGAATAAAGCCTACGGAAACATCTGGAATCAGATTGCTGAAAACAGGAAAGAAGCTTCAACCTATGCTAAAGAAATATTTGAGTTAACTATCAGCTCGACTTATTCACCAAAATATTTATTTATTGCAAGAGATTTGGTTAATCTTGCTGATCAGCTCAAGCTCCCTGAAGATGAAAGAAGTGAAAACTACAAAGGCGAAAATCTTGATAAGTTTATCGAAAATATTTTCCCTGCAGTTTTCGACAAAAATCTGGAAGACAAAAAACTAATCTTACAGCTTAATGTGTTGATAAATAAACTCCCATCTAATAATGAATCTTTAATGACATTGACTGATGGTAAAATTTCGAGTGAAGCAGTCACCAGCCTTCTGGCAAAGTCAAAAGTGACAAAGAAGGAGGATGTAATTGCCCTGGCTGAGTTGGGCGCTGAAGCAATCTTAAATTCTGATGATCCATTTATAAAGTTTGTATTGAGTTCGGAAGAGCGACTGACTGAAATGGAAATAAAGAACAAAGCTCTTGAAGATGCTGATATAATTAACAATCAATTGCTTGGTGAAGCATTGTACAAAGTTTACAGCGATTCAATTCCGCCGGATGCAACAGGCACTTTGAGAATTTCAGATGGAGTTATTAAAGGTTACGATTACAACGGAACTTATGCACCATATAAAACGACTTTTTACGGCTCTCTCGATCGTTTCTATTCTTTTAATAAAAAATTTCCATTTAATCTTCCAGATTATTGGGAAAGGCTACCAGAAGAATTCGATCTTTCAACCACTCTAGATTTTATCAGCACTTGTGATATAATCGGAGGCAATTCAGGAAGTCCGACTATAAATATTGATGGAGAAGTGGTTGGTCTTGCATTCGATGGAAATATGGAAAGTCACTCTGGAAGGTACATATACACGACTGAGTTTAACAGAACAGTCAGTGTTAGTGCAGAGGGTATGATTGAAGCGATACGAGATCTTTATAAAGCAGATCGACTTGTGCAGGAAATATTAAACGGAAAGATAAATTAATCATTTTATCCATTCTAATGTAGGATGGATTAGAGTGGAGCTATTCAGCTTTTAGTACTTTCCCGAATTTCGCAGCCTCGTTGAAGAGCTGCTCGGTAAGAATAATGTCATCTTTAATTTCTAATCCTGACTGCTTTAATCCTCTTGCGAGCCAGGTGTTGCAGGTATTAAAAAGATGATAACTTCCTTTTGCCTTAAAAAAATAAACTCTGTTTAAATATTGAGTGCTCAGAATTTTATGTCTTTGGTTTTCGTCCCTCCATACTGTGTTTGAAATATACTTCAGCAAAATATTAAACTGTTCATTGTTAATTTTCAATTCCACAACAATCTCTGACAGATCAAAGTACTGTTGCAGACCAATATAAATTCCTTCGACTCTTAAAGTGCTTGGTGTTGAAGTGAAAAGTGCCTGGTAAGCTAAATCCCAATCAAAATCAGGATGCTGATAAAATGCCTCATCACCCCAGCCAATGTCGATAAGTTCTGCTCCTTGAAAGAATTTAATCTCAGGTAAAATTGATGAATCAATATCTTCAGTATGAAAGACAATCGCCGTGTGCCATCTTTGCTTTATGATATAGATAGTTTTTAATGAGTCATCCTGATAAAAAAGCTTTTCAGCTGCCCTCGAAAAACCACAGCACTCCCAATCTGCCGGAGCAACATTCAGCTGTGGTGATGTATTCAGAAAAAGGAAAATTATCAGAAAGATTATTATGTTATTCATGTAAATTTTAGAAATTCTATCTAATTCTATCATAAAAGATATTTATATGAAAATCTTCCTACAAAAAATTCCAATTCTCCTCATATTGATACTCTTACTCTTACCTGCCGTAAGAAGTTCTACACAAGAACCAAACGGAAAATACACAATTGTAATACACGGTGGTGCCGGTTCAATGGATCCGAATATGGAAGAATCTTCAAAGCAAACTTTCATTAACTCCTTAACCCAGGCCCTAAATATTGGAAAAAAAATTCTCGAAAAGGGAGGAACCAGTCTTGATGCTGTCGAACAGGTAATTAGATTTCTTGAAGATGATTCATTATTCAACGCGGGTAGAGGAGCAGTGTTTACTTCAGAAGGAAAAAATGAGCTTGATGCTTCAATAATGGATGGCAGAGACTTATCATCTGGTGCTGTTGCAGGGGTGACAATTATTAAAAACCCGATTTCATTAGCACGATTGGTAATGGAGAAAACTCAGCATGTTCTCTTCGCAGGCAAGGGTGCTGATGACCTGGGAATAAAGCTTGGGGTAGAAGTTGTTGATCCTTCTTACTTTTTTGTCCGGGAACAATATGAAGAACTTAAGAAAATGCTCGAGAAAGTAAAGGGTACTGTCGGCTGTGTTGCAATAGATCAGTTCGGAAATATTGCTGCCGGAACTTCAACCGGGGGAAGAACCGGTAAAATGCCTGGTAGAGTGGGTGATTCTCCATTGATCAATGCGGGAACTTATGCGAATAATAAAACTTGCGGTGTTTCAGCTACTGGAATAGGGGAATTGTTTATTAAAAATACCGCTTGCTATCAGATTTCAGCTTTGCTGGAGTTTAAAGGATACTCTTTAAAGCAAGCGACCGAAGAAGTCATCTTAAAGATTTTGCCGCAAGATTCTGGTGGAATTATTTCAGTTGATAAAAATTATAATTATGAATTTCCTTTTAATACATCCAGTATGATGCGCGGCGTTGCTACTTCTGATGGAGTATTTGAGGTAAAAATCTGGAAATAAATAATCTAATCCTGTGGAGGAAAAATGAGACCGGGTCCGGAAGACTACGCGCCATATTATGAAAATTATATTAAGCTTGTTGAGGGCGAGGATATTTTAAGAATTCTGAATGAACAAAGTAAAAAAACTCAGGACGTTCTAAATTCATTCTCAGAACATAAAGGTAATTTCAGATATGCTGACGGTAAATGGACGGTAAAAGAAGTCGTGGGTCATCTGCTGGATACAGAAAGAGTGTTTGCATATCGTGCTTTATGCATTGCACGAGGCGAAAAAAAGTCTTTACCCGGTTTTGATCAGGATGATTACGTTAAGGAAGGAAATTTCAACAGCCGGGATCTTTTTGAATTGAATTATGACTTCAGGCTTCTTAGAGAATCAAATATTTTAATGTTTAGAAGCTTTACCCCTGATATGATGAAGAAACGAGGCTATGCAAATGATACTTCTGTAACTGTCCTTGCAATTCTTTTTATGATAGCAGGTCATGAGAAACATCATATGAATTTCTTGCGGGAAAAGTACATGAAGTAGAAGACGTTAGCTGAATATCTCTTTTATTATCCTATCGGTTGTCCCAACATTATTATGCACAAAATTAAAAGATTTTCTTCCACAGATTTTCAGCAGTTCATCGTCGGCAAATAATTTTCGCAGCGACCTGTAAAATTCCTTTTTATCTTTTACCATTATTCCGCCGCCTACTTCAATCAACTTTTTTGCTTCCTGAGAATTTTCAATCTTTGGTCCNAACANNACAGGCACTCCGTANACNGCAGCCTCNANTACGTTGTGAACGTTTATCTTAAAGCTGCCCCCGATAAAAGCCGCATNAGCATAGCTGTAGAGAATGGACAGCACTCCAATTGAATCAACTATTATGATTCGTTGATTATTATAGTTAATTATATGTGATAGTCTTATTGAAGAAACTTCGCCAGCAAATTCATGCTCTAATTTTTCCAGATGTAAAAGAGTTGGTTCGTGTGGAGCAATAACCATCAAAGCATTTGCATTAAATTTTAATAATTTTAGAAATACAGGAATTAGCACGTCCTCGTCCTGCTGCCAGGTGCTGCCTGCAACAAGAACTTTACTTGTCTTTAAGATTTCAGGATTAATGATTCTGCTGCTTTTTGATGCGAGACTTCTACTGTAAACTCTATCGAAACGTGTGTCGCCCACGACTTTTATCTGAACGTTTTTGCACTTAAAACTTTTGAAGCCGTCACAATCTTCCTCAGATACAGTTAAGATTTTTGTAAAGTCTTCGTAAAGGTATTTGTGAAATGATCTTATAACCGGCAGCTTGCGTGGAGATTTTCTCTTCATGGTTGCATCTACCAAAAGACATGGAATCTTTTTCTTCTTCAGCGCCCAAATATGGTTTGGCCATATATCATAACGCATAAATACAGCCATATTAGGTGATATAATCTCGATAAACCTTTTTGCTCTCCATCTTGAATCAAAAGGCAGATAAGTGATTATATCCGCGTAAGGATATTTCCTTGAATTTTCGTATCCCGATGGAGAGAAAAAACTAACCACAATTTTAACGTCAGTTTCTTTTCTAAGTTTTTCAATAATTGGTTTCGCCTGCTCAAATTCACCAAGCGATGAAGAATGAAACCAGATAACTTTTTTTGTGAGATCAAGTGTTAGGCGACTTAATATCAATTCTTCGAATATTCTTTTGCGGCCGGATATTCCTATACGGATTTTTTTATTAAACAGAGATATAAAAATTAATGTTAAGTAAAGAAGAGGGACAAAAGAAACATTATAGATAACCTGCCAGAACTTTTTCATCATGACATCAGGAGATTGTGTAAACTATTAAATGCCATCTCTGGCTTGATTTCCCTCATACATTTGAAGTGAATCTTTGGGCAGGATTTTCTTCCAATGTGAGTGCAGGGTCGGCACGAAAGATTTTGGTTTTCAAGCTCAATGCTTTTTGCTTTGTAAGGATAGAATCCAAATTCGCGAACAGTAGAGCCAAAGAATGCGATGACAGGAACTTTCACGGCGGTTGCAAGATGCATCGCCCCGGAATCATTTGTATAGATCGCTTTACACATTTTCATATTAGCTCCTGCCTGTAAAATACTATCACTGCAAAGATTTATCGCATTGCTTATATTATTTTCTATTTCACCTAGGATTCCTGCCTCTCTTAAACCTCCAAATAAAATTACTCTGTAACCATTGGCTTCTAATTTTTTGCCGAGCTCAATAAAATATTCTACTGGCCAGCGTTTTGTAAAATGTTTCGCACCCGCGCATAAGCCGATATAATTTACATCAGCTATTAACTTTGAATCTGGTTCATTCAAAGTAAAAAAATCTAATCCTTCTGCGTCTAAATCGACTCCTGCTGTTTCAGCATATCTTACTGGAATCTGAAGAGCATCTTTAAGTTTGTTTATTTTAAAGTGAACCAGTAAGAATTTCGAAAAATTATTTTTCTTAAATCGAACAACCTGACCATGCAATGGTCTTATGATTTCACTTGATCTTAAATTATTCTGCAAGTCAATCACAAGTTCATAGTTATTGGAGATCAATGCATTTATAAGTTTCTGTTTTTCTAGATCTTGTTTTGTGTATTTATAAATATTTGTGAGGTTTGGATTATTTTGTAATAATTCAAAAAATTCTTCTTTTAATACAAAATCAATTTGAAGAGCCTGATTTTTTCTCTTTATTGAACGGATTAATGGGGTAGTTAGCAGTATATCGCCAATTGAACTCAACCTGATGATGAGTATTTTCTTTAATTTAGAAAAGTCTATTACCATTTTTATAGCAAAATTTATAGTAAAATATAAACATTTATTGATTACACATAAAACATTTATTGAAGTTTAGACTATTTGCGATTAATTTAACAAGTAAAATTTGAAAGTATTGATATGACAACTTTAACACCTCCCGGAACAATTGAATTTCCTCAGTCTTCACTTGAGAAAAAAGTTTATAGTATTGTTGAGAACTTCAGTGAACATATCCCGATTACAAATGACAAGAACAGACTCGGCTATTGTTTGTTTAAGTTTATGAAGGGAGAAGGCGATCCTCCGAAAGTTTCATTGCGAAGTGCAAAGATTAAAGTTGTTGGCATATCAATAGATGATCTTGCCCAAAAGATTGATGCCGAGCTTAAAAAAATATCTGAATAAAAAAATTAATTTACCCGGACTTCGGATTCAGCCATAAATTTTTCTACTGTTTTTACATCTTCTTCGCTTCCGATAAATATTGGTACTCTCTGATGTAGCTTCTCCGGCTGGATCTCTAATATCCGCTCCTTACCATTTGTTGCTCTTCCACCCGCCTGTTCAACAATAAATGCCATTGGGTTACACTCATATTGTAATCGTAATTTACCATGAGGACTTCTTGAATCAGCAGGGTACATAAATATTCCACCGTATAAAAGGTTGCGATGAATATCTGCAACCATGGAACCAATATATCTTGAAGAATATGGACGATTCGATGCTTTGTCTTCTTCTTGAAGATACTTAATATATTTTTTTAATCCAGGATGCCAGTAGAGATAGTTGCCCTCATTAATGCTGTAGATCTTAGATTTTTTCGGTGTCTGTATATTAGGATGCGAAAGTAAAAATTCACCGAATGCAGGATCGAGAGTAAAACCGTGAACTCCTGATCCTGCCGTATAAACGAGCATCGTACTTGAACCATAAATAACATAACCGGCGGCAACCTGGTGAATTCCCTGTTGTAAACAATCTTTCATAGTCCCTGGTTTTCCATCGGGTGAAACTCTTCTATAAATAGAGAAAATAGTTCCTATGCTGATATTTGCATCAATGTTTGAGGAACCGTCGAGAGGATCAAATAAAAGAACATATTTACCAATATTAAATTTGTGTGGTATCTGTATGATATCTTCCTCTTCCTCAGATGCCATAACACAAAGATGTCCGCCGTGATCCATCGCTTTGATTAACATATCATGTGCAAGCATATCCAGCTTTTTGACCTGTTCTCCGTGAACATTATCATCTCCCGTAAAACCGATAATATCAACTAAGCCAGCTTTGTTCACTTCAAGAGAAATAACTTTTGCCGCAAGTGAAAGATCGTGAAGTAATTTTGAAAGTTCACCGGTTGCCCCTTCGTACTTCTCTTGTTCTTCAATGATGTGACGACCAAGGGTCATGAATTGTGTTATGCCCATTTTCTCTTCTCCCTTTTAATGGATGATTTCAGGAAGCCAAAAGCTCCTGATCTTTATATTGAAGCTGGTACAATTTATAATAAATTCCCTTTTTTGCAAGCAATTGCTGATGATTTCCTGTTTCTCTGATCTCTCCCTTGTGCAAAACGATGATTTTATCTGCATTTTGGATAGTTGAAAGCCGGTGAGCGATTACGATTGCAGTCCTGCCAACGAGCAATTTTTCAATTGCTTTTTTAATAAGATGTTCAGTCTCGGTGTCTATGCTTGAGGTAGCTTCATCCAGAATTAAAATTTTAGGATTGTAAGCAAGTGCTCGCGCAAATGAAATCAATTGCTTTTGACCAACACTCAGTGTGGCTCCGCGTTCTTTCACTTCTTCATAGTATTTTTTTGGAAGCTCTTCGATAAATTTATCTGCACCCACAATTCGAGCAGCTTCTTCTATTCTCTCATCGCTTATTTTATCATCGTTAAGATTTATATTTGATTTTATATCACCAGAAAACAAAAATACATCCTGAAGAACCATCGAGATATATTTACGTAAATCTCTTTTATCAATCTTCTTAATATTAATTCCGTCCAGCAGGATTTCACCTTTGTTGATATCATAGAATCTTGTAAATGTGTTAATGATGCTTGTCTTTCCAGCACCAGTGTGACCAACGATAGCAACAGTTTCCCCGGGATTGATTTTAAATGAAATATCTTTCAGGACATAATCTTCATCATTGTAAGCAAACCAAACATTTTTAAATTCGATACTGCCTTCCACGTTATCCAGTTTTTTTGGACTATCAGGATTTGTAATTATATTTTGATTATCTAACAGCTTAAATATTCTTTCTGAAGATGCCATTGCAGTCTGCATAATATTATACTTTTCAGAAAGATCACGAATTGGTCTGAAGAACATTTCTGTGTACTGAATGAATGCAAACAGAACTCCTATTGTTAAACTTTTCTGAATAACTTCTCCGCCTCCGTACCAGATTATAAGTCCAACTGCAACAGCACTGAGAAGTTCAACTCCGGGATAAAACACTGCATAGTAAAAGATAGATTTAATATTTGTCTTTTTATAATCATCATTAATTTGTGAAAACTTTTTGAACTCGTCTTCCTGCTTATTGAATATCTGCACAACGCTCATCCCAGTTACATGTTCCTGCATATATGAGTTTAACCTGGCGAGGTAAAGACGAACGTCACGGTAACTTTCACGGGCTTTTTTTCTGAAAAGGAAAGTGCCATAAATTAATATCGGTAGAACGGTAAGAGTAACGAGTGACAGAGATACATCCATAAAAAACATAAATACAAGTATCCCTACAATTATGAACACATCATAGAATACCATCACAATACCTGATGAGAAAAGTTCCCCAAGCGCTTCAACATCATTTGTCGCTCTTGTTACAAGACGACCGATTGGTGTCCTGTCAAAGAATTTTAATGCTAGTGTTTGAATGTGATTGAAGATTTTTGTCCGGATGTCGTACAATGTTCTTTGTCCGATGTATTGAGTGAAATAGGTGAGAAAGTATTGTATTGTTGCCTGAAGAATTAAAGAACCCGTAAGCACAAGGCTTATTATCAGTAATCCATTGTAGTTGGATTTACTTATATAATCATCCACAGCAATTTTGGTAAGCATCGGACCGACAGCACTTAGTATAGCCACAAACACGTTGAGCACTATTGCGAATATAACATACTTTTTGTACGGCTGAATATAACCTAGCAAACGCTTCATAAGCTTTGCGTCATACGCTTTACCTAAAACTTCATCTTCGCTAAAAGTATCCTGAGCCATATTAAATTAAATTTCTTCCAATTCTTTTTCGAGTAATTGTTTCTGATGCAGATCGGCATAAATCCCACCGAGTTCAACCAGTTCGTCGTGAGTGCCTTGTTCAGCTATTTTTCCTTCACTGAGAACGATAATTTTATCAGCATCTTTCACAGTGGATATTCTGTGACTGATAATTATTGTGGTTCTCGTTACCATAAATTCTTTAATTCGTTTTAAGATTTCTTCTTCAGTGTGTGTGTCGACGGCAGAGAATGAATCATCAAGAATAAGAATTTTGGGATCAATTGCAAGAGCCCGTGCAAGTGATGCTCTTTGTTTCTGTCCACCCGAAAATGTTATTCCTCTCTCACCGACGATAGTTTCATACTTTTGAGGAAATGAATGTACGTCGCTATCAAACTGTGCAATTGATGCAGCTTCTAATGCTCGTTTCTCATTAACTTCACGCAAACCATATGTAAGGTTGTTTATTACTGTATCTGAAAAAAGAAATGATTCCTGTTGCACAAGTCCAATATTAGTTCGTAAAATATCAAGCGGAATATTCTTTAAATCTATCCCGTCAATCAAAACATTACCTGAGGTGCAATCATATAATCTCGGGATAAGATTCACCAATGTTGTTTTGCCAGAACCGGTATAACCCATTATTGCGAGTGTTGAGTTCTTCTGGATTTTCAAGTTTATATCTTTTAATATGTAGGGAAGATTTTCACCATATCTGAACGAGACATTTCTGAATTCGAGATCTCCATTGAGTTCCTTGATGGAATGATCAGTGTTTGTAGAGTCTTCAATTTCGTAAGGTTCAGCAAAAATCTTGTTCAGTCTTTTCATACTTGCTTCGCCCTGTTGAATTATGTTGGT
>JGI20213J14113_1000319_pt1 | contig 10814 bp, 8 predicted proteins | sample WetSurMetagenome_3_FD_14113 | JGI IMG/M metagenome (IMG submission 14113) | reverse complement strand
ATCGTCCATTCCAAGCCGATAATTATAGTTTGCTCCTTCATTCATTGGAATGATTTTTCCGTCCGAGTTCAATCCAAATCCAAATTTATTTTTACTTGCAAGACTATTTAGTAAAGCACACGATTGCTGTGACTTGTCCACATTGAGAACATAATCAAAATTCATTCGCTGTAGGATTAAAATAGAGGCAGTATCAAACGTGTAAATATGATCAACAAAAGGGTTGTTAAACAGGAGGGGAGCAGCATTTTTAAAAGTAACCCAAAATATAGTTGATTCAGGAAATTTTCTTTTTATTGCTGGTAGCTGGGCTGTGGTCATCAATACATCACCCATAGCATCCAGATTGATGATGAGTATTTTCGTTCCAACCGGGATTTTATCCTTGCAGCCATCTTCCCAGCAATTATGATCTGGAAAGCAGGGTTTGTAACCTGAAAATCTTTTACAGGATGGGATTTCTTTCGGCATAATTTAATCAATCAGTCATTTATTTGTAATTTTGACATAGCAGTGTTTGCTTATTCTATGCAAAATTAAACATAATTCTTCTGAATATCAGAAAATAAAATTCTCGATGAGTTACAAAATATTTCAATTCAGCTTTGGTGATGGTTATGCCGGGAGCGCAAAGATGGCTGTCTTAAGTTCGAGTATTTTGATGGCCCCCGGACATAATGTGAGGCTTTTTGTATCAAAGGATTCTCTGACCAAAAGGAGAGCATTGGAGAAGGGAATCCCCATTATTGAACTTGATAGTAGACAAAAACTTTCTTTATTAGTGGAGGAGGTTATTCAAAATTTCAGCGGAGAAAGACCTGATTTTGCTGTGGCATATCACTCGCAGGATAGAAAAGTTGTGATGAAACTTAAGGCAAAATTCAAAAAAGAAATTATAAGCATTGCCTACAGACAAAATATTTCTTTGAGCACACCTTTCATAGGATCGTTACTTTATAACAGGTATTTCGATTTTATGGTAGCCTGCAGTCAAGGAGTAGCCGGAAGTTTAATAAAGGAAAGAATCAAGAAAAACAAAGTGTACGTTATTCATAATACCACCGAGGTACCATCTGATATTTCAACTTTATCCGGTGAAAAGATTCGGAATCAGTTTGGAATAAAAGATAGAATCATTCTGGGGATATCAAGCTGGTTTCATAAAGAACGAAAAGGATTTGATATTCTTTTTAACTCTTTTTCAAAACTTGATGCAAGGTTTGTGCTGCTAATCATCGGTATTCCAAAAGAAAATCAACAAGAAGTTTTTGAATATGCTTCAACATTTGGTATTGCTGAAGGTAAATTACTTATGCCCGGTTTCATTGACAATATATATGAATATTATAAAGCGATGGACATCTTTTTACTTCCATCTCGCTCTGAGGGATTTTCATTGGCTTTGCTTGAAGCAGCTGCATCTGGATTACCACTAATTGCATCGAAAATTCCCGGCAATGATGAATTTATTGAACATGGTAAAAACGGATTACTATTTAACATTTCAAAGCCGGAAGATCTTACTAAGGATATTTTGAAATTGGCTAATAATCGCAAACTTGCTGGTGAATTAGCGATCTCTGCTATAAATTCATTTAACAAAGAATTTACTTTAGAAAGGTACGCTGAAAAGTTGAACAAATTCTTCGATGAGACATACTCTGCTTCGCGCAATAAGTAATCTACCTGAGGAACTTCATTAACTTATCTATTTCATTCATAACTTTACCAATCGAAAGTTCCAGCATACATTCGTGATTGTAAGGGCAAACTAATTTAGTGCATTTTATACAGTGAAGTTCCGAATGTATTATGTATGACGAATATTCTGAGTAAGGTCGATGTGCTGTTGGATCAGTTGGACCAAATATACCAAGAGTTGGTTTGTCAAGTGCTGCCGCTGCATGCATTGGTCCCGAATCATTTGCAATTATCAGATCACAACTTTCAATCAATGCAGATAACTGTCCGAAAGTTGATTTCGGAGCGAATATTGGTGTTGGTTTCAAGCCATTTATAATTTCCTGCGTATCTTTTTCGTCTCCTGGTCCCCATAAAATTAAAATCTTGATATTATATTTCTTCTGAATTTCATTGCAAATTTCTATCCATTTTATAGGATCGCATCTTTTTGATTCCCATCCACCTGAAGGTATGATACCAATCAATAATTTATCCCGAGTAATTAAATCGGTAAGAAAACTCTCTGCAAATAGTTTTTCTTCTTTTGTCGTTTTATAGATAATTCTTTTTGAAATGATGGGAACATCAATAGCTTTTAACAGGACAAGGTTATCTTCTGCTGCATGTTCGCCCATTGTTCCATTTTTGCCGAGATAGTTGTAAGCATATTTTCTTCCGCGTTTTTCATATCCAACTCTGTATCTGGCTCCTGAAAAAAAAGCAATCTGAGCTGTCTTTGGATTAGACCAGAAATCTAAAATTAGATTATACTTCTCTTTTCTGACTTTCCTGATTATTGAATGTACAAAATCTTTTTTATCGAATGTTAATACTTTTGAGACGAATGGATTATTCTCAACAGCACGTTTTGCAAATTCTTCTGTAAGGAAATGAATTTGAGAATTGGGAAATGCAGAATTTAAATTTTCGAGTACGATAGTAGAAAGGATTATATCCCCAATCCCACGTGGTTTAATACAAAGTATTTTTTTTATCTCTTCTCTCTTAATCTTACTCTTTCTCATACTCTTACTCTATTTAGTGCGCATCCAGCCAATTATCTCCAACACCAGTCTCAACAAGAATCGGAACATCAACAGGTAAGGCTGTTTCCATAATTTCTTTTATCATCGGTCGAAGATCATCAACTTCATCTCTGTGTGCATCGAACAAGAGTTCATCATGCACTTGCAATACCATTTTAGTTTTAGCTTTTCTTTTTTCAAGTTCATTATGAATTTTTATCATCGCAAGCTTTATCATATCTGCAGCAGTTCCCTGAATGGGCATATTGATTGCGACTCTTTCCTCAAACTGGCGAACAACTCTGTTATTACTATTAATATTTCTGAGAAACCTTCTTCTACCAAGTAAGGTTTCAGAATACCCTTTTTCCTGCGCCTTCTTTACAGAATCATCCATATAATTTCTAACATTCTTGAAAGTCTTGAAATAGAGTTCAATGATATCTTTAGCGTGTGCTTGAGGAATTCCCAATCTGGTTTTTAATCCAAATGGACCAATGCCGTAGAGAATTCCGAAGTTAACCTCTTTCGCTTTTCTACGCATATCCGGGGTAACATCTTTCGGATCAACCTTAAATACGAGTGCAGCAGTACTGCGATGAATATCCTCGCCGCTCTTAAATGCCTTCATCAAAGCTTCATCCTTGCAGATTGCTGCAAGTAAACGAAGCTCAATCTGACTGTAATCAGCACTTAGCAAAACATAATTTTTATCTCTAGGAACAAATGCTTTACGAATTTCTTTTCCCAACTCAGTCCTGATTGGAATGTTTTGCAAATTAGGATTCAGACTTGAAAGTCTACCGGTAGCTGCGACAGTTTGGTTAAAATCTGTATGCACTCTTCCAGTTTTTGGATTGATCAGGTTTGGTAATGAATCAGAATAAGTTGATTTTAATTTAGTTGCCTGCCTATAGTCGAGAATAATATCAATTATTTCATGTTCTCCGCGTAAATTTTCTAATGAACGTGCATCGGTTGAAAATCCAGTTTTTGTTTTTCGCCCTGAAGCTAGTCCAAGCTTTTCAAAAAGAATAACCTGTAATTGTTTAGGAGAACTAATGTTAAACTCTTCTCCTGCGATTTTGTGAATTTTTTTTGTGTAATCTTTAATTAATTTCCCGAGATCTTTGCTGAAACTATCGAGTGCTGATTTGTCAATCTTTACGCCTTCATATTCCATATCTTCAAGAACAGGAATGAGAGGGAAATCAACTTCAAAAGCAACTTTTTCAAGATTTTCTTTTTTTATTTCAGCACTAAGAATTTCATAAAGTTGAAAAGTAATGTCTGCATCTTCAGCAGCATAGTCAGAAAGTTTTTCAACTTCAACGTCATACATTTTAGTTGGATCTTTTTTATCACCAATCAAACCAGAGAGGGGAATAGGCTGGTAGCTTAAATATTTTTCCGAAAGAGCATCCATACCATGTTTTTGATCAGGATCGATAATGTAGCTTGCAACCATAGTATCGAAATAAAAATTCTCAACTTTAATTCCCAAACCACGCATAACTGAAATATCATACTTACCATTCTGACAAACTTTTTTAATCTTTTTATTTTCAAAAAAAGGTTTGAATATCTCTTTGAAATCATCAACTGGTAACCGCTTCTTTCCATCAGAAAAAATTTTGCTTCCGGGATCAATAGCCACAAAATATCCTTCACCTGCTTTAGTTGAAAATGAAGCACCGAGAATATTTAATTTGAATGGATCCAATGAATCAGTCTCAGTATCGAAAACAAATAAGGAAACCTTGTTTAATTTTTCAGCAAGTTTTTCTGCTTCTTTTTTTGTGGTGATGAGTTCATAATTTGATTTGGACTTATCGAAAGTAGCAGCAGTTGAAAATTCTTCTTCTTTAATTTCCTGCTTATGATTTTCCTGATCGTAAATTTTAAGTAATCTTGAAAACAAGCTTTTAAATTCTAATTCCACGAATAATTCACGAAGCTTATCAAGGTCGGGTTTGCTAAATTTCGCTTTCTCAAAATCAATGTCCACTGGAACTTTGCAGTTAATTGTTGCAAGTTCTTTTGAGAGGAATGCATTGTCTTTATTTTCTTCAAGTTTTTTCTTTGTACCTGGTTTGTCAACTTTTTCAAGATTTTTATAAAGATTTTCAATCGATCCAAATTGTCGAATTAGAGGAAGAGCGGTTTTTTCACCAACTCCTCTTACCCCGGGAATATTATCTGAACTATCTCCGACCAAAGCCAGGTAATCGATCATTTGCTTTGGCTCGAATCCATAATCTTCTTTGACTTTTTTAACATCATAAAATGAAACTTCATCAGTTCCACGACCGGGTTTTGCAATAATTGTTTTGTCTGTTACTAACTGAATATAATCTTTATCTGGTGTAACCGCGTAAGAGATCATTCCTTTTTTTTCTGCAAGTCGAACGGCTGTTCCAATAATATCATCTGCTTCAAATCCTGGTTTTATGTAAAGCGGTATGTTCATCAATTCAACAATCTCTTTTATTCTTCCAATCTGTGGAATCATATCTTCTGGCATTGCTTCGCGAGTAGCTTTGTACTCTTTATACATATCATGACGGAAAGTTTTTTCTTTTGAATCTGATGCAACAGCTATATAATCAGGTTTATGATCTTCGAGTACTTTGACAAGCTGATTCATAAAACCGAAGACAGCAGATGTCGGTTCACCACTTTTTGTTGTTAAAGGTCTGTTGATGAATGCAAAGTATGCTCTATAAGCCATTGCCATTGCATCAACAACTACGAATGTTTTGTCTTTCATCAGTAATAAATTTAATTGAGTGAATTCTTAATATGAAAATAACAATTTGATATCTAACTTTAAATTGAAATAATTCGTTATCAAATCTAAACAATGTTATTTTATGGTGATTTCATTGTTAAACTCATAAAATATTTTCCTAATTTAGAATCATACTTTAAAGGGCATAAATTTTATTTTCTATTAACAAGATTATAACACAGTTTCTTAAATAACTATAACTTAAATCTCTTTCTGGAGGGTATGTGGATTCAAAAAAAATGTTAGCGGAATTTTTCGGAACATTCTGGCTGGTACTAGGCGGATGTGGGAGTGCAATACTTGCTTCTGCATTTCCGGAAGTTGGAATTGGTTTACTTGGAGTGGCATTAGCATTCGGTTTAACAGTTCTTACAATGGCTTATGCCATCGGTCATATTTCTGGATGTCATTTAAATCCTGCCGTAACTGTTGGACTCTGGGTAGGCGGTAGAATTCAAGCGAAAGAAGTTCTTCCTTACATTGTTTCTCAGGTGCTTGGTGCAATCGCTGGTGCGGGAATTTTATATTTCATTGCAAGCGGACAGGCTGGATTTGATATGAGTAGTAGTGGTTTCGCTTGTAACGGATACGAAGAACACTCTATTGGCAATTATTCATTGCTATCGGGTTTTGTGACCGAAATTGTAATGACATTTTTCTTTTTATTTGTAATTCTTGGAGCAACAGATGAACGAGCACCAAAAGGTTACGCAGGAATTGCAATCGGTTTAGCTCTTACTTTAATTCACTTAATCAGTATTCCTGTGACACAAACGTCTGTAAACCCGGCTAGAAGCACAGGTCCGGCTTTAATTAAAGGCGGATGGGCTTTAGCTCAATTATGGATGTTTTGGGTAGCACCAATAATTGGTGCAGCATTAGCCGGATTTGTTTACCATTTTTTTAATGGTAAATCAAAAAGTTAAATAGAGATCACACTTATTCCTGCCTGCACTGCGGGCGGGAAATAATTTACCCGACTTATTAAAGCTTTCAAATCAAGACAACAAAAACGAAAATATTTTATGGGTGATAGTATTTTAGATAAAGCAAAAGCATCAATTGAAACAGCAAAAGAAAAATTAAATACTGTAAAGGAAAATTTATTCGATGATGAAAAGAAAGAAATTATTGAGCAGTTTAAAGGCAGCGGTCAAGAAAAAATTAAAGAGACGTTAACGACTTTCAATCAATATTCTTCACTTTTCAAAGAAGCTGGTTATGATCTAAGTTCAATTAATGCGAGCGTATCTATTCCGCCTGATATCAGTATTTCATTCAATTATCTCGATTCGGCTCCGGTTGAAAAGAGAGAGGAACTTATTGGCAAGGTCAAAGAAAATAAAATTGCAGCTATTATTTTGAAAAGCTTGTTCAAAGCCAGTGACTTTTCTGAGTCAATGAAAATGGGGAACTATAAATTGAAGACTATCAATATTAAACTTGGTTTAATTCCCAGCATTTCAGTTTCGTTCTCATAAATAAATATTTTATACTCAAACTATTTTTCTGAAAGCTGATTTGAGTTTAATAAGAAGGATGGAATGTTATACCAGAGAAAATCATTTATTACATTTTATACGGTTGGTTTTATAACTATCTTCATATATAAAATATAAAAAGAAATTAAGTATATATATGTTTTCAGAAGAATCTTCATTACAAATACCTTCCTGGGAAAAACTAGTTAAAAAATATCAAACGGCACCAAATCGTAAAAGCATCTGGCAATTGTGTAATTCATTTATACCTTTTTTAATTACATGGTATTTGATGTATCTAAGCTTAGACATCAGCTATTGGATTACTCTTTTACTAGCACTTCCGGCAGCAGGTTTTGTGGTAAGAATTTTTATAATTCAGCACGATTGCGGTCACGGCTCTTTTTTCAAATCGAAACGGGCAAATGATTTTTGGGGAATGGCCGGCAGCATAATTTCATTTACTCCTTATCACTATTGGCGTAAAAATCATGCTATTCATCATGCCAGTGCCGGTAAACTTGACCAGAGAGGTATTGGAGATATTTACACTATGACTGTCGAAGAATATTTGCAGCAATCACGATGGGGAAAATTGAAATATCGCCTTTACCGCAACCCGTTCATTTTGTTCATTTTTATTCCAATAGTTTTATTTGTTGTACTCTACAGACTACCGATTTCAGATACTAAAGATTTTAAAAAGTTTCAGCCCAGTGTTTACATTACAAGCATTGTTATAGCATTAATTGTTGCAGGATTGATCTGGCTTATCGGATGGCAGAGTTTTTTAATGATTCAGCTTCCCATAACATTTATTGCCTCAACTACAGGTACCTGGTTATTTTACGTGCAGCATCAGTTTGAAGATACTTACTGGAGTGAGAGTAATGGCTGGGATTATACTTCAGCAGCGATGCGCGGAAGCTCCTACTATAAGCTGCCGAAAGTTCTACAATGGTTTACTGGCAACATTGGATTTCATCATATCCATCATCTCAGTCCAAAAATTCCAAATTACCATCTGGAAAAATGTTATAAAGAAAACCCGGATTTTCAGAACGCACCGGTTTTGACTCTCCGCTCTAGTTTCAAAAGTATGTTCCTGAGATTGTGGGATGAAAACCAAAAGAAGCTGATAAGCTTTCATCAATTCAAACGACGGATGTTAGATCCGACAGGCAATCTATCTAGAGAATAGATTAATTTGGGAAAATCCATTCGCTTAAATGTTTTTCAAGCGAAAAAGGGATATAAATTTTTTTAAGTTAAGTCTGAGGCAAATGAAATTTAGTCCATTATGAATCCAATCTGGGAAACGACCACCAAAATAAAAGCCTTCGATGTTGATGCGAACGGCCGGTTAAAAGTCAATACAATTCTCGATTACTTCCAGGATGCGGCTTCAAACGATGCAGAAAGATTAAATTTCGGTTACTCGATATTCGTTCCGATGGGATTAACCTGGGTATTATCCTGGGCCAAATTTGAATTTATAAATTACCCGAGGTTTATGGATGAAATAAAAATTCAGAGTTGGGGAAAGAAACAATATAAGCTCTATTCGATCAGAGATTATCTGATGTTTGATTCAAAGGATGAAATCATCTGCAAAGGAACCTCTGCCTGGCTTTTGATTGATTCTAAAAGTCTTCGACCAAAAATTCTTCCTCAACTTTTCCCTGATATTAAAATGTTCGATTCAAAAGATGTACTGCCGGATATACCCAAAAAGATTAATTCTTCAGCACAACAGGAAATAGTATACAAAACTCAGATCAGATATTCAGATATTGATTTGAACCAGCACGCTAATAATGCAAAATACATCGAGCTTATGCTTGATTGCTTCGATCAGGAATTTCACAAAAAACATACTATAAAATCATTAACTGTTTCATATATCGCCCAATCAAAGTACGGTGATGAAATACAGCTAAGTAAAGTGACAGAAAAAGATAATCCATCGACTCATTACATCGAAGCAAAGAATATGACTAACAGTAAAACAGTATTTCAAGCATTAGTCGATTGGAATTGATAATGGAATTCAGTTGGCTCTCTGTTATACCTCCTCTGTTTGCAATTTTACTTGCGATTAAAACACGACAGGTTTTTCTTTCCTTATTTCTTGGAATTGTAGTTGGCTGGGTAATCATTTCTGGGGGAAATATTTTAGTTGGTTTTGAACTTTCTATTCAGTCATTAGTTGATGTCTTCCAGGATCCAGGCAATACCAGAGTTGTGATATTCTGTGCATTGGTTGGCGCATTGATTTCATTGACACAAGCTAATGGGGGAGTGCAGGGCTTCGTTGATTTCATCCAGAAGAAAAACATTGTAACAAGTAGAAGACGAGCAAGTGTTTTTTCCTTTTTTGTTGGATGTATTGTTTTTATTGAATCCTCAATATCGTGTCTTGTCACCGGAACTATCTTTCATCCGATTTTTGAAAAGTTCAAAATCTCCAGAGAGAAACTAGCATACATCTGCGATACAACATCTTCGCCAATCTGCATTTTAATTCCTTTGAATGCATGGGGGGCTTATGTGGTTTCACTTCTTGAAAAAGAATCTGCTTTCGGTGGAATGAGCGATCCGGTTTCACTCTTCCTGAGTACAATTCCTTTGAATTTTTATGCGATACTTTCTGTTCTCTTTGCTGGATTTATTGCATTCAGCTATAAAGATTTTGGTGCTATGAAAAAAGCAGAAATCAGATCCTTAGAAACAGGAAAGACAATCGCAGACGGTGCAGTTCCTATGATATCCGAAGATGTTGCTTCTCTAAAACCAAAAAAGGGAATCAAGCATAAATCACTAAATATGATTGTACCGATATTTGTGATGATTGTGATGATGCCTGTAAGTTTACTAATCACCGGAAATGGAAATCTTACTTCCGGTTCCGGCTCAACTGCAGTTCTTTGGTCAGTTTTAGCAGCGATTTTTGTTGCGGGATCTATTTCTTTGATTCAAAGAATCTTAACTCTTAAAGAAGTAATGGACTACACTCTTAAGGGAATTTCAGGATTAGTCCCGCTCGCAATTCTTATGGTTTTAGCTTTTTCAATTGGTGAAACTTGCAGAACTCTTGGAACAGGAATTTATGTTGCTTCATTATCAAAAAACTTCTTAAGTCCATCTGCAATTGCGCCAATTTTATTTATCACTTCATGTTTTATTTCATTTGCCACTGGGACAAGTTGGGGAACTTTTGCGATTATGATTCCGATTGCTGTACCAACTGCAGTTTACGCTAACGCTTCTCTTCCACTTTCAATAGCATCTGTCCTTAGTGGAAGTGTATTTGGAGATCACTGCTCACCTATTTCCGATACAACAATTGTTTCCTCAATGGCTTCTGCTTGTGATCACATTGATCACGTAAGAACTCAACTACCATATGCTATATCGATTGCTGTATTATCGGCACTACTTTTCTGGATAGTTGGTTCATTTTAATTTGATTAAAACTAACACAAGATTGAATTAAAAAATTGTTTTTAATTGGAAATTAAGATAATTATACAAATGTGAAATTAATTTTACTTTTAAAAAGAAGCATTAGCGGATAAATCTTTTTTATGCGAATTAAATTCTTCATCACATATTCCTGATATCACAATCAGCAGATGACTCCTTTCATATGCATCAATTCATGTTTCAATTAAATGATTTCTTAAATTTTGAAATGACGTGTTGATGAATTCTCAACAGAAGAATAACATAAGCGTGGTGTATTTAATAAATCAATATTTATCAATCAAATAATATTCTGAATGGACGATAATACTTCCATACAAAAACGGGAGCGATGGGGAAGTCGTTTAG
>JGI20213J14113_1000315_pt1 | contig 10907 bp, 9 predicted proteins | sample WetSurMetagenome_3_FD_14113 | JGI IMG/M metagenome (IMG submission 14113) | reverse complement strand
CCCCGCCTTCAGCTACAATAGGGAAAAATGCAAATTCATCAGGCCATTGTCCCCCGATTTCCTGAATCATTGACTCTACTCCGGGATCTCTTTCAGCAATACCTTTGTAAGGACGTTTTTCCAGGATAATCTTTCTCAGAAACGGACTTTCTTCATAATGGATAGTTATCTCCCTTATCTTCTCATCAGCCCCATCTATGTCGAGCCCAAACTGTCCAAGCCCGACAAACTCTGTATCCCCAACCATAAACAGGATACCCCTCTGGAATATATCGCTTGCAAATCTTAAGATAAGAAGGGTTATTTCTGATGCTGAATTCGGGAACCGTAATTCTTGGGTAAGGGCCCTCAAAGACGAAATATCTTTTCTTTCCGTAATAGGCATGACATCCCAGTCATCTTCCCATGCTTCCTCATCTTCCCGGGTTTCGTTAAATTGTTCTGTTGAAAATGTTGCAGTCTGTGAAGATTCATCATACACCCTGGCCCCTTCCATCAAGAGATATTCCGGACTCATCCCTTTTGAAAGCTTCCAGCCAAAGTCAGATATCTCCACCTTTCCTCTCGGGTCTGTATCATCGGGTTCAAACTGGAAATCACCGTCCTGCCATACAAGCAGTTGGCATATAACCCTCTCTATCCTTTTTTTTGTTATTTTTTCCAGGGTGTCTTTGCTAACAGAGCCGAGTTCGAAGAGTATTTCAGCATAGGATTTTGCAGGCAGCTTTTTTTTTACTTCTGAAGCTAGATTAAAAATAGTGTCTTTTATGATCCCGGAATGAAACAGGTCTTCGCCGAGAGTTCTTTCAATATCGTCAGTCTCTGCTCTTTCAACGAGGCCATTTTTGAAGGTTATAAAGGCACTCCCGCGGCTTCCCTTAAGAAGGAGGGTGCCTGTTTTTTTGCCTATACTGAGTATCTGAAAAATATCAGAAAGGGCAAGGTCCTCAAGCCGTCCCACAAGACTCATTTGAATTAATACACCTTTACGCTCATGCTATGTACCCCATACAGTATTATTGTGGCATATTCAAAGGGTTCCAATATCTGGATGCAAGATAGTCTTTATATTTAGAGCAATCTACATGCCATGAATACTAATGGAGTATATCAAGGAAAATTATAATGTGTCAACGAAGGCTTTGGTCATGAAAGATTCATTGCTGAACAGAAAAAAAAGGAATCATGGAATCAGTTCAGATAAAACCTAAATGGCAGGATTTCTTTGCCTTCTCATTCTTGCGTTCTTCATTCTCCTCTTGTGCGCCTCTCTCTGCTTTCTTCTGGACTTAACAGAAGGTTTCTCGTAGAAACGTCTTTCCTTGAGTTCCCGCAAAAGGCCGTCCTTCTGGATCTGGCGTTTGAGGATCTTTAGGGCCTTTTCAACGTCGTTGCCGTTTACTCTTATCTCCAATTACCGGAGTTCCTTCCACGCATATTAAAACCGCCACCCTGACCTCTTTTGCTGTCAGTCCTGCCTCTGGAGGTCTGAGGTTTTGCTTCATTAACGGTTATGTTTCTGTCAAGAAGTGAAGTGCCGTTCAGGCTGGCAATTGCCTTCTCAGCATCTGCATCAGAACCCATCTCAACAAAACCGAAACCCTTTGAGCGTCCGGTTGCGTTGTCTGTGATTATTTTAACTGACTGAACCTCTCCTATCTTTGCAAATACATCTTTGAGTGATTCTTCATCCACTTTGTAAGAAAGGTTCCCAACAAAAATTCTTTTCGCCATTTTCTCTTCTTCTCCTCCGTGTTCTGATTCGTCAGGAGTTGTGCATTACTCCTGAGAACTTTGGTTGTTATAAAGATCTGTTATTGAACGCTATGCTCAATATAAAAAATGAAAATAAAAGGCCGCAGAGTCTAAAGTCTTTGCGGCCCTTCACGTGACAAAAACTTTCGAAACCTGAATATTTTGGCATACGCAACTCTAAAATGTCAAACAAAATCAAATTCATGTGTAAACTCAGATAATATTATACAATCTGTAATATAATACAACATGATTGCGATTGTTGATTATGGTATGGGGAATCTGAGGAGTGTTGAGAAGGGATTCCTGAAAGTAGGTGTTGATGCAAGGGTTGTGAGAGAACCGCAGGCAGTGGATGATGCAGATGCAGTTGTGCTTCCGGGGGTCGGGGCATTCAGGGACTGCATCAGGAATCTTGCACAGACATCGATGACCGAATCCATTATGAGGTCAATTCAGAAGGGCAAGCCATATCTCGGCATATGCCTTGGACTTCAGGTCTTATTCACTGAATCAGAGGAATTCGGAATCTATAAAGGTCTGGATGTTTTCAAAGGGAGGGTTGTGAGGTTTCAGATAAATCTCAAGGTGCCGCACATGGGATGGAATAATGTGAAGATACTCAGAAGAACCCCTATATTTGACGGGATACAGGATGAGTCTTTTTTCTATTTTGTGCATTCATACTATGTTGTACCTGATGACACTGCGGCGGTATCAACAACCACTGATTACGGCATAACCTTTACTTCAATGGTCTGGAAAGATAACATTTTTGCAACCCAGTTTCATCCTGAGAAAAGTCAGGAATCGGGTCTCAGGATATTAAAAAATTTCGGAGATTTTGTCAGAAAGGCTTAGCCTACTGATTTGCCCAGACTACTGTCATGTCTTTGCCTTTTATTTTAGCTGAATAGAGCGCTTTATCCGCATTTCGTATGAGTGATTTTCGGTCATTACCATCAGATGGAAATGATGCTATACCGATACTGATGGTGATGGCATCATTCGGGAAAACATTCCATGTGCGTGGCAGGTATTCCACGATAGATTTCCTTATCCTTTCGGTGACCATAAACGCCTCATCTTTATCTGTCTGTGGCATGATTACTGCGAATTCCTCTCCTCCAAATCTCGCTATGACGTCAATAATACGCAGACTGTCCTTTGCTATATTGGCAATATATTTCAATATCTCATCGCCGGCGAGGTGTCCCTCTGTGTCATTGAAGAGTTTAAAATCATCTATGTCTATCATGGCAAGAGAAAAGGAGAGGCTGTGCCGTTTTGAACGCTGGATTTCCTCAAAGAACCTCTCCTCAAAATACCGCCTGTTGAAAAGGCCTGTCAAAGGGTCTGTTATGGATAATTCTTTAAGGTGGCCAGCAAGACTGTAATAGCTTGACCTCTCAAGTGCAATAGATGCAAATGATGCAAATGAGCGAAGTAATACCATATCTTGTTCGGAAAATACTGCACCGGTAATCTTATCAGAGATATTTAAAACCCCGATAGTTTTTTCCCCAAGTTTCAGCGGGATGCTCATGAAAGAGCCGGTCCTGTATTTTGATCTTTTTACAGGGGAACCCCACTCGTGTTTTTCGATGTCATCAACTATAAGCGGCATGCCTTCTCTGAAGACCCAACCTGATATTCCTTCACCTGCCCTGATCTTTATCTCGCTCTGGAGCATTTTATGTATCCCCTTTGCAGCTTTCACCGTAAGACATGATGTATCATCATCTACTATCATCAAAGAGCCCTTTTCTGCCCCTGCAAGATTCACTGATGTATCAAGTATTGCTTCATAGAGCATATCAGGTTCTTTCAAAGGCGTAATGCGTTCAGTTGCTGTATTCAAAACGTCTATTTCTTTCATGTATTTATTACGCAGTCCCAGTAATTCTGCAAGCCTTACTATAAAACCGGTAATCTTGCATATCCCGAAGATAATATCCGCATCTTCCTGATCTACCTCAGAGTTGAAGATATTTAATAATCCGGTCACCTTATTTTCAGATATAATGGGGAATGCATAAATAGATGTGACTGCATCAGGGTAACCTAACCGCAGGATGTCCATCACGGATTCAGAGTAAAAAGGTTTCTGCTTTTCAACAACCCCGCTTATAATGCCTGAGACCGTTAAAGGGATTGATTGAAGGTGATCTCTCAGTCTGCCGGCTGCTTTTTGGGTCGAAAATGAGTCATTGTCCCTGATCATGAGAGAAATGCTGTCAGCATTGAACAGGAAGAGAATGATGTCGAGCAGAATATCATATACATCATCAGCCTGTTGATCAAACCGTATTTCGGATATAAGACTGATAATAACTTTCATCAATCTGTACCTTTTCTCAGCAATCCTGTCTTTTTGACCGTTACTTAAGATAAGACTGAAGAGCGAACAGATATGCTTAGCATTGTCCTTAATATCTGCATAATCCCTGATACGGACCTCCGGATACCAGGATTTGATCTGATAAGGGAGGAGGCCGTAAGATGGCCCTTGTTTTCTATAGAAATTCTCAAAATCCTCAACAGAAAGGTATATGCAACCTCCGGTGATTATCAGGATCGTATTTTCGATGCGAAGTGGTATGAAGAAATAATGTTGATCTGCCGGCCCTTTACATATTGAAACATCATTTTTTCGGATCGTATTTTCGAGGTTTTTCTTTATAAACTCATTGTATTCGTTTCTTCCCCTTGTTGTAGCTCTGACAACCGAAAGGAGTTTATTTTCATTGACCGGTGGAAGAATCCTGTTTCCATTTTCTCCATACACTGAAATGGAAAGACCTGTCAGATGCGACAGGTGAGCCTGCAAAGAGGATAGAGCATCAAAGTCAATAGACTTCATGGATTCCTTATTGCGTATTTTACAGTTTTTGTAAAAGTTCGCCTGTGCTCAAATTCAGCACAGGATGCTTTACATCAGGCGCGATTTCATACAGAGGCTTCAGGACAAAATCCCTCTTGTGCATGAAAGGATGAGGGATTTTAAGATCATCCTGATCTATAGTGAGACTATTGTAAAGCAGGATATCAAGGTCGATAATCCGGGGCCCCCATTTATGAGATTTTTTTCTGCCAAGCTCTTTTTCTATACCAGCTAATATGCCCAAAAGATCCCGCGGTTTGAGTTCTGTCTCAATTTCTATTGCCATATTGAGAAACTTTGGCTGGTTTTTGTCTCCCCATGGGTCTGTCTCGTAGAGAGAAGATTCTTTTCTGACAACGAGGCCTTTTCCTGCAAGAAGTTCTATTGCACGCATACAGTTTGCTTTCCTGTCCCCCAGGTTAGAACCTATCCCGATGTATACAATAGACATTTTAAAAGAAAAATGCAATAAAGATAGTGCAGATATCTACAGAATTCCTGATATCCTCTTTACAGCCTCGTCGATTCTCTTTGCGGGAGCTGTTAATGCAAACCTTATATACCCTTCTCCTGCCGCTCCAAAACCATTCCCGGGGGTTCCAAGTACCCCTGCTTTGTCAAGCACATGTGTCACAAAACTCATAGAATTAAAACGGGAAGGCACCTTTGCCCAGACATAGAATGTTGCTTTTGGTTTCATGAGGTCCATCCCCAGTTTCGTCAATCCGTTGCAGAGAATATCCCGTCTTTCCTGAAATGTTTTTCTGATACCCGAAAGGGTGTCCTGTCCCAGTTCAAGGGCAACAATAGATGCCTCCTGTATAGCCTGAAAGACACCTGAATCAAGGTTAGTCTTTACCTTGCCGAGGCCAGCCAAAACCTCTTTGTTGCCAACAGCGAAACCTATTCTCCATCCAGTCATATTATAGGTTTTTGAAAGCGAATGGAACTCGATACCAACATCTTTTGCAGCCGGCACCTGCATGAAACTCAGAGGCCTCTTATCATAATAGATCTCAGTGTATGAGGCATCGTGGCAGACAATAATGTTATATTTCTGGGCAATCCTTATTATTTCCTGAAAAAATTCCAGGGGCGCTACTGCAGATGTCGGATTGTTCGGATAGTTTATGAACATCAGTTTTGTTTTCCGGAATACTTTTGCCGGTATCGCATCCAGATCAGGCAGAAAATCATTCTCTTTCATGAGCGGCATGAAAAAGCTCTCTCCTCCGGCAAATAAAGTGCCGATCGGATAAACAGGATAACCGGGTGATGGGACAAGTACGGTATCTCCCGGATTAACAAAAGCTAATGGAATGTGGCCGATCCCTTCTTTTGAGCCGATCAAAGACAATACCTCTGTATGCGGGTCGATTCTGACGTTGAATCTTTTCCTGTACCATTTTGCCACGGCTTCTCTGAATGAAAGCATGCCTTCATAAGACGGATAACGGTGATGTGCCGGTTTTTCAACAGCCTTCTTCATCGCATTTACAATACTGGATGGCGTGGGGATATCAGGGTCACCTATGCTCAGGTCTATGAGATCAGTACCCTTTCCGATCGCCTTCTGTTTCATTTGATCTATAGATGCGAAAAGATAGGGTGGGAGATGTTTTATTCTGGAAGCAAGTTCAAATACAACCTTATTTTTCAAGTCTACCTCCTGTTCTTTTAATTGCTATATTATATACTATAGTCTCTTGAAACGGATAGCGAGCGCATTCTCCGTCGGCTTACCGCGGGGTTCTTCAAAAATTAACGAAATGAAGGATATTTCCCGGGATGGAGACGTACTCTGCTGATGAGTAAACAATACTGGGAAGCCTATTTTAATGCCATAAAGCAACAGAATTGGGAATGGGCTAAGACTACACTGGAGCACCTCTGTAATACCGAACCCGACAATCCTCAGGTTCAGCTGAAACTCGGGGAAATATATATATCAAAGACTGGACAATACCACAGAAGCCATAGCCTGATATCACAAATCTGCATGGGCCCTCAAAAATCAGGGCTTTATACAGAAAGCCCTTGCCCTTTACAAGATAATTCTCAGCTTGGACTCTTTCAATGAAGAGGCATTAAAGGCTTCAAAGGAATTGATGATAGATATGAGCAGTAAAAAGAAGCCAAAAACAGCAGTTCCTTTTTCTGAGGCACCAATTGAAGAGGGGAAAAAGGAAGAAGCTGAGACCGTTTCCCTATAGATTTGGAAGAAACTGAACAGCAGCCTGAAACTGAAGCAGGTTTATCATATTTATTGCCTCCACTGTTTGAATCTTTGCCTAAGGATGAAATGAAACAACTCATTGAAAAGACTAAACTGCAATCCTATCCTGCCGGGCAGACTATTATCGAAGAAGGAGATTCAGGCGATTCGATCTTCCTGATCCGGTTAGGAAGCACAAGGGTTTTCTCGCACATCCTTGGAAAAGAGATAGAACTTGCGATCCTCTCTGCCGGTGATGTATTCGGTGAAGTAGCGTTTCTTACCGGCAGGCCGCGGACTGCCTCAGTGGTCACTCTCGAAAACACCGATATTTTCGAATTTAACAAGCTGCTTCTGGAGGAGATTTTGAAAAATATCCTGATGTTTTAAAAAAGCTGCACGATTTTTATCAGTGCCGTGTACAGGATACGGTTGAAAAGGTGAAGACTAACCTAAAAAAATAGGGCACTAAATATTTAGTGCCCTATTGTCATTAAAAAAACTATTTTTTCTCTGCGGGTTTTGCTGCGGGCTCAGCCTTCTTTTCCATCTTTACAGGCTCAGCCTTCTTTGCAGCGGCTTTCTTTACTGATTTGGCAGTATTTTTGCCGTCAGCCTCGGTGTACTTTGCTGTAACCTTATCACCGGCCTTAACGTCTGCGATCATTTTGTCATCAACTGCGATGACAACGTCACCCTTCTTTCCCTTTACGGTAATGGTCTTGGCTTTTGCATCAACTGCTGTAACGTCACCAGTGACCTGCTTTACCTTTGCGGGAGCCTTCTTCGCCTCAACTTTTGCAGGAGCGGCTTTCTCAGCTGCAGGTGCAGCGGCCTTCTCTGCAAAGGATACTGAGGTAAGGGCAAATACAAAGAGAACTGAAACGATAATTGCGATTGCTTTCTTCATTCAAATCACCTCCTTTCGTTTAGAAATACACGGAATATTCTATACCGTTTATTGTCACAAAACAGTATGAATACAATAAGCGTGCCAGGATAAAAATCATTTAAATACAGCGGATTAGGGGAATGGGACTTTTCCTTATTTAGGGAACGGGATCCTTTTTTGGGGAATGGAGATTCAGTTTCTCCCATCGGTACCAGAAGGTCTTATAACTCATCCCCAATAATTTTGCTGCCTTTGCAGCAACACCATTTGACTTGTGCATAGCCTTCTTTAAAAGTTCTTTCTCGAGATCCTCGACATTTATTCCTTCATCAGGCAGATCAAAATCGAGTATGTCTTTCCCCTGGAAAAAACGCAATTCACTCTTTATATCCTTCAGACATATCTGGGCAGATTCACACATCAGCACAGCCCGCTCAGTAACAGATTCGAGTTGACGAATGTTCCCGGGCCAGTGATATTCCCTGAGCGCCTTTAAAGCGCTTTCTTCAATGCCTTTCACCCGTTTGCCAAATTCCTTATTGTATTTCGTGATAAAAAAATCTACCAGTTCAGGTATATCTTCTTTTCTCTCTCTCAACGGCGGAAGTTCTATGGTGATGACCTTAAGCCTGTAATAGAGGTCTTCCCTGAAATTTTTATTAGTAATCTCTTTTTCGAGGTCTTTGTTTGTTGCCGCTATTATCCTTACATTTATTCTTATGCTTTCACGGCTTCCAAGCCTCCTTACCTCCTTATCCTGGAGCACCCGAAGGATTTTAGACTGAGTTAAGGCTGGGAGATCACCGATCTCATCAAGAAAAATGGTGCCGCCGTCTGATGCCTCAAAAAGCCCGATACTTCTCGATGTTGCGCCGGTAAATGCCCCGGGCTCATATCCGAAAAGCTCACTCTCGATAAGGTTGTCGGGGATTGCAGCACAGTTTACTGCTGTAAAAGGCTTAGAGCGTCTGGGGCTGTTATAGTGAATAGCCCTTGCTGCAAGCTCCTTCCCTGTCCCGCTTTCACCAAGGACAAGAACAGTAACAGTGCTTGAGGAAACTTTTTTCATGACATCTACTGATTCCACCATTTTTGAGGAATGCCCAATAATCCCTTCGATTTTGAACCTGTCAAATAAGGCCTTTTGGAGGTGCAGATTTTCTTTCAGTAGTTCCACCCGTTCAACAGCCCTTTTGACTGTTATAAGAAGCACATCCTTATCGAGCGGCTTTGTGAGATAATCAAACGCACCTTTCTTAATCGCCTCAACAGCAGAAGAAATAGTCCCATATGCTGTCATAACAATCACCGGTGGCTTAAAAGGTTCTTCAGGAAGGGATTCAATTAGTTCTATCCCGTCCATGCTTTGCATTTTAAGGTCAGATAGAATTACATCCGGTTTTATCTTTTTACTGACAAGAAGACCTTCTTCTCCGGATGATGCAGTATAAGTCTCATATCCTTCATCATCGAGTATTGTCTTGAGGATATCCCGCTGCAAAGGTTCGTCATCAACTACAAGGATAGCAGCCAATTATTCCTCCGTTAATCCTCGTTTTTTATCGGCAAAGATATTGTCATTGTGCTGCCTTTGCCCTCTGTGCTCTGGAAATCTGCCCTGCCACCATGCTCTTCAATAACCCGTTTTGTCATGGCAAGTCCAAGTCCAAGCCCTGTGCTCTTAGTTGAAAAAAATGGATCAAAGAGTTTCGGCAGGTTCTCCTTTGAGACGCCAATCCCTGTATCCTCAATAATTATATAGGCCTTCCCGTTAGATACTTTTGTGGTTACCGTAAGGGTACCATTATCAGGCATGGCCTGAAATGCATTAATGATAATATTAAATATACATGTTTTGATTAATTCGGGGTCTGCAGAGAGGTTCGGAAGCCCTCCACTTTGAAAGGAGATTTTAATGCTGTCCTTTTCTGCCTTTGCCGAAACCAGAGATATAACTTCATTAATAAGACCTTCGATATCGACATCCTGAAGAGTCAACCGCAATGATTTTCCATAATCGAGGAAATCTCCTGCAAGTTTATTCAGACGCTGTATCTCATGCTTTATGCTCGTTATTAGTGACACGAACTTTTCCTTATCCTCACACTGATTAGGAATATATTTTGTTTTCAGGTGATCAATCGACAGACTTATGAAATTAAGCGGGTTTCTGATTTCATGGGCGATGCTTTTCCCCAATTGCGCTATTCCTGAAAGGTGTTCTGCCTCACGGAGCTTCTCTTCAAGGGCACGCTCCTCCCTGAGTTTCTGAACCATATAATTAAAAGCCTTTGTCAGTTCTCCGATCTCATCCTTCCTGTCTGTTGTGAGTTCCGGTGTCAGATCACCTGCTGCAACACTGCGTGCAGCATTGACGACATTATGGATCGGCTTTGTATACATCCATGAAAGAAATACAGCGAGAATGATACCGAGCCCGAATACCAGGGATGTTGCGACTGTTCTTTTTATTGAATTACTCGCTAAAATCTCAGAAAAGTCTTCGACATTTATCTTCAGATGTATATAGCCATAATGCTCATTGCCTGCAACAACAGGCAGAATGACATTGAAGACCTTCCCCTCCTTCGAAACCGGATCGCCAAGTTCTGCCTTTATAATGCGCTCTTTTCTTACACGACCAACCTCTTCCCCGACTTTCATCGGGTTGGTGCTTGCGATAATCTCATCAGCGTTGCTGATAATCGAGATCTCTTTCAAGCCCTTGGCATTAAGCTTTTTGAGATAATTCTGAAGCTTCATCTCATCTGTGGAACCTTTGCTTGTTACCTCTTCAACTCCAACCTTGATAGCTTTTGAGAGCTCTGCGGTCTGATTTTCGAGTTCAGACAGGAGCGCTTTTTCAGACTGTGCATACAGGAACTGCATTACCGAGATGAGAATAAAACTGAGCAAAAGCATCATTCCGATGAGTTTCTTATTGAGCGAAATGCTGAGAAAATATTCTTTGACAGACATTATAGTTATTTTATATAGGATATATCTCCATTAGTCAAATGTTATTCCATTCACCATTTAAGCATAAAATAAGCAAATCTTTGGTATAATATAAAAAAACGGGTAGTTTGACTCTGCGGATTCATTATTATATTGTAGCCTTATCTGATTCCCTCTCTTATCAAAACTACAAGGGAGTATAA
>JGI20213J14113_1000313_pt1 | contig 10941 bp, 9 predicted proteins | sample WetSurMetagenome_3_FD_14113 | JGI IMG/M metagenome (IMG submission 14113) | reverse complement strand
TGTGTAAATCTGTGACTTCTCTACCTGACTCAGTGTAACTTTAAGTTATTGTTATTGATGTTCCAATATAGCATAAATGGGCAAATTACTATGCGGTAAGAAATTACTAAGAAGGTCGCAAAGATACAATAAAAGAAGCAAGCAGGTATCTGTGATCAAATAATGATCTCTTTTATTACTCTGTTATTTAATATTGAAGATCAGTCAGAATTAATGCCTGGTCGTGGTATATCAGTCCCGCGGGAATAGAACTATCGCCATTTACAAGACATTTAAGCATGTGAATCTTTTCAGCTCCTGTAATAACCCACAAAATATGTCGCGCACGATTAATTGCCGGATAAGTCAGGGTCATTCGTTGTCTGCCCTGGTATAACCCCGTTATTGCAACGTCCTGGTTGTCAACCTGTAAAACCGGATCTTCGGGAACAAGTGAAGCTGTATGGCCGTCGGTACCCAGCCCCAGATGAACAAGGTCAAGTACAGGAGGCGTTCCGGCGATTTTGCGCAGAGTGGAAGCATAAGCGGCAGCTGCAGATAATGTTCAAGCAGACTTTCCCTGAGATGAGTAAGGTTCCTGTCCTGATGTCCCGATGGAGCTACGCGTTCGTCAACCTGTACCACATGTACGCTTTCCCACGGAACATCCTCCTGACCAAACGCCCGAAGCATCATCCAGGGTGTTCTGCCTCCGCTGACAGCCATTACGAATCTGCCTTTGGCAGCAACCGTGTCCCTTGCCATACCGGCAATAAGCCTGGCAGCTTCATTAGCCACCTCATCTGCATTCCTGAAGACTTTAATATTCATTAAAGTTTTTTCATTTTCCTGTACCGCCGGATGAGATTATTCGTCGATCCGTCATGTTGAAGCAGTAAAGGTTCCTTATTTTCAATCTCAGGGATAATCCGTTGTGCAAGGACTTTTCCGAGCTCAACCCCCCACTGGTCGAATGCGTCAATATTCCAGATAACGCTTTGTGTATAAGTGCTGTGCTCGTACAGGGCAACTAATTTCCCAAGTATCTCAGGTGTCAGCTGGTCTGCAATAATTATATTCGACGGACGATTACCATTGAAAACACGGTGAGGTACAAGCCATTCCGGTGTTCCTTCAGCCCTTACCTGTGCAGCCGTCTTACCGAAAGCCAGCGCCTCAGCCTGGGCAAAAACATTGGCCAGAAGGATATCGTGATGACGGCCTACTTCAACCAAAGGGTTGACAAATGCAATAAAATCGCAGGGTATCAGACGCGTACCCTGATGAATCAACTGATAAAATGAATGTTGTCCGTTGGTACCGGGTTCTCCCCAGTAAATAGGCCCGGTATTATAGTTTACTTTTTTACCGTCGATTGTGACCTGCTTGCCGTTGCTTTCCATAGTCAGCTGCTGCAGGTAAGCAGGGAATCGCTTAAGATAATTCTCATAAGGCAGGACAGCGATTGTTTCAGCGCCGTAAAAATTATTGTACCAGAGGGCCAGGAGTCCCATCAGCACCGGTATATTCTTTTCAAATGGTGCTGTCCGGAAATGATCATCCATTTCATGAAACCCTTTAAGCATAGCATGAAAGTTCTCAGGACCGATTGCCAGCATTGTGGAAAGTCCAATTGCCGAATCCATAGAATAGCGTCCGCCAACCCAATCCCAGAACCCAAACATGTTGGCCGTATCGATACCGAATTCCGATACCTTTTGCGCATTTGTAGAGACGGCAACAAAATGCTTTGCAACTGCCTGTGAATCGCCTCGTAATCCCTTCAGCAGCCACTCTCTTGCAGTTTGTGCATTTGTCATTGTCTCCATTGTTGTAAATGTCTTTGAAGAGACAATAAACATTGTTTCTTCCGGGTTCAGATCGCGTGTTGCTTCTGCAAAATCGATCCCGTCAATATTTGAAACAAATCTGAAATTAAGGTTTCTGTCGCTGTAAAAGCGCAGAGCTTCGTATGCCATTACCGGACCGAGATCGGAACCGCCGATACCTATATTTAAAAAGTTTCTGATACGTTTGCCTGTATGCCCTTTCCATTGGCCGCTCCGTACACGGTTGGAGAAATCAGCCATCCTTTCGAGGACCTCATGAACTGCCGGGACGACATTTTTCCCGTCAACCAGGATCTTTGTCCCCTTAGGAGCGCGTAAAGCAATGTGCAATACTGAGCGCCCTTCTGTGACATTGATCTTCTCACCATTAAACATGGCATCGATGCTTTGTTTCAGACCGCATTCCTTAGCCAGCCCGGTCAGCAATTTCAATGTCTGATAGTTGATCCTGTTTTTCGAATAATCAAGAAAAAGACCACAGGCTTCAATTGTCATCCGCTCCCCGCGTTTGGGATCATCCGAAAACAGTTTGCGAAGATGTTGCCTGCCTATACTTTTTTTATGATCCAGCAGGGCCGTCCAGGCCTTGGTTTTGGTAAGCGGAAAAGATTTTGTTATCATTTTATTGGTTCTGTTTACCTTATTTCTAAGCTCTATTAATTGCTAAAATACTGATAAATGCTCCTGCTTAATTAAACCTTTTAGAAATTGTCTCCATCCTGATGTCTTAGAAAGTAATTAAAAAGAATATCCCAGTGAGGTAATAATTCCCCAGTCATTTTTTGAGGAACTGCCCGAAGAAACACTGTCAAAATTATCGTAAATGGTAAGGTCGAAAAACAGATCTTTAAGGATTTCAATTTTGGAGGAAAGGTCATATTCCAATCTGATACGTCCGCTGGTTGTAAGGCTGGGAAAAACATTAAAACCACTTGAAATGTCAATTTTAGGATGACTGTATCTGAACCACTTGTATTGCGCATTCAGCAACAGTTCAATATTTGTCGACTCCAGGCTTTCCTCGATGGTACGTTCACGGTTTGCGAGCAATCCTGTTGTAGCTGACAGTCTTTGAGAATTGTTCCTCACAATGTCGTAACCTCCTCCCAGTCCTGTCTGTATTCTCTGATCCAGATCCAGCTCACTGTTCTGCTGACCTATTGCCTGAACGGTAGCAAACCACTTACCTTTAAAAAAGCGTGTAACGCTTAGTCCTACATCATTATTTCTGGAAAGATCGTTATTATCTTCAGATATTATGCTGCTCAGATTGAAAGTTGTTGAATAATTTGTGGTCCGGTAAGTTGCGGTGGTGCTGAGATTATATTGAAACACATCCGTTGCCTTTGTATAGCTTAATCCCATACTGACTGATCCGTCAATCCTTTGAAAAAACTGGTTCTTAATTGAGGTTATCTGTACAATGCTCCACATTGGCCTTGGAACAGTGTCGGTGACAGTTAAAATATTTACTGTTCCGGGTATTTTTGAATTCATCAGCGAACCAAAATATCTTAAGCCTGAGGTTGAACGGATTTCAAACTGTTTTGCAGAATACATTGTTGAGATCCGGTCGAATTCGATGTTTACGGTCTGCATTGCATCGGTTTTCAGGAACAGTAAACCGTATTCAAATTTCTTCAGTTCTCCAGTAAGCCGGTCTCCGTTACTAAGAAATATCGTATCGTTTTTCTGAGCCTGGGAAGGAAGAATAAGCAACCAGAATACGGCCATCAGTGAGATCGCATATCTGATTGTTCCTGAATTAGTACTCATAAAAGTCCAGGTTCCTGAACAGAAGTAAATTCAAGGAAAAATAAAAGACATTTGAATTCAGCCCCTCGTATGGTTTGAATCCTGCTGAGTTAACGTAATCCTGGTCATGAAAACCGCTCAGGTAGTACTTGAATTTCAGGTTAGTTCCATATGGAAACTGTATGCCTACCAGAAAACCGTGCTGAAATAGTTCCTGCCTTGAGCTGAACCACCCGGTTATTTTACCGATTTTATCTCCTCCGTCAAAGGTCTTTTCCTTATACAGCCAGGCAAGTTCAACTTCATACCCTCCGTAAAGAAACATTTTGTCGAGGTTTCCGATTTTAAACCCGATAGGGACACCGATATTATAAGAGCGGAATTTTTTCTTGTAGTTGCCATTATCTTCCGGATCTGTATAATGACCATAAATATATCCAACGTTCCTTAAGGCTAAACCGGTAAACAATCCGAATCTGTTGCTCATATCGGCGTTTAACATCGTTTCAATATTGAAAACCGGGGCGAATCGCAGGATTGAACTTTGACTCACTCCATTATCTTCAACATCGGCAAGAGAGAAGATGACCTCCAGACCGGTGGTAGTGTATGTATCTAACTGGCTGAATGCAGGTATGGCCAGTAAAATAAAAGCGATGGTCAGGATAGTTTTTTGTTTCATCTGTTTAAGTGTTTAAATGACATCGTTCAAAAATAGGTATTTTTATCTGAAAAAAATCTGTATGGATAATTATCTCGTATTTTTCTCAATCTCTCTACGGGCATAATATTCTGAAAACTTTATCCGGGTAGCTGGTTAATTGTTACTGGTTGCTTGTTGCTGGCTGCATTTAGCTAAATAATTGATAATATGATTATTAGTAGTCAACCAGGAACCAGCAACCAGAAACCAGGAACTTTAAGTAAGGAACCTGAATTAATTATTATATTTGAACCCGTTGAAGTAAATGCTCGTACAAAGTCAAATAAGGTATTATGAAAAATCTGAAAGTCATTTATTCATTATCCGTAGCAATGGTTGTATTGCTTTCGTTTACAAAACCTCTGGCTGCCCAGAAATTTGAAGTTGTCCCTTTCATAGGATATGAGACAAGCGCTAAGATTAATTCCATCTCAGGTGGCGTTTTTCGTATAAACGATGGGATGGCCTATGGCGGATCCCTTAGTTATGGCTTTGGTGAAGGATACAGGGTTGAACTTACTTATACCCGGCAGGGATCGGACCTTACATATACAATAGATGACAATACCGACCACATCTGCGATCTTGCTGTCAATGAAATCTCATTTGGTGCAGTTTATGAGTATAATCCTGAAGACAAAGTCGTGCCTTATGGCAGGTTTGCACTTGGATCCACTATTTATCAGCCTCTAAACACTGAAACGGAATCAGAAAAAATCATGCATTTCAGCTTTGCAGGTGGTGCAAAGATTAATCTAAGCAGTCATATAGGATTCAGGTTACAGGCAAATCTCTATTTACCTTTATTTTTTGAAGGATTGTATTTCAGTGAGGGACCTGGCGGAGAGGAGCCTGAAGTCGGAACACAGGTAGCAGGGGTCCAGGGTGAGTTTACAGGCGGGATTATTTTCAGGTTCTGAGAAATATTCTGTCGAAGGAGAATCGACTTCTGAAAGCAATAATAATTATCTACAGCCCCCGGAAAAACTCCGGGGGTTTCTGTTAATAATCCTGTTCCCGGGAAGTTATTACCTTTGAATTAAATCCGGTTGGCTGTTTAAAATGAAAACAATAGAAGAGAGGAGAGCAATTCTTGATAAAGATATTTTCAAACATGTGAATCATGGGTGGAGAGTTTCAACCAGATCCAATACAAAATGTGTATTAGTAAAAGATAAAAAAGCAAAAGGTTGTCTTCTAATATTTCTTCTCTTACTTTTTATTGTACCCGGAATAGTTTATTTATTTATGTATAAAGGCAGGAACAGCCTTATGATCGAGGTTACTGAAGAAGGCAATATTAAATATAATGCATCCGGTTTATCAGATTTTGAAAAATCTCAGCTGATGTGGTATTGATCATAAAAGATATTACGGATACTACCCGGTTCAATAATACAGAGTAAGGCATCAGATTAAGACCAGATAATAGCTTAAAAATACTTTTAAAGCCAATGACTAAAGCAAAATCTTAAAGTTTTGTTAAATTTTTTCAACTTCAGTTTTGCTTCAGAATCTAATAATATTCTTTGTCCGGTTATTAATTTAAAATATAGAAGAATTATGAAAAAAATAAACTTCCAGCCTCAATTTCTACAAGTTTTATACTTCATAATCAATATACTTCTGTTTTTTGTTATAGTTGCAACTCCTAAATTAATCAACGGTCCTCTGCATTTATCAGAAAAATTGATTATTGAGGAAGAAGTTATTGAGGGGTCTCTTCTGTGTATTTTGCTTTTTCTGGGTATTCTGATCTTTAATTTATATAAACATGAAGTCTCTAAACAAAGAGAATTAATTAATAAAATCAATAATGATAAAAAATCAGCTGAGGAAAAACTGGATGATTCATTTAAATATATTGGTCAGATAAATGTGCAACTCCAACAAATAAAATCGATTTTCAATAATTATAATAAATTCCCTGAAACAAAAAATGATTTTAAAAAAACATTATTTTATTTCAGTGAACGTGTTTTTGGAATAGTAAATTCAAATTGGGTTCTGTTCAGAATTATAGACTCCAATAATGGTAAAACTATTAACGAGCAATTTGAAACGAGGCATGGTTATGCTTTTGAATATCCCCATATCAGCAACAAAATGATAATTGAAAAACAATCATGTTCCCCTTTTACCACAGTCATTTCAAATCCGCAAAATTTAAATATCCTCGCCTGTTGTACTTTGCCTGCTGATAAAATCAGCAATGATGAACGTATTTTTATTCAAGCTATTACAAATGAGATTACAATGCTGTTTGTTATTTTAAATTCCTCATATTACAAAAGCGGTAATAAGAGCTTGCAGTGAATAAATGAGCTGTCACACGAAAGATGCGTTGACATTTTAACCCCAAAGTACGCCAAGTTAGCGCAAAGCCCACGAAGTCAAAGCATTATTAATCTGTCCTTCGTGACCTTTGCGTAATCACTTTGCGATCTTTGCGGTTTAAGGAATTATTCTATTGACAGCCTCTTCTGATTAATAAATTCAAGTTGCTGGTTGCTTAATACTTGTTGCTGGTTAATTAATATTTTTATCAGTTGACATTATTTGTGACATTCTGAGCGGAAAGAGAAGCAGCCTGAAGACCGTCTGGTGTCTGAAGCGGATTGGTCGCAGGTTTTGTATATGCGACAGTTACAGCTTCACCCTTAAATACCGCACTTGAAAGTGTCAGCATGACTTTTTTGTCTGAAATAACAACTGAACTGACTGTTCTTGTAATACCAGCAACAGTCACTGTAAAAGCAGATACATCAGGAACAATATTAGCCAGAGTAAGGCTATAAGTCATTTCAAGAAGGGCAGGAGCCGCATTTTCAATAACTGAACTTACGTAAACAGGGAGAGCTTTAAGAACAAAATCCATGGTTACTTTATTTCCCGGAATTACCACAACCTCTTCAACACTGGCATCAACATAGTTTTCCTTTGTTGCAGAAATTGAATAAGTACCTGCGGGCACGCCTATAAAAACATAGTGACCTGAAGCATCTGTTAAGGCTGTGACAGGTTCTTCTGAATCCTTCTGAAGAGTAACTTTAGCATTTTCAATCCCAATAATTTCAGTTGAGTTGTCTGTTACGATTCCTTCTATCCTGCCTGCTGTAGATATGTTTGCAGCCCTTATGCATGGTTTAAAAAGAAATCCGTTTTGTGCGTTATGTCCCCTCATTACAAAGGATTTTGACAGATCAAAATCGAGTAGTAATTCCGCAGAAATACCACCCTCAACATGTATAACAGGGTTTATAAAAACTTTTATCCCGGTTTGTTCACCACTTGGGACTTTCAATTTGAATGGTTCATCAATGTCTTTGAGTTTAAGATTTGCCTCATCAACGTAAAGTCTAACAAGATCGTAGTCCCCCACTGGAACCTCGAGGTTTACCAGTTCTTCTGTGATCCCGTTTCTCAGTTCAAAAATATTAATTGTAACAGGATTCATTGGTAATTCCAGAAATGGATTCCCCTCATCCGCTCCTGTCTGACGAATTTCAATTTTTGAGATAGTGATAGTAGCTGATTCAACAGAACTGATATCGAACGGATCATCAGTGATCTTGACTGACAGCCTTCCCGGTCCGCCTGTTGAGGTTTCGTTTTTATTGCAGCCTGACATAAACAAAGCTGCGGTTAAGATTGCGAATAATAGCTTCTTCATAATTATCAATTTTCGTGTGATTTAGTTCTATTATTATCCTGATTTCGGACCAAATATAAAATCATGAAGATGAATTTTTAATGAATTTTTTAAATTGTGCAGAGGATATCCGGCATTCCTGAGGATTTATCTCCAGTTCCATAAAATAATCTCCAGGGCTATATAATTTTTTATAAAGAAGCCAGCATCCTGAAAGTGAATTGGAGAACCCTATTTCACAACTTACCTAAACCTAACCTATTTGAGAAGGATGCTGGCATAATATTAAACAGTCCAGCTTAAAATAAGTTCACAAGGGACTTTTTTTGCTTTTTATTTTTTTTCCTGTTTTAAGGTCTGTTTCCATTAAGAAGGTAACCAGATGAACATTTTTAAAATAAAAGTAGATGACTTTGTCGTATGGGTAGAAGAATTTTGTCTGATTATAAATTAATTCAAGGTGCTTGTCGCTCGGTACTTGTTGCTGGTTAATTTGGTTAATTGTGTGATACATTTTCCCGTCTCAAATTCATCAAAGTATTTTATATATTCAAAATGCACATTCTCAAACAACTAGCAACCAGTAATTTGCAATTTAGACTAAATAGATGTACAGGTCAATTGCAATGCTATAAGGTCGATAGATGTAACTTCTTAAAAATCAGCTCCGGAGGCTTATTTCTTTTCATACTTTGCCCTTTACAGTTTCAGTCAATAAATTTCTTTGCTTTCATGATTTATATTTCTGATATTTGATATTGGAGGAAGACTAAAATTCTTATCATCGAAATGGGGGAAGAGGATATTCATATTTTACCAACAAATAACACTCCTGAGGTTATTATTGGTCCTGATGGTATTATTAAGATAAAAGGACGGGCCCTTATGATAAATAATAGTGAAATTCTTGAACCTCTGATGAATGGGGTTAATGCTTACCTTTGTAATCCACCTGAAAAAACTAATGTTATTGTTGCAATTGAATATTTAAACAGCTTTAGTTCAACAATTTTAATATCTATCCTAAAGAAGCTTTCACAGGCTATTTTACATCCGAAGAAACTTGCCATGCTATGGTATTATGAAAAAGATGATGAGGATATGTTAGAACTGGGTAAATATATTTCAGAGATTTGTAACATCCCGGCTGAATTTGTCATGGCTACCGATATCACCGATCTTTAAGTAAGATCTTTACCATTAGTCTTAAGGTTTTTTCCGGTATTTTAATCTCAGTGGTATTATCCCTTTAAACCCTGCCGCATATAGGTTTAGACTCCCTGGATTATTTTGCTAACACCTATATAAATTCCTTTTCAACTAACCTGTCCTTGGAAATTAGCAAGGCTTCCTATAAACCAATTGCCCTTGCAAGTGCATCTGGAGCGTTAAATGTACACTTATCCCACCTTGAGTGGCACTAACCTTTTACCAAAGAGATAATTGTGCACATGCATAATTAGGTTCACCAAGGGTGAAATTCTTAAATAGATAATCCCTTTAGACGTTTGTCTGGACAGGATTTGCTTCCTCTTTCGTTCATTTTGAAACTTTAAGCATAAATTCTCTCTTTAGCCTTGTTTTTGCCCAAAAATGTAACAAAAGTCCTATTTTTTTATACAAAAGTGGTAGACTTTGATATTTGATTAACCGAACTTTGTATAGGAAATTGTTTTAATAAAATAAAACTGACTTTGGCTTATCAATGAAATAAATTAGCCCTAATATCATCCATCTGTAATTCATGAAAACAATTATCAGGGTATTAGTAATGATATTGATTACGGTCTTATGTAATAGTTGCGAGAAAAGTAAATTTCCGCAAGTTTACATAGGAAAAGTAGCCGCCTTTTCACAAGGTGCATATTGCTATGGCTGGGTATTAAGTAATGGTGAAACAGAAGTTGATGAGTATGGATTTGCATGGAGTAAAAGTGATGGATCTGATATTCAAAACAGCAAAATTGTTTTTTACAACGGAACAAACTATTTTAAAACTTTAATAATAGGACTGTCCCCGAATACTAATTATTTATTGAAGGCTTATGCCACCAATAGTGCAGGTACTGGATACAGTGAAGAAAAAGAAATAACAACCTCACAAACTGGGACTTTCACGGATACTCGTGATAACAAAACTTACAGATGGGTTGAAATAGGCAATCTGATCTGGATGGCAGAGAATCTTTCTTATATGCCCTATATAAGCTCTTTTAAAAGTGATTCTGGGATATATGTTTATAACTACAAAGGTTCTTCAGTTGATGAGGCATCAAGAACCGCAGAGTTTCAAAAATATGGATGTCTTTATAGCTGGGAAATATCGTTGCAGGTTTGTCCGGATGGATGGCATTTGCCAAGCCAAGAGGAATGGTATGAATTGAATAGATCGATTGGGATGACTGATTATCAGATTTCACAATACGATGATAATAATAAGTATTTCGGCAATATGTTAAAATCTACTGATTGGCCCGGAGGAACTAATAATGTGACACTTTTTTCTGCACTTCCCGGAGGCTACCACCTATATGAATATAACCCTTATTCTAATCTGACTTCATACTTCACAGGTTTGGGAATAGCTGCAAACTTCTGGTCTTCTACAATGGGAGATGAAGTTAATGATTTTCCATATACAATGAATTTAGGTTATCATGGATTAGAGACATTCGTGGCAGGTAAAAACCATGGATTTTCGGTTCGTTGTGTAAAGGACTATTAATAATAATAACTTAATTCCAGCCCTCGGAAATCAATCGGGGGCTTTTCATAAAAAAAAGCCAGCATCCTGAATTACTGATCTTATTACAAAGATTAGAATGGATACTGGCTATCTTATTTTGATTAACTAAAATCCTATAAATATAGAAAAATATCATTATCAAGCAAATGACAATTAGCATGCTTAAATAAAATTGACTTTGGCTGTTTTCTGGTGTAATTTTAATGCACAAATCAATAACTTACTTTGGATTAACAACTAAAAGCCTGCAATTATG
>JGI20213J14113_1000310_pt1 | contig 10957 bp, 10 predicted proteins | sample WetSurMetagenome_3_FD_14113 | JGI IMG/M metagenome (IMG submission 14113) | reverse complement strand
TGTTTTACTTGCATTGTTATTTTTCGAGCCGATTTTAACCGACCGTAATTCAATCCGGCATTTTCTATCTTCAAGTTTCCCTTATTACTTCAAAAAGCTGCTAAGAGAAGTAGAATAAAATCACTAATTTTGTGCCAATGTTTAACTATAAGCTAACTACTCAATATGATGGAACCGCTTATGCTGGCTGGCAAATTCAGGACAATGCTGTTACAGTGCAGGAAGTAATTAGCAATGCGGTTAAGCAAATATTACAAGAGGAAATTAACCTGATCGGAGCAGGTAGAACAGATGCCGGAGTTCACGCTTTGGGTCAGGTTGCAAATTTCATTGTAAGCCAGCAGCTGGATTTATCTAAATTCAAGTACTCCCTAAATTCTGTACTGCCTAAAGACATTTCAATAGCTGATATCAAAATTGTTGATGAGGGTTTTCATTCCAGGTTCAGTGCGAGAAAAAGATCATATATTTATTTAATCTCGAATCAGAAGTCACCATTCTTTGAACGTTATTCGTATACATATTTTTCAGAACTTAAAACTGAGAAACTAAATGAGATATCATCATCATTAATTGGTAGTAAGGATTTTACCTCTTTTAGTAAAATTAATCCGGAAGTTCAAAATAAAATTTGTGAAGTTTACGAAGCGAGGTGGCGCAGTCAAAAAAACTTGCTTATTTTTTACATTGAAGCTAACAGATTTTTATATGGAATGGTAAGAGCAATTGTTGGTTCAATTCTCAGAGAATATTCTTCAGATGATGAAAGTATATGTATAAAAAATATTTTTGCTCAGAATGATAGAAACGCGGCTGCTGATGCAGTTCCTGCTAAAGGTCTATTTTTATACAAAGTGAAATACTGAAATGATATATCTTCAAAACAAAAATGTATTGGTCACCGGTGGTTCGCGTGGAATTGGTAAAGCTTGCGTCAAATTATTTTTGGAAGCAGGCGCGAATATTGCTTTTACATTTCAGTCAGCAAAAAATGAAGCTGATAATGTGATTGCTGATTATACCGGATCATCAAAGCTGAAAAAATATAAACTGAATCTTGCAGATGCATTTGAAATTGAAAAAGTGATTGGGTCTGTTTTAAAAGACTTTGGAACTATAGATATACTTGTTAACAATGCTGGAATATGGAAAGAGGCAGCAATTGATAAAATGACGATCGATGAATGGAATGAGATGATGAACATAAATCTCAACAGCACATATCTAATCACAAAACTGCTTGTCCCCGGAATGAAAAAAAATAATTTTGGCAGAATCATTAATATTGCTTCAACAGCTGGACAGAGGGGAGAAGCATTTCATTCTCACTATGCAGCTTCTAAAGGAGGGATGATTTCTTTAACAAAATCTTTGGCATCAGAACTTGGTCAGCATAATATCACTGTTAACTGCGTCGCTCCAGGGTGGGTGGTTACAGATATGACCACTGATTCTTTAGCTGATCCTGTAACTTATAAAAAAGTTATCAGTGACATTCCACTGAATAAAGTTGCTAAACCTGAGGAAATAGCAGGACCAGTTATTTTCTTGGCATCAAATCTGGCTTCACATATTACCGGGGAAATTTTAAATGTCAATGGTGGTTCAGTTCTATGTGGATAGTTTCCAGGATAGAAAAGGTATATTAAATGGACACAAACTTTCTTGCTGATATTCATACCAGAGTTGTTCACTTCCCGATTGCCCTACTTACAACGTATTCGTTGCTTGAAATTGTAGGATTAGCTTTTAAAAAGGAATTTATCTCAAAGTCAGCTTTACTAATCTTATGTCTTGGGGTAGTTACAGCCTTCTTCGCTGCGTTAACTGGCAATCAGGCCTCCACGAATTTTAATTCTTGGACAAATGAAAGCAAAGTATTATTGGGTGTTCATCAAACATACGCAACATATCTACTTTGGTTTTCAGTACTTGTTTGCGGATTCAGGATTTTTGTTGTTGTGAAGAAAAAATTTGTTGGGTTAATAAAATATATATTTATTCTTCTTGCACTAATTATAATCCTTCTGGTTTATGAAACGGGGTACACGGTGGTGATCTGGTAAAAAAATATGGGATAGGAACTGAAGTTTACAAAACGAAAATTTCTGATTAAAACTTATTGTCTATTCATCTACCTGAAATTTTATTTAAGTTTGTAATGCAATGATCAAAGAATTCAGCAAATATATTTTTATTTTTTTACTTGTTTTTCAAGCAAACACGATTGCAGGTGAACCTCCTGCAAGCAAGGCTGTCGGTGTCTTTCTTGCTGCCGGTGTTGGTGCAAGGCTTCCTATTGGTCAATTTTCAAATACAACTGACCTTGGATATGGGTTGAATCTTGAAGCTTCTTATACCGATAGCGACCACCTTCCATTTTTCGTTTTTTTGCGATTGGGCTATGAACAATTTCCCGGTTCACAAGACTTTTATCAGGAAACTGATTACTCAAATTATTCTACGACAATCATTCCCGCATCGCTGGGAGTTCGTTATTATTTTAGTCCTATTGCTGAAAGTGTCGTTCTTCTTATCCCAGTCGTTGAGGGATCTGTTTCTTACACTTATTTCCAGGTGTTGAATGAATTTAAAGCGGACGCAGGACGGAATAATTACAGAGAAGATTTATGGAAAATAGGTGGAACCGTTGGCGCCGGATTCTCAATGTTCATTCTGGAAATTATGGCGAACTATACTTACTATGAATCAAACCAGTATTTATCATTCAACTTAAATGTAAGACTACCTCTATATGTTAGTCTTTGAGGTAATAAAATGAACTATCAAAACATTCTATTTGAAATTAAAAATCATACTGCATTAGTAACTGTAAATCGTCCCGATAAACTTAACGCATTAAACGGGCAAACAATTGAAGAACTTGAAAGTGTCTTTTATTCAATAAAAAATAATTCCGAAGTTTTTGTTGTTGTTGTCACAGGCAGCGGTGAGAAAGCATTTGTTGCCGGTGCAGATATTGCTGAGTTGAATAAACTTGATGTAATCTCTGCTAAAGAATTTTCAGAAAAAGGTAACAGAGTATTCAGAGTGATTGAAACCCTTGAAAAGCCTGTCATCGCTGCAGTAAATGGATTTGCGCTTGGTGGTGGCTGCGAATTAGCTTTAGCATGTCACGTTCGAACAGCATGTGAGAATGCAAAGTTTGGGCAGCCGGAAGTAAATCTTGGTATAATTCCCGGCTATGGCGGAACGCAACGACTCGCTCGAGTGGTTAATTCTGCCAGAGCCTTGGAAATGATTTTAACCGGTGATATGATTGGTGCAGAAGAAGCATTCAAAATTGGTTTAGTTAACAAACTTTATCATCAAGCTGACTTACTAAGTAAAACTCTTGAATTAGCTGATAAGATTGCTTCCAAAGGGCAGCAGGCAATACGTTTTGCGCTTAAAGCCGTTAAAGCAACTGATAATATTTCTTTAAATGAAGGCTTGAACTACGAAGCAAGCTTGTTTGCTCTTGTTTGTGGAACTGAAGATTTTAAAGAGGGAACATCAGCATTTCTCGAGAAAAGAAAACCAAATTTTAAGCATCGCTGATCTTCAAAATATTAAATGCCCTCGTACAGTTTCAAAAAAAATTTATTTCTCTTATTACTTGGTCTGGCAATAATTTTAGTTACTGCGAATATTTTGTTTAAAAGTGATTTGATAGCATCTGATTCAATTGAAGATTTAATTGACGAAGACGAATTAAGCCAAAGGTTTAAAAGTATTTTGGCTGATTTTAGTATCGATGATCGGCTGATTAAAGAAACGAAATTACTCGACAAACATTCAGACCGAAAAATATCTAACTTTAAAGTTCAGGTTCCAAAAGACCTATCTATTCCCGAAATCCTTAAAGATGTTTTTCAATCCTTCAAAAAAGACAGCTTGATGTTTCAATCGATAGAAAAAGTTAAAGGCAGTAAAACTACACTTTCATTAANAGCAGGTAACGCAGCTGTACTGCAGGCTGAATTTGATTATGCAAAAACTTATTCCAGAAATAAAGGATATATCGCATTTATTCTAAACGATGCTGACCCATCTAATTCATCAACTATGGCCTTAATTGAGTCGTCCGCAAAAATAAATTTATTGATCCGGCCTGACACCAAACACCTTCAACAATTAGAATTTATTCAAAATAACGGGCAACAGTTCTCAATTCTGATTGATGATAATATTAGAGAACAAAAGTACAAGCTGGGCGAGAGTTATTCGGAACAAAGAGTTGTCACTGTTATCAAATCTTTGGTAGCTGATTTCTCAAAAGCTGTTTGTTTTATAATCAATAACAACTCCAATTTTTATAATTCCTCTAACTATGAAATACTAAGGCGAGAACTTGCTAAAAGAAAAATTAAGCTTTATAGAACATCCGACTTTGTAAATCTGAGTCATGATGAAACCTTTCTGAGTTCATTCAAAGATAAGGTGAATGCTCTTGATAATGGTGGTTCAATTATCTTTTTGATCAGCGAAGATTCTTATCTGACTTTGATTCCAGAAATAGTAAAATATAAAAAGAGAGGTTATAGGGTAATTATCAGCAGTTTAATTCTTTAAGTTAATCAGAGGGAATTATTTTTAAAAACATCTTCAAACTCGAGAACCACTGTCTCACCAAATTCATCTTTTTTAATTTGTTGTAGAATTTTATTCGAATCCCCAACTAAAACGGTTATCAACTCCTCCGGATGGATACTATCAATCGTAACTTTGTTTACATCCTCCAGGATGACTGAATTTACTCGTTCGATATAAGTTTCAAAATAGTCATCTGGAAGATTGTTAATTATTTTGCTGCTAATATTACTTGCAATTTGCCGGTACGTTTCAAAATTCGCAGGAAATTTTTTTGTTATTGATGACTTAGTAAATGTTTGCTCTTTCTCTGTAATTCCATCTCTAATTTTCTTGACCTCAGAATAGATTTCTTTTAAAGCATTTATGGTGTTTTCAACATCAACTGAAGTCGAAACTTCAAAATAGCCAGCTTCCTTCAAATAATTAAATCTTGAATGCACTCCATAAGTGTAGCCATGTTTTTCTCTCAGATTAAGATTCAGTCTGCTTGAAAACTGTCCACCGAGTGCAAGGTTAATTATTTGCTTCTGGAAAAAATCTTTTTCATTTCTTTTTGAAGAAAGATGACCAGTCCTGATTTCAGTTTGAACTGCATCATTTTTATTTATAATATAAATTTTCTTTTGTGATTTTTTCAAATTGACTAATGGCTCTTCGATAGTGGTCTTTCCAGTCCAATTACTTAACACATCATGAAGCTCTGTTTGAAGTGATTTTAAATTAATATTTCCAACAACAACTATAGATGACTCGGCGGGAAAGAATCTATGGTGATAAAGATTTCTTAAATCTTCGATTTGAATATTTTGAACTGTAGGTTCAAGGCCAAGCGAAGGATAAGCATAAGGAGAATTACTGCCAAATATGCAATACTCAAATGATATTTCCGCGATGTAATCAGGTTCAGCCTTAACCTGTTCAAGTCTTGCAATTACTTTCCTTTTCTCNCGATTAAAATCATTTTCCTTAAAGTGAGGTTCAGTGATTACGCTTCCAAATAACTTTAAAGCCGGAACAAAATTTTCTCGCAACACCTGCAAAGAAATTACGCTCATATCAGGGTCCGATGAAATAGAAAACTGAGCACCAAGCATCTCAAATTCATCGGCAAGTTGAAGTGCATCATATTTACCGGCACCCTCATCAATACACATTGCCAAAAGATTAGCTAGACCTTTAAGATTATCAGGATCAAATTTGCTTCCGCTGTTTACGAGGAAATTTATTCTGATTAGAGGTAAATCATTTTTTTCGCTGAAATAAATTTTCAAGCCATTGTTTAATTCGTAGGTATGGACAGATGGAAGAATAAAATCAATTTCTCCGGAACTTGCAGGTCGTTTGCTTCTATCAGTTTGCATTTTTTTTCTCCGGAACAATTCTCAGCTCAACAAAATTATTTTGAAGATAGCTTTTTGCAATGCGCTGTATATCTTCAGCAGTAACATTATTATATCTGTCAAGGTCGAAGTTGAATGAATTTGGTTCACCAAGGTAAAAGTTATAAAGATTCAGCATGTCTGCTATAGTATCAATGTTCTGCAAAGAGTAGATGAAGTTTGATTTGATTACATTTTTTGATCTTTCCAGTTCTCGCGAGGAAATAAATTCTTCAGCAATAATAGAAATTTCGTCAAAAATTATTTTCTTTATTTCGTCTAGTGATTTACCCGGCTTTGCAGTCGCAACAATCATAAAATGTCCGCCATACTTTCCTGAAAACTGCATGGAGGTAACATCTTGTGCAATTTCTAATTCATACACGAGCTTTCTAGTTAGCCGGGCATTTTTAGAACCAGTCAATAAATCTGAAAGAATATCAAGTTCTGCATCATCCGGGTTAAATGCACTTTGTGAATGCCAGGTAACGTAAATTCTTTCAAGATTTACTTTATCCTCTGCTATTAGATATTTTGGACCATCAAGCTGTGAGGATTTAGAATTAATTGCAGCAGGAATTCCGCTATTTTTTATTTCACAAAAATATTTTTCAAGAAGGGATTTTGTTTTATTGGTATTAAAATTTCCAGCTATCACGATCGTCGCATTGTCGGGCGAATAGTATTGCTGAAAAAAGGAACGCACATCATCCAGAGTATAGCTTTCAATATCTTTAAAGTATCCAATTGTTGGCCAGCTATATGGATGATTTTCAGGATAAAGATTCGAGATTAATTTTTCCCAGGCTAAACCGTAAGGCTGATTATCATATCTTTCTAGGCGTTCATTTAACACTACACTTTTTTGGTTATCAAGTTTTACCTGATCAAGCGCATCAAGAAAAAATCCCATCCTGTCCGATTCAAGCCATAGTGCGAGTTCCAAATCGTTCGAAGGAAGTTTTTCGAAATAATTTGTTCTATCAAAGCTTGTAGATGCATTCAAGTTTCCGCCCGCTTCCTGAATGTATCTGAAATGCATTTCTTTGGGTACATTCTTGGATCCCTGGAACATCATGTGTTCAAAGAGATGAGCAAGACCCGTTTTACCTTTTACTTCATTTGCCGAACCTGCTTTGTACCAGATGTTAACGGCCGTGAATTGAATATTGTTGTTCTGAAACAAGATAACCTCCAACCCGTTTGGAAGCTTATATTTTTCGTAAGGAATTTCTAAGAGATTCATAATTTAATTAATGATGAAAAAAAGGCTGCTTTAACAGCAGCCACTCTTATTAATGCAATAGAAGTAAAATACGGTCAGTTCGAATAGAACCGAGAAGTTTGAAGATTTGTGAAAATGGAATATCTCTATCCCACGAAAACAAAATGATAAACGCTTCTCCAACAACCATATCTCTTGAAACAAGGCCCCAGAATCTGCTGTCTAAACTATCATCCCTGTTATCACCCATCATAAAGTAATAATCTTTTTTAAATGCGTATGATGATACTGGGGTACCCTCAATCGTAACTGTACCATTTTTCATTTCGACAACTCGCTTTCCGTACTCACGATCGATTATTGTTCGCCATTGCTCAACATTGTATTTATTCAGCGGAATGGTTAAACCTTTCTTTGGAATCACCAGCGGACCGTAATTATCTTCATTCCAGTTCATACCTTTTGGGAAGATTCTTGGTTCAGCTACTCCTTTAGGCACGGGCTTTAAAAAGCTGCCATATCTTCCTTTGTAATATTTAATGAAAGTTGGTCTCCAGAATTCTTTCCCATTTACAAAAACAACTTTATCTCTTATTTCTATTGTATCACCGGGAACTCCGATACAACGTTTAACATAATTTACTCCGCGTTCTGTAGCAAAAAGCTGATCTCGATCTCCGGGATATTCGAAAACAACAATGTCTTTTGCTTTTGGTTCCTTAAACGCCGGTAACCGGAAGAATGGAATTTCAATTTCTGTAAAGGGGATGTACTTTGGAGATGATGATCCATAAATAAATTTGTTAACGAGTACAAAATCACCAACAAGTATTGTATCCTCCATTGACCCGGTAGGAATGCGGGTGTTCTGTATTATAAAAGTGATTATAAAAAATGCAGCAATCGCTGCCCAGAAAAGTTGTCTGAAAAACTCTATTACTTTTTCGGTAAAAGTCTCTGGCTTCTTCCTTTCTTTTTTCTTCCAGAATAAAAATTTGTGAGATTTTGCTTCTGCATCTTTTGGTTTTGTTTTGTCATTCATATTAGAATAAAGGTGAAATTTTATTAGTTATTGAAAAGTTTAGGAATCCGTATATATAGAAACAATAAATTAAACGGTGTGAAATATACTCTCTTTACTGAAAATATGAAGCCTAAATATTTTATACCGGGAGAATGATATTAGAGCAGTAATAATGATATTTATTGTAAGTCAAACCGTTTTTCGGATGCAATGATTTCAACCTTATTAAGTAATTTCATTACACTGTCCCTCTGAACTTCATACTTAGCTCTTAACATTTCTTTTACAGGATGGGATGGAGGAACTTCAACCTTTAAAGGATCAACAGGGCTTCCATTCACATAAAATCTGTAATCGAGGTGAGGACCAGTTGACAAACCCGTGCTTCCAACATAACCTATAAATTGGCCTTGCTGTACTTTTGCACCTTTCTTTATTCCTTTTGCGTAACGTGAAAGATGTAAATACATTGTTGTGTAAACTGAATTATGCCTGATTTTAATAAATTTTCCAGATCCTCCGTTGTAACCAACTTCTGCTACAACTCCATCTCCTGTGGTTCTTATTGGAGTACCAACCGGAGCTGCATAGTCAACCCCAAGGTGTGGTCTGCGTGTTTTAAGAACAGGATGAAACCTGCTTTTACTATATCTAGAACTTATCCTGCCGAATTCCAAGGGTGCTTTCAAGAAAGCTTTGCGCAGGCTGTTACCTTTTTCATCAAAATACTGATAGATACTATCCTGCATAAACGGGATTGCAAAAAAATCTTTTCCAAGATGATTAAAGTAGGCTCCTTTAATTGAACCAATAGCAAAAAATTTATCATCAACATACAGTTCATCATAAATTACTTTAAAGTTATCTCCCTTTTGCAAATGGTAGAAATCAATCTGCCAGGCAAATATCTGCGAAAGTTTAATTGCAAGTTCAGGAGTAGCATCAGCATTCATAAGAGATACATAGAGTGACTGATCAATAACAGCTGATTTTCTATTTTCTCTTACAACAACTTCCTTCTCACTTTCATAGACATTTATTTGATCGTTTAAATCAAAAACAATAAAGTGTCTGGGACTTTTTTCATAAACAAAATAGACTAAAGTATTCAGTGAATCATTTTTTGTATATGCATGATACAAATTGCCTGCAACTATTTTCCTAACATCGAGAACCGCTTCCGCTTTGTCTATTACTCTAGGTATTTCTGTACTTGAAACACCTAGCTTCAGAAGAATATCAGAAAGCGTTTCGTTCTTTGAAACCGCATATGTCTCCTGCTCTAATGAGTCAGAGAAAAAACCAAAGGAATTAACTTTTGATCCTTGTGTGTTTTTGGCTGGAACTTCAGTTCTGTTGTCAGAACATTCAGTCAAGCACAGTAGCAGCGTTGAAAGAAATACAATGTTTACAAAAAAATAAGATGATTGGAAAAATGTGGCAGTATTTAGATCTGTCTTCACTAAGCAGTAATAATTGATAAAATTTTTGACAAAGTTAGGTTTATTTAGAAAATAAAACAACGAAAATCTGTAAAACATTTAAAACTTTTCAATCACTCTAGTTCCTTCTGTTTATTTAAATATTTATTTTGATGTGAAATCATTTAACGTTTATGCAAAAAAATAAGAAGCTCGGATTTATACTTGGTGTAATGGCATTTGTTATTTTACTTTTGATTGGAGATTTAGATCCAACCAGGCCGCAGGTAAATACAATGGCTGCAATTGCTGTTCTGATGGCCATACTCTGGATTACTGAAGCAATTCCCTTGGCTGCCACTTCATTAATTCCTTTAATATTTTTTCCGATAACTGGAATATTATCCGCCGAAGAAATAGCATCATCATATATGAACTCTATCATTTTTTTATTCCTGGGTGGATTTCTGATTGCTATTGCAATGGAAGAATGGTCATTGCACAAGAGAATAGCTTTAAAAATTCTAACAATATTCGGTGGGAGTCCAACATCAATAATTATTGGGTTTATGGTATCTGGTGCTTTGCTATCAATGTGGATTTCCAATACAGCAACTGCTTTAATGCTGCTTCCGATTGGTATGGCCGTAATCCAAAAAATTGAAAATGAATTTGGACAGGAGAAAACTCACAATTTCACAGTTAATATACTATTATCGATTGCCTATTCGTCTACGCTTGGTGGAGTTGCAACATTAATTGGTACCCCGCCAAATCTAGTAATGGTGAAAATGTTGACGGTTCTTTTTCCCCGCGCTCCCGAAATATCTTTTGGTAACTGGATGGTTTTGGCTTTGCCTGTTTCCATATTGATGCTTTGTGGGGTTGCAATACTTCTTACAAAAGTTATTTTTAAAGTTGATAAAGATGTAAGGCTGAATAAGGATTTTATCGATAATGAGTATCAACAGCTTGGAAAAATTTCTTTCGAGGAAAAAATTGTAAGCATTCTCTTTATGATTACAGCCTTACTCTGGATTTTTAGGAGTGATATTTTATTTGGATTTGTTACAATTCCTGGTTGGTCGAGCATTTTACCTACATCGGATTTTATTAATGATGGTACTGTTGCAATAACAATGGCATTTGTATTGTTTTTAATTCCTTCAAAATCCGGTAAAAGATCTCTGCTTGATACTACTGCATTTAATAAGGTTCCGTGGGGGATTATTCTTTTATTTGGTGGAGGATTTGCACTCGCGAAAGGATTTTCCTCAACTGGTCTTTCAACTTTTATTGGTGAGCAGATTAC
>JGI20213J14113_1000308_pt1 | contig 10960 bp, 8 predicted proteins | sample WetSurMetagenome_3_FD_14113 | JGI IMG/M metagenome (IMG submission 14113) | reverse complement strand
GACGAATGCAACACCTCCAATCCATAAAACTACTCCTATTATATGAAGAATTCTTGCTATGGCTAAATCGTACATTGAAAGTACCCATTGTTAGTAAATAAACATTGATAAAATCTTTGCTGGAAAAGATAAATAATGTTTTACCGTCAAGACAAGTTGAAATAAAAAGACCACCCAAACAGGTGGTCTTTCAGAAAATTTATTACTGCACTGATTACTTCATAAGTATCATCTTCTTGACGGAGACAAATTTACCAGCTTCGATTCTGTAGAAGTAAATCCCGCTTGGCAAAGTACTCGCATCAAATTTAACTTCATAGTTTCCTGCTTGAAGTTCTTTGTTTACTAATTCTGCAATTTCTTGTCCTAACATGTTATATACTTTAATTCTAACTAAAGATGAGAATGGAATAGAGTACTTTATAGTTGTTGTTGGATTAAATGGATTCGGGTAATTCTGCGATAGTGAATAATTATCAGGTGCCGGATCATTATTTTCGACACTTACTGGCCCTGAACATCCATAAGCTGCCCAAACATCATAAGGACCCGTGAGTGGATATACTGCAAAACAACTATCAGCAGATGCATATCTGAAACCGGGTTTTGGTCCCTGAGTCACTGAGATGACACTCTGGCTATTCATCATTCCAACATTTTGCGGCCAACTTCCAAGATTTGTTGTGCCAATATAGCGAAGTGAGTCTGGATTCCCATCTAATCTCCAGGCAAAATAATGCTTAGGTTTGTTTCTTACACCCACAATTTCAGGCTGATTGGATTGGGCTGTAACACTGCCCTGTAGCACGGCTTGATTCATAAAATTGAAGTTACCAAAATTTGTAGTCCGGTAATATGAAATCCACCAGTGTGAACTAGTATTCTGTCTGAATACGCAAATCACACTTCCATTATCATTACCATTTGAAGAAAGTCTTGCAAATTGCTTATGGTCATTTGGATTGTCGCCCCCTATAAAACCACCTGCACCTGTTGCCGATCCTGGACCATTGCTAATATCACTTTTTGCGAAGAATAACTTTGTTGAATCTGGAACATTTGAGAATGAAACTATGATTGAATCATTGCCATTCTTAAAGAATGCAATATCTGAATGGAGATCTCTTTGGTAATTATCTGTTGCTGAGTACCACCAAAATTTATCTGATTTATATGAAAATATTGGAGTTGTTGAATAGGGATTTGTACATCTCAAGGTTTTTTGAGTATTTACATGTGTACTTACACCAACGGAATCAAATGAAGCAACTATATATGTATATGCTATTGAGGGATACCAGGAATTATCCGAAGTTATACGTGGGCGGTAATATCTTTTTGTTGCATCATCCCCGGGCCAGGAAAAAGAATACAAGCTACCTGCAAATGTTGGAGTCTGTAATACGAAAACTCCAGTTCGCCACCTTCCTGTGCTGGCATCGTTTCTGTAACCATAAACCATCCATACATATTTTTCACCTGTGCTGTTTTCAATTATTTCCATATCCATTTCATCATAATTTATCTGGTCGGTTCCGCCTAACCAAGCATATGCGTACCAGGTCCAACTTACACCATTATTATCAGAATAATAAACCCTGATAGTGTCGCGAGCTGAAGGTGTTCTAAATGAAAATGCAACCCAAATTCTTCCTGCTGTTGCTCCTATTTGTTCGGTTGCTGTGGCAAGTGAAGAAAGCCATTTGGATCCTGAATTGAAGATCTCAACATTTCCAATAACTTGTGGTATAAAAGGAGTAATCTCACCACTAGCAAGTGCTACACCGCCTTCATAATCTTCGGCGGGTTTTGAAACAGAATTTGGATCTAATGCGTCGAGTTGAGCTTCCAGTTCAAGTATTTGATTAAGCTTACTTCTGTCATTGGTCTCTCTCAACTGCCGGATTTGATCAATGATCTGATTTTCTTCGGTAGTTCTCTCTCTTACTGCAGGCAATCCGGAAATATCTTCAGGATTCATGCTGTTATTTCCCCTGTATTGGACTGTATTTTTAAACACTCCAGGTATCTCCTGAGCAAAGAAATTTTCTGTGTTCAGGAAAAAAAGAAATGAGAAAAAAATGAAAAAGTGAATAAATTGTTTCATAATACGACCTCCTTAAAGTTAGTGAGTGATTTATATCATTGGAATTTTCATTAAAGAATTAAACCAATTTCTTTTCTATCAGAATATTTATATTGAAAAATATATTCTTGGTAAAGATGTAAAAAATGATTGATATTGTCAACTATTCTTGATGATTGACATACTTTTAATGTAACGAACAGTAGTACCTAAAAATCAGTCATGAGTATTTTCAACTGCACTCAAGCCCAAGAACAATTTCTATCTTATGAGATAAAAAAAATAAATTACTTTTTGGCTAGAAGTGACTTCTCTTTTGCAAACTGTCCGTGTTTGGTGTGTTCTCGGTTACATATACTATGCCATCATCGATATGTGTTTCACTGAAGATTGATGAAGTGATTTTGGCTCGCCAAGCCACTTTCTTATATCAGTTGTGCAAACTAAGTCGCCGATATTGACTTTCATTTTTGCCATTTTGGACTCTTAAAAGTTAAAAATGTCCTCATCACTCTCGTCGGTTTCCCACAATCTTCAAATCTATTCCAACCGCTTTGTTCATCTAACTTTCATAAATAAGCGCTTTTATTTTAAAAATGCTAATCAGTTAATCTTTAAATCTGAATATCCGCTTAAACCACCAGAACTATATTGATTGAGTCATAATTAACTAAGCGTGTCGTTCAATTGATGACAAATTGAGAAGAAAAATTTTTGCAGGGTAAATAGAAAATTCCTTGAACAAGAATTCTTTTTACTTTAAATCTGGTGAAATTTCTACTGATAATTTAAAAACAGACTATTAAATCTTATAAATAGAAATAATATTAGAGGCGGTTTAGTATTCAGGTGGGCTCTTCAGGATAAAATCGTTTCAAGACTTTTGAAAAGTAATTCTTTCATACTTGCTGATTTACCTTCAATACTAAATTCTTTAAGTATATTACTGAACAATAATCCCCAGCTGAGGTGAACGATATAGTAGGGGAGTGATAAGTTCATGCTTTCAATTCTTCCGGTGTAAATTGAACTAAGTATTAAACCGACAACTTCAGATTCTTTTTGCAGTAGGTTTTGAAGAATTTGTTTCTCTCTTTCCAGCGAATCATCTTTAAATAGCGAGACTATCAAATTATACAAAAGACTATATCGTTGATGGACAGATTCTTTAAAAGCAAAGTACTCCAGCAGCCTTGCACCAACGGGTAAATCCTGGTTGTTAAAGATAGCTTTTATGTCTTCAATAAATTGGGATGATTGAAATGTTATGGAACTATAAAAAAGTTCATCTTTTGATTTGAAGTAATGGTATATAGTTGGTTTGCCGATCCGAACGTCACGGGCGATTTCTTCAAGAGTAGTTTTGCCAAAACCATGCCTGCCGAAGCGTTTTGCTGCAGCACGTATAATTTCTTCCTGTCGTCCTTTAGCCAAGACAGTTTCTTTTAATTAGATCGGGAAAATAATTCTGCTACTATACCCTTCTCGGTTTCTTTATCAATGCGGGAATCTTCATCAATTTTATTTTCAGCACTTGCATCAAAAATATCATCAATGCCTTCGTAGAACTTGTGTTTCCTTTCTCGTTTCTCTTTCTTGCTATTGCTAATATATCTTGAGCTATAATAAATTGTAAGTCCGGCACCGACTAAACCTCCAATAATGAGACCATAGATTAGCAAATTAGATTTATTCTTCTTCATACTTACCCCAAATTTTATTTAAATGTTTAATTGAAATATATGTTTTCTAAAGAAATATGCAATCTGGTATAAATCACACTGCCTTTGCATAACTTTTAAAGATCTTACTTAACAAAAATGCACCAATGACAACAATTAGGCAACCTATTACGTTGTACCACAGGAAAGGAATTTCTGTAAAGAAATAACAATACAGTATAATCATCTCAGCGAATAGGGCTGAGAGAAAAGTTGGTGTACCTGTAACTTTCTTAAGATAAAAGGCGGTTAGAAAAATGCCTAGAATTGTTCCGTAAACCAATGAGCCAAGGATATTTACAGCTTCAATTAATGATCCAAGTTCTTTTGCGAATATGGCAAAAAGAATGGCATATATACCCCAAAATACTGTAGCAATCTTTGAGACTTTTAAATATTGAGAGTCACTTGCATCTTTTTTTATAAGCCGTTTATAGAAATCTATAACAGTGGTTGATGCTAATGCATTTAGCTCTGCGGAAGTTGATGACATTGAAGCTGATAATATTGCAGCAATTAATAATCCTACAAAACCTATAGGTAAAAAGTTTATTATAAATGTAAGAAAAATATAGTTTGTGTCATTCGCATCAGCTTGTGGGTCAGACTTTTTTATGACATCAACTGCACGGTTTTTTAATTCGTCAGCTTTTTTCTGCTGGTTAATAATAATTTCTGTTTGAGCTTTGACCTTTTCTTCATCTGCATGATCAATTGAAGAAATAAGCGTTTTAAGTTCAACTTGTTTTTGATTTTGAATTTCAGAGTATTCTTTTTCAATTAGTTCATATTCATTTCCATAGGAACTTGCTTTAACTTTTGCTTCCTCCACAGGATTAAAGAATAAAGGTGGAGTAACAAATTGAAAAAAAACAAATACCATTGCCCCGATAAATAAAATTATAAATTGCATCGGTACTTTTACAATTCCATTTGTTAGTAAAGCTAATCTGCTTTGAGTTACTGAACTTCCAGCGAGATACCTTTGCACCTGCGATTGATCAGTCCCGAAATATGACAGCATTAAGAATGTTCCGCCAATTATTCCTGACCAGAATGTATAGCGATTACTCAAATCAAATGAAAAGTCAATAGCGTTCAGCTTTCCCATTTTACCGGCAACATATGCCGCATCGAATAAAGAGACATTTTCTGGTAAGAGAGACATCAAAACAAAAAAAGCAGCAAACATTCCGACTGTAATTATTATCATCTGGAGAAAGTGAGTTTTGTTAACAGCAACTGTTCCTCCAACTGTCGTATAAAGAATTACCAAAGCACCAACTATGAGGATGGTGTAATTCATCTCCCATCCAAGAATTACAGAAAGAATAAGTGAGGGTGCATAAATAGTAAAGCCTGCAGCCAATCCTCTCTGTGTTAAAAACAATGCGCTTCCAAGCATCCTGTTTTTTAAGTCAAATCTTTTTTCCAGATACTCATATGCTGTGTAGATATTTAATTTATTATAAATTGGAACAGCAGTGATTGAAAGAATGATCATAGCGATAGGTAAGCCAAGATAAAATTGAACGAAACGCATTCCATCAACATAGGCCTGACCGGGAGTTGAGAGGAAAGTAATTGCACTAGCCTGTGTCGCCATAATAGATAAAGCTACCAGCCACCATTTCGAAGTTCTTCCCGCTCTTAAATACGTGTCAACATCACGTGTGTTTCGCGATTTCCAGGTTCCGTAAAGAACCACAAATCCGATGAAGCCACACATTAAAATCCAGTCTAGATTGCTCATTCAAATGCCTTCGTAAACACATAGAAAAGAAATATTAATGCAACAAGTGTAAAGAAGACAAAACCGTATAGCTTATTCCAGCTGCGGAATATCGGTGGGGGAGAGTCTTCAGTGGTTTTCTCTAAATCTTTGCTATTCATTTATTCCAGCTGATAATAAATTTATAAAAAGTTTATAGGCTCCTTCTACGCCTGCTGGAAGTTGACGGAAGAATGATAAGCCCGTATAAATAAAAATACCCTTGCCATATTTTGCAGCAAGCAGTGACCCCGTTTTAGGAGTTTCACCCGTGTCATTCATTTCCAGAAGAGGAATAAATTTTTCATCCCATTCATTTGGGAAGTACAATCCGCGTTCCTGAATCCATCCGCTAAAATCATTAAATGTGATTTTGTATGGATAGTTAAGTACTGGATAATCCTTATTTAAGATTGAAACAGGTGAATCTTCTTCTGTGACACGATCTCTTGAAATTGTTAATTTGTAAGGTGACGGATCTGCAAGTAAATCACCTAATGTGTTGTACTGCACAATCAAAGTCCCTCCATTCTCAACGTATTTTAAAATATTTTTTTGATCAATTGATAGTCGTTTATAGGTATTGTAAGCGCGGATACCAGCAATCACGACATCATAATTTTGAAGAAGTTCAGCTGTTAACGGCTCTTTGGTGAAGACATCAACTGTAAATCCTAAATCCCGGAGCAACTCTGGAATTTTATCTCCCGAACCCATTACATAAGCAATTTTTTTGACTATCTTTTTTGGAAAGTCAAGCTTTAGAATTTTTGCAGAAGCTTCAGGCAGAACTGTTTGCGGTTGAATGTGTTGATAAATTATGGTCACCAGGCTCTTAGTTAATTTCTTCCCCCCAATTTCAAGTTGAGCTATGATAGTTGAAGTAACATTATTGTTAGTCGGATTTATTTTGAACTTAAATTCCTGTTCCTGACCTTGACCAGTAAAATTAAATTCATAAAACTGTGGAGAAATTTTCCAACCCTCCTCCGAAAGAATTCTAAGCTTTCCGTTTAAATTTCCCTTGATACTTCTTACTGTGACAATTATCTCTTTATCTTCACCATTTTTTAACAGGTATAATTCTTTGTCGAAGGTTGCAACAGCTTCAGGAACTATTTCGATTCTTTTATAAACTTCACCTTCAACCGGGTCATTCTTTCTGTAAAATATCGGAACAGTAAAATTGATTTCAATTCCGCTAAAATCTGTTTTAAAAGTTGCGTAAAGAGGGTAATCAGTTTTTGGTTGACCGATAAGATTTTGGTCTTTTACTATATAAATATCTTTATGATCTCCTTCATCAAGCCAATACGGTTGGCTGTATTTGGCGTCGATCGGAATGGAAATTTTTCTTTCGATGGAAATCATCTCACCTTTAATCAATTTGGAATTTAAAGCCGAATCGCTTTGTTGATATTNAATGTGCACGGATTTAAGAATAATAGGTANATCCGAGCGGCTAACAAAACCAGATTTTACAATTGTTTCGCTACCNGGAGANAAAAGATTTTCTTCTGTCACAGCTTCTGCCCAGATTCCNGCACAGGACTTTATCACCTCAAGCAGTTCAGCAGACTTAATTTCAACCCAATATTTGTCATTTAACTTCTGAAGTTCCGAGTAAGCTTCAATAAGTAATGGAATTATTTTCGATGGATTTTCAAAATCAAATTCCATCTCAGCTTGTGCTAGTAGTTTTGAAACTTTTTCGCTTTCTTTTACCCTGTCCCAGCTAAGATCAATTCCTTCAAATAAATTATTTCTTGCCGGTTGGCCATCAAGCTGAAGAAAGTAATTATACAAATTCTCCCGACGTCCAGAAGAACCAAAGCCCTGGCTCTTATGCATCGTTCTGCTTTCCGCGGAAATCTCCGTGTAAGATCTTCCAAGCAGGTTGTTATATTCTCCAAAATTTATTTTGATTAATGTATCACTGTCGATTCCCATTGAAGTTAGAGCCGGTGTCCACGCATTCCAGAAAATTCTTTTCGGCTGCCATGGTTGAACAAATTTGAATTGTTCGGGAAAAGCATCCATTTTGCCGGCAAGATTAAATGCTTCAACAGCAAGAATAGCGGAAGCAGTATGATGGCCGTGAGTTCCTAATCCGTTAGTTGGAAATCTTGTTACGATAACATCTGGTTTGAATTTTCGTATTACCCATACGATATCAGAAAGTACATCTTCCTTTCCCCATTTCTTTAAAGTTTCCTCCGGAGTTTTTGAATAACCGAAATCAACAGCTCGTGAAAAAAATTGTTCAGCACCATCAATATTTCTTGCTTGCAGAAGTTCCTGTGTTCTGATTACACCAAGCAGATCACCTTGTTCATCGCCAATTAAATTCTGTCCGCCATCTCCTCTTGTAAGCGAAAGATATCCTGTCCTCAGATGTTCAGCAAAATTGAGATAAGCAAGAAATGCAGTATTCTCATCGTCGGGATGTGCCGCAATGTAAAGAACTGATCCAAGCGTATTCAGTTTTTTAAGTGCAATTTTTATTTCGGAAGAATTGAGTGATTCCGTAGGCTGGGCTAAAAGAACTGAAGTCAAAATTATTAGAATGAGCAGAATTCGTTTATGCATATTGAAGTCTTTTGTTGAGTTAAATTATTGTGTTGGAATTATTGTACTCTATAAAATAAACCAATGGAAAAATTTTTCAGATGTATTAAAGATAGTAAATCGGAGACAAAAAAATCCTATAATTTCTTATATTTACATATTATTACAGTAATTTATTACAAAGAATTATGGTTGAGATAAAAAACATTAAGATAGGATCAAATCTTCCTTTTATTCTGATAGCAGGGCCTTGTGTTGTCGAGAGTGAGGAACTGACTTATTCAGTTGCTGAAGAGATTAAGAAGATAACCTTAAAACTTGATATTCCATTTATTTTTAAATCAAGTTATAAAAAGGCAAATCGGACAAGTATCAAATCCTTCAAGGGAATTGGGGATGCAGAAGCAATAAAGATTCTTAGCAAAGTCAAAGAAGAGTTAAACATTCCTTTACTAACAGATGTGCATTCGGTGGAAGAGGTTTCGATTGTCGCAGGATATGCTGATGTGCTTCAGATACCAGCCTTTTTATGCCGGCAGACAGAATTATTAGTGGCTGCGGGCGAGAGTGGTAAGGCAGTCAATATTAAAAAAGGACAATTTCTTGCTCCTGAAGATATGAAGCATGTTATCGAAAAAGTTGAGTCAACCGGTAATAAAAAAATATTACTGACTGAACGAGGTTCTACATTTGGTTACAATAATCTTGTTGTCGATATGAGATCATTAGTCATAATGAAAGAATTTGGCTATCCTGTTGTAATGGATGCAACTCACTCAGTTCAGCTGCCGGGCAGTGGTGGTAAAACTGGTGGTCAGCCCAAATTCATTAAACCACTTGCCAAAGCTGCGGTTGCAATCGGCATCGATGCACTTTTTCTTGAAGTTCACCCGGATCCGGCAAATGCTTTAAGTGATTCAGAAAGTCAACTGCCATTAAGTGATCTGGAAAAACTACTGTTAGAGATTCGGGCCATAGATGCCCTTGTTAAAAAGTAATAAACAAATATTTCAGTTCTCTTTAAAAATTTTAAGAGGAATATTTTGACTGAAAATGAAATTATAAAAACCGGAAAAAGCGTCGTACGAATTGAAGCAGAAGCAGTTGCCTATTTAGAAGCAAGTATAAACAAGGATTTTGTAAATGCTGTTGAAACTATCTACGCTGCAAAAGGCAGAGTTGTTTTGACAGGAATGGGTAAGTCTGGCTTGATAGCACGTAAAATAGTTGCAACTCTAAACTCAACCGGAACTGCAGCAATATATTTACATCCGACCGATGCTCTTCACGGTGATCTTGGAATGGTGAGGAAAGAAGATGTGGTTATAATAATCTCCAAGAGTGGTTCAACTGATGAAATTTCTAAACTGATTCCAATGTTTAAAAGACTTGGTGTGAAATTAATTGCTATGTCAGGAAATCCTAATTCATCGCTTGTAAAAGAGAGTGATATTTTTCTTAACATCAGCGTCAAAGAAGAAGCCTGTCCACACGATCTTGCTCCAACCTCATCAACAACAGCTACACTTGTTATGGGAGATGCTCTCTCAGTAGCACTACTTCAAAAAAGAGGATTTACTGCAGAGGATTTTGCTTTACTTCATCCGGGCGGAAGTCTTGGAAAAAGATTATCCCTCAAGATCGATGAAATAATGACTAAAGGAGAAGGAGTTCCAATCGTCAGGGAAGATTCGTCAATTAAAGATATTATCCTGGAGATGACGAGTAAAAGACTTGGAACAACCTGCGTGGTGAATAAAGATGGCAAATTATCAGGAGTTATTACTGATGGTGATTTGAGAAGACTTCTTGAAAAAACGATGGATGTTAAAAATCTTGTTGCGATTGATATAATGTCGAAGAATCCTAAAGTTACTGACAAAGATTATCTTGCATCATTTGCACTACAAATTATGGAAAGCCATAAAATTACTTCACTGATTGTTGCCGACCGTGAAAAAAAACCAATTGGTATTGTTCATCTGCATGATCTTGTTAATCTCGGGCTTCAGAGAAGATGAAAATATTACTCTCAATCATTTTGGTGTCAACATTACTAAGCTGCACGAGTAAAGATGTTAAACCAAAAATTGATTCTTCTTTTATCGGTGAAGAACTACCCGCCCAGGAAAGCTGGAACTCAACCGTATTCTTTACAGACTCCGGAAAAACAGCCGCCATACTTTATACCGGTCACTTGCAGTTATTTAATTTGAGAAAGGAAACTATTCTTGATGGTGGAGTAAAAGTAGAATTCTTTAATTCGCTCGAAATGAAAACTACAACTCTTACTTCCAAACGCGGCAGAGTTGATGAAAGGACTAATGACTTATTTGCAATTGATAGTGTTGTTGCTGTGAACGACAGCGGGATTGTTGTAAAAACTGATGAGCTAAAGTGGCGCAATAGGGATAAAAAAATTGTTTCTGAAAAGTTTGTAACTATTGATTCACCCAATGAACATATTGAAGGTTATGGATTTGAATCAGATCAACACCTAAGAAATTACGTTATTTATAATATCACTTATATCACCAGAGCGAACAAATAGTAATGTTAAGATTGTCATTTCTTTTTATTTACCTTTTCATTTTTTGTATTTCGATTCAATCACAAAGCGAAAATGAGAAAATCACTGTTATTGGGGATAGTCTTGTTGGAAAGTTTGTCGAGGGTGAATCTGTTCGTGAGGTAATCGGTAATGTCAAACTCTCACAAGGAAATGTATTTGTTACTTGCAATAAAGCTATACAGTATCTTGCCCGTAATGAAGCCGAGTTGATTGGTAATGTCGTTGCCACACAAGATAGCCTT
>JGI20213J14113_1000307_pt1 | contig 10965 bp, 8 predicted proteins | sample WetSurMetagenome_3_FD_14113 | JGI IMG/M metagenome (IMG submission 14113) | reverse complement strand
AAGGGAGTTGTAGGTGCATTGGATAAAGGCGAAGTGGATAAACTAGATGCCTACATTGCCCCCGACGCCTTAGATCATGATATCGATCCTTCGATGACTAAAAAACCAGGTCTTGAAGGTATTAAGGAAATGTTCAAATATTATCACAAGATTTTCCCCGATATGAAAACCACCATCCATTCAATGGCAACTTCGGGTGACTTGCTTTTTGCTTACATCACTATGACCGGCACCACTTCTGAACCGTATATGGGTATGCCGGCAAATCATAAAATGTCAATGGACGGGGTTGATATTATCCGTTTCAAAGGAGACAAGGCTGTTGAGCATTGGGGATTTACTGCCAACACTGACATAATGAAGATGATGTCTCAGGATAAAATGATGAATGAAGAAATGGATAAAAAGTAGAGCAGTATCTTTTAACAAAAAAATGTCACGGCGATAGTCGTGACATTAATTCAGGGTGTCACGCTTGTCCCGGTTTATCGGGAGTCATACCGTGACACCATCTTAATAAAGAGGCTGGAGATTCTTATCCCGACTAAGGTCGGGATCAGAATGACAGAGGCAAAGGAGATTGCATTGTCGTTTCACCCCCAGCTTTGACAGGGTATGAAGATTATTTATTTACTGTATTCATCAGTGGTGCGGGATATCTTGTCCCCGCAGCAGCGCCAACCGGAGCCGCATTATTAATTTTTTGCAAGTCATCTTTGCTTAGTTTGATATCAATTGCTTTAATATTTTCTTCGAGACGATCAATTCTTTTTGTTCCGGGGATTGGAATAATATCTTCGCCCTGTGCAAGAACCCATGCAATTGCTATTTGTGAATTGGTGGCATTTTTTTTCTTCGCAATTTCCGTGATCTTATCAACCAGCTTTTTATTCTTATCAAAATTTTCTCCAGAGAATCGTGGAAGATGTCTTCTGAAATCACCGGGAACATCTCCGGGAGTATTATAAGTACCGGTTAAAAAACCTCTGCCAAGTGGTGAGTAAGCGACAAGACTAATTCCAAGTTCACGACAAACCGGAAGTACATCGGTTTCGGGTTCACGTGTCCACAAGCTGTATTCAGTCTGCAGCATTGAGATAGGAAAAACTTTATGAGCACGACGCAGTGTTTCCGGTCCGGCTTCCGACAAACCTGCAAACCGCAACTTGCCTTCTTTAACAAGTTCACCAAGAGTTCCCACGGTCTCTTCAACAGGAACATTAGAATCAATTCTTCCGGGGTAGTACAGATCAATATAATCAACACCAAGTCTGAAAAGACTGTATGATAAATAATTTCTTATCGCCGCAGGTCGTGTATCAAAACCAAGCCAGTTGCCGTCGTGGTTTCTGAGAGCACCAAATTTTACAGAGATAAAAAATTTATCGCGCGGAAGATCTTTCTTTGCTTCACGGATAAGCTCTTCGTTGTGACCCATTCCATAATAATCGCCGCTGTCAAAAAAATTAATGCCAAGATCAACTGCTCTTTTAATTGTCTTAATGCTTTCCTGGTCATTCATTCTTGCCCCGGCATAAAATTCGGACATTCCCATCAAACCTAAACCGATTGCTGATACTTTTGTATCAGTTTTCCCAAGCCTTCTGTATTGCATATTCTTTTCCCTTAAATGTTTTTGTTGTGTGTTTCTCTTGTGCTAATAAATTAAGAATAAATTCTGAAAATATTTTATACTGTTTTTGCCGGAGCCTGCCCCCAGTTTACATTTTCTGTAAGACTTACTTTTTCCAGATCTACTATTGTTTCGCCGGTTTCATCTGTGTTGTGTGCGCTGATGAATTTTACATCCCATTCTATTTCATCATATTTATAAGAAGACCTTGAAATGACGTGTTGTGAAAAGCTGTCATCAAATCCTTTTACCATAATTAATAGCTCGGCTTCAAGCCCTTCAAGGTCGTTTGCGGTTTTGCCGTAAAGAGGACTGTCTTCATCAATCGGATGAACGATTGTCCAGGGGAGCGGGAAGAAGTAAATAAATTTTATTTCAAACTTGAGCGGATAATATTTTCTTGTATACCTGTTGTTGCCTTTATCAAGAAACGTCATTATAGCATTTACTTCCATTTCCATCAGGATGTTGTCTCGTGAGTTAGCAACACGGAACATTAATGCCTTACCATCCTTGAACGGGGCAATGATTGCCTTGTCGCTGAAAAGAATTTTGGCAGAGGGTTTTGAGAATCTTCCATATAGCAGACCGGTTGCAAGTGCAAAGCTTAATATACCGGTCATTGATTCAATAGCTGAAATTATATTCGAGAGGATGCCAATAGGATGGATTCCTCCGTAACCGACGGTTGCAAATGTCTGAACACTGAAGAAGAAAATATTAAGGAACGATTGCAAACCATCATTTGCAGCAGCATTAGAAAGATTCTCTGTCCCGGCGATCTGGTATAGTATTGCAAAGAGAAGATTAACCGTAACAAACCCTGCAAAAACTATTAATAGAAACTTGGTCCACGAAATATTTATGAGGTAATGATAGGCATTGATAGACTCAATTCCGCCGCCGGTTCTTTTTATATTGAATGAACCATCTTTGTTGATTATTCTTTTTGTATGGCGAAAATATTTTTCCCCCAATCCGGGATCCTGTGCTTGCTTGGACATAGAGTCTCTTTGATTTGTTAACGAAATTTTGAATGTGAATATATGAATTGCAATTAAAAATTATTGTGCGGAATAATGAGGCTTTACATAGTTTAAATTCAAATCCGGCATTCAATTCCAGTTACTGGCATTAGGTACCCGGTATCAGGGAAACAACATCCAAATTCCAATATCAAACATGAGAAAATCTGATAAAGATTGCTTTCTCCCGCACAGGCGGGACCGCAATAACACAGGCCTACTTACGTTTATACTTTTCAATAACAGGTTTGTACTTGTGGTTTATAATTTTAAGAGCAGGGAATATCAGCACCGGAGAAAATTTTGCTATTACCGGATCGAAAACAGAAATAAGCACACCGGTTCCAAATGCAAATGCAATCGCGAGAGAACGGATTGAAAAATATGAAAGCAGATCTTTATGCTGGTTAAGCTCGGACAATTTTCGTTTTGCACTTCCAATATATCTCCACAAAATAAAAGCGATAATGCCCGAAGTGAAAATGTTACTGCAGTAAATAACGAACGACAGATTGCTTTTTATATTCTCACTGTATAAAGCCGTGCTGAAAGGCATAAGCACAATGCTTAAAAGAAAAATTAAGTTGAGCCATAAAAGTCCGCCGTTATAATCTTCAACAAAACCAAACAGCTTGTGATGAACTATCCAGTACTGTCCGATAACAAAAAAGCTGATAAAAAATCCGATGAACTTAGGCGTCATTCCAATCAGGATATTAAACAGAGAGTTTTTTGTGCCATCACCGATGTGTGGCACTTTAATTTCCAGCACAAGCAAAGTGATTGCAATTGCAAATACAGCATCGCTGAAAAGAATAATTCTTTCTAATTGAAATTCTTTTTTGTGTACGGGTTCCAGACCAATCATTCTGCCTCCTGATGGATTTGTTTGCTTCTTTGTTTCTCTTCAAAGTTAGCCACATAAAACAATATTCTCCAAAACCGTATCTGGTAGCCCGGATTCAGAATCTGAGATTGCCTCCTCGCCAAAGCGGGGCAGGCTGTCGTCCTTGTCTTCGACTAGCTCAGACTGACGGATTCCTTGCAATGACTTTGCCTATCCGGAATCGGGCGTCCGGTATTTTGCGGTCATATTTCCCCCCAATCTTTGCTCTACATCACAATCACTGGTTCTTCCCAATCGTAAAGACATGGATTGAGGTTCTATCCCATCAATCGGAACGATATGACATTTAATACAGATTAGTTTTGGGCCGTAATTTTTTTAACAAACAAGGAGACCTAAAATGTTGAGTTATTCGAAATCCCGTTTTGCAGGGAGAAACTTATTAATTGTAGTGTTTATAACACTTATAACTTTTCAATTACCAGCACAGGATATTTCCTTTACAAGCCAGGGAATAAATAATCCGAACCATTTTTATGCAGACCTGATCGCCAAAACAGCAACTTTAAATGGAGGCTGGGGCCTTTTCGGCGGAATGAGAGCTGGATATAATATTAATAATAATGTAAGCATCGGGTTAATCGGGCACGGATTGATTCCAGATAAGCTGGGTGGTTCTTATGTCAACCAGGAAGGAGAGGATGAACTTCATTTTGGTTACGGCGGGGCAGAAGTCACATATAAATATGATCTGTCTGAAATATTTTATTTGACAGGAATGATGATGATCGGTGCGGGTCGAACCGATTATGAAAATCTCGGTGGTTATGATTACTTCTTTATGCTGGAACCGGGTGCTTCAATTAATTACCGTCTTATAGATTGGTTTGGACTTGGATTTTCAACGAGCTATCGTTTTGCATCCGGTGTTAATTATGCTGATCTCTCCGATGCAAGCTTCAGCGGCTGGTCGACAAGTCTTGATTTTAAATTTGGGTTTTGATAATCGCCGATCGTTTTAAGCAACTTTTTGTTTGCGGGCATCATTTCTGTATTGTGCAGGAGTGATGCCTGTAACTTTTTTAAATGCAGAATAAAAAGCAGTCTTGGAACTAAACCCGGCTTCATATCCTAAACCAAGCAGACTGAATTTCCCTATTCGATCGTTTTCAATTAATCTTTTCACTTCTTCAACACGATAGCCGTTCACATAATCATAAAAATTCTGATTGAGCTTTGTGTTGATTATCTCTGAAAGGTTGTGAGTTGAAATACCCGCCTGTCCGGTAGGCAGGCTAATCATAGTAGCAAGATCGGAAAGAGTCAGATCGTTTTTAAGAAATGGTTTATCCTTTTTCATTATCTCATTCAATCTGATCACGGCTTCTGAGGCAAAATGCTCATTCAATCCGGATTTTCTATAAGACACACTTTTGTCTTTCGATTGTTTTATAGAGTTCTCTTCCGCTTCAATCAAAACAACTTCCGGATGACGCAAACTTCGGTAACCAATCAGGAATATAAACACAGCCATTCCAATATAAATAAGATTGTTTGCACGAAGTTCTTCACCGTAAAGAATATTCGTTGCATATACCAGGATTACAATCATCCATATGGAAGCGGATCCGATTACAAAATACATAAGCCAGCGCAGATTGATTTTATCAATGTTTGAAAACGAATCCTTAATCCTGCTGTTGTATTTAATCGCTTCACGTACGGTGAGGTAAGTATAAATAATTCCTGAAAGAGGGATTAAATTTCCTATCATCGCAAAATGCCAGGGAATTTCTGTGCCGGGTACAAGCAGGTTTTCGTAAAATGTTTGTGATTGAAAATAGAAAAAGAACAATCCGTAAATATGAATTAGAATAAAAGGGATGTAGTTCAGAAAGTAAACAGGCTTGAAAATTTTTTCATTCCTTGTTAACAGCAAAATGTAAATAAAAATATTAGGTCCATAAACATATGGCAGCGTACTGTTTAGTGCCATTAGTTGTGGAATTTTCAGAATATCTCCCGTGAGAAATAAGACACTACCGATCAAATCTGCTGCGAACAGAAGCATCGTAATCGCAAGCACCCTGTTTGCAATGTGATTTTCTTTTTTTCGGAACAATACAATCGCGAGCTGGACTGCCTGTGCAGCGCCGATGATAAAAATGTATGATATTATTTCTTTGAACTGAAGCATATGGTTTTCTTTGGAGTAAACTTAATTACTCAAACTCATTTCATCAATCTATGGTATCGGTTGATTCTAGCGGAGAGAGTCTTCTACTTGGCTTGAAACAAGAACCGGGGATAAAATAAAAAAGTCCGGCGGTTGCCGGACTTACAGAACTTAGAACAGAATATTTAATTAACTACGTGCTTTAGCTTCATTAACTACGATATTTCTACCATCTATTTCTGAATTATTTAATGCTTTGATAGCATTGTTTGCATCTGAAGAACTCTCCATCTCAACGAATCCGAATCCTCTGGATCTGCGTGTGTCGCGGTCTGTAATAACTTTTGCAGAAACCACAGTACCATGTTTTTCAAATTTTTCTTTTAACTCTTCGTCGTTAACCGACCAGGGGAGAGAACCCACAAATAACTTAGTGCTCACTAGAACCTCTAAAAAAATAATAAATAAAATTCCGGTCTATTTCCGGAGGGCACAAACCTATACATATTAGTTGCTAATAACTAATTAATTCTAAAAAAGTGCATTTAAGTGAATATTTGAGGTCCTGGGGAAATCCGGTATCGGGCATGCAACATACCGTATCAAGAAAACTAGTATCCAACCGCCAATCCACCACCACGCGAATCAGAAGCTCCGTAAATGATTTTATTAGGATTATCTATCATTATCCCTTCTGCGATTCCGATTAAAGGGGTATCTGCCCAATTATCCCAGAAGTGATAACCCATTGCAATTAGTTTCTCTTTTACTTCCGGACTTAGAGAATTCTGTTCACAAAAAATTGAATCGGGCAACCATTGATGATGTATTCTCGGTGCCTCAATTGCTTCTCGGATATTCATATCGAAATCAATACAGTTCAAAACTACCTGCAGTACAGTTGTAATAATTTGTGAACCCCCGGGTGAGCCGATGATAATGTATGGCTTGCTGTCTTTTAAAATTATTGTCGGTGTCATTGAACTTAGCATTCTCTTTTCCGGTTGGATGGAATTTGCTTCAGTTCCCAGAAGTCCAAACTGGTTCATGACTCCCGGCTTCCCGCTAAAGTCGTCCATTTCATTGTTCAGGAGAAATCCAGCTCCTTCAACAACAATCCCGGAACCGAATGAGGAATTGATAGTTGTTGTTGTGCTTACTGCATTTCCATAAGAATCAAAAACAGAGTAATGTGTCGTTTCAGTGCTTTCCTGAAGAAGTGAAACCTCAAGACTTTTTATTTCACCTGAAGGCACAGCTTTATTTTTTGCTGATTCTATTTTCTCAAAAATTGTTTTAGCATACTCTTTAGAAATTAACTGATTCTTCGGAACCGGATAAAAGTCTTCATCTCCAAGATGATATGTTCTGTCAGCATAAGCATACTTCATTGCTTCTACAATATGATGAATGTATTCGCTGCTTCCCCGCACCATATTTTTTAAATCGAAGTTTTCAAGAATGTTTAGCAGTTCAACGAGTGCAATTCCACCCGAACTCGGCGGCGGCATAGATACAATTTCAAATTCCCGGTAAGTTCCAATAATTGGTGCTCTTTCTACTGACTGGTATTTTTCCAAATCTTCAAAAGTTATATATCCACCAAGAGAGGTTACTTGCGAAACAAGTAGTTCCGCAACTTTACCTTTGTAGAAACCGTCTCTGCCTTTTCTTTTTATTTGTTCTAATGTCCACGCAAGATCTGATTGAATAAATAATTCTCCGGTTGAATATGGCTGACCATCTTTTGTAAATATTTTCATTGAAGAAGGATACTTTGAAAACAGGGGAATTGTGTTGCTGAAATAAGTTGAATCTCTTTTTTCCAAACTCCATCCATTTTTTGCAAGATCAATTGCTGGTTGAATAACTTCGGCAAGAGACATCGTTCCGTATTTTTCCAGTGTGTAAATTAATCCCGCGACACTCCCCGGAACTCCCGCTGATGTTGTCCCGAACTGACTTAATTCCGGTACAAACTCGCCCTCTTCGTTCAAATACATATCTCTGTGGGCAGACAAGGGTGCTTTTTCGCGGAAATCAATGGAGACGTTTCTTCCATCAACAAGATGGAGGACCATAAATCCTCCACCCCCAAGATTACCTGCAGATGGATAAGTAACAGCGAGTGCGAAACCGACTGCAACCGCAGCATCAATTGCGTTGCCGCCTTTCTTTAAAATTCCAACACCAACTTTTGAAGCATAAGAACTTGTTGAAACGACCATTCCGTTTTCGGCACTGACAGGCCGTGGTGGTTGAGTACACGCTATTTGAAGCAACAGTAAAGTTGTTAAAGCGGAAGCAAGAAAGATTTTTATCATGAGATTATTTTATTTTAGAAATATCCGGATCAAGTACAATTCAAACATAAAAAATGCTAATGAGTTTTAAGTGGGATACACACAAAGTTTCGGAGAATTATGTTTTAAGGGTTTCCCATTTTGCTATAATCAAAAATAGTGTCTCCAATCAAAGATAAGTCGTAAACCAAGATTCCAAACCGTTTTAAGCTCAGGTGCCGACGCACTATTACCAGTTGACTCTAAGACTTCAACATTGCTTGGAATATCAAATCCTCCATAGAGCTGTATAAACATCGAGGAACGCTGACCAACATCAAATGTTTTAAAGGGACGATACTCAACAATCGGAAATTCAAACAGAGTTGAGCGATATGATAAAATATTTAATTGTTCCTGCCCCTGTTCATCTGTTGAAACGTTAAATAGTGCGTCACGTTCTTTAGTTCTTCCATAGAAATAAACGGCCACCTCTCTTCCTAGCACAAATTGAAAGCGACCAAAAGAAGTTTCAATTCCAGACTGCCAGGGAATAAGTCCGCCATTTACAGCAGTTACCCCAACGCTTGTTAAGGCTTCCTGATCGATAAAGTATAGAATTGGTGCAAGAATTAATAAATCACCCGGCAATAGATAAAATGGGAGTCGAAGCCGTCCATTGTAAGCAGATCTTCCGGGAATGGCCGCTAATAAGTTTCCATAATTTTGGAGTTCTTCAGTACTAACAATACCAGTGGAAGATGAACCATCCTGCCTCCAACCGGCAGCTAAAAAAATCAGACCGTCACCGGCTTCATTCAATACACCGTCAAGACCAACACCAAAGCGAAAAGCAACTTCCAATCCACCAATAACACCGGCAGTTTCCTGGTTCAGTCCAAATCCACCGTTAATTAATGAGCTTTTCATTGCAGGAGAGAAACCGACAAATGTTCCTATCTCAGCTCTGAATCTTGGCAGCTCACCTAATCCCTGGACTAGTGCCGGAACGGGAGTTTTAATGAATACATCAGTTAAAAGTTTTTCAAAAGCAGGATTAGATCCGTGGCGCGGCATATAATTATTTTGACAAACATTAAAATTTTCCGGTCCGGGAATTTTATCATCTCTTTTATAGATGATTTCAGGATATTTACCAAGAGTTGCATCAAGTAGTTGTTCCAGACTTATCACAACTACATTTGCTGCTCTATCTGCATCTTCATATCTCATCCAGGCATCTCCGGTGAGCACGACATTTTCTCCTTCCCAGGTGCTTGCCTTCAATCCCATTTCATTATAATAATCGTGTGTTCCTTTTCTTTGTGAAGCATCACCCCATGTTCCGGCTGCGTGACCGGATGCAAAAACATCCTGCAAAAAGTGAATCGCAAATGCTTCATCAGCGAGTGCAGATAATATTATAATAGAACGCTCTTCCTGAGTAAGATTTTGATTAGCTAATAATGAAGCTTTGGACATTGCAGAATAATGATACCATTCATAAGCAGCAATTGCATTTAGCTCAGCGCCTTCTTTAGTACATGACATTATGTAAGAAATCGCATCCATGTTAACATCTGGAAGCGAAAGCAGAAAATGTACGTTGTTACTGCCTGCACGTGTTGCATATTCAGGGTCAACACTTTGCAATCTTAAATCAGAAACTCTTAGTCCGTTAATTCGTCTTACTCTACCTTCGGCCAGCGCAAGATCAATTTTTAATTGAGCAGTAACATCAGCTACTTTTAATATCCAGTCAGTATGAAGGATATTAAACAACATGTTTTCTGCTGAGCAGGAATGATCTCCGCCAATTGCAGGCCAGGCAGCGTAATCAATTTTTTCCGGTTTGGTAAGTTGCTGGAGATCTATAACTGACTCGGTTAGCCTGAACTCATATCCGATTCTGGCCTGTGACCAAAGTTCATCCAATTTTATGCGGTAATAGTCATCCAGCTTTGAGACGGCAAAAAGCATGATGTCTCTGTGCTCGGGATATACCCAGGCGTTGATTTTATTGAACGAGGAAAATAGTATAGTTAGAAAGGCAATCTTAACAAATAGATTTTTCAATATTTTGCATTCGAAAAAGGGAAATAAAATCTTTATAACAATTTAATAAAGATTTAAAACAAGTATAAATTGAGAAAAGTTTCTGAAGAAGGATTTATTGCAAAATTAATCAGCTATTCTGCTTTGCTTTATTAATGTAAGCATTCAATTGCCCGGCAAGCACACGAAGACTAGGTTCAATGAAAGTATTGTAGTGATGACCCGGGAATTCATACAACTCCAGTTCTCCTTTTATAAAATCCTTCCACCCGAGAGTTGGATCCTTATGAATACCGAACGGCTGCCAGTTAGCCCGGAACATTGCAATTGGTCCATTGTAGGGATCTGGCTTATAACTTATAATTGCTTCGATGTGTGCATCATAAAGAAATTCAAGTTTGTAATATAAAGAGTGCTTAAGCTTTGAATCTGATTTTGAAAATAAAGAATCAGTAATCTTTTCAAGTTTTACCTGGTAATTGATTATCCTGGTCTTAATCTTCCCAAGTAAATAAGAAATTTTCCTTTTGGTTGAAAGTGACCGAAGTACCAAGAATTCAAAACGGAGTCTATCTGTTATTTTATATAACACACGATGTAATAGTGTTGTGCCTGGTAATCGCTTCGGATAATTTTGTTCCAGCGGTGCTTCTATTATTGCTAACAAAGCAACTTTCTCACCAGCGTCACGCAGTAGATGTGCAATTTCATAAGCAATTGATCCCCCCATACACCATCCGCCGATAAAATATGGTCCGGTAGGTTGAACGGTCTTAATTTCTTCAACATATTTTTTGGCCATATCCCGCATAGTACGTTTGGTAAAGGAATTTCCATCCAATCCTTCAGCTTGTAAACCATAAAAGGGTTGATCTTTACCCATATATTTTGCTAGATCATGAAAACCAATCACATTCCCCCTGTGTCCGTGCACGCAAAAGAATGGC
>JGI20213J14113_1000306_pt1 | contig 10986 bp, 7 predicted proteins | sample WetSurMetagenome_3_FD_14113 | JGI IMG/M metagenome (IMG submission 14113) | reverse complement strand
TCATTAGTACAATAATTTCATCATTAGCAGTTTTTACTGTGTCCAAAATGGGTTTTATTACGAGCGCCAGCTTATTCTTTAAATTGTATTCAAGAACTTTCTTGTTAATTTTTTCCATTTGGGTGATGACTTCTGCCAATTCTTTTTCGAAAACTATTCTAATATTTGACTTAAATAGCTTAAACAGAAGTTTAGCAATTTCCTTTTCACTTAACGAATAGTATTTATCGATCAGATGAAGTACATTTTTCCTCTTCCTAACCATCTCAATCATCTCACGAACCAAATTTACTTTCGAACCTAAAAGTCTTATTAAAAGTTTTACATCCGATTGCTCTTTAGTGACATTTAACAATTCTCTAAGTTTGGTCTCAATTGATAAATCAATCAACTCTAAAGCTTTTTGCTCATTGATTGGAATGAAGTTGGCATCAATTGAAGCTTCAACAGGAAATTCCTTCAGAAGATCAATACAAAATGAATGAATTGTTGAAATCTTAGCTGAAACAAGCTGCTTCCTTATTATATCTATGCGATGTCTTAATGCAACATCTGTTGTTATTAATAATAATTTATTTATCTCTTCTGAAATTCGTTTATAAAGTTCTCCTGCGGCTTTTTCTGTGAAAGTAATTGCTGCAACTTGACTAAGTGGAGTTGAAGAGTTTGTGATGATCTCAAGAAATCGCTGAGCTAGCACAAAAGTTTTTCCCGAACCTGCATTTGCAGTTAAAGAAATTGATTTGTTGATGTTGAGTGCTTTGCTTTGATGAGGAGTGAGAATACTCATATCAGGCATCTTGTTTACTAATTTTCGCAGGTATCTTTATTCTAAAAACTGTTTCAGCGGTTGTTGAAGAGATCAGTTTAATTTCACCATTAGTATTCTCAAGAAACCTCTTTATCAGCTTCAATCCGATACCAAGTCCTTTTTCCTTTGTGGTGAAATTAGATTCAAAAATTTTATTTTGAATTTCAGGAGAAATTCCGTTTCCATTATCAGAAATATTGATAATAGAATTTCCATCTTCGGTAGACAGTTCAATTTTTAGGATACTTGCTTTCGCCTGAATGGAATTTCTTATAAGATTAATAAACATACGCCGCATCTGTGAAATATCTGATTCCACAATAACTTTTTCAGTGCTTGTCTTAAATTTTATTTCAGCTTCCTCATCGCCAAAAAGATGAATTGTATCCTTTATTACGGGGATAAGATCAAATACTTCAAGCTTAAGGCTAGGCATCTTTGCAAACGAAGAAAACTCAGACGCTATAAGGCTTAAGTTCTCTATCTGATTAAGGATTGCCTGAGAGAGTTTTTTTAAGATTTCATCAAATTCAGTTTTCTTATCGTTATAGGCTGCAACAAGCTGCTGAACAGAAAGCTTCATTGGCGTTAACGGATTTTTAATTTCGTGCGCCACCTGCTTTGCCATTTCCTTCCAGGCACTTTCCCGTTCAAGTTCTGCAATATCATTTTGGTTTTTCTGAAGTTCGCTTGTCATCGCATTAAATCCATCAAGCAATTCTTTCAATTCACCTTTCTCTGTATTCTTAAGTTGTACACTCAAATCTCCCTGAGCTACAGCATTGGTTGCCCTGGTTAGCTGTCTTATTGGCGACGATATTTGGTTCGCAAATAAAGTACTTAGGAGAGTTATAACAATAACCGCAAAAGAATAAACCCCAAACAAGAAAACATCGGCATCTACGGGTGAATAGAAAAGTTCTATTTTGTTAAAAGCATCATTAACACCAAGAATATAAACTTTATCATTAAAATCTATTTTACGGTAGTAAGCATCAAAAACATAATTATCAATTGATTCTTTGGTCAATGCTTCCCTATAGCTCAGATAATTTAAATTGTAGTGGACTTCAGATTTTAGTTTACCCGGAATCAGGTTATTGTCAAAGTACTCTTTTCTTGAACTATAAATCCTTTCAGAATTTTCGTAAATAGTAAAAGATATTTTAAGTTCCTTACCAGCATTTTCAAATGCACTTATTAGATCTCTGTCAGGGTGTTTTTGTATCTGTGCTCTAATATGATTTTCTAGATACTCTGACCTTTTGCTCAGTTCATTAAAAATTGCTGAGTTAGTCCTCTCACGAACAACTTCTCTGTTATAAATTGCTAGCGCAACAATCGGAATTATTGAGACTAATAAAAACGCACCTAGCAGTTTTGTCCGGAAAGAATACTTTAAACGAAGATATCTGAAAATTATCAGCAACACTACAAAAATCAGGATGAATATTGAATGAACAATAAAAATTTTGAAAAAGTTGAAAAGGCTCCACGTAACTTCTTTATCTTTAATTGCTACTGCAGTTATTTTATAAACACCAGCCCGATTAGTTTTCAAGATATATGTTATATAATTTTCACCATAGAGTGATAAGTTTGCCCAGCCATCACCATCGGGAGACAATTCAACTTTGAAGATCTGTTCACGTTGTTCCTTTGAGGGAAAAATATTTCCCCTAACCTGAACAAGTTTACCATCATAAAATTCGAATACTCTGACAAGATTTAAATCAACAACTGAACCCAAGGCCGCTTTATTTGATTCAAGAAAATCGGGAAATTCTGATGCACCAAGGTTTGCAACATTGAACTTTGCAGCAACAGCAATATATCCTGTTACTATGCTATTGTTTTCCACCGGAACGACACCGGCAAAGCTAACACCAGCTTGTGATGACAATTCAATCTCGCTTATTGAAACTTCTGTTTCATTATTTTGCTTTAAAAGTTTTTTGTACTCAATTGGTTCATCAAAGCCAACTGTGAATCGGCCGAGCGACTTAAAATTCCTGTCATATATTTCAAGTTCAGAACTCAAAGATTCTCGTTGGAGTGAACTTTTACTCCAGGCGATAAATGCTTCAGAATCATAATTTGCATTTAATTTATGCAAAGACGAAACCAATCTCTCATCCCGCATTGAATTTCTGAGAGTCTCATCAACAAGATAGGAAAGGAGTTCTTTATTTGCTCTGTTTACTTCTGAAGCAATTACTTTTAATGACCTTTTTTCAAGTTCAAGATTAAAATAGTTCAACATGGATATTGTAATGATTGATGCAACCAGCGAGGAATAAATTATATGTACAGATATATGCTTAGGCTTAAAAGTAAGAGTTCCAATAACAAGAAAAATCAGAGCGAAAAAAGCAAACAACATCAGTGGCGTTATTAATGGTTCCCGTTGATTTTGAAAAAATATATAACACAAAACCTGAACAAGAATAAATAAAATTATAAAACGGAAGACCGAACTATCGTCCCTCAACAGGTTTAAAAATTTTCCTATTAGAAGAATAAAAGCTGTCAACACAAAAACAACTGCTAATCCAAACAAAAGGATATTTAAGTTCATCAATAATGCCGGCAGACTTGGAATTAATTCCGGCTCCTTGAAATAACGAATCGTTGAGTCGAATACAACACTTTTAACCGAAGCGGCTAAACCACGCATTGTATAAAAAACAAGAATTGCAAAAAGTGGAGTAATAAGAAACTTTATTGATATAAAGCGCGAGGATCTTTTTTCTTTGAAATATTCAAAGATGTAAACGAAGAATTTCAGTCCGATAATCAATAGCAGAACATTTGTAACAAAAAATTCAACTGGTGTTTTAACTATACCCCATGCAAATGTAGATGAAAAATAAGATGCGTCAACAAGTGGTCCATTGAGAAATCTGGTGGGAAATCCTGACCAGTACAGTACAAACCTAAAAATCGCCAAATAGATTATTAACGCACAAAGTTTATCCAATCTCGATCTTATAGTTTGAAAATCCGATTTCAGACCAAGAGTTAAAAATAGAAACCCTATTATAAGTAATAAAATCTGTATACGAGCCGCTGTTTCCTGTATTTCAGTTACCTCAAAATTCAAAGAAGGTTTAAAAAAGCTTGCCAGACCAATTTTACTCCTTTCAGAATTTAGCAACATTACAGAATGCTTCCTGCCATCCTTTGAGGGCTGAGTATAAGGGTCATAAAAAACACTAAAGACAGTATTAAAACTGCTGGACAATTCCTCTGTGAAACTTACTTGCTTGTAAAATTTATTTTGGAGTAAATAATTTTTTTCAAATGGTTTGCTCAGAAGAATGTAAAATCTATCGCCATGTAGAATCACAGTGTCTATTATAGTCAGATAGGTAATTAGTGGAGTGTTAAAAAAGTGGACTTCGTTAATTGGGTAGACAAACGGAAATATTTCCTCCTGCTTAATAGCAATTGTGTTATTCCAGGCAATTATTTTCCCGTTTGGGGCAACAATTTCAATTGAAAAATCTTCGTAGCTTTCTTTATTGACAAGCGATATTAAATTTCCGTACTCATATTCTTCAGTAAGTAGGCTTCGATGCAACTCATTTTTAATTTGATCTTTTACAGAAACAAGATGCGATTCTTTTGCGGCGAATATATTTTTAATTCCATCTTCTATTTTTAGAATTTTATTAGATAATTCCTCGTCCCAGTTAGCTTTTTTATTTTCAACTAATATGGGCTCAATCAGACCTATTGCAAAAATCGACATTAAAATAAAAAAGACGATAGCAAAATATTTTCTATCGCCTTTAAAGTATGATAATATTTTTTTGCCCATCAGTTAATCGAAATTTGCGTAATATACCATTTGTTGCCAGATTTGCTAAGAGTTATATACAAATGAGCTACTTCTCTTCTTCCTTTCTTTTCAAAATAGTAATCCCCTTTCCCATATGATACAGATCCTTCAGTTTTTGTTTCTTCCATCTTGAAAGAAACAACTTTAAAGGAGTTAAAGAAATCTTCCATAATATAATATGCCTGGTTGGAAGAGTAATAACCATTAACACCGTTTACTAAACTTATATAGGGTTGAGAAGAGAAATACTGAGAAAATTTTTTCACATCGTTACTAATAATACCCGATTCAATATCATTAAAAATAATTGATTGAATTTTTAATTTACTGTCGGTGTTGAGGTTTTGTTGAAGATTATTATGTTGTGCAAATAGATGACTGCTGCCAGAAAACAAAAAAATAATTACTATATTTAAAAATAAAGTCTTCATTTGTCCCTAATTTAATTAAATCCTGATCATAAATCTATAAAAAGAGATGGGGCAAGCGCCCCATCAATTCATCGCGTCCATTCTTTTTCAAGCGCTTTTCTGTCACCGACAATACCTGGCTTCAATTGTGTTTCGCCTTCAACCAATTGATAAGCCCAGTCAAATACCATTCTATCGCTGGTAATATTCGAAATACGAATCTTTGCATAATGATTATCCCAAGTCCAGATTACGTAGGTATGTCCAATCTTTGCAATTGCGTCTTTTGTAGTTGACCATCCAGAAGTTGGTGCAAACGGAATGTCATAGATATCATTTGTAGGCCCCATATCCTGAATGTCAGTATCATCCCAAACGTCAAGGTAAAAGGTGCCTTGATAATTTTCAAAAAAGAAGTCCACATCGAGACTATCGTAAGCAACCACTGAATAAAGACCAAATGAGTAACCTGAATTGTTCGGAAATCTTCTGTAATCAAAAATTGCCTGGTTAAATCCTTCCGGTCTTGCTGTAGCATAGATTACATCTTTACTTAAATCACTCTCATTGCCATTGTAATCATATGCTGTTATCGCATAGTAATACTTAACACCATTTACTGCGTCCTCATCGATAAAGTAATTATATGGTGAAGAGCCAATATTTTCATATTTACCATTGTATGAATAGCTGAAGTAGATATTATAACCAGCAAGATCAGGGTCCCGGTTTTCAAACCATGTCAAATCTATTCTATTATCGCCAACATACACTTTGATTCCAGTTGGTGTGACCGGTGGAATGTTGTCAACTACGTATTCGGGTTCATTCACATCACAACCGGTCAGATATAAGAAGATTATTAAAGCAGCAAAAAGTTTTATTAGATTTTTCATTTGGTCACCTCTTTTGATTTCTAGATAGTAAGAGCCAAATGAAATGCCACTAAATAAGTTGTTAATTCATTCGAAATTGAACGAAATTCAAACTTTTCCCGTATATAATATTGGACAGGTCTCTAGATAAAATTAAGCACCTGAGAGGTTGATCCACTGACCATCAGCATACATTTTTTTGTTGTTGATTACTGCAAGTGATTTTCCTGTAAGTAATCTTTTGTCGAAAGGTGAGTTTTTGGATTTGCTTTTAAATTTAGAAATATCAACGGTCCACACAAGGTTTGTATCAAGAATAGTAAAGTTAGCTAATGCACCTGCTTGAAATGTAGGGATTGGAAGATTAAGTATTTTACGGGGATTAATAGATAATTTTTTAATTAATTCTTCGATACTAAGTTTATTTTTGTGAAGCAATTCTGAAAAAGTCAATCCAACTGTTGTCTCAAATCCCACTATTCCATTTGGCGCAAACTGAAATTCAGATTCTTTTTCTTCTAATGAGTGAGGTGCATGGTCTGATGCAATGCAATCAATAGTTCCGTCTTTTAAACCTTTGATAATCGCATCAACATCGGCCTGCGTTCTAAGCGGAGGATTCATTTTCATATTTGTATCATAAGTTTTTAGTGCATCATCAGTAAGTGTAAAATGATGTGGAGTTACTTCTGCTGTGACTTTAATTCCTCTCCTTTTCGCTTCTCGAACTAGGCTAACAGAGTTTTTTGTGCTGATGTGTGCAATGTGAATACTTCCACCGATATAATCTGCCATTAAAATATCTCTGCTGACAACAATATCCTCAGCTACAGACGGTAATCCTGGAAGTCCAAGAAGAGTAGAATTGATGCCCTCATTCATTGAACCATCGGCAAGCGACTCATCCTCGCAGTGTTCTATGATTGGAGCATTGAACATATTTGCATATTCAAATGCTCTTCTTAAAACTGATGAATTTTTAATAGCGACTCCATCATCTGAAAAAGCTACTGCACCTGCTTCAATCAATTCAGCCATTGGAGAAATAATTTCACTTTTGCGTCCCAAACTTGCAGCGGCAACCGGATAAACATCAACTAAATGATTGGACGCCTGCTCTTTAATAAACTTAACCACTTCAGCAGTATCTATTGCAGGTTCAGTATTAGGCATACAGGCAACGCCGGTAAAACCGCCTGCTGAAGCACTATTACAGCCAGTTATAACTGTTTCTTCATCTTCCCTTCCGGGTTCCCTAAGATGAACATGCATATCAAACAATCCCGGCACAAGAATTTTTCCTGAAAAATCAAATTCTTTTGCACCTTCAATTTCATTCTTAGCCAGCTCACCGATTTTAGAAATTGCTCCATCATTAAGAAGTACTGATACTCCTTTTAGGTTTAGCTTTTCTTCCGGGTGAATTACATCAACATTTTTTAGTACAACTTTCATAGTGGTCTTTTAGTTTAGAGTTCCGAGTAAATATAACACTGCCATCCTTATGGCAACACCATTTGTAACCTGGTAAAGAATAATCTGATTGGATCCGTCAGCAACTTCCGAGGATAGTTCAACACCCCTATTTATTGGTCCAGGATGAAGTATCAAAATATCTTTACCATTTTTGTCCAAACGTTCCTGAGTTATACCAAAGTACTTTGCATACTCTCTGATTGATGGGAAATATTCCCTGGCTTTTCGTTCAAGTTGAATTCGCAAAACATTTAATACATCGTTGTCCTGTATTGCTTCATCAATATTGTAGATAACGTCAACGCCTAAATCTTTAATATCTCTTGGAATCATAGTTGACGGACCACAAATTGAAACCTTGGCGCCCATTGTTTTCAAACCGAAAATATTCGAAAGGGCAACACGGCTGTGAGCAACATCTCCAACAATGCAAACTTTTAATCCCTCAAGATGACCCAGCTTCTGCCTGATTGAATACATATCAAGTAAAGCCTGAGTGGGATGCTCATGTATTCCATCTCCGGCATTAATAATATTTGAACTACTAATTTTTGTAAGATATGATGGAGTACCAGCCGCTGCATGTCTTACAACAACCATATCAACCTTCATCGCTTCGATATTTTTTATCGTATCTTTAAAAGTTTCACCCTTACTCACACTGCTTCCGGAAACTGAAAAATTTATCGAATCTGCGGATAATCTTTTTTCTGCTAATTCAAAAGAAATTCTAGTTCTAGTCGAGCTTTCATAAAAAAGATTGACAATAGTTTTTCCCTGGAGCGTAGGAACTTTCTTGATTGGTCTTTCAAGTATTTCTCTGAATGTGTGAGCAGTATCTAAAATGGTTTGGATATCTTCTTTTGGTACGCCTTGCAATCCAAGTAAGTGTCTGCTTGACAATGCCATTTTTAGTCTTCCCTCCCGTCAACTTCAACTAAGTAAATTGCATCTTCTTCATCAACCTCTGTCATCCTAACTTTAATTTCTTCATTTTGCGAAGTCGGGATATTTTTGCCAACATAATCAGCGCGTATTGGAAGCTCACGGTGTCCTCGATCAATAAGAATGCAAAGTTGAATTGAAGCAGGACGCCCTAAATCCATAATAGCATTCATAGCTGAACGAACTGTTCGACCTGTATAAAGCACATCATCTATAAGAATAATATGCTTTTCGTTTATATCGAATGTTATATTTGATACCGATACCTCCGGCTGCTTGATTCTCATACGAAAATCATCTCTGTAAAGAGTCACATCAAGAACACCAAGCGGTAAATCAGCGCCGTCAATTGTTTTAAATTTATTTTGAATTCTTTTGGCGAGAAATTCTCCCCGTGTCCGCATACCCATTAGAACTAAGTTTTGAGAACCTTTGTTCTTCTCCAGTATTTCGTGAGTGATTCTGGTTAGTATTCTATCGAGACCTTCGCTGTCTGCGACCTTGGTTTTAATTTTCATACAAAAAAACCTCCTGAGTGTGTTCTCGTGGAGGTGTATTTTCTTTTTGGATTCATTTCCTTCTCCATCTCTCCGGATAGAATTAAAGGTTATTAAATAATTTCTTCAATTCTAACTTACAAAAAAAAGGAGGGAGAAAAAACAAATAAAAGATGTGAACTTCAACAATGTATAAAAAGAAAAGGGATCATATTTCAGATCCCTTTTCAATGATTTCGAATATTTAGATATCCAGATTACTTAAGGTGGAATTCTACTCTTCTGTTGTAGAATCTGCTTTCAGGATCGGATTCTTTGAATAANAGTTCTCTCTTACCTTTACCAGAAGTNGTTAACCTGCTGGCATCAACACCTTTAGCAACAAGATATTTCTTTACAGCTTCGGCTCTCTTAAGTGAAAGNTCATCATTATATTTATCTGAACCAATTTGGTCAGTGTGACCTTGTATCTCAACATTTACATCCTTATGAGAAAGCAGGATTCCTGCAGCATTATCAAGAATCGGATAAGATTCGTTTCTCAAGGTTGCTTTGTTAAAGTCGAAGTTTACACCAACAAGAACCCATTTGTCTGCAATTTCGGTTTTGCCCATGCATTTCTTAACCATTTCGCAGATTCTGTCGTAATCAACCTCTGTTGGCATAGTTTGATATCTTCTAACAATCTCTTCAACTCTGTTATAGTCAACTTCACCTAAACCTGTATAAAGCTGGCAATACTTGGAAGGCTCGCCTTTACTGAAGTAATAGAGAAGACCAAGGTCAGCATTTATCCAACTATCGTTAGAGTTACCACCGAAGAAGCTGCCGCCAAAGAAACCATTTTCACTACCATCTCTAGTATCTACGCCATCAATCTTACTATTACCCATTGTATGGTAAACTCCTTCACCATGTATTTTCCAATCTTCACCTATTTTTATTTCAATACCAGCACCAAAATTAAATTGTGCTCCAACATTCGATTCACCATTAAGTTCACTTTCCCATGCTATTGTTTTTGTTTGATCCCCAGTCTCAGGGTCAGTCACAGTTGCGTACACAATAGCATTGTCAGGTTGGTTATAATTTAATCCAATACCTGTTACCAAAAATAATGTCCATGGTTCGCAGGGATTGAAGTAATAAATGAGGTCAAGATCACCAGTAATCATATCGTTTGTAACGTACTCGCCGTTACCATAAGCTATTCCGTTTACGACATTATCGTTATAATTACCATAATATTGAGCTGCAACATGATTATATGCACCTTTTATTCTCGAGGCAACATGCTCTGACCAGTTTCTTTGAATCAGGATATGACCTCCATAAAATTCACTGGTATTTAATGATGCACCGTTAATTCCAACATACATTGGATAAGTAAAACCAAATCCGAATGCCCATGCATCTGTAGGTACGGATCTGTCCTGCGCAAATGAATTACTCATCAAGAGTAAAACAGCAGAAACCGAAAGAATTCTGAATAATTTTTTCATAAGGGTACCCTCATATAATTGTGATAGATATGTTTATTATATTCATCTGATAACTAACTTCAAGTTAATAAAAGTTTTTCTAATGTTTACTAAAATATTACAATAATTAAATAAAAACAATAATTTCAAATAAAATCTGTCAAATTCGTAAACAATATATTAACAAAAACCTTTCCAAAGCTTATCCTGATATTTAGCGATTTTAGATGAAATATGTTATTTTCTCCCACGTAAATTTTTCTTAAGTGTAAAAAACCTATTCGGGGTGTAGCGCAGCCCGGCTAGCGCGCTTCGTTCGGGACGAAGAGGTCGGGGGTTCGAATCCCCCCACCCCGACTCATCAAATTGTAATTAGAATCCTACACCTCCTCCAATGCTGATAATTGGATCCCAATCTTCATAAGGCGAGTTTTCATCCTGAATTACATCAAATAAAACTTCCACATAAACTGCTGCATTAGAGCCAACTCGCTGAACAAATCCTCCTCCTAAAAGTAAAAAGGGAACCCAGTTTCTCTCGGAATCCCATTCCCTGTTCTGCGAATTATAAACTGGTATTTCATAACTTTCATATGCAAATTCCGAGTGCAGATAAATTTGATATATTGGTCGGAATCTTGCAAAAA
>JGI20213J14113_1000305_pt1 | contig 11028 bp, 7 predicted proteins | sample WetSurMetagenome_3_FD_14113 | JGI IMG/M metagenome (IMG submission 14113) | reverse complement strand
ACTCTCTTCGCTTTGGCATCTCGGACAGCTTGGCATTTTTTAACTCGTCTTGTCGTTATAAATTTTGTAGATTATGCTAACTATTCTTAATTAACAATGCCAAAAACCTGAGCTATTTGCTGCCGAAGATGATTTAGCCAATAGAATGCACACAATGGAAGCCAGTTTTTTTATGATTGGTTACGATTTGAGATGTATAACCGCTTTATTTCCACATAAAGTTAATGTAAACGCAAGCTAGCCAGTTAATAATCAACTTAACATTGGCAATCAGCAGGTCAACGCACTTGAAAATAGTGAACTGACTTTGTGGGGACAACCGTTTGAGGGTGGCAGAGTACCCTCATCACACAATTTCACCCATACGGGTACAGAAAGTTCAGAAAAGACAATCCTGCCATTAACGATTTTAGAGATTGGTTAATAAACAACCATCATGTTAATAAACAAGGCACTGCAACAGCTTATTGCTATCCCTTGAGAGATGGTGAAATGGCTATTAGACGGCTTTCAGATGCTGATGTAACTGAGTTGGCTGATAATCCAACAGGTGAATTTTCTACCAGTTTTTTGAATCAGTGGAAAGAATGCGATATTGATGAAGATTTCCCTAATTGTCTTGCTGACGTTTATATTGCGGGTCGTATCGCTCAATTAGGTTTGGGAGGTGCGGCGGCACAAAATCAGATAATGACAATGGGGCTTTGCAGGTACAGCAAATGCCGCAAGCGCAATTTTGGCTGTTGGACGTTCATTAGGTCGTCATTTTGAATTACTAACATCAGAAAACCAATCAACACCTTTTTTCAAAAACTATTTTAATTTTTAATATGTGTTATTTTTGGCGTTAGCTTATATTTTTGTGATGTTGAGGCAATTTGTAAACCTTTGGGTTTGTGACTGTGCGATCCACAAAAAGCAAAAAAGGGTGTGCAATGCTACACCCTTTAATTAGTTGTATATGCAATACAGTCGTGTGAGATGGGACTATTTAATCAACGCCCCCGCAAATCCCAATTGTCGCCATGCTTCATACAGCACGATGGATACTGTGTTGGATAAATTCAAACTGCGACTGGTCGCGGTCATTGGTAAATACAAACAATGTGTCTCACCCAGTTCAGTTAGGACAGAGGCAGGAAGTCCACGCGTTTCAGGGCCAAATAATAACGCGTCTTCGGCTTGAAAATTCACCTCACTGACGACGCGTTTGCCTTTGGTGGTTAAGGCAAACACACGCGGCGGCTTTACTTCACTTAGAAAAGTGGCGAGCGAGTCGTGAACTCGCACCGCCACCCATTCATGATAATCCAAACCTGCGCGGCGCAATTTTTTGTCATCTAATTCAAACCCTAAGGGTTTGATTAAGTGTAATTGCGCCCCTGTGTTGGCACATAGCCGAATAATATTGCCCGTATTCGCTGGAATTTCTGGCTCATACAAAACAATGTGTAGCATTAGTAGTTGTTATCAACGTGGATTGGAGTGAGTTTCCAGATGTCATTGTTATATTCAGCAATGGTTCTGTCAGTAGAAAATTTACCACTGCACGCGGTGTTTAAAATACTCATGCGTGTCCAACGATCAGTGTCTTGATAGGCGGCTTCTACTTGTTTTTGAGCATTGATAAAGCTACGGAAATCAGCAATGGTCATCCAAGGATCATTAGGACTTTTGATAGAGTTAATGATGCAGTCAAATGTAGTGGGTTCAAATTGATTGAAATGCCCACACTCCAGCAAGTTCATCACGCGTTGTAAGTCTTCGTCACCATGAATGATTGAAACAGGATCATAGTGATGACGTAAATCTTCCACTTCATCTTCTGTCAAACCGAATAAGAAGAAGTTATCATCGCCCACTTCTTCACGAATTTCGATGTTCGCACCATCTAAAGTACCAATGGTAATCGCGCCATTCATCATGAATTTCATGTTGCCCGTACCAGAGGCTTCTTTACCAGCGGTAGAAATTTGTTCAGATAAATCAGCACCTGGGCAAATTTTTTCCATGGCTGATACGCGGTAATTGGGTAGAAAGACTAATTTTAATTTGTCACCAACATCAGGATCATTGTTGACGACGTTAGCGACGTTATTAATCAGCTTGATAATGCGTTTTGCCATGAAATAACCAGGAGCGGCTTTGCCACCGATTAATACACAACGATTTGTCCAGTTAGCGGTATCACCACGTTTGATACGGTCGTATAAGTGAATGACATGCAGGACGTTTAATAACTGACGTTTATATTCATGAATACGTTTTACTTGAACATCAAACAAGGCGTTGACATCCAAATCAATATCCAGTTCTTGTTTTTTATACTCAATCAACCTTTGCTTAGCATCTTGTTGAACCTTGTGCCAGCGACTACGAAACGTTGCGTCATCTGCATAAGGCGTTAGTTTTTGCAACAAAGATAAGTCTGTTATCCAGCCATCACCGATAGTATCTGTAATTAATTCAGCCAGTTCTGGATTACACATCGCCAACCAACGGCGAGGTGTGACACCGTTAGTTTTATTGTTGAATTTTTGTGGCCATAACTCATAGAAATCATGGAACAAACCTTGTTGCAATAATTTTGAATGTAGCGCAGCAACGCCATTAACTGAATTACTACCGACGATAGCTAGATAAGCCATACGCACTTTTTGCTCATGCCCTTCTTCAATCAGTGACATACGCGCTAAACGGTCTTTATCACCAGGCCAATGAGATGATACTTCAGCCATGAAACGGGCATTAATCTCAAAAATAATTTCCATTATTCTGGGTAACAGCTCTTTCATTAAACCAACTGACCATTTTTCCAATGCTTCGGGTAGCAATGTGTGGTTAGTGTAAGCCATCGTGCTTTTAGTGATTGCCCATGCTTTATCCCACGATAAACCATGAATATCCATCAATAAGCGCATTAGTTCGGCAACCGCAATACTAGGATGGGTGTCGTTTAATTGAAACGCATTTTTTGCAGCAAAATCAGTAAAGTCATTATTATGACGACCAACCCATGTTTGTAAGATGTCTTGTAAGCTGGCTGACGCTAGTAAATATTGCTGACGTAGACGCAGAGCTTTGCCGTTTTCGTTGGCATCATTGGGGTATAACACCATCGTGATGTTTTCAGCGGTATTTTTTGCTGCAACCGATTCAGCGTAATCGCCTTCGTTAAATTCTTGTAGATCGAATTCATCGGTAGCAGCGGCTTTCCATAAACGTAAGGTATTTACTGTGCCGTTTTGATAACCTGGAATGGGGGTGTCAAAAGGAACAGCGAGAACATCATGACTATCAACCCAACACACGCGCTTATGACCGTTTTCATCGGTATGCGTTTCAGTACGTCCACCGAATTTAATTTTTTGCGTGTATTCAAGACGTTCAATTTCCCAGACATTACCGTTACGCAACCAATGATCTGGTTTTTCTATCTGCTCGCCATTAATAATATCTTGCGAAAACATACCGTATTCATAACGCAAGCCATAACCTGTAACAGGCAATTGTAATGTTGCACAACTATCAATAAAGCAGGCTGCCAAACGACCTAAACCACCATTACCTAAACCTGCATCTGGTTCTGCTTCCACCAATTCTTCAAGGTCTAAGCCCACGTCATACAAAACTTTATCAATAACATCGTTAATGCCTAGATTAATCATGGCATTGCTGAGAGTACGTCCCATCAAAAATTCCATTGATAAATAATAAGCTCTTTTACAATCTTGATCTTTGTAAGCGTTGTAGGTTTTTTTCCAACGTTCAGTGAGACGGTCGCTAATCGCTAAAGACAATGCTTCATAGGCGTAATGTAGCGAAAGGCAGTTTTCATCTCTGCCGAGTCTATGACCATAGTAGCGTTTAAAATCTGCCTCCATGTGTTTTCTATCCATGCCCAAATTAGGAAGCGTGGTAATGTGGGATTTTGGACTACTCTTTTTAAAACGTCTATGCGGCATAATTTTTACCTTTAGCTAATTAAAATATTAAATCAATATGTTATTTTAACAAAGATATGCTCAATAATCCCGTACTTCGCCCAAGTAACCGCACAGTTATTAAGTTAAGCCGTTAGTTAATTGATCGGTTGCTGTGGTTAGCGACTTTGTTACATCTCAGTTAAAATACGCTTTTTTGCTTTAGGCTTGTTCATGCGCATTCACTTATTGTCCACTCAACTGATAAACCAGATTGCAGCGGGCGAAGTCGTTGAAAGACCTTGTTTCGTTGTTAAAGAATTGCTGGAAAACAGCTTTGATGCAGGTACGACTCACATTAGCATCGACATAGAACAAGGGGGTAGTCGGCTGATAAGAATCAGGGATGATGGCTGTGGTATTGTTAAAGATGACTTGTTTCTTGCATTATCGCGTCATGCCACCAGTAAAATTAGCAACCTAGATGATTTGGAACACGTCACCAGCATGGGGTTTCGCGGTGAGGCGTTACCCAGTATCAGCGCGGTTTCTCGATTAACTTTGATTTCACGCATTGCCGACGCGCCGTGCGCGTGGCGGGTCAGTGCCGATGGATCAGAACAATATGTTGACCCACAACCCGACCCACATCCACAAGGTACTACAGTAGAGGTGCGTGATTTGTTTTATAACACCCCCGCGCGGCGCAAATTTTTAAAAACGGAAAAAACTGAATTTGCCCATATTGAATCGCTGTTACAAAAAATGGCTCTCAGCCGTTTTAATATCGGTTTTACGCTGACTCATAATCAAAAAGAAATCCTAAAACTTAAACCAGCCACTAGCGACACTGAGCAACAACAACGGATTGCTGGGATTTGTGGTTCTGGCTTTATGGCTAATTCAGTCGCAATTGATGTTGCCGCCTCAGGTATGCAGTTAACGGGTTGGGTTAGTTTGCCCACGTTTTCCCGCAGTCAGCCCGATATGCAGTTTTTTTATGTCAATGGGCGATTAATACGCGATAAATTAGTTTCTCATGCCATTAAACAAGCCTATCAAGATGTGTTGTTTTCAGGACGGCATTCGGTGTTTGTGTTATATCTGACCCTAGACCCGCATTTAGTCGATGTCAATGCGCATCCAGCTAAACTGGAGATTCGGTTTCGAGAAGGTCGGTCAGTGCATGATTTTTTATTCAGTGCTTTACATCGCTCATTAGCACAGCTAAGACCTGCCGCCACGCTTGACCCTACTAGCACTTGGCTTAATGAAAGTCTGCTATCAACCATGACTGCACTACCAGCCAGCATACCCACACACTCAGACGCGCCTTATCCATATCAACAAGCGTCCTTGCCATTTAGCGTCACGGAAACCTTACAGGCGTATTCATCCCTACACCCTAAAGATTCTGACGTAGAACCGCCTCAACCAATTACAACTGCTATACCGCCTTTAGGTTTTGCCATCGCGCATTTGCACGATATTTATATCTTGTCGCAAACCGCTAACGGCATCGTCTTAGTTGATGCTCATGCTGCCCATGAACGCATCACTTATGAACGCTTAAAACAGCAATGCCAACAAGGTGCAATCCCCAGCCAGCCGTTATTATTGCCGATTAAAATCACAGTAAGTGCGGCAGAAGCCGAGTTAGTTGAACACCACCACGATTTTTTTCTATCACTGGGGTTTGAACTGACTCGTTCGGGAACTGAAACTATCATCTTACGCGCCAGCCCTGCCTTGCTAGCGGGAACGGATGTAGCAGGTTTAATCACCGATGTGTTAGCGGATATAAGTGAACAAGGCATGAGTGAACGTATTCAAACTCAATCCAATGAGCTATTGGCAACTATTGCCTGTCACAGTGCCGTGCGGGCAAATCGCCGTTTAACCATTACAGAAATGAATGCCTTACTTCGCGATATGGAACAAACTGAACGCAGCGGGCAATGCAATCACGGCAGACCAACGTGGGTAGAATTATCCAAGCAAGACCTTGATAGATTTTTCTTGCGTGGTCAATAGGCGTTTAGACCTATCAGGTTTAGAAAACCTGACAGGTCTTGATAATGTGCGCTGTTTATTGTCTTAAATCTTTAACAACGCGTACGATGTCAGGATTATCCGCCAGTGTTTCAACACTAAAGCCAAGTTTTTTAACCAGTGCCAACATAGACGCATTTGCCGCTAACACTTCGGCTTCAAAAAAGGCGATGCCTTTATCTTTAGCGGTTTGCATGAGGGTTTTTAATAACCGTGAGCCGATACCTAAGCGTTGGCAGTCATCGGCAACGACTAAGGCAAATTCTACCGAACGCCCATCTGGATTCATCATGTAACGTCCTACGCCTAATTCGCTGGGTAGGTCTTTATCTTCAGAGACGGCGACAAATGCCATTTCACGGTCATAGTCGATTTGGGTGAAGCGGACAATCATTTCAGGTGTGAGTTCTTGTAATGCCTGCATATAACGGAAATATTTAGTGCGTTCTGATAGGCGACTGACAAAATGCTTTTCCATGACTGCATCTTCTGGGCGTATCGGGCGAATGGTAATATTCGCGCCATTGCTCAGTTGGCAATGTTGGATGAGTTCATGCGGATAGGGGTGTATCGCCATGTGGGCATAGCGGCTCAGTTGATGTGAGGTATGGACTTTAATTCGCCCATCTACCGCACAAACACCGTGTTCATCGACTATTAAGGGGTTAATGTCTAGCTCTAAAATTTCAGGTAATTCACTGACCATTGTAGAAATGTTCAGTAATACATCAATCAAGGCTTGTTCATTCGCGGGTGGTAGTTGTCGAAACGCTTTTAGGTATTTAGACGCTTTGGTTTTGGCAATCATTTGCTCAACCATGTAAGCATTCAATGGGGGCAGGGCAATGGCATTATCTTTTAAAATTTCCACCATTGTACCGCCTAAGCCGAAACTGATTGCAGGACCAAACACGGGATCGCGTACTACGCCGACCATTAACTCCCTGCCGCTGTGTGAACGGAACATCTGTTCAATGGTCATGCCCACTTCGGTGATGTCTGGGTGTTTTTGTTTGATGGCAGTTTCCATCTCAAGGAAATTGCGCGATACTTCCTGTACGGTGTGAATATTTAAGCGCACACCGCCAATGTCAGATTTATGACTGAACTCTGCCATATTGACTTTTAACACCACAGGAAAGCCCATGGTTTGCGCGGCAATCATGGCATCTTTCGCGCTAGTGACTTTGATGGTTTGATTAACAGGAATATGAAAAGCGGCAAGGATAGCTTTGGATTCTTGCGCGGTTAATACTTGTCTACCTTCGGACAAAATGCGCTCAATAATGAGTCTTGCTCCTTCTACATCGGGTGCGGCAAGTTCATTGCTGGGCGAAGGAATTTGTTTGAGCAGGATTTGGTTTTGTGCGTAATTGGCTAAAAAGGCAAACGCATCCACCGCGACTTCTGGCGTAGTAAAGTGGGCGATATTGCTGTTGGCAAATAGATTGCGTCCTTCTTGTACTCTTGCACCGCCTGTCCATGCCGCTAATACAGGTTTTTTACTGTCTTTCGCACCGTCAATAATACATTCGGCGACTTGCGTGGGATTAGTCATGGCTTGTGGCGTTAAAATGACTAACACGCCGTCGATATTGTCGTCTTTTAAACAGATTTGTAAGGCTTGTTGATAACGTTCTGAGGTGGCATCACCCAAAATATCAATCGGATTAGCATGAGACCAATGCACGGGTAACACAGCATCGAGGGCGTGAATGCTGTCATCACTCAACTCTGCCATTTTGATACCAACATCTTCGGCGCGGTCGGTACTCATGACACCCGGCCCGCCCGCGTTGGTGATGATGGCTAATCGGTCTTCTTTAACGATGTAGTTATTGGCAAGCACGCGAGCGGCGGAAAATAATTCGATAATGCTATACGCCCTAACTACACCAGCACGGGCAATCGCGGCATCAAACACATTATCACCGCCAACCATCGCGCCTGTGTGTGACATAGCGGCTTTACAACCTGCTTCATGACGACCTGATTTAATTAAAATGACAGGTTTTAAGCGTGCGGCGGCTTTGAGTCCACTTAGAAACCGCCGTGCATCGCGTATGCCTTCGACATACATTAAAATCCCTGTCGTCTGGCTATCGGTTGCCAAATAATCCAGCACTTCACCAAAATCAATATCTGCCGCGCCGCCCATAGAAACGACGGTAGAAAAACCAATATCCTGCGATTTTGCCCAGTCTAAAATAGCCGTACATACCGCACCCGATTGTGACAATAATGCTAGCGAACCGTCTTTCACTGTGCCATCACCAAAGGTGGCGTTGAGTTGACCGCTGGGACGAATCACGCCTAAACAATTCGGGCCAATCAGGCGAATGCTATAACGGTGAGCAATATCCAGCACTTCTTGTTGTAAGCGTTTGCCTTCGTCGCCTAATTCACCAAACCCTGCGGTAATAATAATCACGGAAGTCACGCCTTTTTCACCACATTGACGAATGATATTAGGCACAGAGGGGGCTGGTGTGGAAACGACGACTAAATCTAATTCTTCAGGTACGCTATTTAAATCAGGATAGGCTTTTAAGCCTAATATCTCCTCGCGTTTGTGATTGACAGGATACAGTCCACCTGTAAAACCTGCTTCCTGCATATTCAGCAGCAGGCGATAACCAACACTGTCAGGGCGTTCAGACGCGCCAACGATAGCGACTGATTTTGGCGTAAAAAAACGATTTAGATAATGAGGACCCATAATGCACCATAGTGAGTGAAAGAATTGCTATAAAGAGTAGCATTTTTAGCCCTTTTAACAGATTAAATTTTTATGAATTGCAAGGAAAATCACTACTCAAAACTCGATATTATTTAGCCTTTACACTCATATCAAGATTAAGCTCTTTAGCCGTTTGTGCTTTGAGCATTTCGATTAAATCCGTTGCCGCACTACCACCATTTTGATTACTTTGCCCCATTTGAATTTCAGGTACCCATTTTTGTTTTTCAATCGCTGCGGCATAACGAATATGTACGGCTTGCCATGCTTCAAGTTTGGCAGCCAGCGCACCGTCTGCACTCATGACTAAGCGTTTGTATTCACCATCGCCTTCGCCGCGTAAAATTTGTTCTTGTTTATATGCAACGGCGGCAAGGCGTTTTTGCTCAGCTTCGAGTTTGGCTTGTTCAGCAACTAATACGCCTTGTGTGGCTTTAGTTACCGCGACTTCTTTTTCTTTTTCAGCATCGACCACAGCTTGGACTTTTTCTTGTTCTTTGGTGTATTTAGCCACCATGACATCTTTTTTACCTTGTTCTTCAGCAGTGAGTGCTTCTTGTCTTGCACGTTCTGCATCCGCTTTGGCGGTGATAATGCCCATTGTGGCTTCACGTTTGCGTGAGATTTGTTCTAAGGTTTTTTGCTCAAAATCCCAATCAGTAATTTGAAAACCACTGACAACTATCCCATAGGCTTTAAAGTCACTATTGTTATGTAACGGCAAGCCATCTGCACCATACACAATAACAGGAATGTTACGTTCTACCCGTTCATTGGTCACTTCTTGTTTTTCTGTTACTGATTTTAATTGGGTACGAAATTTACCTGAGGCAATTTGTTCTTCTGCCCATTGAGTAAAAATACTGCGTTTTTCGGCATAAGACTCTTCGGAACTCATTAAACCAGCCGTTAAATTCATCGATTCTTCAACCACGGTTTTAATCAATTTGTAAGCCACTGCATTGTTGCTACGAAAATCTTTGTGTAGTTTAATCATCACGTCTTCGTTATTTGGCAAAGCAAACCGCGCTTTACCAAATACTTTACCTGTACCACCATCTTGATAGCGGACATTGATACCTGCGTAGTTCAGGCTGGCTTCACCTTTGGCATCTTGTTTGTCAAAATCAAAGGTAATAACATCACGATAAACTTCGGTGCTACCAAAGAATTTGGCGTAAATACCTGGCGTAAATTTAACCACTAATGTTCCCCACGGATACTGAATGACGGTTCTTTCACCCGCATCATTAATGCCAACATTCAAATTGACTATCACCAGTGCCGCAATGCCGATAGCGAGATAACTGATAGGTTTCATGGGAAGGTTCATTTTGCGCTCCTGATTAATGCTGGGTAAGCCAAAGCGAAAACTTGACTTGTTAGGGTTAGATTCTGAATGTTCATTATTCATGAGAGTGTCTCGAAAGCTGGATTTTGTACTCGTGTTTTGAAATTTTAGTAGATACTGCATAAAAGTTTTTATGCAGGCAAAAAATTTGACCAAGCGAGATAACCTTTTTAAAACCGTAATGATATTTTGAGCTTATTTTGCTGCGGTTAGGCGTTATTTAACCTGAGTTCGAGCTAAAACTCATGAGAGTAAAGGCAACAAATCGTGCTGACGTAGATTCAAGGAAGGTTTTTTAGATTGATAAGCATAGGTGAGACAGTCGATGGCATTAACCAGAAAGTTGACGAGGGAACGATGACGAGAGTGTTCAAGGCTAAAGATATTTTTCAATTAATTGTTAATGGTTTCGATAAGGCTGCGTTTTTTGAGTATAGCTAATACGATGTAAGTTGATGTAATAATGGCGGATATTATAAAAGCTATCTTGAGCCAAAAGCAGAATGATCCTATCCAGCCGTCTTTAGAAAAAACTTATTTCCGTGATGAGTGAAAAAAAGCTTACGCTTAAAGAAGCGGCAGAACGCTTTGGTGTTGGCTCAGTGAGTGTTTCGCGTTGGCAAAAAAATCTCGAACCGATACTGACACGAAACAAACCTGCTATAAAGATTGATAGGGATGCACTTGCCAAAGACCTTGCAGACTATCCAGATAGCTATCTTTACGAACGAGCAGAACGTTTTGCCGTGAGTGTTTCTGGCATATGTTCCGCTATGAAACGCCTCGGTTTTAGTCGTAAAAAAAGTCTGAAATATCCTTAGAACGTGTTCAAAATTTCATCTAAAAGCCTGATAATAAGCGGATGAGAAAAAATATCCAAGCGACCTTAGTCGAGAACAATTTGAATTGATTCGCGAATTATTAGAATCGGCACGCAAAAAGACCCGTCCGCGTACAGTGGA
>JGI20213J14113_1000301_pt1 | contig 11074 bp, 25 predicted proteins | sample WetSurMetagenome_3_FD_14113 | JGI IMG/M metagenome (IMG submission 14113) | reverse complement strand
CTTGAACCACTTCCCTGAAAACGTATTGGGCGGCTTGATCTGCCATACGCATTTGTCGTAGATGTAGATCGTCGGGTCCTTCTGCGCCTCTGCAATCTTCATGTCGGTGAATTCGCCAGGGTACTTCTTGGACGAGACAAGACAGAGCACTCCCGGCATCGATCCTTGCTGTAGAAAACGACTCTTCCTTCGTCTCGCGATACCGTTGTAGATCTGCAGAGCCTGATCATACGTACCCCGGTCCACGTTCTTGACCGACTTCTCGACCAACGACATGAAGTTGACCTCGTCTATTAGCCCACCAATCACGTTCTGACCAATCGCTCCGATATCAGAAGAGATGGGCTTTACGATAATGCGATTCGGGAACCTTAACTCTGACTCCAGGTCTGTCCGATACGGAAACTCCCGGTGAAAGTACACGGACTGATCCATGATCGCTTTGAAGCGAGCGTAATCGACAGATTTAGCGAGTATCCCAGAGAGAGACTGGAACACGAACAGGATCTCGGAGGTCGAGTCCATGCCGAAGGTCGAGTGAGGAGAGGGAAACATCGATAAGACATACAACTGGTAGGCAAGCGTATAGAGAGCTGTCGTCGTCTTCGCCGAACCAATACCTCCGGTCAGAACAATCTCCGTGTACGGATTCGACAGCCGCTTCTCGCCTGGGTTGTTGATCTTGATTAGCTCTTCCAGCACTGCTGGGTAGATCTCATCCTTGGGGCGGGCAAGGAACTTGTCCCCGAACATGAACTCCTCAAACGAAACCGGGTACTCCTTCACCTGAATGAGATAAACCAACTCCCTGGTGTCAAACCCCGAGTCAAACTCGTCAATCGCCCGATACCACACTTGTTTCTGTTGTGGGTCTTTCTGCGCCTTGGCGTGGGCACGGAGTCGAGTCAACGTCGCAGCAGAGATTGAAGCCATGTCCATGATATTAGTATCACTCAGTGCAATTAATGACGTAAATTCCCATCAGCAGAATTTGGTTGACGGGGATAGGATTCTTTGGCTGGAAAAACTTCTCGTTACAAATCAATGAGTTATCTCCACCACACCCCGCGCCACCTCTGTAAGTCGTTGATTTCATTACCAATAATTAAGTGTTTTTTATTTAGCTTAAATGCGTAGACCTCAAAACCTCTCCAGAATACACTCCCTTATAAATCAATAACTTACCAACCCACCCTCTAGTGTACCCTCGGCATAGTTCCACGCAACTCCCCCCATACACACCCTGCTTTCCTTTGCAAATCAATGAGTTACATATAGTAAAAATTCTTATGTTAAAGCGTGGAACAACGTACCTACGGACGGCAAAGTACCCCGGCAACACCCCACAAGTACCCCACAAGTACCCCCCAGGTTACCCCCCAAGTTATTCCCGACAGTACAGAATCGAAAAAGTCAAGTGAAGTTCCGGAACAGGGAAAATCGCCCGAATAGAGCCAGATAAGAAAAGTTGGGCAATCAATATCACTTATCCTCCAGACCCCACTAAAAAAAATTGCACTAACACATTTCATCTCTTCCCTTTTCCAATTGGAAAGCTCTGGAAAGGATGAAACGCCTGAGGAAAGAGTCGGCGGGCACGGTAGTACCCCCACATCAACAAAGAATGAGTCCTACCCCGCAAGTGAAATCTCACTCCCTCTAACCGATCCGGGTAACTGCAATGCCTGCCGACACACACCTCAAAGATAGCCTTGTGTACCAGGACCCTGATCTTCTGCCACCTACTCAGCTCATACACCCGGTACTTCGCTGCACCGTAGGCTCTCTCAAACCTCATTAACCTCCCGTTTACCCGACACAACCCCTTCAAGGGGTGGTCATAGTAATCCCAGTGCCACACCAGCCGCAGATGTTTACTGGGGACCCGAAAGCACCCCCCACCCTTTAATACCTGTCTCATCAGCACTTCAATAATTTCACTCGCCTCAGCGGGGGGGTCCCAAATAATTGCACCCCCCTCATCAGGGGGGTCTTTTTTGATTTGGGTTCCCCCCTGGCCTGGGCTCCCAGCGTTAGAGGCAACGAGCCGGGACCGAGCTGGGTGTTACGCCGAGCCGGGGAGAGTGCCCAGGTCGCGCTACGAAGAATCAATAACTTACGTACTGTATAGATCAGTATTACGCTGAATAATTTTCGAAGTGCTCTGTAAGTGCTTGATTCAGTGGGTTCATAAGCGTTTTTAGAATTACGCATAATCGCTATTATGTTAAATGCCTGGAGGGGCCGAGTATTACTGGGGTAATACTAAATCTCGTCTGGCGGGGGCTCGAAAGTGATCTCATTATCACCCGGATAGCCCGGATCGAGGGGGTCGAGGGCGGGCATATCCTCGGTAGGATGTGGCATATCATCGGAAGTGTCGTATTGAAGAGGATTAATATCGGTATGTTCTGGAATAAGTGAACTTGATGTCACTGGGGAGGGGGATTGCCGTTGCTGGGCAATCTCTTTGAGATGTGAAACGAGTAGCTGTATGTTGTCAGGGGATGCCTCTGCCTGTTCTATGATATCGGCTTTGGAGTGAAGAGAAGAGAACGACAGAGACAGGTCCTGGTTGAGGTTGTTGTTGTATATGCCAATTAATTGCATGTATGTAGTCTTGTCCTTCTCTGCTGATAGTGCTGTCCTGATTGCCTCTAGCTTGAGCCGGGGGGATGTGAGTGCATCGGGATCTGCGTATCTGAGGGCTGTAGACTTACAGTGCTCGTAGAAGTGCAGGGTCTCTCCTATAGTGAGGGGTAGATCGAGGGTATCCACAGTGCATCTAATTGCACTGAGCAGTTGCTGCCTGAACTTGTATACCTGGGGGACTGAGATCTTTAGTGCTTTAGCTATCTCTTGGGGAGTATCGTTTCTGAGTAGGGCTCTATGGATATAAACGAGTCTTGCATCGGGTGATTCTACTTCTGCGCGTTCGCCGAATTCTCGCGTATCGTCAATAGGCGCGGAGAGTTTTAGAAGATCGGTGTCGGATTTGCCCGCATACTCTTTGAGTGCTTTAGTGAACTTGAGTGCTTTCTTCGTGGGCTGAGTGGGCTTAGAAGAAGAGAGCAAATTAGAGATATGCTGAATCTTCTGTATGTCTTTCTGATAGTCTTTCTTGGGTCTGCCTGGGGGACGTTTGCCTAACTTCATGCCCGCGATTCCGTTGACAATGAGGGTGATGTAATGTGAGGGATTATAGTCTAACAATTATTCTAAGGGAATGTGTGTATAGGGAGGGGTGTTGTAGTACGGATAGTGGAAGGGGGTGCCTTTGTATTTGTACAGGCAGGGGCGCAGATCTAGGGTTATGCCCACATGGGGGATGTAGTAGGTAGGCAGGACCTGGGGGAAATGCATAGGGGGATGGGTTAGGTAGTACGCTTTGATAGCGTCTACGGGGATTAGAACCTCTGCATCGCTACCTTTAGTGACTACCTTGCCCACATTGTTGAGGTTAGTGAGGAAGAGAATGTCTTCGGTATCTTGCCGACAGATTTGCACCATCGGGAAAAGCAGGGCTTGAGTGACAATGAGAGGTACTACCTGGGGGGTTGCGTAGAACTTGAAGGGGAAGGAGAGGGCTAGGTATTGGTCGCCATTAGAGTTTGCCCCCCACAGCTCAAGGTAGAGCGAGGTTTTAGGTGTCAGGTCTGTCGTCTGGCTCATGGGGTGATTCCACTAGGGTCTTGCCACAGTAGGGACAATATTCGAAGCCATTGGCTTCGGGATCACCATCAGTGAAAGTGAACTTGTGCCCGCACTGGGTATCCCAATTGCCATCCTGGTCCTCAAACCACATGCAAAGAAAGGCTGCCATGGTTATGCCTGCTCTTTGCCGCACACCGTGCAGCGATAGTTGAGGGTCTTGCCATCCTTCATCTTGAAGGGATTGAAGACTCGCTTGCCTTTACCATGCAAAAGGTCCTGGCCTTCGTTGTAGCAGGTACAGGACTTGATTTGTGCGTGCAGGGTCTTGCCTGATTCCTCGGCCATGGTTACCTCAGTTGAGGGAGTTGTTGCGAAGCTTGCGAGTACGCTCTAGGAGGTCCTCCATGGCCCGCTTGCTGTTGTCCAGGATGTTGTGGACCTCCTCCATGAATCCAGGCTCATCGTTAGGATAGGAGCCTAGAATCATCCCGGCGGCTATCAGAAAATCGCCCACCAGCATCTTGGCGTGACGCTCTTCACCCTGGTCGATTAGCTCTGCCGTCAAGAGCAGGAGCTTATTGCGATAGGGGCTCGGGGGTAGATCTTTGAGTACCTGGAAAATGGGAAGGGACTCGCTTGCCAGCTTTTTGATGGTATCGGTGCTCACAGTGATATTGATTTCACGCTAGAGAAAAGGACAGATTGGTGAGATGCAAAGTCTCTTTGGGCTCTGCACCTTTCACAGCCACCATGTCGCCAGTGATAGCTACCAGGGTGGTGAAGATCTCATCAGCAGGCCCGCTAAGCAGAATATCACCCTCGGAACTCATCACCTGGAAATGTGTGACGATGCGTTTTTGAACGGTGCCCACCATAGGGAAGACATGCACCTGGGCTGGCTTGAAGAACACCTGTCCCTTCTTTACATGGCTGGGCTCTAGCTTGGCATAGCCCAGTGCATCGTCTGTGCCCCACAACTCCATGATGACAGGGTCATTCATCATACACTCGATACTCGGTGGCATGAAGAACGAGTGCATAGTCAACAATACGCTAGAGAGATTGTCAATGCCCGCCCTCGCCAGGAAGGGTGATCCGCTATCTCCCTCCTCATGCGGTCTGCCTCGATTTGAGCACCCTTCCTGGGTCGTAGGGCTAAGTGGACTCTACTGCCTTGTATGAAAGCGTCATACCAGAATTGAAGGTCTGCTGCCCGGCCCAATAGGTAGGCTGGTCAAGGCCCCCGCTGTTCTCATACCAATAGATGTACGGATGTGAGCGTTCAGTGTAGATCGGATAGATGACCGGTACAGTGGTAGTGGGGGGCCGACCAAATATCAGAGATAGCGAATCAAACAGCTCCTTTGCCTCTTCCATTGTCAGGTAGAGGTGCGAGCCATCAGGGGTGGTAACAGTCAATCCGGTAACCTGCACTTTGCTCATGGCTCGTCTAGTTCAGAGTAGTAGGGACAGGTAGGATACAACGAAGTAGGGAACAAAAACGTCGTTGACAAATGGATCGGATTGAGAAACAGACCACACGTATCCCTTGACCAACAAGGGATAGAAGCCATCCGGTCATCACTCTTCAGTGGGTTGGCAGTCAGCAGGAACCCTAGGCAGTGCTTCATGCGTTGTGACTGATCCACAGGTAAATGCCATAGAAGATCGCTGCCCCACCCGCAATAGATACCAGCTTACTGCCCACCACAACAAGAACTAACCCACCACCCACGATGATCCAGGGGGACACCCCATCAAAGAATTTGGCTGCTTTGTCTCTAGCCGTGCTGACCGAATTGATGCTGAGAATAGCCATCTTGCATCTCCCTAGGAAGCTCCAGGTACTCCTCACACTGAGGATATACCTCCTTAGGGAAAAAGAAATCGCCCGGCGGATTGCTGGTGGTATGGACAAAGCGCATACACTTCCAGCGATGCTCACAAAACACCTCCTCCATGATGTAACTATTAGCTCTAGGTTTGAGTACCACCCCGGCGCACTTGCGGATCATTGATGCTCTCCTTGGTTAACATATCGTTTTTAGCTGAATGCACCGCTAGATCGAGCAGATCCAATGCAGACCACACTCGATTGAGCGGACCTTGAAATTCTGGCTCGCCAGAATTGATGACTTGATGACAGCGATCCCGCAATACAGAACTCCACAACAACACATCTGAAAAGAAGCGTTCAGTGTCTTGGTTCACTGCGGTTTGCCCCCCCACCATGCACCGATAAGGAACCCGATTGAAAAGCAAAACCACGCCACTATGAAAATGAGATACTGAGTATCCATATCAGTGTACGAACCCAGAAGTAGAAGCGGCTACAGAAGTATCTCTGCCCTCCTTCTTGCAGAAGTCCAGGACCTTGGCAAGCTCAGGCTTATCACACAGTCGAATGTTGGCACCATCAAGGTGCCCAGAAGCCCGCAGGTTCACATGATCTCTCCAGACATCACAACCGTCATCCAGAACGCTGCCAGCGAAGCCAACAGAGCCTCCAATCCACCCCCCGGAAGCACCAATAGCCACACGGCAGGGAGCAGTACTGTAAGTGCTAATGTCAGGAGCCACACCAACAGACTTAACCGTATAGGAACCCCCATATCGAATGTTACCTGGGTTGTTTTCCGTTACGCTCACGTTGGTGGTTTGAGGGCCAATACTAGAAACAGCAGAACCCCCGCCACTAATAGAATTAGCTCCGGCAGTGGAATTTCCACCATAGCCAATACCTCCAGTTGCATTCGCACTGGAATTGTTGGTGTTCCTATTGGTATTGGAAACCTTGTTGGTATTGGTATTGGGACTCGACACCGACACGGTATTGGTGGGAGACATCACAGTACTAACTGACGTAACTGGACTGACAGTAGTAGTTACAGTGTTGGTGGGATTATTAGTATTAGAAACTTGGTTGGTTGGGTTACTGGTATTGTTCACCGTATTGGTTGGATTGCTAGTAGTAGTAACCGTATTAGCAATAGATGAGACACCGTTGTTTCCATTGTCCCCATCACAATTACCCACACAGCCGTCATCACCAGGACTGCCATGGGCTGCCCCGCAAGTAAACACTAGCAGCAGCACCACAATGATAAAGATGCCGCCCCAGATCAGTCGAGTTTCTTTGCTCATAACACTCCCCTAGAAAGAAGGTTGGCTAGGCCCCGAAAGACCTAGCCGATATTGACTTACTTATTATGACCCTTAGCCAAACGCTTACCCTTGATCTCATCAGATACTGCGTTTCCCATTCCAAGTAGGGTGTTCATCAAAGCAGGAATAGCCACTGCTTGAAGTTGCTGCATATACTCGTAATTCATATCAGAATATTCTTGAATAGTTCTACTAAACGGAGTCTCAGCCCCAGTGGTAGCATCCTTGATCTCAAGAATAATGCGGACGTTATAGCGCGAGTCTTCTGTTGCCATTGATATATCTCCTAAGGACTGAGAAACACTGTGAGAGTCCACAGCAAATAAATTGCACCTACTATGCCTACTACACCGATCAGAACTTCAAGAATCTCTTCCCAAAGAACTGATTTTGAATCTGAGATCTTGTCTATCATCTAACAACCTCCCCAAGACAATTGCTGCTTGCTCCATCAACAACCACGGACAAGGCGCAGACACTCTCCTGTCTTTCTGTCGCCTTGCGCTGTGGGTAAGTCTATCAATTAAATCGTGTACTTCGTCATCCGTGATCTTTGGAATCGTCGGGAAGAGAAATGCCATGTTGCTTCAACTCTTTCAGCAGTCGATCAAAAGCGTGCCTGAGAGTTTCAACTTCCTGCCGCAGTAATCGAGCTTGCTGTACAAACAGGTCCACCTCGGTCTTTGGCACAGGCATGACACAACGTCTCCCAACCCATTCCAGCTAACCAGCACTCATCAGTGATATTGAGATCATCGGCAGGACCGTCATAGCCCACCTCAGAATAGCAGGACATGACTTTGCCGCACCGGGTACACGCAAAATTTGTCAGGTCCTCGGTCACCGCAGAACTTTGTACTGCGCCAGCTTGCGACCATGGGCGACTGGACGCTTTGACACAACGGGATGTTTCATCTTGACAATAAGCCCAGCACTGAGGGCTCGGTTGAGCATCCAGCGAAACATGCCACCCCACCAGGAGGGACTGTAAGGCTCTATGCGGCCTTCCAGCATCTCTCGGATAGTGTCGGAGGTGAAGGTGCGTCTCGTGTTGAGGACCTGAGAAAACGCCAGCCAATACGCTTGCTCGTGCTTCAGAGACCGGTGCTTCTTCAGCTCGCGGGCAATCTCATCCTGCCCAAGGAATTTGAATTGATCGTCCATAAGGAGGCAGCTTAGCCAGCGAACAGGAGCTAGTCAACTCGAAATTCTTTTAGCTTGCCATCGCTAGCTCTCTCAAACTGAGTGGCATAAGCAGTCCACTCCTCCTTTGTCTTCAACTTCTTTTCAAGGGCAGAAAGATGCATCGTTGCTTTGGAAAAGTCCCTCCCTCCTAACGCAATAGCTGCTTCACGAGCGTGCCATTGTGCCTCGTTATACACCCTGAGCTTCGAATGCTCTCTAGCATAGACATCGAGAGCAGCAATCGCTTTGCCCATATACTCACCACGAGGCACCTTGGCAAAGTCAGCGTTGTCCTCCAGGTTCTCAACGTACTCTCGTCTGAACCCATAACCAGACCGCAACAAGTTGAGGACCTTGTCCACTTTGGATTTGACGTTGCCGTAGCCAGCGGAACCATACTTCAATTGATCCGTCATCCGGTGCGTAAGATCACCCGTATGCTCAATGGCAACAGACAGCACTCCACCTCCTAAAGCGAACTGAGCCTTCGTCATTGCAATCTCAGGCTTGCCACGTTGACTGTCACCCAGCTCAAAAAACGTCTGCACCACATCAGGCGGCAAAGTCGCTGAAGTCCCACTAGAACAAAATTGCCCGCCTCTAGAACTACCAGGGGGCTCGTGGCACTCGTTGCCTTTGAGGATACGTGCGTAGCTCATCTCTTCGGCCTATTCCTACGGATGACTTCTTTGCCGCCCACATAACCGATATACCGCTCGTGACCCTCGGCATCTACCTGCACAATCCACTCTCTATCGGAGCCTGTTGGGCGCATTACCCGAGAGAACTTCCAGCCCTCATTGCTAGAGGCATGAGCGTAACCCTTGCCTTCTACATAGCGATCCAACTTGGGCTCTCGTAACGAAGTGCCCTCTAACTCTCCGATATCAAACCAACGCTCACCTTGATTGTATCTGTCGAGAAGAGTCCGCAGAGACACGGAGTTCTTGCCAAGAAAACCCTTGATGCCAAATCGCACCTCTTTATCAACATCTAGAGAAGCCCCAGTAGCATCTTTAGCTCCAGGGATAAACTCAAGGGCACCAGAAGAAGCTCTCCTTGCAAAGAAAGCCACCTGGGGATAGATGGCTCTAGAAGTAGGAGTAGGCTGCTCTGCAAACTCTCCAGGGGCCACCTCTTCTCGCCTTACCTTGTACCGCTTCTTGCCAATACGATAAGTGCCGGGTGGGTCCTCGGTGCTCGGAAGGAATTGCCCGCCTTTGTAGAAGTAGCCATTGCTAGCAGCCGTCTCGCCACCAACACGAGCCTGGGACCTGCAGAACTGTCCACCCTTCGATGAGCCTTTGGGCTCGTGGCAATCGTTGCCCTTTAGGACCTTGGCATAGTTCATTTGGTGAGCCCCTTGATCTTCTTCTCGGTGCGCTTAACGTCTCGCTCTGCATAAGAGAGATCCGCTTTCACTTTGCCGTATTTATGAGAAGGCGCACCTTGAGTAGTGTACTGATCCTCTCTCCAGAGAAACTTAGCGTCCTCCACCGTACTCCAATCGAGGACATGCTTAAGCCTGTCTTCATCGCTGACCGCTCGCATAGGGTGCTTGAAAGTAACCCGCTCGCCATTGGCCTCGATGATTACCGAACCCTGCGGGATATAGCTGGGGTCTCCCTCTGCTCTCATGCGTGCAGTGATCTTAGGATCGGGCAGCTTATCGACCTGGGCTCTAACGACTTCCATCTGCTGCGCCTCGGCCTGCAGAGCCATCAACTTCATGCGCTGCTTGGCGAGAGTCTTCGCTGCAGACGCAACGCTCTTGAACTTGGCTTTGATCTCAGCATCACCACCCGTGAGCAGCTTGGCGGCAGTCTCAGCAGAGACTAGCTCAGCGACACCATTGCGCTCGATACCGAACTGGTGAACGATTTGCCGGTTGGTTATTGCAGAGGGGACCGACTCATCCCAATTGGAAACCCGCTTGGTCTGCTCCTCGCCCCGCGAGTCAATGAAGGTGTCGTAGTCATACTGCCAAACGTATGAAACTAATTTCACACCATTAGGACCTTCCAGGGGCTTCTCGAAAATCACTTGCTCCTTAGGCCGAGTGCGCGAGGTAGCAATAGAAGCACTGGTCGAAGAGCAGAACTGCCCGCCCGTGCTGTTGGGAGAGCCAGCGGGATTATGGCAATCATTGCCTTTGCCCGCCTTAAGAATGGTTGCGTAGTTCATGCTCTGTTCCATCGAAGGCGCGGAATTTACCGAAGCCAAAATGAACGTACCTGGACTTGTTCCAGCCGTTCATCTTGTTGGGCTTGCACATGAGACAACCTGCCCGCCGATTCTTTGGTCTGCCACGCTTGTGATTCATTCGTCAATGATGAGGGGTCCTGTCAGCGTCTTCCAGACCGCAGGGGTGCTGGTCGAGGTGCTGGCGATACCAGGAGTACTCCTGCTCCAGGTCCTCGACATAGAGCAGAAGCTCCAGATCCTCGGAAGTCGGGGAGTAGCCGTCCTCGATGGCTTCCCGCACGTACTCTGCTCGCCGCTCCAGTTCCACGATGCCCTCCTCAGTAGTCCTTGTCAGTAGCGTACTTCTCGATCCAGGTGACCCGCTCAGCACTCAGAGCGTGGACCTCGTACTCGGCGTAGATGGAGTGCTTCTTGTTGGGCTTCTCGATGATGACCCGGTTGCAGCCGGGGAGGTTGATCAGCTCCTTTGCCCGCTCCAGAGCCTCGTCAAGAGTCTCCTCGGTATGAGTAACCAGGACCTCGACCTCGATCTTGAGTTTCATGGCATCCTCCTCAGATGTTGGACCGCAGGAGATAGGACCGAGTCTCCGCATGACGCTTCCGCAGGTTCTCAATCTCCTCTAGCGTCAAGCTCTCAGCGTGCTTGCGGAGGTAACGCTCCAGAGCCGCCGCATTCTCCTCAAGGATCTTGGTGAGAACGTACCGGGCCGAATGGTAGTAGCTGGTGTTCATCGTCCACTCCTGTCTCGATGTAAGAGTATGGTGCCTGAGAGGTGTGCGTTTGTCAACAAGCAGGCAGAAAAAAGGGGGGTCTTAAACCCCCCTAATATCAACCACTTGGGAGCAAATCAGGTCATTGACAGGG
>JGI20213J14113_1000299_pt1 | contig 11093 bp, 7 predicted proteins | sample WetSurMetagenome_3_FD_14113 | JGI IMG/M metagenome (IMG submission 14113) | reverse complement strand
TAACCTTATTGTTGATACTTTCGTTTGCTTATAACATATTTCCTCAATGGACAGATCAAAATCCTGTGCCTCAAGGGAATCATTTATGGTCAACATTTTTTATAGATGACAATATCGGTTGGATTGTTGGGTCTGAAGGTTTTATTAAGAAAACTACAGATTCAGGTCTAAATTGGGTTCTACAGAATAGCGGTACAACTCTCACACTTAGATCAGTTCAATTTATTGACCCAAATACTGGTTGGATTTGCGGAGAAGCAGGCATAATAATTAAAACAACCGATGGCGGACAAAACTGGTTTTCCCTTACAAGCGGGACAACCGAACTACTAACGAACTTATACCTTTGTAATTCCAATATTGGTTATATCGTTGGGTATAACGAAACTATTATTAAAACTACCGATGGAGGAATAAACTGGATCATTCAACACTCTGGTTCTGATTATGATTTATTTTCTGTGGATTTTCTTGATGCATACATAGGGTATGCAGTTGGCGGAAGAGACTCAAGTAATTTTCTTAAGACAACTGATGGCGGAATAAATTGGATAAAAAAGAGTCTAAATTTAGGGGCTTTAAGCACTCCAATATTAAACTGTGTTGAATTCACTGACTTCAACACAGGGTGGATAGGTTCCGAAGGTCAATTCTATAATCATTCGAATCAAATTAGTAAAACTACTGATGGTGGAGACACATGGTCCTCAACCTCGCTAATTGAATCGATTTTAAAAAGTGAAACAACACTACATATAATACAAGACAATTCTCTTGATATTCAAAAAGGTATTCGTTCAATTTATTTCAAAGACTCGAATAATGGATATGCAGTAGGTGGAACATACGACGGATGGAACAGATGTATTTATGCTACAACCAATTCAGGAGAAACGTGGCAAACTAAATATGCATATTCTGAACAGACAGGTTTACTCTCGGTTACAGTGAATGCCAATGAAAAGGGGTTTGCTGTTGGATATAGCGGAGTGATTTATAATACTAATGATAACGGTTCTTCCTGGCATCAAATTTTAAGTGGGAATAATAAATCTTATTATAGTGGGGATTGGATTACATCAATTTTTATGATTAATGACAGTGTTGGCTGGGCGTCTGGCTATAGAAAAGGAATTTGGTATTATCCCATACTAATGAAAACTACGAATGGTGGTAAAGTCTGGGAAACTATTCATGAGTTTGGTAACTGCCTGACAAGTGTTGAAGCTAACATCTGCTTTGTAAATGAAAACCTTGGATGGGTGAGTTTCTTTGGAAAAGCATCATATAAAACTACCGATGGAGGAAATAGCTGGGTCATCTGTGGAGAAATGGACTATCAAAAATTGTTTGCCAATCAGGACACAGGCTGGGCAGCCTCATCTTCCGGAATCTTTAAATCTACGGATGGCGGTTTTTCCTGGATACAAAAAAGTGCTTTCAATAGCCGTAATCTATACTTTACTGATCCGGTTAATGGTTGGGCAGTTGGGGCAGGCGGCAATATTTTAAAATCAACTGACGAAGGTGAAAATTGGTATCTCAAAGTAAGCGGAACTAATTCTAACCTGAATTCTGTAAATTTTTATGATGTCAATGTCGGGATGTGCGTGGGAAATTCAGGAACAATTTTGATTACTACTGATGGGGGTGAGAACTGGATTTCAGAAAATACTGGAATTGTAGATAAGCTGAACTCAGTGGCTCATGCTAATTCAAATTCATTTTGGGTAGTCGGAGCAAACGGCACCATTTTAAATACAACTGATTTAGGAAATAACTGGATGTCATTTGATAATCTTACTACGGAAGATTTAAATTCAGTTTTTTTTACGAACGAAAATACAGGTTGGATAGGTGGTTCGAATGGCACAATACTAGAGTACCATGAAGACATTTTACCTGTTGAGCTTCAAGCATTTAAAGCTGAGGCAGAAAATAGCAAGGTTATATTAAACTGGAACACAGCAACCGAAACGAACAATCGTGGATTTGATATTGAAAGAAAAATTAATGGAGAAGAATGGACTAAAATTGGATTCGTAGCTGGCAGCGGTAACAGTAGTTCGCCCAAATCATATTCGTTCATTGATGAGGATCTTTTTGGTGGAAGCGTTTTTCATTATAGATTGAAACAATTGAGCATTGACGGTAGTTATGAATATTTCCCGCAAGACGGGATTGAGGTTGAAGTAGTCCCGGCCAAGTTCGAGCTTGAACAGAACTATCCAAATCCTTTTAATCCAAGTACGACGATAAATTTCTCATTGCCGAAAGCAGCTCAATTAAAGATAAACGTATACAATATGCTGGGTGAATTGGTACAAACAATTGCGGAGGGGAATTATGAAGCAGGATATCATAAAGTAGATTTTAACGCTGGTAATTTATCAAGCGCTGCTTACATATATAGATTAGAAAGCGAAAATTTTATTCTGACTAAAAAAATGATATTAATAAAGTAAAAAACCAATTAATATAAAACATTTTGATCACGACATAACTAGTATTAAAATGAATCCGCAGATAAAGGTGTATCGTACAATTGTGGAGAGTATTACCTGACTGACTGTAATTTTTGACTTTATCTCACTATATATTTCACTTGATTAACAACTTAAGAATTTTTTGTATGTTATAATTAACATAAATTTTATAGGCACATTAAAACCTAAAATACTTCTTGTATACTGTATCAGGCACGATTCCAACTTTGTTCCCCCATGAAATCGGTCGCTTAAATATTTTTATGATTGGATAATATGATTTATAATCCATGAAAGATTTGGGTGTGTCTGTCATTATTTTTTCGAATTTCTCATATGTTAAATCCAGTTTTTTAAGGCAATATTCCAATAATTCAATCCCTCCGACAAAAGGATCTTTATTTATTATTTCAAGGGCTTCACTTCTTGTCAGCTGACCATTTCTAATCTTTGCAGAATAATGAAGTTTACGTTTATCAATATTAAATTTTCTGGGGAGAATGTAAGCTTGGAAGAAAGCAGTGTAGGTTGATTCATGATGCTTATCACCGTAATTCTTCCAGCCAAGATCATTCTCTAATATGCTGAACACTTCTTTCTCATTGTATGGAATGTAATACAGAATCCTGATTTGTTTTATTTTTTTCACGAAGGAATAATACAGATACTTTCTCATTGTCATATTCGGAAAGCTCTTCAATTTCATCTTGCCGAACTTTTTCTGAATATCTTGAATATACTTTCCGTCCATATATGTCCAGGTAATTGGCGTAGTACCTTCTGTACGGAATGAATGACCATGGACAATATATTTAACATTATATCTGGCAGCTTCATCGAAAAGCACCGAGAATATTACCCAGTCAGTTGGCACCTCTGCATCGGGAACAGAAGCAAATAAAAATGAACGTTGCAGATCTTTAAATTCTTCCCAATCAGCTACATGTGTATGAAGATCAACCCCAAGTATTTTTGTTGCATTTTTTATATTCTGCACTGCGAGTTCTGAGTTCCAGCCATTATCAAAATGTATTGCAAGAGGGCGTAGACCGAGTTTAACCGCATTATACAAAGTATAAGTGCTGTCCCTTCCACCGCTTACTCCGACTATACAGTCATACTGCTTTCCTTTACCATCCCTCTTAATTTTTTCACTGAGTTGATGCAGAAGATTTGGAGTTTCATTGTTAAGTGGATATTTTTTTTCGAGTTCGTCGTGAATTTTACAGAAAGTACACTCCCCCTTCTCATCAAATGTAAGTCCCTTAACGGTATCATCCATTACACAGCGAGTGCATAGTTTACTTGCTTTATATACGTAGGGAAGAATCTGCATTTATTATTTAAACTTGAGTTGATAAGCAGGATTTTCTTTCATTATTGCAAAACTATTTGGATAGTTTTCAATAAACCATACCATAAATGCCGTTACATCTATTTTTTCCCGAAGCATATTTTGTTGCTTAATCTTCCACTCTTGTAATAAATCCTTCTTGTTTAATAGATGTTCAATTATTTCCAAAACCCTCGAATCATTTTTAAGGCAAAAACACAAACCATATTTTTCATCTTGTTCTTTACAATAACCCACCGTTAATGAATTGATATAAATATTGGGCGTTCCTAAAACAGAACATTCAGAGGCAGTGGTAGAGCCCTCTCCAATGTAAAATGATGCATTTGCTAAAACAGAGTGCATATCTGCAGGATGTATATTTAATTTATAACTTTCAAGACTTGCTGGTAATTCTGCTTCTGAAGATATAAATATTTTATATTGATCTTTTAAAAGATTTATAATCTTTTGTTTGGTTTCATTTTTTATTCCGCTCTGCCAAATGTCATGATTTGCTCTCCAAGACACAAACCTAAGAATTATATAATTTTCTTCAGCCTTAATATTTAATTTATTTTTAATCTCATTATCTGGCTTAAAGTAATTTTCATGAAGATGACACAATTCCATATAACCATCGAAAAATATCTGCTTTGGTCCGAGTTGTTTACTGAAACAAGAAGGTGTTAGGACTACATCGGTAAATGGAAGATACATTGCATGTTCAAATCTAGCGTGTTCGGTGTCGTCAAAGGCGATGTGTTGTTTATTGAGGATTTTTGATACCTGCGCAGCATAAGCGGACCCAAAACTTAAAAAAAGATCAGGACTGAATTTTTTTGCCAGTTTAAGTAATTGATAATCAGCTTCAAGGATATAAAATAATTTTCCAATTAGATTTTTTCGTCCTTTTCCCCTAGAAATATATTCTATTTCATAATGATTTAACAGGGAATGAGTTACTTCTTTATCTCGCGCAAATATTAAAAATGTATGTCCTTTATTCTGCATAATTTTAATAAAATTCCGGAAATAATGAACGTGCGCTGGATGACCAATGTCTATAATTATTCTCATAAATTGGTTAATTATTTACGCTCAGATATTGCATTGCAAATTATCAATGCGATATCTTAAGAGATTCAAAATAAAACGTTTAAAGATAATCGGTGTCAATAAATTTTAGTCCGTAGTTAAAAAAAACATATTTATCAAACTCAATTAAAATCTCAGGTAGTTTGGGATAGCTATTAATAATCCTCTTAAAATCATAACATACATATTTTCTCTGTTTCATTAGCTCAATATCAAAATCATAGTAAAAAAATATTTGTGTTATGCATTCTTTGTTGTTAAGTATGCTTGAATTTAATTCCGAAAAATGTATTTTATATTTATTTTTTTTCAAATAATTAACAATCACTGCATCATTATCAATTAAAAATTCAATTTGATCATTATCAGATTTTAGTGCCGTGAGATAATTGATTGTTATTTCCTTAATTAAATCTAATAATTCCTTGTCCTCCAATACCTTTTTAAAAAAATAAATTGGGAAATTCTTCCTTTGAACAGGTGTATCATAAACAACTGTATCACGAGGTATATTTTTAATAATAGAAGATCCCGGTAATATTATAGAATTTGATTCTATTTCAACGCCAGGACCGATTGATGTATTTTGCATTATCCAGCAAAAATCTCCAATCTTTACGCCTGAATTCGTTCTCGGATAACCGTGTGTTACCGGTAAAAAAGTACCGTGCGTATATATTGAAGATCTTGGTGCTAATGCAGAATATTCTCCGATTTCGATATTGCCTGCTCCTGCATTAATAATACAACGTGAACCTACCATAGCTCTTTTATTAATTTTGAACATATGATTACCACTGATGTATGTGAATCGCTGGATTGCACTATACTCCTGCATAACTAGTTTATTCAAACCAGCAATTATTACAAAACTGTCTACTCTGGCAAATGCTGCAATACTTATTTCATTTGCTAGTATAATAGAGAAAAATTTTAATTTTGCTTTAGAATCCACCTTATAGCCGATAAAATTCATTAATCTTATTCTAAGACTTGGTGGAAATATAGTAGTAATTACCAAAATAATAGTTTTAATTTTACTCGTCATATTTATATGTATAATCTCAGGTTATTTTTGATACGTAATATTCGAACTCATAATAGGTTTAAATAGAAATTTATTAAAGTTTGATCACATTTTTATGTAAAAACTCTATATTGTTTTTTATAAATAATCATTCAGTTTATTTAGCTGTTAAATAACTGCTTTAATTCAATTTTGGAAGGATAGTTAATCAATACCGCTCTGCGAGGTCCATGAAATACAAACATACTCCCAGCAGCAAGCGCATGAGCTTTGCCTTCATTATATCCTTGTTTAAGATGCTCTAAATTTCCTGCTCCTCCACAAGCTACAACAGGTATGGGAACAATCTCTCCTATGCTTTTAATTAATTCTATGTTGTACCCAGTCATTAAGCCGTCAAGGTCAATTGAGTTTACTATAAGTTCACCAGCCCCCAAATTTTCAAATTTTTTAGCTAAATCAATAGGATGGGTTTTAGTGTTTTCATTTCCGTCTTTTATCCAGCACTCATACTTACCAAGCCTCGTCTTTTTAACATCTAATGCTACAACGATACTTTGGCTTCCGAAAACCTTTGCTGATTCTTCAACTAATCCTGGATTTAATAAAGCGTGAGTATTCATAATTACTTTTTCTGCACCAGCTTTAAATAATTGTTCAATCTGTTCGATACTGCTTATACCACCACCAACTCCGAATGGCATAAATGCTTCATCACCAATATCTTTTACGAGATCAACAGAGACGGACCTTCCTTCTTTCGATGCAGTTATATCAAGAAAAACCAACTCGTCAGCTTTTAAATCATTAAATATTTTTACAGCATTTATAGGGTCACCTATATATTTTGGATCTTTGAAGCTTACTGTTTTAACTAGTCCCTTGCCTTTAAGCAGTAATACGGGGATTATACGGGGTAAAAACATTTTTCAGAATAAAAGCTTATTAATTTATTAAATCAACAGGTCACAAAATTCTTTAAAACAAGCAGTCCGGAATCATGACTCTTTTCAGGGTGGAACTGACACCCAAAAACATTTTCTTTTTGAAAAGATGATACGAAATTATTTCCATACCTAGTTTCAGCTAGAATATCTGATTCATCAATGCAAGATATGTAATAAGAGTGAACGAAGTAGAAAAAATTTTCAGTGGACATTCCTCGAAATATTGAATCAGAATTCCTTATTAATAAATTGTTCCAACCCATATGAGGAATCTTTAAACTACTAAAGTCAAAATTAAATCGTTGAGTTTTAGCTTGGATCCATCCGAATCCCTCGCAATTACCTTCCTCACTATATTCTGTCATAAGCTGCATACCTAGGCAAATACCAAGAATCAGTTTTTTATGCTCGAGCACAACTTCATTTAAAGCTTCAAATAAGCCTTTTTGCTTTAAATTGCTTATTCCTTGTGCAAAATGGCCTACACCAGGCAAAACCAATTTATCAGCACTGAGGATTTCACTAACATCAGAGCTAATCCTTGCCGTCACGCGTATTCTCTCGAATGCTTTTTGCACTGAACGAAGATTTCCCATACCATAATCAATTATTGTTATCATATTAATCTTTAACTATTTGTTGATATAATTTGTATACTCTTTTAGCTATCAGTTTATTATCAAAATGGCTGATTTTCTCTCTGCCATTTGTTCGCCTGTTAAATTCCAGGGCAAGTTTGATCTTTTCTGCTATATCTTCAGGTTCAAAGGAGGTAATATAGCAGCCATCTGTCTCATCAATTACTTCCCGGATATCTCCCACATCAGTTGTGATAATAGGACAGTTACAAGCCATAGCTTCTTTAATTACTTGCGGTGATCCTTCGGAGATGGATGTGAGCAGAAGAAGATCGCAAGCATTCAATAATTGATTTACTTCTTCTCTGCTATAATCTTTTAATTCAATAAGAGTATCAATATTCGCTATCATTGCTGCTTCTCTTGCCAAATTATAATTTTTCTCTTTTCTTTCCTGTCTTCCGGCAAATAGTATAATTTTTTCGCTTTCCTTAAAACCAAGCTTTTTTCTGCATTCTAACTTTTCCAATGGCATAAAATTATTAAAATCAACTCCACAGGGGATAATAATCTCCCGAGCAATTCTTTTAACCTTATAAAATATCTCCGGAGAAACAAAAATATTTACCTTTGAGAATAAAAGAGAAGTTAATGAAACTAAACGATTTTTCGGATTATTAATATCACTTCCATGATAAGTTGTAACAACAGGGATTTTTCTTTGGGTATTTACTAAAGAACCAATATGGCCACCATGTGCATGAATGATATCATAAATATATTCTTTCTCTATTAAGTAAGAATCAAACTTATGCATTTCTTTAATGTAATTTTTTAGTCCACCACTTTTAATTAGATAGTAATCGAATAATACACCTAATGTTGCCAAAGCCTGATTTTGTTCATAAATGAACTCAGCTATTGAGTAATTATGAAGAGCAGAATTTGAAGGTATTTCCCTGCATACAGTGAGGACTCTCATAGAGATAAAAGTTAGATTTTATTAATTAATTTATAGCATCATAAATTTGTGAATACTTTTCGACTATTGTATCAATACCGAAATGTAATAAACCAAGCTCCGAAAATTTCATACGGTCTTTCTTTTTTAATCCCTCTACAGTCTGGGAATCAAGATCTTCCAGATTATTAATGAGTAAACCGCAATGATGTTGTGTTATAAAATCGTTGATCATATCTACTGAAGTATTTGCAATTACCGGTAATCCACAGCATATATATTCACTAAACTTTACTGGTGAAGCGACTTTGTTAACAATACTTTTATCCCGCCAAATTATAGCTGCATCGGCAGCGTTTAAATATAAAGGCATATCATAATAAGCAACGAACTTATTAAATATATTTTTATGCGAGATTGTTTTTTTTGAAAGGTTTAGTACCTTTAATCCTTTATCCGCTAGCATAATTAATATCTCAGTGTTTTGCCAGTTAGCTGTACCACCGCTGGAAAAAACAATCAGTATATCGTTTGCGGATAAATTAAATTCTATTCTTACCCGTTCACGTTGTGTTTCGTCAAACCGAAAATGTTTACCAGCCAAACAATTTGCGATACCAATCTTCTCTTGGTCAAGGTCGTAATTCCTGAATAAATATTCCTTCAAAGATTTTGATACAACAGATACCTTACGATAGTTCTTAAGTTTTCCAATTGCTTTTTTATAGTTATTAATTTTGAGTGTTTTTATAACATTGTTAAAATTGTAAAACTCTTCAATCTCCTCAACACTTGATCCACGTATATCCGGAATTATACTTTTATAATATTTTGTTCNGACAGATTGAGCCACATATGATGCAATCANTTCACCACGTGTGTGAAAAATTATTTCATTTAAATTGATTTTTGGTCGATTTATTGCGGCCCTGATGTTCACTGTANTTAAATAATTAAAAAACGGATAGTTCGGATAAGATTTATAAAAAATTACTTCAATTCTATTTNAGATATTTCTGTTTAATAAATCATTCTTTTGCTCTTTGTTTCTGATACCAATTAATAGGTATATTTTTTTAAATAAATTCCTTTCATTTATCGCATCTAATAAAGCGAGCACTTGAGAGTCAAACACCGAACCAATACCATCACAAAAATAAAACAAGTATTTTTTTTTCATTCAGACCAATTGTCATTAAAAACTTAAGATATTTCATTTTAAAGAATATTTAGCAAATTATATTTTTTTAATACCATCGTTTATTCAATTTTAACTTTTGTTAATTTGTAAACATCAAGAGGATAATTTTCGAGTTTGTCAACGTGAAATGATGAATTTATCGTCAAGACTTTATCCAATGCAAAACCCTTAACTTTTGCTCCCTGATTTTTTGTAAAATTACTGAACATCAACTTTAATTTATCATCGGGCATACTTACACCAGATTCAAGTATATAAACAGTATCGTTATTATTCAGTATCCCGGTTAAATCTGAGGCGACATATCCTGAGATTTGCGCCATCTTATCTTGATAATCAGACATTAAATCGATGACTTGAAGGTTTGGCGCATAAACATTTTTTATTGGCTTTGAAGCTTGATAAACAATAAGCACAGAATTATTATCCAGATTATGACTTAGCTGGACATAAGTTTCCTTCAGATCATTAAAGAAAGATCTTTCTGAGAATACAATGAAAACGTTTATTATTGAGTATAAAATCAGGATTGAAAGAACTATATAGCTCTGTTTATTTCTAAGATAAATTAAAAAATAACCAACAGAAATTGCAATGATGGGATAGGCGGTCATCTGGTAGCCGCCATATCTTGCTTCGGGAATTGCAACAGGTAAGTGGATTATAAGTGTAATAATTAAAATATATAATAGTTCTCTATTGAATTTGTACAAGCTGTATATGGCAATCGGTAGTATAAATAAGATTATATTGAATGAGCGTAAATAACCATAAACATAGATTGCGGCAGGACGAAGAAAGTTTATTTCACTGAAAGCAGCTTTATAAAAGTCTATCTCGCTTCCGTATGACCAGTTTCCGCTAACTGTTTCATGAAAAGTAAATGTGTTTACTGTAAAAAATATAACGAATGCAGTAATAGCAAAAACTATATTCTTTTTCTTAAATAATTCTTTAAGCGAAGTGAAAAGCAAAAAAATAGGGATGAATAATACCATGAAAAGGGAAGTAAGAAGACCCAAACCAAATATAATTCCGCTAAATAAATATTGTTCTTTTGAGTAAAAGTAAAGGCTTATAATTCCCAATGCGGGTGCTAANANAATATATTCGACCTGGCAAGAAAATCTAAACACCCCGCTCGCAAGAGAATAAATTACAACTGTAATTATTGCCTGATTAAAGTTGTTATATTTTTTGAGAACAATCATATATAATGCAGCTCCTGCTGCTGCACTGAAAACTGCTAGCATAATTTCAACAGAGGTGACAACGCTAATACCCAATAGCTTAGAAAAGAATAAATAAAAAATAATTCCGAATAGGTGAAACGAGAAATGTGAGCTCCTGCTCCAGAGATCTAAAGAAGTAATCTGGTCAATGTTTGTTACAGAATCATTGGATATTAAAACTCCATAACCAAATAAAGTATATAAAATCATTAGTCCAGTTAAAATAATAT
>JGI20213J14113_1000296_pt1 | contig 11160 bp, 5 predicted proteins | sample WetSurMetagenome_3_FD_14113 | JGI IMG/M metagenome (IMG submission 14113) | reverse complement strand
TTTCCACCCCATACTAAACCTGCCTGAAATATAGCAGTCTTACCGCTTCTTCTTGGATATTCAAATCCAGAGTTACCGTTTGGGTTAATATCAGACTCACCATCGTTTTTAAACCAAGTGGATATTCTGTTTATATTAAAGTGTTTGTATACAGGAGAGCCTGTAATTTTGTTTAGAGTATTACTTTTTTTGTCGCCACCTTCGGCTCTTACATCCATAAAAGCAAAAGCAACCAGCAACAAAAATATACTCAGGTATTTGATTGATTTGAGATTCATATTTCTAAACTCCTTCTTAATAAATAATACATATTAAGTTAGTATGATAATTTTAAGCCAAGTATAATCGACCGTGGCGGACCATAAAAATATGGATTTAGAGTTGCAAGTACTCCGCCGTTAAAGGCATTACGCCATTGTTCTGCATAATCAATATTTATGGCTCTATATACATCTTCATATTGAGGTCCGTATGTTTCCAGTAATTTCTGCCTCAGTTTAGGATCGGATATAAATCCGTCATCAGTAGCTGAGCCGGTTCTTAAGAAAACGTTTTCAACATTTTTTGTGTCGAATAAATTCGTAACCTGTATATAAATATTAGCAGCGAGCCTATCATAGATTGTAAATGTTTTATCAACGCTGAGGTCTACCTGGAAAGTAGAAGGAGTATTAGAGGAATTTAATGGCTCAATTGGAGTTCTGTTACGAGCATCTCCTTCAAGGTCGGCCGCTCCTATACCCTTCGTATAAGGATGTCCGGTAGTAAATGTAGCAAGCAGAGACAGACCAAAGTCGTGCAGCGCTGCCGGACCATCATTAGGCCCAAATCTATAATCTATATTAAAATTACCTCTTACAGAATTATTGTAAACAAGAGGGGCAATATATTGAGGAACAAAAGCTCTGTTTTCAAGCGGTGCTCCTACGATACCTCTGTTTGAATTCGGGAACGAACCGGTTCCGCGAGCATCCTGGAAAGAAACTGTGGCACTTCCTGCTATCCTTTCATATCTGCGCATATTGAATGTTAGCTCAATACCTTTTGTTGTTGCAAAGTCGCCATTTGCAAGAGTACTATAAGATTGGAAAGCAGAATTACCTTCGGTGTTCTGGGATATGAACACAACCTGATCCTTAACATCTTTGTAATAAATTGTAGCATCGAATGACAGAAACTCGGCTATCAATTGAGTGAATCCAATTTCATACTGAGTTGTTCTTGTAGGATCTATGCCTTTACCAACCGGGGATGGAATAAAGAAACCACCTTTTATTTCGAAGCTGGTTCTGTAATATCCCTGATAAATATCAAGCAATCTTGTCTGCTGCACAAACTGGCCATACTGTGCATGGAATACAGTTTTATCTGTTACCGGGAATGAAATACCAAGACGGGGGCTTAGATACTGGGTTGTTGGAGATTTTTCCCAACCTTCAGGTATAAATTCTCCACTTGAAGGATCTATTCCGGCATCCGGGTATGCTGGGTCTACTAATTGATAATTGTCTACATCAAAATAATCAAATCTTAATCCTGCGTTTATAATAATATCGTTAAAGTCTATTCTGTCTTGAACATAAGCACCAATGAAGACTGGCTGATGAGGTCCAAAGTATGTTCCATCTTTGTAAGTGGTAAGAGGATCATCGTAATCTGCATCAATCTCATTACCATAAACATCATAGCCATAATTATTAACACCGCTAGAAATAAGCAAGTCTCTTTTAATTTGCTCTACGTCTCCCTCGGGATTTGCTTCTAACCTTGAAGCCAGCAAGCTGGCCAGATTATCCTGAGTGGCAATAGTCCATCTTCTTAATGTATACTGCTGATACTCGCCGCCTAATTTGAACGTATGACTCTTGCCGGCAAAATAAGTCATAGCAGCACTAAAGTTAATACCTTTCCTGTTTCTTTGCTGATAATTAACAGGTACTTCGCCATAACCATTAAATCCAAAGCCGAAAACGTTGCGGATAGTTGGAGTTTGATATCTACCTACTTTACCTCCGTTTATATCTTTAACAGATCTTTCCCAAACCCATCCGGCATTGGCATTCGCCACGCTATCTCCATAGCTCCAGTAATCTTCCTTAAGATATTTGTCAAAGTCTTCCTGATCTTCTAAATAATAACCACCGAGCAATTCATAAAATACTTTTGGTGAAACGACGTGTGTTAATTTTGCACTAAAGCTACCGTTATTAACATCACTTTCTCCAACTCTCGGATTGAGTAAACTTAAAACCGGAGTAAAATTTTGTGATTCTGCATTATTCACTAAATCCGATCTTAAAGTTGAATAAGTTCCTGCCAGCCTTAATGATACCGGGCTGAAATCAAACGTTAATGTTCCTGCATAGGATGTAACATCGCGAGAATTATTCCTGACTGGACCGGCAGAGTAATTAAGCATTACAGAATCTCGAGATGAAGGGTCAACAATATTTCCCAGATTAATTCCAGGATAAGGCTGCGGATTTAAATCTCTATTATAGACATAGTTGATGTTAAAGAAGAAACGATAACGAGGATCCACAATTGGACCGCTTAATACACCGCTCATTTCATTGTAACCCCACCAGGTAGTACCAAGTCTCTGTTCGCCATCAAAAATATCATCCTTGCTTTTGAAGGTTATATTATCTGTGATGAATTCAAAACTTGCATTAAACTGGTTGGACCCGCTTTTCAACTGCTGACGAATAATTCCTGCATTAGCTCCGCCAAACTCAGCAGTATAACCGCCTGACTGCACCTGAATTTCCTCGAGTGCATCTTGCGGTATTGTTACAGCGCGACCACCGACTTCAGGATTTTTTATATTAGCGCCTTCAAGGTAGAAGCCAACTTCATCTTGCCTACCACCTCTAATAAAAATTGCATTATCTTCCTGAACAACACCTGCGGTAAGAGATATAATATTATCTACGCCTCTAACCGGTAAATTGTCCATATCCTCGCTTGTCGTAGTTCTGATTTTATTAGTATTATCCTTTTGAATTAAAGGCCTTTCAGCTATAACTACAACATCCGAAACTGAAACTCCTTCAGCAGGCAGTTGAAAATTAACCTCGTTGGTTAAGCCTGTAGTAACTCTTACATCAGATTGAGTAATTGTCTGATATCCGATGTAGGAGCACTTAACCTCAACGGTTCCTGCCGAAAGGTTAATAATCAAGTATTCACCGTTCACATCTGTGGCCGCACCATATGAGGTTCCGACAATAAGAACGTTTGCACCTATAAGAGGTTCACCCGTTTCAAGGTCGGTTACCTTTCCACTGATTCTTCCTTGCGCCAACAGCAGAGATGGTAACGATAAAAACAGCAACAACATGGTGATTCGTTTAATCATTTCTCTCTCCTAAATTATTGGATAATGTTGATTGAATTAATGATTTCATTTTTAAAGTCCTGATGTTATTTAATGAATAATTTTTCACATACACCGGCAGCATTAAACTGTAAGGTATGTGATAAATTGATGATCTTCACCGACGGACAAAAGCGGTAAAAAATCATGACAACCCGTGAATTGATAAAGAGAATGAAAAAAAAAAAAAAAAAAAAAAAAAACATTTGTGTTAAGAAAAGTGTAGAAATCCGTCATAAACCTCCATTATTTATAAGTATTTTAATTCTTAAATGTAACCTTGTAAAAATTTATAATAAAATCAACTTTTTTTAAAAATATATACACATACAATAATTATGCTATACCAACAATTTTATGTAGAATCTATGTTGAGATTGCTACAATCTGGTTAGTAATTTTAATTCAACACCTTGAAATGCTGGCTCATACCTGCAAACACCACCGATACAAATATTACCAGCCTGACGGGTACCAACCAAAAGGCTAATATCTGTGTGCCCGCCTATTTTATAACCAGTCTGAACAAATCCCCAAAACTTTCTGACCGTTCTATCAGGTTCTGGCTCTTTAGTTTGCACTTCAGCAACTACTGCAATGCTGAAACTCGGTGATCTTAAATATTCAACATTAAGAACATCCGAATAATATTCTTCTGTAGTTCTTCTATCAGTTACGTGCTGATGTTCGAGAACTACTTTAATTGTATTTACTTCTCCGAAATAAAATCTGTTTTCAAGAATAGGTGTTATATTTTTTGTGTTTGTTGCAAGCTCTTCATTATATGCAAAAGCTAAAATGGTGGTTAAACTTTCGCTCCAATCCTGCTGCCCTGTTACGTAAAGTTCTTCTAACTGGGTGGTTACAGGGACATCTATTTGATTTACTCTCTGATAGTATGAGCTTGATGGCAGAGTTTTGGTTTGCGTATATGCACCTGTAAAATAAGTTTCATCACTTAAATTATAACCAGCCGTAATCTGAAAGCCTTGTTCATCTGCCTGGTTCAACGGAGATGGATGCCTGTTTGGCAGCACGTAGGTATACTCAAGCCTTACCGATGGCGGTGTGTTATAAAAAATAGTCCCATCTTGTGATGTGAAAGCAATGTTGTCGTAATATTTATATTCGCCAAGTAATGAAAGATCACCAAAATAAAAATTCAAGTTGCCATAGAACCCCTGACCAACAATAGATTCTGAACCATTAAAAATTTCTTGTTTTATATCTTCATTGAACTTGGCAGTATACTCTCCATAGATGTCAACATTCCAAAAGCTCGGCATTACTCGTAGAGAAGCCATTGTTGTTCTCGCTGCATCATCAGAGGGTGGAAGATTTGATGCAACCGTTAAACCTGCTTTAACAGGTTTCCATCCACGGTATTCAATATCTGCTGCATGTAGTATATCAAGTCTTTCATTATTTGCATTTGCTGCGGAACCAGAAAGACCGGTCAAAACAAATCCCGCATACTTACCTACTACTTTCAAACCCAAAAAATTATTGTCAATTCTAATTGAACGGTCTTCATAACTTTTAAGTACCATNCCTCTTCCAAACAATGTATAATAATTTCCTCCTATAATTTCCAGACCTTCATTTTTTTCACCAATATCAGCCTTAAAATATTTGTAATCTATACCNGCATAATTTTCTTTCCCACGACTTATTGATGGATCAGGATCATTTGGTTGAAACACTTCAAATCTTAATCCGGTAGAAAACATTCCAAATGAATAATCGAGATTTAACCAGTTCTCTAAAATTTCTTTCTCGGTTTCGACATTATAAGAATACTCAAGGTGGTTAGCGAATCCCAATCCCTGAGGCCAGGTAAGCCCGGTTGATTCATCCTGTGCAAGTAATGGAGAAGTTACAATTAAAAATATTATAATCAGCGAAGAGCAAATGTTTTTTTTCATTTGGATTAATCTGAAGGAGACTATTTTATTAATATTTGAAATGTGATTTTGAGATTGTTTGCAGAAAATCATTTTTATAAGATCAATTATATAAAACGGAGAAAGTCTTAAAAGATCAAAAATGTCATGCTGAATTTATTTCTCGGAAAGGAGTCCTTTGGACAGCATCTATTTTCAAACTAATAATTTTAAATTCCGGATCGAGCCTGCCTGTTGGCAGAAATGTCCGGAAAGACACTTGCGAGACAGTCTCCATTTCTTATTTATTAATTTCGGATGAAATAATTTCTTTAACTTTTACTTCATCACCTTTCATATAGCCAAGGTGAGAATAAATTATCATCCCCTTTTTATCAAGAATAACTGAGTAAGGTACCGATTGTGCATAGTACAATCTTGAAATATCCGAGTTAGTATCCAGAAGTACTGGGAATTCAAATCCTTTAGATTTTACAAATGGTTTAACTTTTGCAACCGTTCTTTCATCATCAGTTGAAATGGCAAACATTTTAAATCCTTTGTCTTTATAATCCTTATAAATCTTCTTGTATTCAGAAAGCTCTTCAATGCAAGGTTTGCACCAGGTAGCCCAGAAGCTGAGCAATATCGGACCCTCGCCCACTTCGCTTTTTAATTCCACCATTTCACCATCAATATTTTCAACTTTAAAGTTCGGTCCTTTTCGTATACCCTCTGATTCACCCTGTGAGAAAACAGGCAGCGAAATAACCACAATGAAAAAAAGAGTTATGAATATTTTCATTTATTTCTCCAGGATCATTTTTCGGGTTTGTGTAAAGTCGTTTACTGATAACGAATAAAAATAAACTCCGCTTGAATATTCGGCTGCGGAAAAATCCAATGAATAATTTCCTGCATTTTTATATTCATCCACTAAGGTTGCGACTTCTACACCCAATACGTTATAAACTTTCAACTGAACCAATCCCGGTTCTCCTACATTATAGTCAATGCGGGTTGAGGGATTGAACGGATTAGGATAGTTCTGAAATAGATAGTATGTGTTAAGAAGTTCGTCTTCATTTACACTAACAGAAGGATCTGTTGTAGCTTTATAGTTAAGAACGATTCTATCTTCCGGATTATTAAAAGTTCCAACCTGTATCTGAACATTAGCAATAGCAACAGTTACCTGGTCAGTAAAAACATGAAGTGATGTTTTAAGAGTGTCCCCCGGTGCCAGTGGTGGTTCTGGAATAGGAGGTGTTGTTGCAATGCTATCTCTGTCAGGCGGAAAACATAGTTGACCAAAACATAGTGAAGACGACCAATTAACAGGCAGATCATTAATTGTTCTAACTTCGAAAATTATTAATGTATCACTCGATATGTTGACCACCTCAAAATCAAAAACAATTTCAAATGTTCCAACCGGTTCATATTTTGTCATTCCGTGAGTTATAATCTGAATTTCCTGAGAATAAAGAGACGGAGCTAATAAAATTAAAATTACTATAAAAGATTTAATAAAGAATAATTTCATATTTGTACCTAATATTTTTTAACATCATATATTCGTGTTTAATAATTTTAAAAAGGTACATCAAACAGATGTACCTTTGTGAAAGTCTCCTAGTTACTTGAGCAACACCATCTTCTTAACTGAAACAAAATCACCGGCGGTTAACTTATAGAAATAAGTTCCTGAAGACAGAGAAGCAGCATCGAACTCTAGGTTATAAGAACCCGGTGATTGTCTTTCACTTACAAGCTCAACGACTTCTCTACCCATCACATCATAAATCTTTAAACTTACTTGTGATTCTTGCGGAATTGAATAAGAAATTCTTGTTGAAGGATTAAATGGATTCGGGTAGTTTTGTTCAAGACTAAACTCCGTCGGCATTTGAGATTTATCATCATTGATACCTTCAATGAGTGTAGAAAATGTTCTCACTTCACTGTAATCACCCCATCCTGCAGGATTTAATGCCTTTACTCTCCACCAATAATTTTTATCGGATAATAATCCGGCGAATAAGTAGGTTGTGTCAGTTATTTCAGAATTAACAAATGGACTGGTGAATTGATCCGTAGTGTCCAGTTCAAGCCAGTATTTCATAACCTGGGATTGACTTTGCTGCCATACAAATAAAACGCTTAAGGAATCAATAACTTCAGAATTCGCTGGTGATACTAACACAGGAGCAGTTGGTAGTACCATTGGTTCTACATTGAAGTAATTTATTATTCTGGAAAGAAGTGTGTTTTTGGTCCAGATTGAGTCCGTCGGTATCTGTTCAAAGCCAAAGCCGAGATACACCACTTTATGAGTTGGTGTTGCTGCTTTTATTCCAGTAATTTTGGGACCATTGAAGAAGATGAAAATGGATGAAGCATAACTATCGTAAGGGGCAATATCCTCAGGTGATCTTGTGTAAACAGAATTTAGTACAAATTGCATATTGCTTGAAATAGGATCACCAGGAATACCATTTAAAAGAAAGCTGGTGCCAAAATCTGCCACGAAAGAAGCGTGCAGATAATTATTATAAAAACCCTGAGCAAACTGGCTTTGTCCACCGGCACCAAAAATATCATTACCTATATTCTGACCATTTATGAACAGATTACCACCGCCATCAAGGTAATCCTGCAGCGCGTCAACTTCTTCAGGATGAAAAACAGGAAGTGCTATTCCTGCAGACCAAGTGACCATCTGATAGTTATCCAAAGCTATTGATGAATTTAATGCATTTCTGGAAACGATGCCAACGGTTCCCGGGAAAACGTTTGCCAGAGAATTCGATACAAGTTCACCATAACCATCTTCACTTGCATCTATGACAAGAATATCAATTCCAAATTCAGTAACAACCTTAAAAGTTATGCTACCAACCATCCCGGGATCATTCTTTGATGCAAATTCAAGAGTTATTATCCCAGAGCCATTGATATTATTTAGATTTATAGTAACCGAGACATTTGTGGAATCACCAGATGTAACATGTACTGAATCCAGGTTCCCAAATGGAAATGTTCCGTTTTCAGTAGTAAACTCTCCCATCCATCCTGCAGGTCCATCAATTGAGGCTGTAATATTATAGGTATCATCCTGCAAACCTTGATTATGAAGAACAGCACTAAACTCAGCATCAGATGAGCTTGAAACTATCACGTCTGGGCTTGAGGAAGAAATAGCTGCAATGTAGTCGGGCGCAATAAGAGTCCATTGTTCTGCCTGTTGTACTTGTGCAAGGTACATCGGAGAATTTTGCTTATAAACAAAAACTACTAAATTACATTTATCCTCATTATAGGCTGAAGAAACATTATAGGAAATTGTCTTTGAAATCATATCACCCAAATTCCAGGTAGAACCAGAATTTACTGCCTCACCAGTGTAGCCATTTATCATAGCCCGCACAACCCAATTGTGCACCCAGTTTTGTCCGTTGCCTGGAACGCAGACTTGATTGTTTACCTGATTATATATTAAACTATCTTCTGTAAGTACAATATTATATTTATACTGACCTGTTAAATTTTCTAGTGCGGTCATATAAATTGTCGCATCAAGTTGACCAGTAACTCGATTAAATGATTTTTCAATATCAATTGATACAGTTGCTGGAACATTAACTCTGGAATTAACCTTTGAAGTCCATGATGTATAGTCGCCTGTTCCGCTAGCCCTATCAACAGTACCAGTAGGATAACCGCCAAATCCAAAAGTGCTAAGAATTTCATTCCCTTGAAAATAAGAATATGGATCCTGACCAACAGGCCCATGGTAGGCAAGTGGAATCAAATTTGGATGTACAGCGAGTAAATTTTCAATTGTATAATCTCCGCAAGGACACCATTGGCACCAGGTACCAGTACAAAATTCTATCAGGAGATTTCTTTGTGTTTGAGCAACGAGCGTCTGCGAGAAAGTAAATATAGACATCACAATCATCACAAGCATCGCCAAGGAATGTAGTTTTCTTTTCATAACGACCTCTTTTTTATTAAGTAATTGATTAATTATTTTTTTTATTATCTCTTTTTCAAATTCTTTTATTTCAACAAATTCATTTTTTTAACAAAAGAAAAATCTCCGGCAATCATTTTATAGAAATAAACTCCTGACGCAAGTTTTTCACCATCAAAAGTGACTCTATATACGCCCGGCTGCTTAACTTCATTTACGAGCGTAGTTACTTCCCTTCCGATTAAATCATACACTTTAATTGAAACAGGCGCTATGTCAGAAACCTTGAACTCAATTATCGTTTCCGGGTTAAATGGGTTTGGATAATTTTGCTGCAACTCAAATGAAGCAGGTAATAGATCCGAGGGGTTTTCTTCCACACTGACAGGAGTACTGAGCCATTCAATTATGCGTTGTGCAAACAATTCTCTTCTCTCCGCAAGTGCAATGGATTCAAAACCAAAAGCCGTGAAAACAACTTTCCCCGATATACCGTGAAAAGCTCTGATTGCAGGGTGTTCATCCGGTTTTTGCCAGAAGGAAAGAATATTTGCATTATACATTCCCTCTGCACTTATCTGGTTAACATAATGACCTTGCGAATGATTAATGGTATTTGCTCCTGTCCCGCCTGTAAGATTCATCATCGCCAATCCATCTGTAATCGGATCTCCACTTATTCCAAGGGTTATTACGGCTGAGTGTTCCCTTAGAATATAACTGCTGTGTAAATAGTTTGTAAAAAAGTTAAAAGTCTCTGTGGAATAATAAGGACTTGAAGGATCTGCAAGCTGGTAAGCTATATCTACACCATTCAGATATAAATTTCCCCCATTATCAAGAAAGGTTTTAATGACATTCATTTCGGCAATTGATATTCCGGGTTCTGTAATGCCGGTATTCCAAACGATGACATTAAAGGTATTTAAACTATCGGCATTTACTGGAATAAAGTCGCTTGTTATAATCCCGTATTCAGCGTTAAGGCTCACTAACTCATTTTCAATATAAGACTCATAGTTCTGTCCGTCGTCGTCATCAACAACAAGAACATCCAATCCAAATGTTGTATATCTGAATTCCGCATTTCCAAACGATCCTTGATTTGAGATAAAATGAACTGTGGTTTTTCCATATCCATTGATTGAGTTCCCGTTAACATTTATCTGAACTTCTGTGGAATCTCCAGGGCTTAATGCTACAGCATCAGTTTCACTCAAATTAAATGTTCCATTAATAGTAGTAAATGTGTTAGACCAGCCAGAAGGACCATCAAAAGATATATTAATATTATATGTATCCATGAATAGCCCAATGTTTTTTATATAAGCTTTATAAACTGCTGTTCCGGTTGAAGCACCAAAGTAATAATCGTCTGGAGTAGTTATTGTAGCCATAAAATTTTTATTTATATCGTACATCTTTGACTGATAAATTTGTCTGTTACTATCATCTTGTATGAATGCCACTACCCTTAAGCTGTCCATATTAACAGCTTGTAAAAAAGCAGCAGTTGGGACATATTGCAAACTAATAAATGTAGAATCACCGGGCGCGGGAATCGTAAATGTGCTGCCAACTGCATTAGGCATCATTTTACGGCATATACTATAAAAAACTCTCTCACCATTTCCTCCCGGCGGTGAACTAAAGGCAACTGTTTTTTCTGTTAGAGCTACTCTTAGTTTAACATTACCAAATGTAGTTACGTCACCCGGATCCCTGATTATTTTTACCCCTACCTCTATAAGATTATTTGATACTATTCCTTGCGATATAACAATATGAAATGGTGCATATTGAGCATTACCGTTTGATACTGCGGATGTAAAAGCACCCTGTGTTTCTGAAATGTGAGTACCATTAACATCTATCCAGGGGACATAATTGCAGCCGTAATAATTTGTTCGTGTTGTATT
>JGI20213J14113_1000293_pt1 | contig 11210 bp, 6 predicted proteins | sample WetSurMetagenome_3_FD_14113 | JGI IMG/M metagenome (IMG submission 14113) | reverse complement strand
ATCTCATCGAAGGACCAAGCTCACAATCAAAAGGATTGTGACGGAACAATGGATACTCTTCAATGCTTTCAGAAAAAGCATATTCTGTGTTGAAGATTGTTGTACCGTCACCGCTTATTTCATTGGGACCAATATTGATAACACCATCGAGCAAACCTGAAGCACCGCTGAATGAATGCTTGAAAGTAACGGTATGAAGTCTTCCCCACTGCCAGTCTTTTACATCTTTGCCTATTTTATTCTCGAGTTCATCAAGAGCATCATTCATACTTTCTCTTATAACGTCGTCTCTTGTTTTTCTTTCATTCTTTTTCACATTGTTATACCAGTCAGAAAATGGATTCTGCAATAGTTCAAGAATATTTCGGTAGGGAACATTTGCAAGAAAAACATATTGGTTAAAAAGATCTTCTCCCATTTTATCCATATAAATATTTTTCATCAGCTTATCAAAGAAAGTTAAAAAGATTGCCGGTGCCTGCTGATATTTATCCATTTCAAAATTCCATTCGCGTAAAAGCTGAAGTGATTGAGATAAATTTTTATCCTTCACGTCCACATCTTGAAAAGCATATATTATATAAGGAACAATTTGCTTTGCATAAGGTGATAAAATATCTTCTTGGTATTTCATATAATCTTCTGCGGAATGTTTACTCTTCGATTGAAGCAGTTCGGTTATTCTCTCAATCCTTGAAGATGGTTCCCAGAGATTTGTAATATGATATTTAAAATCTTTAATCACTTTGTTATTTGCAGTAGCTATAAAGTTCTGAGTCGGATTGAACAAATACGGCAGCTCATTTCGAGGAACAAATCCTTTCCAATCATTCTTTGAAGTTGAACCATCGTAGACGAAAGTAGTTGCATTATTTGGTCTGATTGGAAGTGCACCGCCAAAAACATAACCGATGTTTCCTTCACGGTCTGCATAAACAAAATTTTGCCCGGGAATGTCAAACCTTTCAACTGCGGATTTGAACTCATTCCAATTCTTTGCTTTGTTGATTTTCAGAAATGCATCCATTTCATCGCTGAATTCATTCCCCAACCAGCGCATACTAATCGGCGGATAGGTTGATTCATATTTATTAAAAACAAAATTGTAAGGATGAATATTTGAAACAATTGGGCCACGATGAGTGTATTTAATTTCAATAGGTTCTTTAATTCCATCTCTTGTTTTGATAGTGTCCTTGACTATTTCCAAATCTTTCCATTTTCCATCCAGCAAATATTTTGTCCTAGATGAATCAAGAGTTTCAAAATAAAAATCTGTTTCATCTGTCATAATTGAAGTGAGTGTCCACGAAATATTATCATTCTTTCCGATAACAATTCCGGGAACTCCCGGCAGTGTAACTCCTGCTGCATTCCACTCTGGTGATTTGATCACAGCAGCGTACCAAATTCCCGGGGCTCTGTAAGCAAGATGCGGATCGTTTGCAATTATCGGTTTTCCTGAAGCTGACATCTGCGAATTTACAACCCAGTTGTTTGAACCAAGATGAGTTCCGGTCATTCCAATAAATTTTCTGAATGCTTTATCTGTTTCAATGAAGTTTGAATTAATTTGTGAGAACTTTTTTATATCCGCAGGAATTATTGTTGGAGCATTTTCAGGATAGCTAGGTAAAATTTCTTTAACTTTTTCTTCACCGAGTTTCTGAACAAGCCCAGTAAATGTCAAATCCGTCCACCAGCCGAGATTTAATTCCCAAGCCATCATACGAATTACGATTATGCTGTGTTCCGGTTTCCATTCTTCAGGCTGATAACCCAAAACATCAAACTCAACTGGATATTTATTTTTCTTTTCTTCCAAATAAAAATTAACTCCTCGTGAATATGCTTCGAGTAGTTTTAATCCTTCGGGATTCATTTTCTCTTTTATCATTTGTGCTGTTCGACTTAATCCAACCGTTCTGAACATTTTATCAAACGGCAAAGTTTCAACTCCGAATATTTCGCTCAACCTTCCTTCTCCTGCACGACGAATCATTTCCATCGAAAACATTCTTTCTCTTGCGTGAAGGTAGCCTAGCGTATATGCAACATCTTCATCATTATTCGCGAATATGTAAGGTACGGCAAGACTATCAAAATAAATTTTTACTTCAGATTTGAGTGATGGTGCATTCAATTCACCCTCGTAAACAGGAAGTGATTCGATTAGAGAATTGTAAAAAATATATCCGCCAACGATAAAAATGATTATCAGCGAAGCAACAATTCCGATTGTAACTTTCAACCAGGTTTGCATTATTGAATGAAAAAGTTCATTGGTGTAAATATAAACAAACTTGGTTTGTAGATTTTACAGAATGGATTTACTAATGCAATGCTTGTTTGATTCTGCTTATTCCTTCTTCAATTTGTTTAAGATTAGTGGTTGAGTAGGAAAACCTCAGGTTATTTTGAAAATACTTGCCGAAACAGGAACCATAAACCGTCGCAACCCCTGCATCCATTAGCTTATGAAAAATAAAGAGTCTGCTTTCTTCCTTATCTATATTCTTTGGTACAAATTCTGAAAAATCAGGGAAAATATAGAATGCTCCTTCAGGTTTAATTGGAAGTTTTACTCCATCTATTGCCCTTAATCCATCATACAGAGTAGTCCTTCTGACAGCAAATTCATTCATAAAACTATCAACGGACTCCTTTTCCATTTTGGTGTTCAATATAGCCTCGGCGCCCGCAAATTGTGTAAAAGTTGGTACGCCTGCAGTTTGAGTATAGTCACCTAATTTTATAAGGTCAGTTATTTTTTTGTTCCTGCTTACTAAATATCCTAATCTCCATCCAGTCATTGCGTAGGTTTTTGAAAATGTATAAACTGCGATTATGTTTTCATAATCTAACTGCATCGGACTGAAGTGTATTTTACCTTCAAAGGTGATTCTTTCGTAAGCTTCATCCGATATAATATAAGTGCCGTACTTCCTACAAATCTCAACTACATTTTCTATTTCTTCCTTACTAAAAATTTTTCCTGTAGGATTATGCGGAGTATTCAGATATAGAAAAGCTGCATCCTTAATCTCATCTTCAAGAAGATTATAATCTACGCTGAAGTCATCTGCTAAAGGAATTTGTACAAAGTCAGTTCTTGAATATGGGACCATATCTTCCAGCACACAACTCCAGACCGGTGCAAATCCTACAGCCTTTTTTCCTTCAAACAGCTTGAACGCCAGCTGAAGCCCTTCCTGCCCGCCATGAGTTACAACTACGTTATCTGATTCCAAACCATTAACGTGGTTAAAGTCACTTAGTTTCTGAATCAATGCCTTTTTTAATTTTATGTGTCCGCCTGATACAGGATATTTTGTCAAACCCTGGTTTAATGCATCGACCATTGCATCGAGAATATATTTAGGAGTAGAAAAACCGATTTCCCCTCTTTGAAAAAGGATAAAATCTTTTCCTGTTNCCNGGGCTTTTTTATTTACTTCTTCGCTAATTGACACAATAGGTGACAGCCTGATATTCTCCATAGCTTTATTAAACAATTTTTACTCCTTGAAGTTTTATAAGAATGATAGGGATTTAACTTTTGTATGCGCAGGTTGAATTAGAATATTTACCGAATACGCTGATCAAAGATACTTTCATTATTGATTATTACAAATCAGAAAAATATCATCATAAAGATATAGCAAACCCCCGCCAGTTTTCATCGACAGGGGTTTAGAAAGATTTTAACTTAAGAGGACTCTATTTATTAAAAACTACCTCTTGATAAATCTCATCAGAATGCTTTCCNGAGAAATATTTANNATAAGCATCNTTAAATGNTTTNCGCNTTTCNNNAGTATTCCAATGCTCGCGGAATAACTCATCTTCTCTCTCNTTAAAATTTAAAACGTCATCCCAATTNTTCACTTCAACAATAGTNACAAAATCCCGGTTATCGTTTCCCCACCAATGTCTTACAACTTTATAACTTANTATGTATTCATTTTTATCTCTGCACCATTTATTATATTCAGCTGTCAAAGAATCAAACTCAGCCATAGATCCATTACCCGAGAATGACCGCTCTGCATTATTAATTACTACCACATTGCCCTGTGCTTCCTGTGCTAAAGAAATTTCAGCAGAAGAAATAACCAAAGCAAATAAAAACACAAAAATTCCAATACTTAAAAGCTTCATGAAGACTCCTATAAGGAAATTAAAAATTAGATTAATTAGAAATGTAGGAAGATTAGTTTTAACCTCGACGACAAGATAGATATGAATTTGTTAAGCACCAAACGTTTAGATACAAATGATTTATGACAGAAATAATTTTAAATGGGAACAACCATTACAGATAATCTTAACGTTCAGTAAAAAAATATAAATTAATTTTAATAATAATTTCAAATTAGTACAAGATTTATTCTGGCTTTTTATTAGTACCTACGATATTGACAACAATCTCAATTTTATCAGAAACTCTATTCGGAATAAAAATATTTCTGATACCAAAATCTGAAAGGTTTATATCAAACTTTGCCACAAAAGAAAGTAGATCACCTGGAATCCGCTTTAGTGTTAAATCACTCTCTTCTAAAAGTGTTAGATCAGCATTTAATAAAATGACTTTTGTTTTGCCGTGACATTTAAACGGACCTGTAAGTGATAATCTTATTTTATTGTTACCAAGTACAATTACATCCTCAACACTTTCAATTGTGAAAGAAATTGTGGGATACTTTTCAGCATCCAGCCATCTGTTGCTATATAAATCTTCATCCCTTAAATCTATTCCTGTCTTTATATAATTTACAGATACCGATATGTTACCTTTAATTGTATTCCGCACATCACCCGGGTCAAAGCTGACTTCTCCCCATACATCGCTTGTTAATCCATTAAAAGTTTCAACTAGGGCATCGCTTGAAAATAATATTTGATTTCGATTTTGCGGATCCTTAAAGTAAAATGTTTGATTACCTGTCTTACTTATGCTGAAATTTTGACTGAAGAAATTACCCTGAATGGTAAGTAATAATATTATGATATAATAGTTGAAACGCATTTATACTCCCTTATAATTTAGAGAAATGAATTTAACGGCTTGTATGGAATATAGATATTATTCGATGATTAGCAAATAGTCCCTGCTCGATTAACAATTAAAATATTAAACTGTTGGAAGAATAAATAATGTAAGCAGGAATTGTAGAATATTAATCTTCGCCTAAACCTTAATTACTAATAATATTCTATTACAGAGTAGATTTCATATTTCGCCGTTTTTTTAAGACCAGGATGAATCCTCACGATATCCATTTCTGTTAGACTAATTATATTTATTTTTAATTACCCTAATAAATAAATAATTCATCGAGTTTTAAATATTTTCATTTGAGCAAAAAGAAATACAAGAAAAAAGCGCGAGAACAAAAAAATGAACAGGAACTCTCAGAAAAAGCTGACCTGGTTTATTCAAAAAAGCCGATAAACTATTTTAGATATATTATTGCGCTTCCTATCCTGCTGGCGGTTGCAGCTGGTGTTTACTTCATTTTCTCAGCTTATAAAACCAACGGCTATTTCGGATTCCCGCTTGACGATCCGTGGATTCATCTGACATTTGCAAAAAATCTTATCGAGTATGGAAGCTTCTCATATTTTAAAAATGAGTTAGTGACATCCGGTTCTACTTCCCCGGTGTACACTTTGTTGCTGTCTCTGCTTTATATCTTCATAAAAAATGAATTTATAATCAGCTATTTACTCGGGGTGTTTTTTGGTGCACTGCTCGTGTATATGATGACAAAACTCTCACTACTTCAATTTAAGAATTTCGAGCTGCTTGCCCTATTAACTTCAGTGCTAATTGCGCTTCAACCAAAACTGAATCTGATAAATGTTTCTGGGATGGAAACTTCATTGTTCATCTTTTTAATAGCTGCAAGCCTGTTTGAATATCAGAACAAAAGAATGGTCCTGCTTGGTATTTTTCTGGGATTAACTATCTGGTGCCGCCCCGATGGCTTTGTTTTGTGGATAGCCATTGCTTTAGATTATTTTTTTAAGAAAATGTATTTAGGTAAGAATCGCAAAGTATCATCAGAAAAAAGTAAATCTCACAAAGAAATTATAACTGCTTTTTCAATAGCTCTCATTTTTGTAGCGTCATATTTTATTTTTAATTACCTGCTTTCCGGATCAATATTGCCCAATACTTACAAGGCAAAACTTGAATACTATCAACACAACAATAGAACTTTGTTCCTTGAAGAGGAAATTCTGAAATATTTCACCGAGGCTGAATTTATTGTGATATGGATATCTTTCTTAATTTACTTTCTGGTGATCATCCGGTCAATTATTAAAAGAGAGAGTAATCCTTATCTTGTGTATTTGTTGTTTATCTTCGGGCTGATTGCTGTTTATTATATAAAGCTGCCATTCACACACAGGTTCGGAAGATACCTTATGCCCGTAATCCCTTTTTATATTTTGATCGCAATAGGCGGTGTGAAGACTATTATTGATTTTATCCAAAGAAAAACTTTTAAGAGAATCGGTTCTTTAGCAAATTTTATTTTCATCGCATATTCTATTGGTGCGGTAGCAATGTTTTTATATCAGAATACGAAAATTACTGATGATTTTATTGCGTACTGTAAATATCATAATGACCGTCACGTAGCAGCTGGTAAATGGATAAAGAAAAATACAAATGAAACAGACGTAGTAGCTGCACATGATGTGGGTGCAATTGCATTTTATGGGGAAAGAAAAATAATTGACATGGCCGGATTGATAACACCCGAGCTTATTCCACATCTAAACGATCAGTTATATTCTGATTATATGAATGATTATCTGACAAAGCACAAAGTTGATTACATTGTCACTCTAAGAAACTGGATTGAAGTTGTAAACGATAAACCGGTTTATTCCCCGGTAAATGAATTTGAGTTTTTAGAAATTTTTAAATACGATCCAAAGCGCACACATATTCAGCCCCGGGAAGTATCACAAAGAAACCAGGCAGCAATACAAATGCTGCAAAATGGAGCAGCATCTGATGCGCTAGCTAATCTTCATCAGTCATTAAGTTTAGATAATAAATCTTCGATGACACAATTCTTGCTTGGTGCAGTTTACGAAACATTAAAAGACTACCCGAAAGCTGAAAAATATTTTAATACCGCAATTGAGCTCTACCCTGAATTTGCTGAGGCATACTTTGGTCTGGCAAAAATAAATTTTGAATTGAATAAGCAAGAGAAAGCTTACCATTTTGTAACTAAGTGTCTTGAACTTAATCCAGATTACGCGCCCGGAGTGCAGCTCAAGAGTAGGTTGGATGGTTTACTCAATAAAAAATAAAAACCCCCATCAACATTGATAGGGGCGCAAGTAAAAAATTTTTCGGTCAGTTACTTCATAAGTATCATCTTCTTAGTCTCTATATAACTATCAGCTTTTAGTTGATAGAAATAAACTCCGCTTGGCAATGTGGCTGCGTTGAATTCTACCTGATGATATCCTGCTTCTCTTTCTTCATTCAATACGACTGCAACTTCTTCTCCAATTGCATTAAGAATTGTAATATTTACAGTGGACTTATTTTGTAACCCAAATCCAATTGTTGTCGTAGGATTAAATGGATTAGGATAGCATTGTTCAAGTACGTAAGAGTTAAATGCTTTGAAATCTACTTCTACTACATCTGAGTATTCATAACTTCCATCGAAGTCAACCTGCTTTAATCTGTAGTAATTTGTTCCGCTGTTAACTGATTGATCCGAGTAGCTGTAGCTTTTTGGTTCTGTTGTAGTACCAAAACCGGGGACAAAACCAATTTTATTAAAGCTAATATTGTCTTCACTTCTCTCAATTTCAAAACCCTGATTGTTAAGCTCTGTTGCCGTTGTCCAGTTAAGTATTACTTCTTTACCATTTGCCGTTGCGGTGAAAGCGGTTAATTCAACTGGCAAACCAATATCTATGCCTTTGGTAATACCGCCATTATCTCTTCCAGCCCAAGCAACATCTCCGTTTCTTGCCTTAACAATGTTACTACTCCATAAACCAGCAGGCGCTGAATATGCGGTATACCACGAACCACCATTATCTGAAGAGCCAATAATTCGACTACTATCCCCAAGACAATACCATTGATTTTCATAACCGGTTACGCTAAATGTATTTTCACTACCGGGAGGCATTGGCATAGGCGACCAGGTTGATCCCCCATTTGTTGTAACAACATATCCTTCAGGTGGACCACCGGCAATTCCTACAGATGGAGAATTAAACCAAATTGACCAAGGGTTTGTTAGAGGCATTGACTGAGCGATCCAACTTGTTCCATTATTAGATGAATTATAAACCTTGCTATTATTTGTACCGAAATACATATTCGAGCCATTGACATACATAGCATTAATATATCCCGCTTCAGGTCCAACTTGAGCAAGATATAGTCCTGTTGAGTCCCAAGTTGCACCAGCATCAGTGGTTTTCCAAAGTGACCAACGTGAACCAACTGGATCTCCCTGCATAAATCCATTTGTTTCTGAAGTCAGCCAAATATTATCTATAAAACCACCAGCTTGAGTAAATACTTGTGTCCAAGTTGCTCCACCATTAGTAGTTCTATAAACGAATGTTGCACTTGGAGTGGGAGTGGTTGTACAGAGAGCTAGGTTAGCGTCCCAGGCAAATATATTATAAACACCATTTGTACCGATGGCACCTCCTCCAACGTTAGTCCAATTGGCGCCACCATTTGTGGTGCGTAATACTACTCCGCCATTGGCACCCATCCAGCAGACATTATCATCAACTGCTGAGTTAGCCCATATATAATTTGTAGTTCCTGATGTTTGTTCTTCCCACCATGCCCATTGTTGGGCACTTACGGTTGAGTAAACCAGTAAAAGAACAAGCAAAGAATAAATTAAAGTTTTCATAAGAACCTCCTAAATAATTAATTATTGAATTATGGTTTATTAGAGAAGAATTAGTGTTCTTCATTTTATTTTTTCCATTTTCTTTTCACTTGAATAATCACTGGCTTCTAAACGATAGAAATATGTTCCACCCTGTAGAGACGCATCGCGATGTGTCTCTACTTTATTAAATTCAACTTCATAAGTGCCGGGATTCTTTTCTTCATCAACAAGTTTTTCAATCATTTTACCTTCAGAATTATAAACCGTTAATTGGACTCTGGTTTTGTAAGCCACACAATATTTAATCATTGTCTTCTCCTTAAATGGATTCGGGTAATTCTGACTCAGAAAAAACTCTGAGGGCACTAATTCATTCATAAACTTATTTTTCAAGAGTTTATTCAGGGAAAAACTTTATTACAGGTTTTCACCGAATTAAAAAAAATTTATTTGCTTGTTATATGGTAAGATTTTGGGGAGGGATTATCTACCAGATTTGTGACAATTACTTTCAAATTTGTGCTAATATTAAAAAATATCAGCTCGGCTGTCAACTGTTAATGAATTTTTTCAGTTTTTTCAATATTGGTTATCTAAGATATTTTATTATTGCGATTATACTGTGAAGGGGCAACACCGAATTGCCTTCTGAAGCAATCTGAAAAGTATGCTGGATTATTAAAGCCAACTTCGAGTGCAATTTCGGATAAATTTCCAAATTTCTTCTCGATGAGCACGGCTGCTTTATTTAATCTTATTCTTCTGATTATTTCAACTGGTGACTCTCCAGTTAAAGCGATTAATTTTTTATAGAGAACATACCGGCTTACTGCTAAACTTTCTGCAATTGTCTCGACACTTAAGTCTGTATTCGAAATATTACTATCTATAACCTCAAATGTTTTCTGCAGAAATTTTTTATCGACTGAAGCTATCTTCGACTTCTCTGTGTCAAATATTCCTCTTTTCTGAAAATGCTCGTGAAGCCTCTTTCTTTGTTCGATGAGATTTTTTATTCTGGCTCTTAATTCATCCGGTTCAAACGGCTTCATTATGTAATCATCGGCTCCGATTTCATATCCTTCTATCTTATCCTGCTTAGCTGCCTTCGCGGTAAGAAGTATAACTGGAATATGACTTGTCCTTTCATCTGTTTTCAGTTTCTCGCATAACTGAAATCCATCCATCTTTGGCATCAATACATCGCTTACTATTAAATCAGGTATCTGCTCAATGGATTTATTCCAACCATCTTCACCATCAACTGCTTCCAGAATTCTATAATCCTTTATCAAATTATCCTTGATGTATCTCCTCACATCAGAATTGTCCTCTACTATCAGCAGAAGTGATTTTTCTGTTTCTCTAATTAAATCGAAGTCAAGTTTCTCTGTGCTTGTTTCATTAAAGGATATAGATTCCGTTGGAACAAAAGTAACCTTCTCTTCATCTTTCTCGCTTTCAGAAATCTCCTCAGGTTTTAAGTGCTCCTTGCCCAAAGGAATACTTATGATTACGGTTGTTCCTTTCCCTTCTTCGCTTTCTACTTCAATCTTTCCTCTATGCAGCTCTACTAATTCTTTTGTCAAAGATAAACCGATGCCCGTTCCTTCCTGTTCTCGTGTATGGCTTCCATCAACCTGGTAGAAACGATCAAAGATTTTTGACATCTTTTCTTTGGGTATTCCAACACCTGTATCACGAATGGAGACTTCAACAAATCTTGCTAAGGTAAAACTTTTAGGACCCACCCCTGAATCCCCTCCAAAGGAGGGGACTTTTAAAAGTGTGTTGTCCCCTCCCGGGAGGGGAACGGAAGGGGTGGGTAAAGTTACAGTCACTTCAATTCTTCCACCATCGGGAGTAAACTTGAATGCATTCGACAGTACGTTGGTTATTATTTTTTCAACCTTGTCTCTATCCAGATATACAATTATTTCATCCTCAGTTGAATTGAACTTAAGAGTAATTCTCTTTCTTTCAGCATAAGAGGTGAATGATAAAACTAATGCTTTTAACAGTGGTATTATGTTTTGTGGAATCGTCTGAAGCTTCATATTTCCTGATTCAAGCTTGGAAATATCAAGCAGTTGGTTTACCAGACCAAGAAGTCTATTTGCACTCTTGTGCACAACTTTCAGATCATCTCTGGTTTTTTCTTCTTTTGTTCTTTCGATAACCTGCTTGACAGGTCCAAGTATAAGTGTGAGTGGTGTTCTGAATTCATGAGAGATGTTCGTGAAGAAACGTGATTTTATTTCATCAACTTCGTGAAGCTTCTGAGTTTCAAACCTGCTC
>JGI20213J14113_1000292_pt1 | contig 11212 bp, 12 predicted proteins | sample WetSurMetagenome_3_FD_14113 | JGI IMG/M metagenome (IMG submission 14113) | reverse complement strand
CATTATTATTAACTTTTGGTGCTGCTTATTCTGGTTTCAGAGGATTGGATCTTGGTATTATGTTTGTCCTTTTCGCCTCGCCTACAGCAATTGTAAGTTTCATTATGGCAGAAGCAATGGGAGCGAATAGTAAGCTTGCTGGTAATATTGTATTCATTAGTACTATCGGATCAGTATTTACAATTGCAGCCGGGATTGTAATTCTAAAAGAACTTGCATTAATTTGAAATAAAAAACAGCAGGATTATTATGGCAGATAAAATCAGCAACGAAGCGGTAAAGAAGAGTACAGGGAAAATATGGTCAGAATGGTTTGCCTTGTTGACTAACGCTGGTGCGAGAAAAATGGAACACAAAGCTATTGCCCAAATGCTTCACGAAAAGCAAGGCTTATCCAGCTGGTGGTCGCAAATGATTACTGTTCAATACGAACAGGAAATTAAAGGTAGAAAAAAACATGAAAAACCTGAAGGCTATCAGATAAGTAAAACTAAAACTCTTCACTGTTCAGTTTCAAAAATTTTTAATGCTGTCCAATCCCCTGCTCGACGAAAAAGCTGGTTGAAAAATCATGAAATAACGATCACGAAATCAACGAAGAACAAATCCATAAGAGGCAAATGGGTTGACGGAAAAACAAATCTTGAGTTTCAGTTTTATCAAAAGGATAAAACAAAAACACAAATAGCAATTCAACACAGCAAGATTTCTTCAGCAAAAGGCGCTGAAAAAATAAAGAAATATTGGGAAATAAATCTTACGAATCTTAAAAACTTTTTAGAGAATAAATAGGTTATCTCGGTTTAATAATTAAGACTCGACTTCATTAATTATGTACTATAATTTTGAATATTGACAAATTGAAAGGAGATTAAATGTATAAAGTAGTTTTATTACGTCATGGCGAAAGCACCTGGAACAAAGAAAACCGTTTCACCGGCTGGACGGATGTTGATCTATCAGAAAAAGGATTACTCGAGGCAAAAAAAGCAGGACAGGTTCTTAATCAAGAAGAGTATACTTTTAATTTAGCTTATACTTCAGTTTTAAAAAGAGCAATAAGAACTTTATGGATTGCGCTCGATGAAATGGATTTGATGTGGATTCCCGTAATACGAAACTGGCGACTGAATGAAAGACACTACGGTGCTTTGCAGGGCTTGAACAAAGCAGAAACGGCGCAAAAGTTTGGTGAAGAACAGGTAAAAATCTGGAGGAGAAGCTATGATATTCAACCACCAGCACTAGAAAAAACAGATGAAAGATATCCTGGCAAAGATCCACGCTACGATGAATTAAAAGAAAATGAATTGCCGTTAACTGAATGTCTGAAAGATACAGTTGCGCGATTTGTTCCTTACTGGGAGAATATAATTGCTCCGAGCATAAAAGCAGGAAAAAAAGTTTTAATAACTGCCCACGGAAACAGTCTGAGAGCTTTAGTAAAATATCTTGATAACATACCCGAGAGTGAAATTGTAGAGTTAAATATTCCAACAGGAATTCCATTGGTTTATGAACTTGATGAAAACCTTAAATCTATAAAAAGCTATTATCTCGGTGATCAGGAAGAAATAGCAAAAGCTGCTGCGGCAGTTGCAAACCAGGGAAAGGCGAAATAATAATAATAATTAGTCAGAGTATATCTTTTTCACCATTATCGAATAAAAATAGCCTTGACTTTATGATATTCATTAACCATCTTTTTACCAAGATTTAAAAAACTAATGCATTCGGGAGTTTCTATTATGCTGAAAAAAATAGTCTTCATCTCACTATCCTTTCTGGTTTCGCTCACATCTCTAAATGCACAAACGGTCTTTGGTAAATATGCCGGTGAATTTATGGCCATTGGCATCGGCGGCAGACCGTTAGGCATGGGTGGTGCTTTTACTGGAATCGCAGACGATGTAACTTCAGGCTACTACAATCCCGCCGGTTTAGCGAATATTAATTATCCACAAATCTCGCTTATGCATTCTGAGCAATTCGGCAACCTTGTAAATTATGACTATGGTGCTGTGGCAATTCCCTTTCAGGAAGATATGAGTTTCGGCTTAAGTGTTATGAGGCTGGCTGTTGATGGAATTCCTGATACAAGAAATGCATTGATCGATGGACAAACCGGTCAGCTTATTACAGACATTAATAATATGTACGCACGATTAGATTATTCAAGAATTACAGAGTTCAGTAATCAGGATTGGGCATTCTACTTAACTTTTGCAAAAAGACAATGGAAGGATTTTTACTGGGGTGCTAATGTAAAAATTATCAGAAGAGATATAGCTGAATTCGGAGCAACCGGAATCGGATTTGACATTGGTGCATTCTGGATGCCAATAGAAAACTTATCGGTTGGCGGCAATCTTCAAGACGCTACCACAACACTTGTAGCATGGAGCACCGGCACAAATGAACTCATTTCTCCAACCCTTAAAGTAGGAAGTGCATATAGAATAACAGAAATACTCGGCGGGTACATTATGCCCGCAGTTGATTTTGATATTCGTTTTGAAAACAGACAGTTTGCTTCGCAGTTTAATGTTGGACCCGTAAGCTTTGATGCTCACGCAGGTCTTGAGTGGAATATCAAAAATATCGTTTATATACGCGGCGGTTACAGTGATGTTAAACAATTTACGGCTGGCGCCGGAGTTAAACTTCCAAAACTAAATATTGACTATTCCTTTGCACGTTTCAGTCAATCCGAACTTGATAGATTGCCGGATTCACACAGAATATCACTTATCCTAACTTTAGAAGAACCAAGATTTATGAGGAGTGGGATTTAAGTTTATTTATTTTCGCCGAGGCTTGTAACAGCGAATTCTTGAATGGTATTGATAAGTAACTGACCTTTGATTGGTTTAGTCAGGTAAGCTTCAGCGCCAGCTTCTTCTGCTCTAAACTTCTCTTCTCTGTATGCGTGTGCCGAAAGACAAATTATTGGAATATTTGAGTTAGATTTATTCTGCTTCAACTCTCTTATTATATCCACACCATTACTGCCGTCTTTTAAAGAAATATCCATAATAATAACGACATAATCATTTTTACTTAATTGAGTATACATTGATTTTTTAGTCTCACAAAAATCAACTTCAAATTTCTTCCTGAGAATAAGTTCAAAATATTTCTGATTTTCAATCTCGTCTTCAACAATTAGAATTCGAGGTTTTTTTTCTATCTTATTTTCGTTCATTTTGTGACTGCAGCTAATGGAATTATTGGAATACAATTTACTTAATGCTTAATACACAGAACAAAGTAAATTTACCGAAAGTTAATTTGCAGGATGCCCCTGAATGTAATTTGGTGGATACGGCCCCTGATCAGCAATTTCTCGAGTATTATTAAAAATAAAAAATATAGTAAGGATAATCAGAACGATTATAGTCCAGAATGTACTTTTATGTTTAGTATAGAAGTCCGTTTTTATTTCTGATTCCTTGCTTGCTTGCTTCCCAATAGGATAAGTAGATTTTTGTTTTGTGGTCTTATTTTTAGCGGCCATACGATTATAAACTATAATTTTAATGATTATGAATTTAGGACGTAAAGTTAATAGAAAATCGTATATCATCCATAATAAATTTAGATTTGCCCTTAACTCCAAATTAAATGATCAACTTTCAATTCAAGTAATGAATAACTCATTTGATAAAATAATGCTTTGAAATGGATGGATTAAAAATTTATGATTCGGTAATTATTTATGTAATTTTTACAATTATAATGATTTTCATGGAAAACCCTATTACGACCAAAAGTGTTATAAAAATTATTTAACAACGATTGACATTGATAATAAATTAATAGCCCGATTTTAATTCATTCATTTTAGCAATATATCGGCAAAATTCCCACGTACCAGTCTTAAAACCAGAAGTAAAACTTTCAGGTTCTTCATAAATACCGGAACGACCATAGTAAAAACCGTACGACTATCCTGATATTTTGAGGCCATCAGTGGAAATCCATTGGTATGATAATTGTTTTTGCTTAAATGCAATATTTTTAAGTGGTTGAATCAAATTCTTTAATACCTCGTTAATCCTTACCTTCTATTATGGTTGCACTTAAAAAATATTTTCATTATTGACAATTAAATAATTATTAAAAGAATCACTTGAGGACATAGATGCTAAACAGAAAAAAATATTTAGATAATACAGGTACTGCTCTTGTAGATGCTCCTGAAAGAGCAGATGATGGACTGGAAGAAGAACTGGATAGTTATACAAGGTCAGCAGTAACAAGAATCAGATTTGACACAATAATAAAACCAGCCATAATATCTTTCATTGCACTAATTATCTCCTTCTTTATTGACGTTTCGAAAGTTCCATTTCTTGGAGAGGTAACTTACAATCTTGCCCGTTCATTATTCCCGGGATGGCAGCCTCCGGTTGATAGATTTGAACCTTACAGTTTTTGGTGGTTACCGATAGCTGTATATGCTTTATTCGTTTTTATTGCTTATCTGGCTTACAACAAATTAAAATTGGAAATAATCAGAACCCCTGCCACTGAGACAATTGATAGAGTAATTGAATCTTCGACAAGTGTTATAGATTCTATTTCAACTGCGCTTCCACTTATAGGTGCAGCAATTCTGCTCGTCAGTATAAAGCTAGGCGAAGAAGTATTTCTCGGCATATCAGTTCCATTTGAGATAAAGGCATTGATAATACTGGCAATTGGAAAATTATTTCAACCTGTTCTGGATCAGCTCGGCGTTGATTTTCAAAATGTTGTTAACCACGTTAAAGATATCCGTGATAAATATTTCTCAAGAATCCAGATTGAAAGTTCAAAGAGTTTAATCAAGCAGTTTAATCAGTCAAGCCTTGGCGGAGGAACTTCTATTTCACTTCAGGATGCTGAAAAGTATAAGGCAATTGTCACTGAATCTGCAAGGTTAAGCGAAATAATTCATAAAAACTTTACAGCTGTTACTGCTTTGATGGAGAAAGTTAATTCAGCACAGCAAATAAGCTCTGATAAAATTCAGCAATTAAATACACTTGCAAATTCAATAACCCAGGCGTCATCATCACTTACGGATGAAAGAACGCTAACTGGATTAAAACACCTTGAAGCAATTGTAAAAAAGTAAAGGCTATAAGATGATTAGAAGGGAACGTGATAGTAAGTTTGTTATTTACCAGGTACTGTACATCTTTGTTATAACAGTACTTGCGCTCAAGGGGGCTGATTTGGATCTGCGAAGGGTTGCTCTCGAGGATGAGACAGTTCAAGTAAGTGTTCGTGATTCACTGATTGCAGTGCTCGATTCATTATACGCTTTAGGAATAGACTTCTCAATAAAAATTGACCCCAATGTTGTAGTCGAAAATGAGGAAATGCGAAAACAACTGGCAGAAATGAACAGAAAGCTAGATGCTGTTAAGGATTTCGTACCACCACCAAAGGAAGAACAGCCAAAGGAACTACCAAAAGAAGAGCAGCTTAAAATGCAGCTTCCTATCTCACTTAAACAAACATTTATCCAGTATACGTGGAATACTGCTAAGAACAGCGGAACAGTGCCTACAACTATCTTAGATCCACGCGATCGAAAACAATTAGCTCTTATCCCTCCGGGCCAAGAGGTAAAGTTTGATTTGACGGACCAGGATGAAGTAATTGTTGCGTTTGGAAGTCAGGAAGAGCGGGTGAAAGTTATTACTAATAAACCTCCTGAAATAAAAATAGAGAGAGTCACTACCAAGATGAACAGCCGAACTATTTATGTTCAGGAGTTGCAGCGGATTACCTCATTTACGGTTACAGTTATTGACAACAGACCTGAACAGCTAAAAATAACTTATAATGGTCCTATCTCTGTAACAGGTCCGCAGAATGATGCAAACGGAAATATGGTATATAATGTTTCACTTAAACTTGCTGCTAACGAAAACCAATTTGACGATTGGACAGATAAAAATGAACAGCTTAGAGAAGCTGATGGAAGATACAAAGCAAACTTCTTTTTCACGGTAGTCGATGAACGTACTAAAGACAGAGTTCAGGTGGGTGACTCATTCTTCTTTACAGATTTTGCTAAATAAATATCAGGTATACTAAAATGAAACTCATTCGCCTTTTAATTTTCTTTAATTTAATTCTAATCTCATCTGCGTTAACACCTCTGTTTGCACAGGAAGAAGAAGAACAAATTAATTATTTCCAGATGGAACCACTGGACGATAGTTTATTTATTTTTATTCAACAGGCTTTATTTATCGAGCCTCCTGACCCTAAAGCAGAAATAATCGCAGATCTTAGAGATGCGAACAATCAAACTATATCTATTAAAGGTGCCCTTTATCCATTCCTGGCCCTTCCGGGAGATCTAAGAGCAAGGGTGATCACCTATCCATTCAAAATAAATCTTGAGGAAGATATCCATTATGGCAGCGTATTCTCAAGAGTGATTGAAAAGATTAAAATTAACAAAGTACTGGATCCACCAACAAAACAACAGATTTCTTCAACATTGTGGTATATCAACCCATTCTTTGAACTGTTCGGTGCTGAAAGACTTGGAATTCCAATAAAAAAAGATTTAGGACTCTCATTTGGAATATTGACCAGATATGAAGGTCCGCTTAATACAAATTTTCTTGAAGCTAACTTTCCATATACTGGGTGTTTACGGAGGAGTTTATTCAAATGTTGATGCATTGATAACCTCATTTACAGATAACAACCATAATAATTTGATTTTCACAAGCGGTTATCAAATAGGTTATGTTTTCCCGTTTGGTAATTTTTTCGAAATAAGTTTTTTGAGCTCAATGGATGCATTTACTGAAAGCCAAAAAACACAATATCTTGGTCCAGGTAAAGGCACTGTCGTCTACAATGAGGATGGGTCAATTAGATATCAAGCCTGGCTGGTTGATGATTCATTCCTGAACTGGGAATTCAGATATCCAGTTAAGTTGCTTGGTGCAACAAAAGGAAGAGTTTATGCTGCTCAATATTTAAATGAATGGCATTTTGGAATGGATTTTAGAGAAATGTCACTTGCAGGAAGCACCTTTGATTTTTTATTCGATGCAATGACACAGAGTGAACACAGACAACCTCAATATGTTGTGACATTGACTATTCAAAAAGTTGCAGAAAGCTGGGCATTCAGTGCTTTCTCTCTTGGACCTTCATTAATTTTATCCAGACTTAGTGATGGAAGTTTTGGTGTTTATAAGATTTTTTTGAATATGAGATTTAAGATGGGAGCCTCCCTATAGTTAATCAATTTTACTCCTCTTTATTTACCCCGGAATGATCTTGCCGGGGTTTTTTATTTTTTACGGCGGTAATAATAATTCTCATACTTTCTTTGTTAACTTAGAAATATGAAAAACCAAATTATTCTCTGGCTAAGCAGCATAGTAATTGTGTTTATAGTCGGGTACATCAAAAATGTTACAGATAAAGATTATCCTATCACCAGCACTTTTGGGATTGAAGGCAAAAAAGTTTCATATAAGCTTGATAAAATTTCTTATAATAAAAGTTCATATAAGAACGTCATAATAAGTGACATCGAGGGATTAAAAGGAAAATTAATATGGATAAAAGATGATGTAAGACATGAAGCTGCCTACAAAGAAATTGAAAGAGGTCTTGAGTGTGAAATTCCTAGGCTTCAAGCTGGTCAAAACATTAAGTACAAAGTAATTCTAAATTATCGTGATAAGTTTTATGAAATTCCAGCGCAAGATTATGTGACTTTAACCTTTTGGGGGAATATTCCCTCCCCTGTTAACATCCTTGACTTTATTTTCTTATATGGTGGTCTGCTTATGTCAATCAGATGTTTACTGGAGTTATTTAATAAAAGTATGAATCTGAAAAAATTTAGTGTAATGACATGTGCTTTATTTATTGGATTGGTGACGATTATCTCTCCTTTAAAAAACAGTTACAAGCTTGGTGCAATAAATCATTTTGTTCCACAATTGACTGATTTAATTGAACCCGCATTAATTCTTATTTTATTTTTATGGATTGTGGGATCTGTTTTTATATTCAATAAAAAATATACAACATCTGTGACGATCCTGATTACATCTATTACTGTTCTATCGTTCTTTTTTCTTTGATAAAGAAGAAGATTAATTATTCAGAATTGAAATAATCTCAGAATGAATTTTTGAAGATGATGCTATTGCACTCTTCCCATTTACTGCATCATTTCCCTGATAATCAGTAACGATTCCACCAGCACCCTTTATAATAGGAATTAACGGAAGCAAATCCCAGGGAGACATTATCGGGTCAATCATTATGTCTGAATAGCCTGTCGCTAATAAATAATAACCGTAACAATCACCCCAGTTTCGATAAAGCTTTACTTTCTCAATTAACTTATTGAACTTTTCAATGTCCTGATATTTTTCAATATTCAGATGGTCAGTCGTAAGAAGAACTGCATCGCTCAGCTGCTTACAATTTCTTACCAAAGTTTTCTCCCCATTAATTGTTGTTTCAAAATTATCTCCAATTAAAAAATCATTAAATATAGGATGATTATAAACGCCAAGAATTGGCTGCCCATTTCGAAGTAGCCCGATCAATGTTCCAAAACTATAGGCACCACAGATGAAACTTTTTGTTCCGTCAATCGGATCGAGTATCCAGGAAAATTCAGCATCTCTATTTGTCTCGCCAAATTCCTCTCCGAATATTCCATGATCAGGAAATTGTTTCATAATTAATTCCCTCATAACCTCTTCAGCTTTTTTATCTGCAATAGTTACAGGAGAATTATCCTTTTTTGATTCGACAGAAAGTTCAGTTCTGAAGTACCTTCCAATGATTTTGGCGCTAGCTTCAGCAATTACTTTACAAAAATTCTTATACTCAATAATATCATTCATTTTAAATGCAATTTTAATAAAGGATGTTAAGAAAATTAAGAAAAAATCCTTTGTGTGAAGGAACAACAATTCCTATATTTACAGCCCAAAATAAAAGAAACCGGAGAGTTGGCAGAGTGGTTGAATGCGGCGGTCTTGAAAACCGTTAAGGATGCAAGTCCTTCCGGGGTTCGAATCCCTGACTCTCCGCAAGTGTTTTTAACTGACAATTAAGTATTTCAAAATTAATCAAGAATCAATAAGCCTATCAATTAACAAAACTACATCACTGTGCTACATATCAGCAGCTTTAAATTTATTACCAACACATAGAACACTCTAATCTAACTGGCATACTCCTACGTTATCGCTTGTTTCACTAAAGATTATTAAAGGCTGAGAGCTTCGGATCTCTACAGTTTTATAATTTATAAGAAAATAATTTTTAGCACTAGTTTATCAAGATTTTATCAAAAATTGATGAAGTCTGATGAATATTTTTATTAAAATATCAATAGAGAAATTTGAGTAAGTTTAATTAATAATTTTATTTTACTTTTTGATAAATTATTATAAAAGGCTTCTAAATGAAAATAAACAAAATAGAACTCCGTCACACTAAAATGGAATTAGTTTCACCATTCACTACTTCGATGGGAACAGAATACGATGAAGAACATATCATTGTCAGAGTTGATTCCGATGGCATTATCGGCTGGGGTGAATCTGTTGCGGAAGGCACACCTTTTTACTCTTATGAAACCGTGCAGACTGCATGGCATATTCTTCAGGACTTTTTGATCCCTTCTATTTTAGGAAAAGATATTGCATCTGTTGATGAAGCCAATGAACTTAATAGCCGCGTCCGTGGTCATATGATGGCAAAAGCTGGTTTAGAAGCAGCTTTATGGGACGCTTTCGCAAAATCAAAAAATATTTCTTTATCAAAAATGCTTGGAGGAACAAGAAAAAAAATTGATGTGGGTGTAAGTATTGGTATTCAGTCTTCTCCGTCAGAGCTGATTAAAAAAGTAGAAGGATACATAGCAGAAGGATATAAAAGAATAAAAATAAAAATTTCGCCGGGAAATGATATTCAGTTCGTCAAAGCACTTAGGAAGGAGTTCCCAGAAATTCTTCTCCAGGTAGATGCAAATTCAGCTTATGAATTAAAACATTTGAATCTATTCAAAGAGATGGATGATTATAAACTGCTGTTGATTGAGCAGCCACTTGGATATGAAGATATTTATGATCATTCAAAACTTCAACGTGAACTAAAGACACCAATTTGTTTAGATGAAAGCATCCATTCATTGGATGATACGCGGGCTGCAATTGAATTAGATAGCTGCAGAATAATCAATATTAAACCTGGAAGAGTTGGCGGATTTACCGAATCAAAATTAATTCACGATTATTGTGCTTCTAAAAATATTCCTGTGTGGTGCGGTGGTATGCTTGAATCTGGAATTGGAAGAGCAGGAAATGTTGCGCTGGCTTCACTGCCAAACTTCACTCTGCCGGGAGATATTTCAGCAAGCAAAAGATATTATAAACAAGACATTGTTGAACCGGAATTCATTGTTAATACTGATGGGACGATGGATGTCCCCACAAAATCAGGTATTGGAGTTGAGGTAAATATTAATACACTAGAGAAAGTAACTGTCCGTAAAAAAGAGTTTAAAGCAAAAAGTTAAATGTTTATAAAACCCCCATTTCTCATACTGCTTTTTCTTTTAATCATTGCAGTGATAGATAGCTGCACTTCAACCGATTCAAAATCAGCAGATCTGGTTTTTAAAAATGGATATATTTTTACCGTTGATAGTTCGAATAGTAAAGCAGAGGTTTTAGCGATAAAGGATGGAAAATTTATTTTTGTTGGAGACGCTAAAGGTGTTAGATACTATATTGGCGATAAAACCAAAATTATTGATCTCAAAGGAAGACTGATTCTTCCCGGATTTATAGATTCTCATTGCCATCCTATTAGTTCTTATAGATATTTCTATGAATTAAATCTTTACGGACTCAAAGCGAAAGAAGAAATTCAGGATGCAATAAAAAATTATTTAGCTGCGCACCCTGAAGCTAGATACATCAAAGGAAGAGGCTGGAGTAATACCGATTTTCCAAAGACTGGTCCTGATAAAAAAATAATTGATGAAATAGTGAAAGATATTCCGGTTTCTTTTTCCTCAGAAGATGGTCATTCAAAATGGGTAAACTTAAAGACACTTGATTTGGCTGGAATAAATAAAGAAACTAAAAATCCAGCTGGAGGAGTGATAGAACAAGATCCGATTACAGGTGAACCAAATGGAACTTTG
>JGI20213J14113_1000291_pt1 | contig 11216 bp, 10 predicted proteins | sample WetSurMetagenome_3_FD_14113 | JGI IMG/M metagenome (IMG submission 14113) | reverse complement strand
AGCCTATGTCAGCAGATCGATGCAACTCCCTTTCGCGGAAAGATAGTCAAACTGAATGCAGCGATACGTACAGATGTATCAGGACCAGGCAATCAGGCATACCTGTGGCTACGTGTTACAAAGAAATATTTTGGTCCCGGGGCATTATTGTTCAATGACAACATGGCTGACCGACCGATCACGAACAACAACTGGCATGTTTANGAGATCGTTGGTAAAGTGCCCGCGGATGCTGAGGTAATAGGTTTTGGGCTCGCATTGGTTGGTGATGGCCAGGCCTGGCTTGACTCTGTCTCAATCAAAGTAATCGACTAATGAAGTAATCATTGAAAACGAATAACAACTTCACATAACGCGGTCAATAAAATTAATAGGTTTGTCACATTTTTGGCTTTGGTATTCAGATATTTAGACAGCTTTGTAAAACGTGATAAATCGTGACCGCGCACCTGCTTTCTATAAACCTTTGTGTACCTTGACTTGTTCCCTGTTCGCAATAAAATTTGTACCGCGACACTCGTAAAACTCAGAAAATTTGTAACTGGACTTGCAAAGAATGCGCCATACCCTCCTTGCACCCTGACAGCTTCTCGGCTAAAGTACCAGTCCCGTTAGCTGTGCTAACGGGATGCCCGGTGCTCGCGTCGGGTGACACACGCCCACGCGGCAGTCTGGCTCCTTCGCTAAAACAGCCCACTTCCCATCACTCAGTCTGGCTCCTCCCTAAAATTAGCCACCGGCTAATTTCTTAACGGTCGGCCCTTATACGCTCAGCCCTATTGCCGGGCCGTTAGCACAAATATTTCAGTATGTGACGATTATGCCCTCGCACCGTTTTCAAAATGTTTTTTCTTGACAAGATAGCTCCTGCACTTTTATCGGGACACGCCCCTCGCACGATTGACAATTTGCCTTCCCGCTGTCATCTGAAAGTTACTGTTATAAAATTAACAATATTGCTTTTTACCAGGACTCTGCCATCATGCGATCAATAAATACTTGTGCTAACAGCATAAGCCAATTTCTTTTACGGATTGACACGACTAACAAAAGACAACCTTATGACAATACAATTGTTAGTATGTAAAATCTATAGAAAAAATGGAAACAAAAACCTCAAATGAACAACTGTTCAAAATACTTATCGAAGAAGGTTTCAGTAAAGGAGATGTGACTGTATTTGATAAATATACTTCACTAGATTTTGTAGAAAACCAATATGGATTTATCCCTCCTAATGTTAAGGGAGTAAAAAATGCTATCCATAGTTTGCATAAGGCTTTCTCAGATTTTTCTATGGTTATTGAAGACCTGGTAGCTTATGACGATAAAGTATGGGGTCGAATGACTGCCCGAGGGATTCAAAAAGGACAATTCGGACCAATGCCACCAACTGGAAAAAGAATTGAGATCACAGTCATAGATATCATGCGTTTCAAAAATGGTAAACTAATTGAGCATTGGGGTGTCCCTGACCGCTTAGCTGCTATGGAACAACTTGGAATGAAGCCACCTCCAAAACTCATTATGAAGTTGATGACCCTATTTAGATAGCTTATTTACCATACTTGCATTTACTCAGGACATCTAATAAAAAGTACTTGTGCTAACAACGCTGGTATAGGTAATAAGCTTGTCACAATTTTTGCTCATCATCTTGACAGCTTTATCGTGACACTATACTTTTCACTCATCTACCAATTCCGAGACTTCGTCTCTGGACAAATCCTACAACCTAGACAACTATATCTTTCGCCGGAACTTGCAAAAATTGCGCCATGGTGGCTTGCCCACCAGGACAGATTCTACCTAAAGTACCAGGACTCGTATCGGCGGACGGCGCCACCATCGCTTACTGCCCATACCAGCGGGCCGTTAGGTAGCAGGACGTGGTCTCCTACTAATGATCAAAATAGAAACTTGACTTTGGTTAATTACTTCCGTAATTTTGATATACAGTTCAATAACGGATATCAAGTTAATTTTAAATTACATAACTATGAAAAAGGTTCTTTTTTTAAGTCTATTTATTGCACTTATATTCGGAGGTTGTGCTCAGGAAAAGAAATCACCGATTGAAGGTATATGGAAGCTCACCTATGGTAAGTGGTATGAATGGAATCCTGGCGACACGCTGATTTACCAGTTTCCTGGTAATATAGCCATTTATCATATCAAAATATTTTCAAAGGACAATTTAACTTTTGTTGGTCATTTTAGTTTGGACACTATTATTCATGACAATTATGGCGGGGGTACTTATACTCTCAATGGAGACAAGTATGAAGAAAATCTTCTTTATGCTGGTAAATCCATATTTAATAGAAAAATAAGGATGATACAGGAAATTAGAAATGACACTTTAATTCAGAAATGGCCCGCAGATGAAAATTGGAAACTTGCTGATAAATACAGTATTGAAAAATATATCAGATTAAAATGATAAGTTACCAGAAGGTTCTCCAGGTGAAAGAGATTGTGGTTGTTAGAAGAATCCCAACCTTAATCCATCCTGAGAAACTCATTTAAGAAAATTCAATAACGAAAACTATCACTTAGTGTAATTTTTTGGATAATAGTATCTTAACTATTAATAAATACTACGACCACCTAACACGGACAATATGGGTAAGTTGTTTCCCGCTTTTTTATCGAAAAAGCGGGACAGGTTGTCACACTTTTTTACTCGCCAGGGCGGGGTTTCCTCGCGGAGTTTATCCTACAAAGCGGGGCTCCTCAACTTTTGCTCCTGCTACCATGACAATTTTGTGGCTAAAGTACCGGGACCCTATTCGGTGCTCGCGTCGGGTACCACACACCCACGCGACAGTCTGGCTCCTTCGCTAAAACAGCCCACAGGGCTGTTTCTATACGCTCGGCCCTATTGCCGGGCCGTTAGGCATCAGCGATTTCGAAAACCCGCAAATTCAGTTAAATAATCATTCTCCTTGGGAAAAAAGATCACAAATGATTAAAAAAGTATTTATTGTATGCATTTTGATCTATTCACTCGTATTATCAGGGTGTGGCTTAAAAGACATTAACAATAACAAAACTGAGTCACAGAAAATTGACTCATTAATAAAAGTTCAAGAAGTTAATGATAAAACAGTAATTGTAGAATTTGGGTATGATGCTATGACGGCAATAAAAACAAAAAAAGGAATTGTTCTCATTGATGCGGGAATATCGACATCATTAACAGCACGATACAAAATAATTATTGAAAATAAATTCAATCAACATAATTTTGTTTATGTAATCAATTCTCATGGACACCACGACCATATAAGAGGAAATAGTCTCTTCCCGAAAGCTCAAGTTATTGGACATGAAAATTGCCAAAAGGATGCATCGGAAGGTTCGTTCAATCCAGAAAGCTCACTTATTAGAGTCACCAAAATTGTCGACGATTATGAGCTTCAACTTCAGCATTCAATTCCTAATACTACAGAATGGAATGATATTTTTACTCAAAAAATTAGATACAAAGGGTCATATTGTGACATAAAAAACAATATCCCTTTTAGATTTCCTGATATCATATTCTCTGACAGTATGAAGCTTGAGTGTGGCGAAGTTACTTTGGAAATGATTTATTTCGGCAAATTTCATTCTACCAGTGATATATTAATCTATGTACCCGAAATGGAAGTACTCTTCACTGGAGATTTATTTTCAAAGTATGGAAGACCAAGCTTTGGCAGCCCATCTATCACAGATAAAAATAGATGGATACATGCAAATAAGTGGATAAAGAAAAGGATAAGTAATATTGAAACAATAATCGATGGTCATGGCCAAATCCTAACAATCGATGACCTTAAAACATTTAATGATAATCTTCTAATAAAGTACTTAAAGGAAGAAACTAAATGACGCCAATGCCTAACACGGACTATATGGGTAAGTTGTTTCCCGCTTTTTTATCGAAAAAGCGGGACAGGTTGTCACACTATTTGCCCCGCCAAGGCGGGATTTGGCTTCGCGGAGCTCCGCTTCGCTCCGGTTCGTCGAGGAGTTTATCCCGCAAAGCGGGGCTCCTCAACTTTTACTCCTGCACTCAAGACAAATTGGTAATGGCCGTTGCACCCGGACACGCGTATCTGCACGCAATTTAAATCCTGCACCATGATAAATTTCTGGCTCCGAGACAATTTGTATATCGACACTTCGCCAGTGCCCCCGATAATAACACTGCACCGTGATAGTTTACCGGCTCCTCGCTATTCCGACATAAAATGTCGTAACTTAACGCTCGGCCCTCCATATTGCCGGGCCGTTAACACTCATTTGAACACTATACAACTAGGATATTTATGAAATCAAAAGATGCAAAAAAATTGATACTGATATTAATTATCATTCCATTTCAATTTACCTGTGAAAAAAATAACCAATCAATAAGTTATAGTAGCCCTAAAATTATCGATTATCCTGAATTTCAATTTAAACTCTATGCTGGCATTAGTGAATCTATAGCAAAAGTGATTTATGATTCGTTGACTACAAATAAAGACCGTATTAATAATCATTTACGAGTTAGTAATATGCCAAATCTAATAGTTTCAGTATGGAGTAACAGAAAAGAATTCGATGGTGTAGAGAAGCAAAGGTTAGGGACAATATATCCTGGCACGACCGGATATCTGAATGGGCACGCAGAAATGTGTCTGTTTTATCATAATGCAACAGCAAGCGATGCCGTTCATGAATTTGCGCATCTAGCATCCTTGGTAATAAATCCAAATTTTTCCAATCGACCACGATGGCTGTGGGAAGCAGTTGCTATATATGAGTCAAGGGAAATCGTTGATTTTTCTAAATGGTCTTCAATTGAAAAAGAATTTCCAGGATTTACTGCCCTAAATCAATACAATTCTCCAGCTCCTTATAAGTGGGGATATCCATTGGCAAAATTTATTTTGGATGAATGGGGAGATGAAGCTTATATCAATCTCATTCTGACCAATGGAAATATTAGAAGTGCATTGGGTATTAATGAAGATGAGTTTATAACAAAATTTCAGTTATACATGAATAAAAGTTAACATGTTAAATTTTTTCAGAATTTTAAGCTTGTAATCAGTATTATCGATTGGATGATATTGAAAATTTCTTATGCTCCCGAGTATGAACAGGTGACAATAAATCTTATTCAGATTTTTTTTAAGCCAAGTTGTGTTGAAAAGCTTGTTAAAAACAAGGACAGAGATAATAAAGTATCTTGGATTTCCTTCTGGGTTTCGATTTCAGATTGATTTAAAAGGGTATGAAGATATATGGGAAAACAAAAAAAACTAAACATATAAAAACAAACGTGTGCTAACACGGACAATAAAGGGCATTTCGTTTGTCACATTTTTTGCATTCTAATCCATTTACCAAGACAGTTTCGTATTGCTGGGCAAATCCGAATCGCTCCTCTGCATTCAATTAAACTCTGTATACCTTGACTTGTAACCTGCTCCCAGGCAACTTTGTACCGCGACACTCGACAAGGCCAGATAATCTGTACCTGGACGGCAAAAAATGCGCCATACCCTCCCTGCCTGCCGGCAGGCAAGGCTTGCACCGGGACAGTTTTCTGGCCCCGATGGCGCGGGGTAACTGGATAGTGCCAGGATGCGGCGTCGGGTAACGCTTACTGAACCCTACCGCCGGGCCGTTATGGTTAATTCATTATAGCTGTGTACATTAGATAATTCCTTAAGAACTAACCATAACAGAATAAGCAAATTTCTTAACTTCGACAATTACTACTTAGCTATCGAGATTTGTATGTAAATAGTAAGACAATGACTAAGAAAAAAGGACTTTTGAAGAAAATTATCTTTGGAATTCTGGGGGCCATAATTCTTTTCGTCGTAATTGTTTTTATTAACTTAATAATTGCAGGGCAATATGAATCTAATGTAACTAAGGGACAACCAATTGAAAATTATAGCAACCATAAATCTGCCCTTTTAGTTATTGATATTCAGGAGGCTACAACAGGATATCTTTCCATGTATCCATTCTTCCAAAAGAATTCTGATGAATTGATAAAGAACATAAACCGGATCACAGATAGTTTCAAAAATCAAAACATTCTAGTAATTCATATTCGAAGTGAAATTTCAAATCCATTAATTAATTTATTAAATAGTTCTTATGCAAAAGGTAGCGCGGGAGCACAATTTGATAAAAGGATAAAAACAACTTCTGGTTTAAAGGTTATTAAAAGAGGAAAAGATTCGTTTAAGAATACAAATCTCGATAGTATCCTGACCAGCAATAAAGTAAGTGAATTGTATATAGTGGGTTTGGATGCTGCTGAATGTATAAATGCAACTGTTGAAGCTTCACAGAATAGAAACTACACGGTTAATCTCTTTGAAGAAGCAATTTTATCTAAATCAACCGAAATGAAGGATAGTATGATAGTAATTTTCAAAAATAGGGGCGTTAATGTTTTACATATCGATAGTTTAAAAGTATTGGAATAAGATAAAACTCAAATACAAATCACAAAAACAAAGAAAGAATAAACCCTCTCCAAAATTAAATGAACAGAACTAACCATAACACGGTCAATAAAGTAAGTAAGTTCGTCACGCTTTTTGCATTGCCTTTGAGCCATTTACCGGGATTTAAATATCAGGGGATAAAACCCGACCGAACCACTACCCATTTAGAAACTTTGTACACTGGGACTAATAACGAATCACTTAGAAACCCTTTACCACGACACGGATCTAGTTCACAAACCTTGTGCCTGGACGGCAAAAAGCGCGCCGTGGCTTCCTCGCCACCGGGACTACCTCATGGCTGAAGAACCGGGACTGATTACCGGATGGCTTCGTCATCCAACACTTACTTACTTTATTGCCGGGCCGTTAGGTTTCATGTCAAAGACTGCCTTGAACCAAATTTCATTTTTATAAGTCCACTAAATTCAATAAATATGAAAAATTTATTTAAAAAAGCAGAGCCAATACCTGTTGACGTTAAAGGTCATTCCCTTAAATGCCCAATTTGCGACAATACAACATTCTGGGTGAAAGGTGCACAATTAAATACTGCTGTAGCTACATTCTTTAACCTGGATTGGGCAAATCGCACTGCTACATGTTTTGTTTGTTCAAATTGTACTCACATTTTATGGTTTGTAGGAGAGTAGTGACTCTGAATAAAAATAAACAACACGAAAAACTAATACGGACAATATAGGTTAGTTGTTTGTCAGGCTTTTTGCTATTACTCCTGCACCTAAGACATTTTTGTAATGGCCTCTGCACCCATACAGGCTCATATGCACGCAATTAAAATCCTGCACCGTGATAGTTTTCTAGCTAAAGTACCGGGACCCTGCCCCGATGCTGCGTCGGGTAACAGCACCGCCGCATTCTGGCTCCTCGCTATTCCGACATAAAATGTCGGAACTTAACGCTCGGCCCCCGCTAAGGCGGGGCAGGCTCTCCGTATTGCCGGGCCGTTAGCATTCAGGCCTGGCTGCGCCAACACGGATGAGAGATTTTATATAGAGTGAAATTTCTGTAACCAAAACAAATGGCCCGAAATGCTAACAGAAAAAGCAAAATATCAAATAATAACCAGGACTTAGCCTTTGAGTAATATCAAATACAACAAATACTACCTTTGGATGTTGATTTACAACTATAAGTAGCGTAATAACAACTATAAGTATTTGAATTATTTTGATTTTGGAGATTCACCAAAATACCTTTGCCGTATCAAACAATTTAAAAAATAGAAGATATGGTAAACTTTAAAATGATTGGCAATAAAATTGCCGATGCACGTAAGAAAGTAAATATTTCTCAGGCACAACTTGCTCAGCAACTTTTCATAAGCTCACAAGCAGTAGGAAAATGGGAACGCGGGGAATCAATGCCTGATATCATTACTTTTAACCGCCTCGCAGAAATTCTGGGTGTTGACCTTAACTATTTTTCAGAAGGCTTATTCCCTGTTTCAACTGAATTAACTCCAAATGAGTTTTCAGAAAAACAAACAACTGATTTGTCATCCCCAAAGCAGAAGAGTAATCGTAGCTGGGATATGTCACGCGGGAACTGGATGGATGCTGACTTTTCCGAATTAAAGAATCTGCACGAAAAATTTAGTTCATCTAACATGCTTCGCTGCAAGTTTGTTGGTTCTGATATGTCAGGACTACTTCTAAAAAGTAATAATGTGCTTACCTGTGACTTTTCAGGCTCCGACTTCAGCAGAAGCCGAATCCAAAACTCCAACTTATCAAACAATCTTTTTAAAGACTGTTCGATGAAAGAGACTGAATTTTCACATACCTATATTACCGATTGCGATTTCACCGGTGCTGATTTTACAAAAGTGATAATTAAATCTGGTGGTTTTGGGAAAAATACAATTGTGGATGCTATATGGAATTGCACTTCCTTTATTGATTCAAATGTTGCAGATATTATTTTCACTGGTAAGTTACAGGACTGCTCGTTTGAAAACTGCTCGTTTACCAAGTTAACATTCAAAAATGCTACCATTCTAAACACTTTCTTTAAAAACAAAAGTTTAAAAAGAATCCAGTTCATTGACTGCCAGGCAGACCGGATAACCTACGAATTCCTGAAAAACGGGAAAGCTAATTTAACCGGGATCACTTTGTTACCAAAAGAAAATGAAAAATAAAACTGGCCCGAAATGCTCAAAAGATCAAGTGTCTGTGAAAATAAAACGACTCGTTTGTGATTTTTAAGCCTGATCTGTTACTAATTGGATAAAATGTGATCACAGATTGATTTATTTACCAAAAAGTAACAGCATGACAGATGACAGATAATAGACAAAAGGACCAATTCCTAGATATTTTAGAGAAAAATATTGGGATTATTATAAAGATTGCAAGAGCATATTCAAAGACTCTCCATGATAAAGAGGACTTGATTAATGACATCACACTTGAACTTTGGAAATCATTTGCACGATTCAGAGGTGACTCAAAAATATCAACTTGGATTTATCGCATTGCATTAAACACATCCATGAATGATAAACGCAAAAGAGAAAAAGACAGATTATTATTCCTGGATGATTTAAAACAGATTGAAAATCTAACTTGGTTAATTGAGCAACAGGACTCATCACATTCTGAAATTTTATACCAATGTATTGATGAGTTAAATCAACTAAATAAAGCAATAATTCTGCTTTATCTTGACGGCAATTCACATGATGAAATTTCTGACATAACCGGAATTTCAAAGACAAATGTCGGAACACGAATTAGCCGGATAAAAGAACAAATAAAAGATTTAGCAATTACAAAAATTTAGCAATCATGGAATTAGTAGAATTACAAAATATATGGCAAGATTACGATAAAAAATTATCTGAGAATACAAGAATAAATAGAGAAATATTAAGACTTATACTAATTGAAAAACCACAGAGAAGACTAAACTGGATAAAAATCAAAGCAGCATTATGGATTTTTTCTCCGCTTCTGTTTGTATTATTAATACTGATTTTGAATGTTCAATTTAATATTTCTACGAGATTTTTTATCGGATTAGGCCTTTTTTTGCCTGTTTATATTATCAACTATATCTGGGATATCAGATATTTCACATTGATTCGTGAAATTGATTTCACAATGCCAGTTTTGACCATAAAAAAGGTCATTACAGAACTTGAGAAATATAAAATAAAAACAACAAAAATAAGATACCTGTTAATGCCTTTGGCAATGATAGGATTTCTATTAATGATTATCCATAAGGTTACTATCAAATTAGATTTTTTCTCACTTTTACCATTAATATTGATTGTTCTGGTTTTCTTCTCATCAATGTATTTTACTTTTAAATATTCTATTTATGAACAATACAAAAAGCTAAATAAAGATATTGACGAGATAGAAAAACTAGCACACGATTAATAAATCTTGATAATTAATAAAACCTAAACGAAACGCTGACACGGAAAATATGGGTAAGTTGTTTCCCGCTTTTTTATCGAAAAAGCGGGACAGGTTGTCACGGTTTTTGCAAGGCGTTCCTGCACTTAAGAGAACACAGTATAAGGGGACATCACCGTGATGGTGCCGCTGCTCTCAACCAAACATGTGTAAGGGGATAGGGGATCTACTCCCAATAAAACTTGTACCGCGAAACACGTAAACCTCTCAAAAATTTGTACCCGGACGGCAAAAAATGCGCCATGCTTCGCTCATTTCGGTTGTGTACCAGGACCCTACCCTGAATAAAAATTTATGACCACAACCTCCATTCATTCAGCAACACCTACTAATTATATTGCCGGGCCGTTAGCATTCATGCCATCGCTTCTTGGGATACAATTCACTTATAACGAGATAACTGAGAAGAAACTCAAGTGGTACGGATGCTAATTAATCGGAAATTATTCATTATCTTGATATCCCATCTACAATTAAAAATCAATTCGATGTATCCAATATTGAAATTACTGGCATTTGTTGTAGTTTTCGCTGTTTTTAATCAGTGTAATAAAGAAGACTCTGATACAGAAAGTATCCATGACAAGAACTTCCTGCAGCTTCTCATCCAAAAAGGGATAGATGCAAATGGAGATGGCAAAATTAATTCTACAGAAGCCGAAGCAGTCACTTTTCTTAATATATCTTTCAGTTCACTAACTGATATCAGCGGTATTGGACTATTTACAAACCTTGATTCCCTTGATTGTTCTAATAATTCTCTTTCTTCACTGGATGTTTCCAGGAATTTAAAACTTGTTTATCTGAACTGCAGTTCTAATAATTTATCAAGGTTGGATGTCTCATACAATAAATTATTGACTGATTTATGGTGTGCCAATAACAAAATTCCAGTTCTAGATATCTCGAAAAACATGAGTTTAAGGTCTTTATTATGTAGCGGTAATCAACTGACCGATCTGAATGTATCGAGCAACAGTGCATTACAGACTTTGTGGTGTGGTCCTAATAACCTAACTAATCTTGATCTATCGGATTGCTTAGCCCTTAAATCGTTGCAAACCTCTGATAATAAGTTCTTGTCAAATCTCGATCTCTCTAAAAATTTATGTTTGGAGTCTTTGATGTGTAATAATCAGCCTATCCGAACTTTGAATTTAGCAAATCATTATGCCTTAGGTTGGCTGGATTGCTATGGTGATTCGCTCGAAAAATTAGATCTGACTGGAGATACTTCATTGACCCTTTTAAACTG
>JGI20213J14113_1000289_pt1 | contig 11268 bp, 9 predicted proteins | sample WetSurMetagenome_3_FD_14113 | JGI IMG/M metagenome (IMG submission 14113) | reverse complement strand
TACCATAGGTATAGGTCAATTTCTGTCCTTTTTTATTGATTGCTGTAGCAACAACTGCAGGTAAATCGCTGTTTTTAATTTCTTCATCCATGAAACCAGTTACCCTATCCTGTGAAGGGAAGGATCTATTGGCTAATTGCCTGTTTTCACATGAACCTATTATTAAGGATACTAAAAAGATAGTTGGAAGGGATTTCATAATTGCAATTATATTAAGTTTAAAGTTACTCTATTTCAGAAGATCTTTTCAATTTATAAATGAAGATTTCATCGGTTCATGTAATTGAGCTTGCCTCCATTATAACCTTGATTTATTCAGTGGTAATCAAATAAATTCGATGGATAACCCTAAAGAGTGTCAGGTTTTATATTCAAAAGTACATAACAAGGTTTAAAAGAGATCGTCATGGCTGGAAGAGCCTTTATTCTGAACTAATCAGACGAATCAAATTACCCCCCTCAAACTAGAGCAAAATCCACGTTGTTTCCAAATGAATATTAAATGTTCTCAGACCTTCTCTTGAAGTGGTCAAAGAAGGACGGATGTTTTTGACCGAAAAATGATGTGGAAATCTTTCTCCCTCCATAAACGAACAAATATAAGATTAGATGATGAGATGATATGTACGTTTATTTCGTATTAAAAATTGTTCTTAGTCCTCGAGTCACTGAGGCAGGAAGCATTGATAAATGATCCTCGTTTTCAACTGTCCAGGTTTCTAACGTAAGACCCTTGTAGTTCCTTGATTTTATCTGATTAATGAATTCATTATAAGGCGTTTTAATATCTTCGTTGTCAAGTTCCCCGATTGATGTAAATACAAATGCGTTTAGAGTGGAGTGATTTTCAGCAAATTTCGATTCTTGTTTGAAAATCTCTTTGTCATTCCATAATAATGCAGGACCAAGAATAATATAATTTTTAAACAATTCTGGCTTTGAGAACAATACATCAGCACAGAATAATCCGCCAAAAGAGAGTCCAATAATAGTTTTTGAATATCCTTTTAATTTATACTCAGACTCAAGAAATTGGAATAATTCATTCTCTATAAAGGATTTGAAATTCGCTGCACCACCAGCAAGAGGCCAATCTCCCCAAAGTTTCGTTGCGTCTTTTGATTCAGAAAAATCTCGGGATCTCTTTGCCCACCAGTCCTTTTGTCCAGTACCGTAGGAAATACCTACAACAGCAACATAAGGGATTTCTCTTCCCCAATTCAGCCAACGGACAATATCATAAACCAAACCGAACGACATATCAGCATCTAGTACAAAAACTATTGGTAATGAGTCAGTCGGAATTGTTTTTTGTTCTGGTATGTAGCATTGAATTAAAAATTTATCACCAACGAATTTTGAATCCAGCCATTTAGCATGAGTTTGGTCAAGGTTAACTTTCAGGTCCTGAGATGAAATATTTCCAAGAAGAGAAATAAAAAGAAGACAAGAAGTGAAGAGGTTTTTCATATGCGTAGGATTTTTATAAGTTACCCACAGAACTTGTTTCTATGTCTATTAAAGGTAAATATTTTTGATCAATAACAGAGTCAAATCCTCGTTGTTTCCAAATGTATGTTATGTCTTTTCAGACCGTCTTTTGAAGTGGTCAGAGAAGGAGCGATTTTGAAGAAATTCAAACACTTACAGCCCCACTTTGTAGGTGTTTTTATTTGTTGCCAGGTTGGTACTAGGTCTTGGATGAAATTAATAAAACTCATCTCAGATTGCTCTAATTCTTAATCCAAGTTTTAAAAGGGTTTTTACATTTAAAATTTCATTTTTATAAGGTTTTCGGTAAAATATTTCTAGCCGTACTAATTCTATGGGTTGTTATAAAGGACCCGAAAGGCTCTCATTATCGAGGCAGGAATGCAGGATTGATGTGTTTCGTTTTGAAATACGCAGGTTGTAACAATTAACCCAGGATACTTTCGCGATTCAAGGACATCAGCCATTTTCTCCACATTATTGATCATTGATGAATCCTCTTTTTCTCCTGCGCTCATGAAAAGCTTTGCCTTAAGATTCTTATGTGAAATTGAATAATCCTTCTCGAGATTATATAAAACACCCTTATCATAGTCTATCGAAGGACTGCCAGCATAGTAAATACTGAATAGCTCAGGCTGACTGAATAGGGCATAAAGAGAAAATAATCCGCCATAGGAATATCCTCCAATCCCTCTGTCAGTCGTTGAAACCCTATAGTTTGCTTCTACAAGAGGAATGATCTCCTTTTCAACACATTCCAAAAATCTTTTTGCACCACCACTTTTAACTTCAAATTGCCTGCCAGTCATACCCGTCAAGGTTTTTGCCCAATTTGAATCAAGAGAAGGTATATTTGTCGGAGTAAGATCCCTGGTCCTCCAGGCTCCCCAATCAGCCATATCCTTGATTTTGTATGCTATACTTATAATGATTAATTCAGGCTCTGAAGGTATGGGGATCTCGAAAATGCTGGCAATATTAGCTATCAATGGGAATGAGCGGTTCCCATCGGTAAAATACCATGAGGGATACAACTTATTCGAATTATTATAATATCCTGATGGAAGTTTAATAAAAAGAATCATATCCTGCCCAAGGATTTTTGAATAAAATGATCTCATTTCTGTGTTCGGTATCATGACAGGTTGACTGACTTTTTCAGGCTGAGCTTGTGCCTTATCAATAATAAGCATAAGGAAAATAACAACTATCGGGGTTAAACAATTACTTTTCATTTGGTCGATTTTAAATGATTGTATATGACTAAATTATTTGTAAGTCCATAAAGATGATGCAAGTTACACGAATAAAAATCCGAAGTCAAATAAATATAAGTCACCTCTTTATAAATCATGGAGTAAGAAAGCCACAGCCTTGAATACAATTGGTCAGAGTGAATGGACTACTCATGAAAAGAGCTTAATGCCTGTTGTTTACTTTATTTGTTCTCAGACCTTCTTTTGATGTGGTTAAGGAAGGACGGATTTTACATTTCGTTTCAGGATACAGGAGGTTTGAGGTCTGTGACTTTTAGCGATAGTTTTTATATCTTTTAATAATATTTATCAATACCTCCAAAGCCTACGATTAGTTTATTTTCCCTTGTCTTCTTAATGAAATTATTTAGTCTTTTCTTAAACTCATTAGGGCGGTTTCTTGCGACATCTATATAGGCTATTCTTATCCGTTTGTATGAATCTGAGAACTCTTGATAATTTCTCAGGACTATTTTATCCTTTCCAATTTCAGCCATGATGTCACCAGGGAAATTAAATTCTTTGCTAATTATTCCTTGGATAGAATCTACAAGCGAGTAGTGAATTAGCATATTATCAGATAACCAGTTTAGCCTCTCAATATTAGCTTGAGAGAATCCAGTTTTTGGATTTCTCCTTGAAAATCGTTGCATCGTATGGTTAGTGTCAAATGTTTTATACCTGCTGTCTATCCAACCAAAACATAAAGCTTCCTCTACAGCATCATTATATTGAATGCGGTTTTCTCCACTAGATTTCTTTGGGTAAACTAACCAAACTTCCTTTTCTGAATTGAAATTCTTTACCAGCCAATTCCGCCATTCAATTCTCGTGTTTATTTGTAGTATATTACTTTTCAGTACCATCCTGCCTGACAAGTCATTTGCTTAAATTACCGCCCATGCGTTATATGTCACCTAAAGGTAGTTGTATTTTACAAAAAGTCCTGTCCTTGTCTATCTGAAGTGGATTAATTTCTGACTGAAAAAACCCTTGTTTTTGAACAGATCTAACAGGAATAAATCGATCAACAAAATCCAGACTTAGATTATAGTTGTTTTCCCATGTATGTTAAGTCTTCTCAGACCTTCTTTTAAGTGGTCAAGGAAGAACGGATTTTTTGATCGAAAAAATGAGTTGGAAATATTGCTAAAACTACAAGAGCATCATCAGATAAATATTAAAGAGTTGAAATGATACTCAGGCACCATTCTATCAAATGTTTATAAAAAAGAATACTCTGAAATTTCTTTTATAGGGTATCTGATTCAAAAGAGAAGTCAACCTGAAAGAATGAAAATTAATTCTACTCCAGAGCCTTATTAAGTTTGCCGATATCTTCATTGTTTGGGATAAAACTGACACTCGTAAAATCAAATTGCCAATTATCATTGACTTTTACCAGATGATAAATGTTACGAACTGGTATCTTCTGACTGTAGGGTTTCATAAACATTTGCTCAAGTGCAATGGCTGAATTGCCATCCTTTGCAATTCGGATAACACGTTTATCAATTGTGATATCTATTTTTAATGAAGTATCGGCAAACATTTGTCTGATAGTATTGGACATATCTGTCTTACTCCAGAATTCTTTTGAATCACTTCCGCAGGAAAGGACATCATCGGTTAATAAAGACAGTATAGTATTGGCATCTTTTTCTTTTACAGCAGACCAGTGTGAATCTAATACTCTTTTTACAGCAATCTTTGCCGCAGTCAAATCAGCATGCAGAACTTTGGTTTTTGTCTGGGAGGAAGGGAGTCTTTTCATTCCTTTAGAATCTTATTGAGAATATAATCAGGTAACTGTAGTTAAATAATTACATTGAAAGTTACATTATATAAGAACTAAAATCAATTTTATTTCGTCAAATAATAAGCTCCAACATCATCTGACGAACTTTGATACAGTTACATGACAGTTATTCAAAATGTGGAGTTTAATCCTTGTTTTTAAATGAATGTTAATTGAGTTCAGACCTCCTCTTGAAGTGGTAAGAGAAGGACGGATTTTTTTGACTAAAAAAATGAGTTGGAAATAATCCTCCACTTACACTAGCATCATCGGGATTTGCTATAGCTCTTTTGTTATAATTTTTTTTCGTATATGATTAAAGTTATAAATGCAGCAAAAATTGTTACAATAAGTTGTAAAATTGGTGATATAATTATCATAAGGATTAGCCATCCGATAAAACTAGTTTCAGGATCGTAAAGAATATCAGGGTGCCCGAAATTTTGAATGTCAGATACTGAGTGGATATTAATCAGGATTGCGCTTCCCCAGACAATTAACATTACTATAAATGTAAAAATAGCTGCGAAGAGAGAAAACTTAAATATTTTATAATATTTCTGATAAAGCAATTCAGTGGAAGCATAAACTCTTTTTGTAATATACCAGCCTAACGGGAATCCCAATAATATGCAAAATACTGGTACGCCCATACCTGCTCCTGCACAAATTATATCGATCAGGATGTAAATAATGACAACTTTTGCGTTTATTGTTATGAGTTTTTCCATGTTCCAATCTGATTAAAAAATAGCAATTTCGTATCGATTATTGATATGTCTTATAAAGGTAAAGATATTTGACCAGTTACGCAGATATTACAAAAGAAAGGAGTTAAATCCTTGTTGTTTTGTATGTTTGGTGAAGAAAGACCGGACAATGGGGCTCAATATACATTGCTGATTCACCAGGCATTGACAATCTTAGTTTTTCATCATAAATTTGATAGACTTTTACTTTCTTTTAAATATTAATAATTTTCTCTTTCAGCTTTAAAAGGGTTTTATAGAATCTCCGGTAAAAAGCTATTTAGATACTTCAACTAATCAAATATAAACGGAGGCTATTTAAATGAATAACAAAATTTATGATTACCTGATTGTTGGTTCCGGGGCTGGTGGCGCTACTTTAGCCAAAGAATTAGCACAACGGAAGAAAGATGTACTTGTCGTCGAGAGCGGTAAGATAGAAGAAAAGGTCGGGGAATTTGATATTGCCAGTAAATTTTATGATGGCGATCACCTGTTAAGAATTCCCAAGAAATCCAGAGAAGGAGTTATTATTTGGCGTACTTTAATGGCCGGTGGATCAACAGTTGTTTCCTGCGGTAACGGAATCCGATGCCTGGAAAAAGAACTAAATGAACTCGGAATTAATCTTCAGGAAGAATTTGTCCAGGCTGAAAAGGAATTGCAGGTAGCTCCAATTTCTGAACGATTATTATCTAACGGATCAAAAAAAATCAGACAGGCAGCGACAGATCTGGGTATAAATATGGAATTGATGCCCAAGATAATTAATCCTGAAATATGCAGAAAATGTGGCAATTGCGTTTTAGGATGTGTTAAAGGGGCCAAATGGACTGCATTAAACTATCTTAAAAGTGCTATGAATGATGGTTGTGAAGTTGTTTTTGAGAGTAATGTTAAAAAAGTAATTACCGAAAATGGCAGGGTAAAAGGTATAATGATAATCGGTAAATCGGGTAGGCGTGAAATATTAGCAAAAAAAGTTATTCTTTCAGCTGGGGGAATTGGTACCCCGATTATTTTACAAAACTCCGGAATAGAAGGAGCTGGCACAAATCTTTTCGTTGACCTTTTTTTAAATGTATACGGTTCAACTGAAGATGAAAGACTCAATCAGGTATTTGAACCAGCAATGACACTGGTAAGTATGGATTTTCACAAATCAAAAGGATTCCTGATATCTCCTTTTGTAAACCATCCTAATTCAGTTAAATATCTTGAATTTGGTCTAAAAGGATTTGCCATGTCCGACAAAAAAACTTTAGGTCTGATGGTAAAAACAGCGGATGACCCTATAGGACATGTCTATCCGAATGGCAGAGTCTCCAAGCCGGTTACGGAAAATGACCGGAAAAGACTGAAGGAAGGGGGCGATGTGGCAAAAAGAATATTGCAGAAAGCAGGTGCCAAATCCATTAAAATTTCCAGGCTCCAGGGAGCCCATCCGGGAGGTACGGCAGCAATAGGTAAAGTTGTTGATAAGGACCTGCAAACTAAAATAGACGGACTTTTCTTGTGCGATGCAAGCGTTTTGCCGGTTACTCCAGGACTGCCGCCAATTTTGACAATTGTGGCATTGGCTAAGAAACTGGCAAAATCTATATAAAAAGCACTGGAAATGCTACATTTATCCGGACATTAAGGTAAGCTAAAAAGCTTAATCTAACTGATAAGTATAGCAGTTCCAACCTCTATGGTGTTACAAAAGGGTAAGTCAAAATTTGGAACTAATAGGTTGCTGTTTATTAATGTATGTTAAGTGTTCTCAGACCTTCTTCTGAAGTGGCCAAAGAAGGACGGATTTTAAAAAAATCAAATAATTATAAACCACATTGACAGGTATCCCTAATTTGGTATCAGGTTTTGGACAGGAATGTGAGATTTAAATTTTAATTTTAGGAAACTAAAAGAATAAATAATTTAACCTATATCAACCTTATGAAGAAATATATAGTTTTTGGATTTCTATTAATATTTTGTGTTTACAACACTGGTATCGCTTTGGGGCAACTTTCTAAATCGAATAATACATATATGATACGACATACAGTTGTTTTCAAATTGATCCATCCAAAAGATTCTCCTGAAGAAAAAGTGTTTTTGGATGCCATTAAGAAACTGTCAACTATTCCTGGAGTTCAAAAATTTGAACTCTTAAAGCAAACAAGCAAGAAAAATAATTACGACTATGGTTTATCAATGGAATTTGGAACACCAAAAGCATATGAGGATTACAATCAACATCCTGATCATATTGCGTTTGTTCAAACTTACTGGATAAAAGAAGTCAAGGATTTTCTTGAAATAGATTTCGAGCCATTAAAATAACATAAGCCGACAAGTATTTAATTGCCCTTTTTACCTCTTTTCCTAAAATTGTATGAGGTCAAATTAACCACCCACATTAGAGCTAATCCTTGTTTCTTATTTATGTTTGTTAAGTCTTTTCAGACCTTCTTTTGAAGTGGTCAAAGAAGGACGGATTCTTTTGACCTAAAAATGAGCCGTAGATATTCCTCCACCTCTGAGTGCATCATCTGATGAATAATGATTTTGGATAAAAAACAACATAACCTTTTCTGAGTGTGAAATACGATCCTGAGAGATTAAACCTTTTACGGGACATAAAGAAGGAAATGACACTTAGATCACATGTCAGGAATTATTTTGGTAAATCTGAATGGCTATTTACTGCAATCTGCCGTAAAATGGACATTCGGACTGCCTTCTGCACAGAGCTTAACACCTTCAGGAGGGAAGGGCATTGTCCAGACACATACTTTTTCCAGGCTCGGCATTTTGCTTAAAGACAGATAGCAATAATAATATTTACTGTAGTATGTAAGGCCTCCTAAATCCTGACCTATGGAAGAATTTTTTGAAAGATCGAGGTTGGTAATTTGATTGCCACTACACGACAGTACCTTTAAAGCAGTTTGATTTGAAAAATCAAGTGTTGTCAACTGATTATTATCGCAATCCACAAGTATTAAAGCTGTGTTTTTAGAGATATTAAGAGTGGACAATTGGTTGTATCCGCACAATAAATATATTAATGCACTATTATTTGAAATATCTAAAGCTGTCATTTGGTTACCACCGCATTCCAACCATATTAAAGCATTGATTTTAGATACGTCAATGGATATTAATTGGTTATTGGCGCAATCCAAAGTTTCCAGGTAAATATTGTTGGAAACATCAAGGGTAGTTAGTTGGTTTCCGTAGCAAGTAAGATTTTTTAAAGCAGTGTTATTGCTAAGATTAAGAGTAGTCAATATGTTCTGTGGGCACCACAAATTTTCCAAGGCAGTATTTCGTGAAAGATCAAGGGAGGTCAGTTTATCTCCGTCACAGCTCAATCCTTTTAAGGCAGGATTATTGGACAAATCCAGATTTGTTAATGCGTTACCGTCGCAGCTTAAATGTTCTAAATAGATGTTGTCAGAAACATTAAGGGTAGTCAGGTTGCCAGTATGACAATCTAAATATATAAGGGCAGAGCATTTCGAAACATCCAGTGTTCTAAGTTCATTGTTAGAACTACAATTCAGATATTTTAAGTTAATGTTATTGGAAGCATTAAGTATGGTTAATTCATTCCAGCTGCAGATTAAAGTNTCTAAAGCCNTATTATCGGCAACATATAGAGTAGTTATCTGGTTATNGCTGCAATTCAACCNTGTCAGGGCTGTGTTATTGGTAACATTAAGAGCCATTAATTGGTTATCATAGCATTCCAAATGTTTTAATGCAGTATTATTCGTAATATCCAGACCGGTTAACTGGTTGTGACTGCACATCAGCGTTTCCAAATTGATAAATTCCTCAATACCTGTCATATCTGAGATACTATCCCACCTTACATCCAATGATGTGACTATTTCGGCTTCGGCAGTACTGATTTTTCCATCACCATCTGTATCAATGCCTAATCCAATAAGAGCCTTCAGGAAATTATTATCATTGATTATGATCAGAGGATTTGGTTTATCCTTTTTACATTGCATCACCATTATCGCGGTTAGCATAAATATTATTGATCTGATAACCAGTTTCATTACGTAGTGAATATATAACTTTTAATTTTCAATATCTATTTACTGCAATCAGTTGTAAAGTACACATTAGGACTGCCATCAGAACAAAGATTAAGGCCTTCAGGAGGGAAGGGAATAACCCATACACACACTTTTGTGAGCGATGGCATGTCCCTAATATCCAAATTACAATTCCACCCTGATCCAAATTCATGATTATTGGATATATCCAGGCTGGTCAATTGATTACCCTTACAAATCAAAACTTCCAAACCAGCCAGATTAGTAACATCAAGACTGGTCAAATGGTTATCATCACACCAAAGAACCCACAGCGCAGTGTTTTTAGAAACATCAAGGGTTGTCAATTGGTTATCGCGGCATCTAAAATATTGCAGAAGAGTGTTTTTTGAGACATCAAGGACGGCTAACCGTGAACTTTCGCATAATAAAGATCTTAAGGCGTTATTTTTGGAAAGATCAAGGTTTGTCAATTGGTTATGTGAGCAATCCAGATATACAAGCGCAGTATTATTGGAAAAATCAAGTGTGGTTAACCAGTTTCCATCACAGCGTAAAGTTTCTAATATAATATTCTTAGAAACATCAAGTGCATTTAATCTGTTATCATCGCAATACAATTCTTTTAGCCCAGTGTTATTTGAAACATCCAGAGCGGATAAAGAGTTCAACCTGCAATCCAGAGATATTAAGGTAGTATTATTAGAAACATCAAGAGTTGTTAATTGATTTGCTCCGCAATTTAACCTTGTCAATCTGATGTTATTAGAAACATCAAGGGTGGTTAAAGGGTTTCCCGAACAATACAATAATTCCAGGGCATTATCATTGGAAANATCCAGAGCGGTTATTTGGTTATTATAGCATTCCAAACTTACTAAGGCTGAATTATGAGAAACATCAAGGGTGGTTAACTGGTTATTATTGCAATTCAAACTTGTTAGGGATGAAATACCAGAAACACCAAGGCCGTATATCTGGTTTCCCTGGCATTGTATAATTCTTAAAACAGAGTTATCAGAAACATTAAGGTTTCTTAATTGGTTATCAGAACAATACAATTCTTTTAAGCTTGTGCTATGAGAAACATCAAGGGAGTTTATCTGGTTATGACTGCAATCAAGAATTTCTAAATTGACAAATAACTCGATACCTTGCATTAATGAAATACCACAGGAGGCTACATCTAAATAATCGACAGCTTCAGCTTCTGCTGAACTTATAATGCCATCGCCGTTTGTATCGATCCCCCTTTCTATGAGAGCATTTTTAAAAATGGGATCAGGGATATCATTTTTTGAAGGAGGCTCTGGTTTATCCTTTTTACATTGAATCAACAGGATCACTGCAAAGATGGATATGATGCATCTGGCTGATAACCTCATGACAGCAAATTATGTAGTTAATAATCTGAAAGATATAAAATAAAGGAAGTAAAATCAAATATATTTTGGCAGGGATAAAAATCAGCCGTTAACATCTTTTCATATACATTATCTGATATACTTTGTTGTGGTTGTAAGACTGTTAATCAGAACCCAGTGCTAAATCCATGTTTTTTCCAAATGTTTGTCAAGTTTTTCAGACCTTCATTAAAGTGGTCAGAGAAGGATGGATTTTGAGGAAAATTTAACGCTTGTGGCTGTTTAAGGTCGCGGATAACGGTTTGCAGGTTAAGATTGTCGCACGATGGGTTTTTATTTTTCGTAATAACTCAACATTCTTTTTATTTTGCTTTGAATGTCATAATAAGTCCGCCAGTTGAAAGTTGTTGTAAGGAAACAAGTGTCAACGGTCTTGGAACTATACCTTTTTGAAACAACGGTCTTCCGCTGCCAGCAATAACAGGAGAAACTCCAATCCGATATTCGTCAAATAGATTGTCGTTAATAAAAGTCTCCGAAAGGTTA
>JGI20213J14113_1000287_pt1 | contig 11335 bp, 11 predicted proteins | sample WetSurMetagenome_3_FD_14113 | JGI IMG/M metagenome (IMG submission 14113) | reverse complement strand
GTATCAAATGCGCATATTAATGGTAAATCTCCTGAAGATGCATACAGAGAAGCAGAGGAGAAGATAGAGAATATTATAGAAAAACTGAGGAGTTCAAAAACAGGGAAGAGAAGACATAAAAGAAAGGACCAGTCCGCTGATTTATCCTTTACACCTCTGGGCCGGCCGGAGGATAGCCATTCATTTTCCGGCTATACATCTTCTTTTACTACAAAAGAGGCATTCGAAAATGCTGTACTTCGCAGCAAGGATTACATCATCTCAGGTGATATAATCCAGGTTGTATTGTCTCAGAGGTTTGACCGGGAATTTGATATAGACCCCTTCAATATATACCGGGCCCTGCGTGTCATCAACCCTTCCCCTTATATGTATTATATTGACACAGGTGATGCGAAACTGGTTGGTTCGTCTCCTGAAATACTGGTGAGGCTCGAAGGACAAAAGATCATCCTAAGGCCTATCGCAGGTACAAGAAGTAGAGGAGAGACAGAAGAAGAAGATAAGATACTTGAGGAAGAACTGAAAAAAGACCCCAAAGAGATGGCAGAACACATCATGCTTGTTGACCTTGGGAGAAATGATGTGGGAAGGGTTGCAGAAACAGGTTCTGTAAACGTTACAGAATTGATGTCTGTTGAGAAATATAGTCATGTAATGCATCTTGTTTCGAATGTGGAAGGCAGACTGAAAAACGGACTGGATGCATTTGATGTATTAGAGGCCTGTTTCCCGGCAGGAACAGTGACAGGGGCCCCAAAGGTGCGGGCGATGGAGATCATAGAAGAGCTTGAACCAATAAAAAGAGGGCCTTATGCAGGCGCTGTCGGGTACTTCAGTTATTCGGGGAATATGGACACCTGCATAACCATCAGAACACTTATAATAAAAGGCAATAAAGTATATGTTCAGGCAGGCGCAGGAATCGTTGCTGACTCAATCCCTGAGAGGGAATATAAAGAAACACTAAACAAGGCAATGGGTATGATGAAGGCAGTTGAAATGGCAGAAAGAGAATTAAGCTGAGGATTTTATGCTATTAATGATCGATAATTATGATTCTTTTACCTATAACCTTGTTCAGTATCTTGGTGAGCTTGGCGAGGAGATAAAGGTTTTCAGGAATGATAAGATTACGATTCCGGAAATTGAAAGAATGGGCCCTGAAAGGATAGTAATTTCACCCGGACCATGCACACCCAAAGAAGCTGGTATTTCTATCGCAGTAATCAAGCATTTTGCCGGAAAGATCCCGATTCTCGGCGTTTGTCTCGGCCATCAATCCATAGGCGCTGCATTTGGCGGGCATATCATAAGGGCTCCAAGGCTTATGCATGGTAAGACTTCGCTCATATCCCATGATGGGAAAACAGTATTTGAAGGTCTGCCAAACCCTTTCGAGGCAACAAGATATCACTCACTCCTGATAAAGAAGGAAACTCTGCCCGGTTGTCTTGAGATAACTGCATGGACTGATCTTGACGAGATAATGGGGGTAAGACACAAAGAGTTTGTTCTTGAAGGTGTACAATTCCATCCGGAATCAATCCTTACAAAGGCAGGTAAAGACCTTTTGAAAAATTTCCTTAAGTTAGGCATTTCATAAAAAGATCCCGATGATAAAAGAAGCAATAAACATGGTTGTTAACAATATAAGTCTTTTAGAGACTGAAATGGCCGTCTGCACGCAGGAAATAATGGAGGGAAAGGCTACAGATGCCCAGATTGGTGCATTCCTTACAGCCCTCAGAATTAAGGGTGAGACCGTAGAGGAAATAACAGGGGCAGCGCGTATAATGAGGCAAAAAGCAGCAAGCATTAAAGCGCCCGAAGGAGTCCTTGATACCTGTGGAACCGGTGGTGATATGGCGCATACCTTTAATATTTCAACAACAACAGCCTTTGTTGTTGCAGGGGCAGGAGTTCCTGTTGCAAAACATGGCAACCGTTCTGTATCAAGCCAGTCAGGAAGCGCTGACGTACTTGAGGCGCTCGGTATAAAAATAGATTTGCCTCCGGAAAAGGTTGAAAAATGCCTTTTTGAAACGGGCTTCGGGTTTCTCTTTGCACCACTCTTCCACCCGGCGATGAAATATGCTATCGGTCCCCGCCGTGAAATTGGACTAAGGACCATATTCAATATACTCGGTCCGATAACGAATCCTGCCGGTGCGAAAAGGCAGATACTGGGTGTATTTGCCAATAAGCTTACTGAAACACTTGCAAGGGTTCTTGGTAATCTCGGCGCCATAGATGCAATGGTTGTGCATGGCGAAGATGGCCTTGACGAGGTGAGCATATCCGGCAAAACAAAGGTTTCACGGTTTAAAGGCGGAGATGTAGAGAATTTCTATATTGAGCCGGAGGATTTCGGACTATGGAGAAACAAGATAGAACTCATACAGGGCGGTGACAAGGATAAAAATGCTGCCATTACGCTCTCAATCCTGAATCATGAAGAAGGACCGAGGCGGGAGATAATCCTCATGAACTCAGCCATTGCACTTATGGCTTCTGGAAAGACAGAGGATTTTAAGATTGCCTTCAGTATGGCTTCTGATTCCATAGATTCAGGAAGGGCATTGAAAAAACTTCAAGAGGTAAAGAGGGTGAGCAATGCTCTGTAAGAGGAGGTCTTTTGGCTGTTAAGGTAGGGGTTATCGGGGTTGGATATCTTGGACAGCACCATGCGCGTATCTATTATGATATCGAAGAGGCAGAACTCGTGGGTGTTGTTGACATTGATCAGAAAAAGGCTGATACATTAGCAGATAAATACGGGTGCAGACCGTATTATGACTACAGGGATATTCTTGAAAAAGTCGATGCCCTGAGTGTTGTAACGCCTACAACATCCCACTATAATATCGCCCTTGACTGCCTCAGGGCAGGGAAGGATATGCTGATAGAGAAGCCGATAACAGTGACTATAGACGAAGCTGATGAGTTGATCAGGGAAGCTGAAAAGACAGGGTGCATCATTCAGGTAGGGCACCTTGAACGGTATAATCCAGCCATTATCTCTGCAGCTGAGATGGTCAAGGAACCGGTCTTCCTTGAGTCTGAAAGGCTCTCACCCTTTCTGGGCAGAGGGACTGATGTCGATGTGACACTTGATCTCATGATCCACGATATCGATATCATACTCAGTCTTGCCTCCCAGCCGATCAGGGAGATCAGGGCAGTCGGGGCTAAAGTCCTCACCGACAAGATCGATGTCGCAAAGGCATGGATTGAATTCGAAAACGGCTGTGCAGCGCTTGCCACAGTGAGCCGTCTGTCTCCGGAAAAACAGAGAAGACTGAAGATCTTTGGAAAAGATTATCACATATCCATTGATTATCAGAATGCAGAGATAACGCGTCATTCCAGGGGCGAAAAAGGGATATTGACCGAAACCCTTAAACCGGAGAAAAAGGAGCCGTTAAAAGAAGAACTGAAAGATTTTATCTCGTGCGTGCAGGCAAGGAAGAAACCAAAGGTTTCTGCGGTTGAAGGAAGAAATGCTCTGAAGGTAGTGATGGAAATAACTGATAAGATAAGGATTTAGAGATAGAGGAGATAGCGAATGGTCCCGATGGTTGATTTAAAAAAACAATTTCAGGAGATCAGGGAAGAGATATTTACTGTCCTGAAAGAGATACTGGAAAGCAGTCATTATGTTCTTGGCGCAAAGGTTTCTGAATTCGAAAAAAAGGTAGCAGCCTATTACGATGTCAGGGAGGCAATAGGCGTTGCCTCAGGAACCGATGCCCTTCATCTGGCGCTTGAGGCATTAGGCATCGGAGAGGGAGATGAGGTAATCACAACTCCTTTTACCTTCTTTGCAACTGTTGAGGCTATACTTTATACCGGCGCTACCCCCGTATTTGTTGATATAGAGCCTGAAACATTCAATATAGACGTTGATCAGATAGAGGGAAATATCACAAAAAAGACAAAGGCAATTCTGCCGGTCCATATTTTCGGGCATCCTGCTGATATGGTCCGGATAATGAATATTGCCAGGAAGAAAAAGCTCAAGGTGATAGAGGATTGCGCGCAGTCCTTTGGTGCAAGGGTAAATGACAAAAAGGCCGGAAGCTTTGGTGATGCCGGTTGCTTCAGTTTTTATCCGAGCAAGAATCTCGGCGGATATGGTGATGGCGGCATGATAACACTGAACAACCCAAAGGTTGCTGAAATAATAAGACAGCTGAGAAACCACGGGTCTAAAGGTTCCTACAGACATAAAAGGGTTGGACTTAACAGCAGGCTGGATGAGATCCAGGCAGGCATCCTCCTGGTAAAGTTCAGGCGCATAGATGGGTACAACAGGGAGAGAAGACAGCATGCAGCGCTCTACAACAAATTCCTTGCGGATTCGGTGAGATGTCCTGCTGAAAAACAAGGGGCATATCATGTTTACCATCAGTACACGATCACGAGCAGGAAAAGGGGTCTGATACAGAAGAGACTAAAGGAAAACGGTATTTCATCAGTTGTCTATTATCCTGTTCCACTTCACCTGCAGGAAGCATTGAAGTTTTTAGGATATCAGAAAGGAGATTTTCCTGTTGCTGAAAAGACTGCAAAGGAAGTGCTTTCCCTGCCGATGTATCCTGAGCTTGAAGAAAGAACGATAAAAAAGGTGGTCAGGATAATCAGGGAAGCTGTCTGACCTCTCAATGCAATCTGACAGCAACCCAAAAATCTCTGTTGCGGGATAGTCAAATGGCTCATATTATGATCGTTGCAGGAGAGAGTTCAGGTGAATTATACGGCTCACTCCTTGCAAAGGCGCTGAAAAGTAAATGGCCTGATGTACATATAATGGGCGTTGGCGGGGAGAAGATGAGCGAGGCAGGGGTTGAACTCATCTCATCCATTTCCGATGCCTTCGGTCTTACAGAGGCTGTCTCGGCATTAAGTAAAATTAAGGCTGCATTCAGCAAAACTGTTGAAGCACTGAAACAATGCAGGCCGGCAGTCCTTGTCCTTATCGATTATCCTGATTTTAATCTAAAGGTAGCAAAGCTCGCCCGGTCACTCGGCATAAAGATTCTATATTATGTGAGCCCACAGGTATGGGCATGGCGTAAGGGCAGGGTTAAAAAGATCGCAGGTCTTGTAGACAGAATGGCTGTTATTCTCCCATTCGAGGAAGAGATATACAGAAATGCAGGTGTACCATCTGAATTCATCGGCCACCCTGTGCTTGAAGAGATTGAATCTGTCCTGGGAACACCAAAATCATTCGGCGTTCAAGGCTCTGCGTTCAGCAAAGAACGCCGAAGTCTTTTTAAAACCGCTATCGGCCTTGAGCCTGACAGACCGCTTCTGTCTCTCCTGCCCGGCAGCAGACCGAGTGAACTCAAGAGGCATCTGCCATTAATTATTGAAGTCATCAGAAGATTTAAAAGAGATCCTGAAATATCAGAAAAAGGTTATCAATTATGTATGCCGCTTACTCTCAATACGGATGAAACAAGATATCATTCTTATCTCGAAACACTGAGGCAGGAAGGAGTGAATATCAAAAAGGGCGAGTCGGTAAAGGTTCTTGCAGCATCTGATCTTGCAGTGGTAGCCTCAGGTACGGCTACGCTGCAGACCGCTTTCCTCGAAGTCCCGATGGTCGTGGTCTATAAACTCGCACCATTATCCTACTACCTTGGGAAACGTATCATTAAAGTCAAACATATCTCTCTGGCAAACATTCTTTCAGGCAGGGAGGTAGTCTGCGAATTGATCCAGGACAGGGCTAACCCAGATGAGATAATCAATGAGCTGAAAAAGATCATTACCGATACGAAATACAGAGAAACCATGCTTCATTATTACAGAAAAATCAAAGAACCTTTTTCAGGGAAGAAACCATCCGAAAGAGTAGCAGAGATAGTGATCGAAATGGCTGGAAGGGCTCATTTATAAGAAATGTATTTATTTTACAGCCTCATATATATAGTTGCCCTTATCTTTATATCGCCTTTTGAATATTTCAAAAGGCCGGGGTATATCAGGAAAAGATGGCTGAAAGACAAATTTGGATTTTTAGACTCATCACTCATCACTTATCACTTATCACCAATTTGGGTTCACGCCGTATCTGTGGGAGAAGTTATGGCAGCGCTTCCGCTCCTGAAAAGACTCAGGGAGAAATATCCGACAAAAAACATTATCCTCTCAACAATCACTGATACAGGACAAAAGGTGGCAAGAGAAAGGGTGCCTGAAGGCACGGGTGTTGTGTATCTGCCGTTTGATATTACCCCTTTAATTAGCTCAGTAATAAAGAAGGTGCAACCTGTGATCCTCATCATAATCGAAACAGAGCTCTGGCCTAACTTAATCAGGAGTTTCAGAAAAAATAGCATACCTGTCATCTTGCTGAATGGGAGAATTTCTGAAAATTCATTCAGAGGATATAAAAGAATCTCTTTTTTTATGAAAGAGGTACTTTCCCATATAGATTTCTTCGGGATGCAGGGAGAGGAATACGCAGAGAGGATAAGAAGCCTTGGCGTGAGCACCGCGAAGGTCATAAATACCGGTAATTTTAAATTTGATTCCAGCCCCCCTTCTAAGATCCCTGCATGGACGGAAAATATAAAGGGGCCTGTTATTACAGCCGGCAGTACAAACGAGGGTGAAGAGGAATTCATAACCTCTGTATATCATGAGCTGAAAAAAGATTCTCCTGCCCTCAATCTCATCATAGCGCCACGACATCCTGAAAGGTTTAAAGGGGTTGAAGATATGCTGAGATTAAAGGGCATATCTTTTATAAAACGGTCAGCATTCAGTAATCAGCTCCCGGAATCCACTACTGTTCAGGGACAGATAATCCTGCTTGACACTGTAGGTGAATTATCAGCGATTTATGGCATTTCTGATATTGCTATTATCGGGAAAAGTTTCAGGGGATATGGCGGGCAGAATCCTCTTGAACCTGCTTACTGGGGAAAGCTGATAGTATGCGGGACTCATATGGAAAATTTCCCTGTGATCAGGGATTTTTATACAGAAGGCGCTGCTATTGAGGTCAGAGAAGATGAACTCTATTCAACCTTAAAAGAGCTTCTACTGTCACCTGAGAAAGCAGNAGAGATCGGATCAAAGGCACAGGAGCTTTACAGGAAAAATGCAGGCGCTGTNGAAAGATCTCTGAAAATCGTTGAAAGATTCATATGAAATATTTCTCAAAACTTAAAGACTATATATTAAGATTCATTAAAAAGGGTTTGTCTCCCCATGAAATTGCCCTTAGCCTAGCAGTAGGTGTTTTCGTCGCCTTTATCCCGGTATTTGGCACCCATACTGTCATAGCTATTTTTCTTGCATATGTACTCAGGGTGAACACCCTGATAGTACTGCTCGGGACACAGATATCAAATCCCTTATCCTTTCCTTTCCAGATTTTTATCAGCGCAGAGGTAGGCAACCTGATACTGAATGGTACGCTTCTTGAGATAAAGTTCTCAAAAGAGATTAATTACCTGAGCCATTATTTATGGCCGATCATCGTAGGGAGTCTCATTCTTGGTGTAGGTCTGTCCGTAGCATCATATCTTTTAACAAAAGTCTTTCTAAAGAGAAGACGAGCTCGTCATGACACTCTTTGAACTCCTCTATTTTTTGGGCTATTCGATAAATAAGGGATATGTCGCAATGAAGCAGAAGAGACTGCCGCATCAGGTTATCAGTATCGGAAATATAACCCTTGGCGGAACCGGGAAAACACCTGCAACAATTGCCTTAGCCAGAGAAGCAAAGCAGCGGGGTTTTCGTCCATGTATTCTTACGCGTGGATATAAAGGCAAGGCACAAGGCCCCTGCTTTGTAAGCAGAGGAAAACGGCCTTTGCTGAACGCAGACGAAGCCGGTGATGAAGCTGTTCTGATGGCAGAAAAGTTAGGAGATATTCCGGTTGTTAAAGGAAATAAAAGATATGAGTCCGGCATCTTCGCCCTCAGCTCCTTGCCCTCAGCACTTCAGCCGGATATGTTTCTCCTCGACGACGGTTTCCAGCACTGGGCCCTCTTCAGAGATAAGGATATAGTGCTAATTGATAGCTCCGTGCCTTTTGGAAACAGGAGAATGCTTCCGCTTGGTACTCTGCGTGAGCCGATTAAAGAAATAAAGCGGGCTGACATTATTGTGATAACAAAAGCAGACCGGAACAGAACTCAGCATACAACAGTACACGATCTTATAAAAGAATTAAAAAAATATAATCCACATGCCCCGATATTTTTTGCAGACCACAAGCCTTCAGCTTTTGTTACTACTACTGGAGAATTACTCACTCTTGAACAGGCTAAAGGCAAAAGGGTTTTTGCTTTTTGCGGCATTGGCAACCCCCAGTCTTTCAGAGAAACCCTTTTGTCTGCAGGTCTGCAGATAAGAGGATTTTTAGCTTACAGAGACCATCACAGTTACAGTGCAGGGGATATGCAGTCGATAAAAGATAATGCTGAAAGAACCGGATCAGAGTGGATTGTTACAACAGAAAAAGATATAATGAGACTCAGGAGTTTCAGTATGCCTGAGAATCTCGTGTCGCTTGCTATTGAATTTACTGTTGATGAAAAGTTTTATGATGAGGTTTTTACCTTTGATCGTGTATAAAGAACGTAGAGCATTTGGGAGGTAAAGATGGTCAAGTATATAAATGTCAGGAGTAAATCAAGGAATGAATTTATTGATATTACTGAAATGGTCCAGGAGGTTATAAAGGAAGCAGGAGCTATGAAGGGGATCTGCTTTTTATATGTGCCGCATACAACAGCAGGGATCATCGTCAACGAAGGCGCGGACCCGAGTGTTCAGCGTGATATCCAGAACGCATTGAGCAGGCTCATACCGCATGAAATGAATTATTTCCATAGAGAAGGAAATGCAGACGCCCATATAAAGTCAACTCTCGTCGGCACATCTCTGAATGTGATTATCGATGAAGGCAAACTGCTCCTGGGTACCTGGCAGTCTATTTTTTTCTGTGAGTTCGATGGGCCGAGGCACAGGAGAATAGCAGTTAAGTTTTTACATTAATGTCTGACAAACCCTCTGATGATACCAAATCGCTCCACGAAGAAATAAAGAGGCTGAGAAAATCACTTTCTGAACTTACCCCTTCCCTCGAAGTGCTGCTGAAAAGGAGGGGTTTCAGAATCTACAAGAAAGAGCCTTCAGAAGACCTTCTCCTTCCGGACAGCAGGTTCATGGTGGGTTTTTATGAAATGATGAAGAAATACTCCTTCCGCCTTTTTCTGCGTGATGTCATCAAGCACCAGAATTTTTTCAGACTCGAGAATGTAACAAGATTTGCGACCTCTGCAGTTACACAGGATTATCTTGAATATATTACGAATATAGAGCTTGTTGAAAGGGTATCTGACGGCTATAAACTCTCATCTGCGCCGATAAAAAGTTTTGGGGAGACCCTCGAATGGTTTGTATCAGAGGTATTTCATAAAGAATTTGCAACAGAAGCAATTTGGGGAATACGGTTCAAGCGTCCGGGGATCGGCGGTGACTACGACCTTATCTCCAAGGTAGACGGGATAATATTGTACATGGAGATCAAATCTTCCCCGCCAAAGCAGATATACCAGAATGAGATCTCAGCTTTTTTTGACAGAGTGAATGACTTATCACCGGAAATAAGCATGTTTTTTGTTGATACAGAGCTCAGGATGAAGGACAAAATCGTGCTGATGTTTGAGGAAGAACTGAAGAAAAGATACCCTGATCCTCCAAAGGTGACAAGGATTGAAAAAGAACTCTTCCAGATATTGGATAAGATATTTATAATAAATGCTAAAGAGAGTATCACTGCAAATATCGAAAAGGTATTGAGCTGGTATTTCAGGAGGAGCCAATGAGTTCAACATTAATATGTGCCATATGTGCCTGGAGGGCAACCTGCCAGAAGAAATTTTCAGTGTCAGGCAAAGATGTACGCTGTGCTGAGTTTGTGAAGGATGTCATGATAAAGGAAGAGAAGGAAGAAGAAAAGGACAAAAAGTAGACAGTAGGCAGCATGTAGTAGGTTGGGAAGTTTTTGCTTTTCCCTGCCTACTATCTCCAACATACTATCTACTGCCTTTTCGCTACATACGGTCTACTATCTTTCCTGAACTATGTAATTCATTACATAAATTCATAGCAAACTCCCTCAGCGTTTCTTAATAAATTAAATATTATCAATAAGTTATATAATGGCACAGGAATTGCTTTAAATCTCTTGTGTCTTATTTTTCTTTCATGAAAAGAACAAAAAAAGGTAATAAATAATGAATTTCTATGAGGTGTACTATGAAGAGTGTAAGTAAAGCATTCCTGTGTCTGCTGTTTTTAGCATGCATGACCTTTTCCATACTGCCCCCTGCCTATGCAGCAATGAACGATTACTGTATAGTGCCTCCTTTTGTTATAGCAGGCGTAAAGCCCAACCTTCTCCTCGCGATCGACAATTCAGGCAGTATGTTTGACCTTACCTATATTGATCAGGGGAGGTATACCGGGACCTGTTCTCCAGGCGGCACTGCCTGCTCGAACACTGTAAGCTGTCCTGTTGGTGCGGTTTGTAATAAAACTTATACCCGGAATCCATTTTATTGCTACGACAAAACATACAATTATGGCACTCACTATACCGGGTATTTTGAGGACCTAACACCCGCTGATATTACTCATCCTGCCTGGTATATATATTTTGAGTATGATTTTGCGAATGAGTATTTTTATGAGGTGTCTGCCCCTACCTGGACGAGTTGCAACTTGTACATAAATGGAACCTTGTGTATTAACGGCACCAACCTCACGAATACCAGCACCCCGAAAACACTCACTAAATTTGTTGCAGAAGGTAATTACCTGAACTGGCTTACCTCATCCAAATTTGATATACAGAAGCAGATATTAACAGGCGGCAAGTATGATACCGCTACCAATAATCTGGTTTCAGAGGGAAGAGGATGTGTCGGAAGAAGATTTATTAAAGAACCGATAACAAATCAGTCTTATGTTGAAGGGGGTACCAACACAGGGTTAGGAGTAACCTTTGCTGTCAAAGGACCGGACCATCCCTACAGTGAGACATTGGTATCACCCGGCGGACAGTCATACATAGAAATATATGCCGGAGATTACACCGAGAGCAGCTGCCAGACAGCGGTAACGGACATCATCAATCAGGCAAGCAAGAATACGGTAACCGGTGATATAGAAACTTGTCTCAATTATGATGCTCATGGACAGTATTGCTCTCTTGATATGTTCACAAGCTGCACGAGCGATGCAAACTGTCTCGGAACGGCAGGTACCTGTTCAGTAGTAAATGACGGGGTTT
>JGI20213J14113_1000284_pt1 | contig 11435 bp, 8 predicted proteins | sample WetSurMetagenome_3_FD_14113 | JGI IMG/M metagenome (IMG submission 14113) | reverse complement strand
AACAGGGAAGATGGAACTGCAGAATTTTTTGAGATGGTTTTAAAATCAAAGAGAGAGTAATAATGGATGCAGCTCAAAATATAAAACGAGGCAATGGAATGTTTACAAAACTAGCTATGGGTTTTGTAACGATTATTCTGATAGTACTCATGTTTCCGAAAGGAGAATCAATTGAGTTCGGAGTATCAGAAGGATCTATTTGGTTGTATGATGATCTGATAGCTCCATTTAGTTTTCCGATTAAGAAAAGCGATGAGATTTATCGTGCAGAGGTTGAAGCAGCAAAAAGAGCAGTGTTTCCTGTTTTCCTCGATGAAAGTGCTAATAAGCAAAAAAGTATTGAAGAATTAACAAATTATAATTCTTATTTGATTAAAGTTTTGGATGAAAGTATTGAAAGCGAGTCATCCACAATTAATAATCCAACATTTTTAAGTACACCATCATTTTTAAGTTTACAAAACCTGCGTATTCGAGAAAGAAATCTAATCAAGTCAGGTCCCCCTTTAAAAAATTTTTTTAAAGCGTCAGCTTCCGCACTAAATACAGTTTATACCAGAGGGGTACTTAGTATAGACTCTGGTTCTCAGACAAGAGATAGTATTGCATTAAGAAAAGGGAACTTCGACACGATTGAGCCAATAAGTAAAAATATCTTTTTTGATCAAGCTAAAAATGAAGTAGTTGAGAGGATAAACAGAACAGAATATTCTGAAGATATCAAGACAGCTCTTGTGGAATATACAACTCATTTTTTATTTCCAACGATTGTTTATAGCAGCGAACTTACTCAGGAGGAAACAACGCAGGCGCAGAACAATGTCTCCAAGTACACCGGAATTGTAAATGAAAACGAAAGGATAATAGCTAAACACGATAGAGTATCTAAGGAAATTAAATTAAAGATAGAGTCATATAAAGAATCAAAGGGAGAACTAATTGGTGGAGGAGGTTTAATACTCCAGGCAGTTGGTAAGTTTTTACATATAGGGCTGATATTATCACTGCTTGTCACTTATCTGTTTTTATTCAGGAAGCGGATTTTTTATGACAACCGGAAACTCCTCATGTTCGTTATAATCATTTTATTTGTTTCCTTCATTACATTTCTTATTAACCAGGTTAAGGTTCAGGCACCGCTTCAGTACCTTATTTTTATTCCTGCTGCTGCTATGATCCTGACCATAATTTTTGATTCCCGGATAGGATTTTATTCTACTGTAATAATGACGCTCGTCACCGGTGCACTTAGAGGCAATGATTACACATTTATGGCGATGAATTTAATTGCAGGCGGTATTGCCGTCTATTCAGTACGGGATATTAAAAATCGTTCTCAAATATTCAGATCATTTCTCTTCATTTTACTTGGCTATATTCTTTCAATCTTTGCATTTGGATTGGAAAGATTTGCACCGTGGGATAGTCTTCTGGTCGAATCGGCTTTCGCTACTACAAATGCGCTTGTTAGTCCTGTACTAACTTATGGGCTACTAATTTTCTTTGAAAAATTTTTCAAGATAACTACAGATTTAACCTTGCTCGAGCTCTCAAATTTTGACAGACCTTTATTGAAAGAACTTGCGAGAAAAGCTCCCGGCACGTTTAACCATTCAATGACTATGGGTACGTTGGCAGAAGCTGCTGCAGAAAAAATCGGGGCGAATCCTTTGCTTGCAAGAATTGGAGCCTATTATCACGATGTTGGAAAATCAATTTCACCACAGAATTTTGTTGAGAACCAGCTTAATAATCAAAACGTGCACGAAAACTTAACACCTGAAGAAAGTGTAAGTATGATTGTACAACATGTTAATGAAGGCATAGCCCTTGCAAAAGAGCACAACCTGCCGCAGGAAATTATTGATTTCATTCCAATGCATCATGGCAGAATGGTAATGAGCTATTTTTATGAAAGAGCAAAAAAGATTTATGGAGAAGAAAAAGTTAATATTAATGATTTTAGGTATCCGGGACCAAAACCAAACACTAAGGAAACCACAATAGTCATGCTTGCAGATGGATGTGAGTCTGCCGTAAGGTCAATTGAAAACCCCGATCCGGTTAAAGTTGAAAACGTTATTGAAAGTATTTTTAAATCCCGGACTGAAGATAAACAGCTGGAAGAATCTCCGGTTACATTCAGCGATATTAAAATGATGAAAGAAGAATTTCTCAACATCCTTCTCGGGCAGCATCACAAAAGAATTAAGTACCCGAAACAGGATGAGGCTGAAAAAGGAATTCAGACTGAAAAAAGCTGATGGATATTTTTATCAGGGAATATCTCGCAACGCTTAAGCTGGAAAGAAATCTTTCTGATAACACAATCGCCTCATACAAAAATGATTTATCCTCACTTCTTAATTTTTTAAAGGATCTGAAGGTTGATGATCCTTCACAGATAAAATCAAAACTGCTGAATGATTTTTTCGGATTGCTTACAAAGCTTGGATTAAGCAGCAGATCATCTGCAAGATATTATTCTTCATTAAAAGGTTTCTTCGGTTACCTCTTTTCAAGCGGATACATTGAAATCAACCCAATGGAAAAAGTATCTGCTCCGAAAGTAAGTAAAGGATTACCAAATGTTCTCAATATAAATGAAATAGAAAGCATTCTTTTAGAACCTGACGTGAGTAAAAAGCTTGGATTAAGAGATAAGGCATTGCTGGAAACTTTTTATGCCTGCGGACTTCGTGTTTCTGAGCTGATCAATCTAAAAATATCTGATTTGTTTTTAGATGAAGAGATGATAAGAGTGTTTGGCAAAGGATCGAAAGAAAGGTTTGTACCTATTGGTTCATCTGCAATAAAATGGATTGATGAGTATCTGAAAAACAGCAGACCGTTGATTGAGAAAAAAGCAAAAAGCCAGCACGTCTTATTTTTGAATATTAGAGGAACAAAGCTATCCCGAATGGGTATCTGGAAAATTGTTGACAGTTACGCAAAGCTTGCAGGAATTAAAAAAGAAGTTCATCCGCATACATTTAGACATTCATTCGCAACGCATTTGCTAGAAGGCGGTGCGGATTTACGTGCTGTGCAGGAAATGCTAGGACACGTGGATATTTCCACTACACAGATTTATACTCATATTGACAGAGACTACATCAAGCAAGTTCACAGAGATTTTCATCCGAGAGGATGAAAATTTTATTCGATGTATAAAACTTAAAATTGATACTAAAAACTGAATGACATCATTCCGAATTAAAATATTAACAATAATATACTTCGCACTGGTAATTGTGTCTTGTAATAATCCAGATAAAAATAATAAACAACTCGGAATAAAAGACAATGATACAATATCAGCAAAGCAAGAGAATAGTTTTCTTTTTCTTACCAAGTGGTTTGATAAGGTTGGCGTTTACAAATACGATCTTGCTAAGAAAAAATATTTCACCGTATGGTGGCATCCGAGAGAAAATGTTGTGATGCTTGTTTATAAACCGGGAAACTGTCCGGCATATTTTTTAACTTCCGAAAAAATGGGGATGAAAGCAAATTTTCCCTTCTTTAACAGACTTAAGCTGTTCATAATCTCTAAAGATTTGACCGAGACCAAGCAGATAGACAATCTTGGCAGTGGACTTCAGTTCACAACCCGTTGGAATGATGATGAAAACCTGGAAGTAATTTACACATCTGTCGATAAAACTATTGCCTCTTATGTTAATCAATACACAAAGGTATATGACCATTATGGAAAATTAGTAGACAGCGAAGTAAAAACTTTTGACATCGAAAAAAGCGGTTTTCCCCAATTGATACCACCTAAAAATTCTACTATATCTCCTTCAGGTAAATATGGTGTTTCATTCAAAAGTGATTCTGTGTTTCTAAAAATCGCAGGCAGCGATACTCTTGAGTTTATCGCAGTTATAAAACACCCACTGAATAAGCTTAAATGGAGTGACAATGAAGAATATCTTTTTATCTCAACTCTTGATTTGAATAACGAGACTATAAAAACTAAAAGTCCTGAAACCTCAGAATTGTTTATTTATTCGTTAACAGCTGATTCACTCATCAACGCATTTAGCGGGGCAGGACTAAAAAACTTTTTTACGTTGAATAACTTTTTGATTTTTGATGACGGATTTGATAATAATTCCATAATCAATATTTACGATCTAAAGCAGCAGAAAGTTGTGGATGTAATTAAGCCCAGAGAAGGTTGCGGTTTAGTAACTGTACCTATGCTTCCAGCCAGATAGTCATTGTCTTATTTTCAATATCTTTTTAAGTCTTTTTGTAAGCGGGAAAAGGAAGATCAATATTTTTCTGATCCAGTCCGGGAGTTGCTGATCAAGCTTAGCATCAAAATTCCAGTTACTCATCTCTATTCTATCCTTCATTACTTCGGGATGAGAACCTTCAAACTTCTTAAGATTTCCAAAGTCATCAAACTTAAATGATGATTCAGAAATATTATTCATTTCTTCGTCAGCGTGATAAAGTTTGTGAAAGTCAATTCTTTTCAGTGTCATCGTATCAGGAGGTTTTACCCAGCCATAGTGATAAATTTCAGCGTCTATGTTGATAGGTTTTACAGACCTGGTATTTTCATGTCTGAAACTCATTGCATCACCCCAGGAAATAATTCCTCTATTAAGTCTGATTACTCTTATTTCTTTTATGTACCAGTTCCTGTAGTTATCCTGGTAATAATCATAGCTGCCGTAAAAGTGTCTGTATTTAAATCGTAATGCTTCAACCGAATCACGATTGAAATTACTTCGCATCGCACTCATTACAACGTCAAGATACTTTTCATGCAGCACTTCATCTGCCTGAATATACACTCCCCAATCACCTGTGCATTCTTTTAGTGCTGCATTTGTTTCGACTGATAATAACTTCCCTCCTTCTCGCAAAGTCATATCCCATGTTCTTCGGATGATTTTAATTTTATCGCTCTCAATGGATTTTACTGCTTCATAAGTTTTATCTTCTGAATCACCGACATTCACTATCAACTCATCACATAATGGAAGTATACTTAGAATTGCTTCACGGAAAGGATAAAAATACTTAATGCCGTTTCTTATTATTGTGAAACCGCTTACTTTCATTTCTCGTCAAATTTAAACTGCATATTATAAAGTTTGTGATATAGGCCGAGCTTGCTTAGAAGAACTTCGTGTGTTCCTTCTTCAACAATTTCACCATCGCTTAACACAATTATTTTATTTGCTCGTTGAACAGTAGATAACCTATGTGCAATAACAATTGAGGTTCTACCTGTCATCAATCTTTCGATCGCCTGTTGTACAAGCACTTCAGATTCTGTATCAAGGGATGATGTAGCTTCGTCCAATATTAATATGGGAGGATTTTTTAATAAAGCTCGTGCAATAGATAGGCGCTGTCTTTCACCTCCGGAAAGTTTTGTACCACGGTCACCAATTACTGTTTCGTAACCTTCCTTCAAGTCTTTAATAAAATTGTGTGCATTTGCAGCTTTTGCAGCTTCAATTATTTTATCTTGAGATAAATCCTGCAATCCGTAAGCAATATTATTTCTCACTGAATCGTTAAATAATATTGTCTCTTGTGTAACGACACCAATAAATGAACGTAGTGATTTGATTGTGATATTTCGATTATCAATATCATCAATAAGTATTGACCCATCTATAACATCGTAGAAACGGGGGATAAGATCAACGAGGCTTGATTTTCCTGCTCCACTTGGACCAACTATTGCAAGCACTTCACCTTTGTTTATTTCGAGATTAATTTTATTAAGAATTAAATCGCTCTTTTCATATTTGAAACTTACATTCTGAAATTTAATTCCCCTATTAAACGATTTTAATTCAATGGCATTTGGTGCATCTAATATTTTTGGAGTTGTATCAAGAATTGAAAAAACTCTTTCTGATGCAGCAATACCTTCCTGAATACTGTTAAAAACTTGTCCAATTAGTTTTATCGAAGGCATCATCTGAAAGAAAATTCCCAGGAAAACAAAAAATGCACCTGGAGTCATATCGCTTTGTCCAACTACAATCTGGCTTCCTATGAAGTAAAGTATAATCGTAATTGTTATAACCCCAAAGAATTCAGTTATTGGAGAAGCAAGAGCTCTTCTTCTGATTAAACTGGTTAACAGGCGGAAATATTTTTTTTCTTCTTCACGAAATCTTTCTATCTCATAGTTTTCCATTCCGAAAGCTTTTACGATTCTCATTGCACCGAAAGTTTCATCAAGAATCGAAGTTATATCAGCAATTCTTTCCTGCGATCGTATGCTTCGTTTTTTTAGCGAGTTGCCAATTTTTGCGAGCACAAACCCTGTAACAGGTATCAATGCAAATACGAGTAATGTAAGTTTCCAGTTAAATATGAAAAGCACAGCAGAAAAAATTATAATGAGTGGAGGATCTCTGAAAAGACTGTTTATCACAGCTATCATAGAATCTTTAATTATCTGCACATCATTAATAATTCGCGATATTAAAATTCCTTTTTTCTCCTCAGTAAAATAACTGAGTGATAGTTTGTGAAAGTGAGTATAAAGCTGAAGGCGAATATCTCTGATAATTCCCTGTTCAACAAAAGACATAAACCATGTCTGCAGATATGAGAAAAGATTTTTAAACAGGAATACGATAATTATCAGGATACATAAAAAAGTAACAAGCTGCAGTTTTGAATAAGATTGAACAAACTCATTGAGCTGATATGAAAGCCACTCCTTGAGATTAAAAATGCTGAAACTTATTTCTGGGCCAGGCTGTGATGTCGACTGATTGAATAAAAGATCTATAAAAGGCATAACAAGGCCTATCGACGCCAGGCTGAAAATGACAAATAACAGCATAAAGAAATTTGCTGCAGCCAGAGGTTTAATGTAAGGTTTTAGGTATTTAAAGAATCGCCAGAAAACTTTCATTTGATACAACTAATTAAAATCTTGTGTGAAAAGATAGTCACTAAAATTGAATTATTTAATCTTATTCATTCATCATAGTTAATATATTATGATTTGGATGATAGCGGCATTAAATTTAAACTGTAAATGAGCAAAATATCCGGCATCATTATTAAGTAAAACGCTTTCATCTCACTTGCAATTCAGGGACAACTATTGAACGAAAATCAGGGAACCAAAGAGTATAAAATTCTTGACTGGATAATACTTTCTTTATTCGTCATCTTCATATTAAGTCTGAGCAATTCGATATTTGTAAATCAGGTTGGGTATTTTGGCGCACTCCTGTTTATACTCATCAAAACATTTCTCACAAAAAAAAATCAATTCAACAGAACCGGACTTGAGCTGGCATTTGCTCTGTATCTAATTGCTGAAATAGTCTCACTCATATTTTCAGATTATAAAGATGTGGCTTTGCATCATTTTATGAAAAGATCTTTACTTATCCCCGTTGTTTATACGACTATTGCAGTAACAACAAATTTGAAGCGTGGTAAAAACTTTTTTACACTTTTTGTTGTCGGCTCGTTAGTTACCGGGGTTCTTTATCTGATAATGTCTATCCAATTTTATTTAAATAATCAGTATTCAATTGTTCAGTCCGGTCCGTCATTATTTCAAAATACTATTACTGCAAGTGAGATAATCAGCTTTACGGTTTTATTTCTCTTCGCATTCATCGTGAATGAAAAGACAGACTTAAAGACAAAACTTTTATTGTATTCAGGATTTGCGATTTCTCTTTTGACATTAATTGCAACGTACAAACGAACGGGATGGATGGGGGTTGCAGCAGGAATTATTCTCATCCTTATTATTAAAGGAAAATGGAAAATTCTGATACCGGTTTTTATTCTGGGAATTGTTTTGTTTTTTATAGATAAGAATGTCAGTCAGGTTAGCGTTTATAATTTTGAAGGCTCCAGTGCAAAGAAACTTTATTCGTTCAATACTGAAGGAAGAGCTACCTCTGTTGAAGTTGCTGATAGTTTTTCTGTTATAAGTGACTACGAAAACGGGCTGCTATTTTATCAGGATTCTGTTTTATTTCAAAAGGTTGAGACCCCTGTTTCGGTTGCTTTATTTAAGAAAATTAAGGACGATTACTTCTTAGCCTATCTGGTTGATACACGTATTCTTATTTATAAAAGAGAAAGTAGAGAGCTTAAACAGATAAGTGAAATATTACCACCGGGAGAAACAAAAGATTTTGTTTTACTTGGTGAATCTCTTTACACACTTGATAAAGACAGCGGAATGACTTTCTATCAATCTGTATTTGATGAATCAAAACCAATACGCTTCCCAGAAATAAAGGGATACAAATGGATGTTCATTGACTCATCAAACTTTTACTTTGCAGGAGAACAATCAGGAATATCGGTTTTTGAAAGGAAAGAATTTTTACCCGGCAATTTGATTGCTAAAAACGAAATTAGTGATATTAATAGGGCTCATTTTTTCAAAGGAAATTTGGTTGTTAGTGGTTCTTATGGTCTGAGGATGTTCTCTTTGGAGAATAATAAAATTGTTCAAAAAGATCAGTTGACAGGATTAAAGCAAGTCAATAGGTTTAGCAGTGATGAAGATGTATTAGCAATTCTCTCAGGTGATGGATCAATTTATAAATATAAAGTCAATGATAATTATAAACTCGAACTACTTGCACAAACTAAAGTTTCTCCAAACCCAACTAATTTTAATATCACAGAAGGAAAACTTTACTGTGCATACGTTAAACGGGGAAGGATGCTCAGCTTTTTTGATCCGCATTTACCGCAAAATTTTACGCGGCTGGCACTATGGCGTGCAGGCTGGGAAATGTTCAAAGATCATCCACTGTTTGGAGTTGGGGATATTGGGCTTGATAAATATTATGTTAAATATAAAAGACCATACGACAAAGAAATCCACGGACATCTGCACAATAATTATTTTCATTTCCTTGCAACACTGGGATTGTTTGGGTTTTTAGCACTTAGCTACCTATTCATAATGATAATTATAAGGATTTTCAAAATATATAAATCCAACAAGGAAACACCATTCATTGCATCGTATTCGCTTGGTGCACTTGCTTCATTTGTTAGTATTCTGGTTGCCGGGTTATCAGAAGTGAACTTCTGGGATCATGAAATTGCAACGCTTATTTATTTTACAGTAGGATTAAGCATTGCACTTTCAATACGGCGTAGTGAAGAAGTAAAAAAAGGATAAAGTAATAAGGACTTATTATTTTTGGTTATTGATAATGCAAATCTTTTTACAAATTAATTAAAACTTTCTAATGCTAAAAAACGATAAAAAAGAAATAGTTAAAACAGTTAAGAAATATTCGTCAAGCTTCAATCCAACATGCAAAGAGCTTGCAATTATTCTTGCAGCAGGACATGGAAAAAGAATCAAATCACAGCGATCCAAAATGCTGCATACCATTTGGGGAATTCCGACTGTAGAAAGAGTTCATAATGCCTGCACTAAAGCAGTAAAAGGAATTAATTCAGTTGTGGTTGTAGGCATAAAAGCTCTCGATGTATTGAATGTTTTCGGGAAGAAGACAAATACTTCCTACGCATATCAGGAAGAACAGCACGGTACCGGACACGCTGTTCAGGTAGCCTTGAAGAATATAAGAAAATTTCCTGATGATGGAATTATATATGTCCTTCCTGGTGATATGGGATTGATCGATGCCGAAACTTTGAAAAGTTTTAGAAAAAGTTTTATTGACTCAAAAGCTGATATGATAGTGCTAACTGGCATTTTCAATGGAGATCCGAAAGCGAACAGTTATGGAAGAATTCTCCGCGTAAAAGAGTTTGATTCAAGGGAAACAAGATCACTAGGCGATAAAGGAAAAGTTATTGAAATTATTGAGCATAAGGATATACTTGCTCTTCCCACTGATAAACCTTATGAAGCTATCTACAAAGGAAGCAAATACTCTTTCACAAAAGATGAGCTGATTAATAACAATGAATACAACTCCGGTGTTTTTGCTTTTCGTTACAGCAAGCTGAAAGAGTTAATCAACAAATTGAAAAGCGAAAATGTTCAGAAGGAAATTTATCTTACTGATCTGATTTCATTATTCAATGAAAAAAACTACTCGGTTGCAGCTGAAAGTCCTGAGAAAGATTATGTGGTAATGGGTTTTAACAACAAGTCTGTGTTGAAAGAGATGGAAGCAATCGCACGGAAAAATGTTTACGAAAAGCTGAAAGACTTAATTGAAATAGAAGACCCCGACGATTTCTTCATCCACGAAAAAGTTGTTGATAATATTTTAATGGCTGATAAAAAATATACTGCTCTTGATGTTGTGATTGGAAAAGGCGTTCATATCGGGGAAGATGTTGATCTGAATTTTAATCTTCAGCTTGGGAAAGATGTTTTTGTTGACGGCAAAGTTTTGTTTGGGAAAAATGTTTGCATAAGCCAGAATGTCCATCTCTCGTGTTACCCGGGACAAACACTTAAAATCGGGAAAGATGTGCAAATTCTCTGGGGAGATATTATCAAAGGTAATATTGTTATCGGTGATGGCTCACGGATTGAGTCCAGCGTTAATATGACCGGCAGCAATGAGTTCCCATTACGTATTGGAAAGAATGTTTTGATAAAAGGTACTTCTTACATTTTCGGTTCGAAGATAGCAGACAATCTATTTATCGAGCACAGCATACTTGTTAAAAAGAAAGTCCGTGCACTAAAAGATAAAAAAGGAAAGATACAGCCTGTCAGATATTTTGTGCCGGAGAGTGAAGGGGAAAAAGCAATTCAAGATTTATAAGAAACTGAAAAAGCTCTTCAACCGAAGAGCTTTTCTTTTAACAAAATATTTTTGTTTTACTTATTTAGCAGTCTGCAGCTTATTCAAATGTCTTGTTATGTTTGACTTCTGTCGTGAAGCAGTGTTCTTTTTAATCAGTCCTTTTGTTGTTCCTCTGTCAAGAATACTTACTGCTACTTTGTAAAGCTTTTCAGCTTCTTCTTTGGTGGTTGTGGCTAAAACCTTTTTAACGCTGCTCTTTATTCTTGATTCAGCCTGCTGGTTAACTACTCTTTTTCTTTCGTTAGTTCTTATTCTTTTCTTCGCCGATTTATGAGTTGCCATTAAGTGTAAATCCTTTTTATTTAACTAATTACTACTTCTTTTTGTCGAAATTTGAGTGCCAAATATAGGCTATATGGGGTTTGAAATCAACCTTTGCAAGGGTAACTTTTGCCTGCAAATTTTAGGATTATTGGTTCAAAAGAGAAGACAAATTAAGACTGTTATCACGATCCCGCTTTAGCGGTAGAAGTGATCTCAATATTAATCCATAATTCAAAGGATTGCTTCGTCGTCCGGTTTTGGCAGGACTTCTCGCAATAACAAACAATAAAATTATGCTCAAAATCAACGAAATATATCACTCAATTCAAGGTGAAAGCACTTCAGCAGGAAGACCTTGTGTTTTTGTCCGGCTGACTTACTGCA
>JGI20213J14113_1000283_pt1 | contig 11461 bp, 10 predicted proteins | sample WetSurMetagenome_3_FD_14113 | JGI IMG/M metagenome (IMG submission 14113) | reverse complement strand
CCTGATCAACTATATGTATCCGTACAGTTATCCCCTTGGGGTTTGAGACAATAATCTGTATTTCACTTCCTTCAGGGCTATGCTGTGCTGCATTCTCCAATAAATTCAGTAAGACCTGCTGAAGTCGTGAACTGTCTGCCATAACTGTAAGATTGCTGTTATGACCGGGCAGAACCAGTCGGACCATATGCGTTTTTGATAAGGGGATCTGTTTCCATAAATCCATGGTAGAAGAACATATTGATGGAATAAACTCCTGATGCAGACTTGATGGCTGAATAGGTTTCCCCAGATCTAATAAATCCCCCATTAAATGGGACAGGCGGTCGACCTGGGTTCGAATGTGATCAAGGAAAGTCTTGTATTCAGGGTTGTCTCCAATATCCTGGAACAGGGCTTCAGTGATTGCCAGTATAGCATTCAGAGGGTTCCTTACCTCGTGAGCAACTCCTGCAGCCATCTGACCCAGAATCTTCATTCTGTCCGGCTGCCTCAATTGTGTCTCTATAACATTACGTTCAAACTCATATGCGACATATCTTGCGAAGATTTCAATAAGGCGGATTTCGTCTTCAGTAAATGTCCGCTCTTCATAATCCATAGCACAGAGAAAGCCAACCACTTTACCACTTATATTCCTTATGGGGACCCCGATATGAGTTCTGAATTTATGTTCTGAGAGAAGCTTGCTGCCCGGAAACATAAGATCAAGAAGGCCTTTTATCTGGTGTGTCTCTTTTTTTTCACATACGATCGCGCAGGGAGTATGCTCTAAGGAACTTATTTCGTTATGGATAAATTTTCCGTCAGTTATCCTCGAAATTATCTTGATTTGATCCTCTTCAATATGCTGAACAGCTACATATGAGATTTTGAGGAGGCTGGAAAGGTTGTCAACCACCTGATCATAAACTGCCTCATGAGAACCACGAAGGGTGGTGGCGATATTATAGACTGACTGCAGTGCCTCCAGACTTTGTACTAATCTTTCTTCTGAGTGTTTACGTTTCGTAATATGTTCAATAACGCTGTCAATCCATTTAATTCTGCACTTTTCATTGTATTGAGCTTTTGCTGTTATCGAACCCCATATGGGGACGCCGTCTTTTCTCCTCAGTTTAATCTCCTCATTTTTGACAAACCCCTGTTTCTGTATTTTTTCAACGAATTGTTGTCTTTCTATTGGATTCTGATAGAGATCAGCGGAGGGGATCATCATGAATTCTTCGGCTGAATCATAGCCGAACATCTTGAGCATTGCAGGATTTACCTGAAGGAAACGTCCATGAGTTCCCGCGGTATTTCTGTATATTCCGATGTTGATATTCTCAACAAGTGTCCGGTATTTTTCTTCCGACTCAATCAAATCATTTTCAGTCCGGTTGCGATGAATGGCGATTGCAAGGAGTGATGCGAGGCGCTCGATAATTGCAAGCTCGTTCCCGGTATAATCATGGTCCGAGTTTGCCACAGAAATTTGCCCAACGAGGTTTTCATTAATCAATGCAGGAGCAGAGAGAAAACGATATATCGGCATATGACCTGGTGTGGGGTTCCTGATGATCGCGGGTCATCAGCCGGGTTGTTGGTAAGAATCGGTTCCCGGTTATTGAGTGCCCAACCGTTCCTTAAAATATGGACAAATATTCCATAACGTCATTCGAACAGTTCTAATGACGATTCGCATGCCGGAATCTCACCGGTCCAGACGGATTGATCACAAGCCGTGCCTTGCCGAAAGGCAGGTGACGGCGAGGATCGGGCTGTTGAACCCGACCGCCCGTGCGCTGCATGCGCTGCTGAGGCTTTACGGGAGGCCGCTGCCCACTTGCTCCACACATGCCTGCCGCGATTCCTTGCAGGTAGCGGCAGGGTGCCATGAAGCTGACCCGGCAGCGACTCCCCAAAGCCCATAGACCTTCGACCGATAACAAGCGCCGCGGCATTATGCCCCGACATCCCATACCGGCCTGAGAATTTATACTGACCGATCACCGAGGTATATGCGGGATTGACTTCCATTACCTCGATACCTGTATCAAAGGCTCTAGCCCGAATAATTATTTGTATCTGCGTGTAAGCTAACGATGACAACATTCGGGCATATTTAGGAGATTCCTTTTCAAAAGCCGACTTCTTCTTCCGGAAATCAAGCTTCTCAATAACCAATGGTTTTTTGCGCTCATTAACAAAAGCCATCGCCTCTTTGACGGCATCACCGATAATGGCCTTCCTCTGTTCAGCAGTCTTACCATATGTCACACATGAGACCGAGAAGAATTCTATTGGGTTACCAAAGCGATCAGTCTCGGTAAGAGCTAAATGGTTCTCATTGATATCCACGCCGATAACACCTGACGTAATGTCTGATATCTTTTTGACCATGGCTACCGAGACCGTGGCGAACACTCTGCAGCCTTTGTCATCTTTCAGAAAGCGGTAGCTTATGGCCTGCCACTGTTTCTTATCGTCAGAGAGATTCCGCCCGATACAAGCTGCTATTGCCTCATGCCCGTGTTCGAAGCGGAGTCCGGAAATAACAGTATATTTCTCCTTAAGCGCATTGGGCAGCCTGAGCCTGAGTGAGATACTGCCGTCTTCCGTAACAGTAGCCACGCAACCCTGACAGCCTGCTGTTTCATCCTTGCTGCCGAGCACAAAGAACTGGCTGTTGCGGACTGATTGCCAGTCTGACTGCCATTGCTCGTGACAACCATACCCGTTGTCTTTAAGGCTGAACTGAGCATGGAACAGATTCTTGGAACCAAAACACAGGCGGACCGTGCCATCTTTCCGGTCCTGCTGCAGATGTTGCAGCTTCTGCTCAAGGATGGCAAGGCGGCGCTTTTTCTGATGCCTGACTGCGGGCTCGGTAACACGCTTAATCACCAGCCTGGTCTTCATGATACGTCCTTTGAGATCCTTGATTAGTTCAGGCTGCAGCTCTTTAATGGAACTGATCTTGCCGGTGAGTCCTGCATGGGCTGCGTTGAACTGCCGGGCTGTGATGCCGAAGCGCTTCTGAAGGGCACGCTTGAGGGGCTTGATCCCATCACCCGCCTGCAGCCTGGCAAATAGCGACCGCTCCACTTTGCCATACAGGGAGGCATAGCCTGAAAATATGGCTTCCTGAGACCCGGTAAGTGACAACCTCGTTTGATATGTGCGCTGCTGTCTGTCCATATTATCTCCCGGTGGCCGCTTCAATGGCGCGTTTGGCTCTGTTCTTTGCCGAGCCTCTACCGTATAGTCGCGCGCAAAGCGATAAGATTGCCTCGTGCAGATCTCCTGCAATATCGTCCTTCATTTCCTGCGGCTCAATAACCAGAAGCTTTCTCCCATGTGCAGCAAGCGCGGCCTCCACGTACTGAATGCCGAATCTCATCAGCCTGTCTCTGTGTTCAACTACCACAGTATGGACCGCTGGGTTTCTGAGTATCCTAAGCATGGCGCGGCGATGACCGTTGAGACCGGAGCCGATTTCCTTGACTACATCAATGACCCGTAACCGCTTTGCCGCTGCGAATTCGCTGAGACGGGCAAGCTGCCGGTCTAAATCGCCTTTCTGGTCGGCACTCGATACTCGGGCGTACAACGCAGCTCCGCCCTCAATCTCTGCAACAGGCGGATGCACTATAATAGTCCCCGTCGGCAACTGATCTGCCGGCACAGGCAACTGCCCAAGCTTCCACATCCGCCATGCTGTTTTGTACGCAATGCCCTGCTGCTTTGCCCATACACTTAACTTCATGCCTATAGTTTAGTATATTTAGGTATATAATTGTCAACAGTTGTTAACCCTCTCTGTACTTCCTTGCCAATGGGAATTAGAGGTATTAATAAAAATAGCCGATATGGTTGTGTAACCATATCGGCTATTTTAAATTGATTATTCTGCTTTGACTGAAATTTTCTTTGTCTCTTTAATAGCCTTAGCTGTCTTTGGAAGTGTCACTGTAAGAACGCCTTTCCTGAATTCAGCCTTAACCTTCTCTGTATCGATCTCGGAAGGCAATGGAATAGTACGCGTGAATGAACCATACGAACGTTCCATCCGGTAATAATCCTTGCCCTTGTCCTCTTTCTCTTCTTTTTTCTCTCCCTTAATTGTAAGAGAGTCTTTCGTCAATGAAACATCGATGTCCTTATCTTCCATTCCGGGCAATTCTGCGGAGACCTTAATATCCTTATCTGATTCTTTCACATCAACGCTCGGGCTGAATGTCCCGAAACGGCCCATGAAGGGTTCCATCTCAAACCCGCGGGAAAAATTATCAAAAAGCGTATTCATCTCCTGGCGCAGTAATCCAAAAGGATTGTATTCTTCACGTCTTACCGGAACATTCTTTTTTTCGGCTGGCACGCTATTCTTTTTAGGCATAATCAATACCTCCTTATTTGTTTCCTTTTTTTATGCCTCTGCTTTTACGGCTATTTTCCTTGTTTTAACAGCTTCTGCCTTGGGCAGGATTATTTTTAAAACCCCGTTTTTCACTGATGCCTGGATTTTTTCCCTGTCAACTTCTTCGGCTAAAGTAAAAGCCCTCTGGTAATCTCCCAAACCGTATTCTGAGATATAAAGAGTATGTTTCTCCGGTATAACAGTTTCCACCTTCCCGTAGATATTCAGAATATTTTTCTCGAGTGTAATATCAACAGATTTTTCGTCTGTACCAGGCATATCAGCCGTAACAATAATATCGTCCTTTCTCTCGATTATATCCACTGCAGGGGTATATATCCTTCTTGCCCTTGTCATCTCACCCTTTTCTGGCGTTTCAACTTCCTTTTTATGCATTTCTTTTGACGAATCAGCCATATTTGTCACCTCCTTGCTCAAATTAATCTGACTTAACAGTAATTTTCTTTGGTTTCTCTGCTTCTGCACGCGGCAGGGATATATGGAGTACTCCTTTAGTGAATTTTGCTTCAACTTTGGCAGCCTCGATGTTGAAAGGCATCTCGATTGTTTTTGTGAACTGCCCGTGCCATCTTTCTCTCCTGTGATAAGACTCATCTCCACTTAACCCTTCCGGATCACGGGACCCGCGGAGTGTAATGGATTTTCCGACAACAGAGATATCGATAGACTGAGGATCAACGCCGGCTAATTCTGTTGTAATTACAGCGGTATCACCTGCAATCCATACATTCACTGCAGGGAATTCGATGGCTGACTGAGATGCCCATTTCGGCAGAGTCCTGTGCATCTGCTCAAATTCACGCCATGGATCCCAAAGCCTCCCAAGCCTTTCCAAATCCGACCATAACATACTGCTTCACCTCCTGATATTTAGTATATAATTTAGGTAATTAGCACTCTCATATTGAGAGTGCTAATATACTTTTTATAACAAAATTCTAAAAATGTCAATAGGGTAATCGTTATTTTTAAACAAAATCTACAAAAATTGACATTTATTCCTGCTCTCTGTTTAAATTAAACATGTGGGAATATACAGATAAGGTAAAAAAATTTTTTTTAGAACCAAAGAATATTGGTGAGGTTGAGAACCCGGATGCTGTGGGAGATGTCGGCAGTATAGTATGCGGTGATGCTCTGAAACTTACCCTGAAAATTGACAAAGATACTAACAGGATTATCGATGCGAAATTCCAGACATTCGGTTGTGCGAGTGCGATCGCAAGTTCATCCGCACTGACTGAACTAATTAAGGGAAAGACACTTGATGAGGCGATTCAGGTAACAAATCAGGATATCGCAGAATTCCTCGGCGGTCTGCCCCAGGAGAAGATGCACTGCTCAGTCCTCGGAAGAGAGGCACTTGAGGCTGCTATTGCAAATTATAAGGGGATACCGATAGTTGTTGAAGAAGAAGGCAAGGTTCTCTGCAAGTGTTTCAATGTTACAGAGGAAAAGATAAGGAAGGTTGCGATAGAAAATCATCTGACTACGGTTGATGAAATTACTGATTACACAAAGGCCGGAGGAGGCTGCGGTGAATGCAGGCCTGATATAGAGGCTATTCTCAGAGATATATGGTCTTTGAAGGCGCCGGAAAAACCTGTCAAGCCCAAAAAACTTACGAACCTGCAAAAGATAGCCCTTATCCAGGAGATTATCGAGCGTGAAATAAGGCCGGGATTACAGGCAGATGGAGGAGACATCGAACTCATTGACATAGACGGCAACAGGGTTATCATTGCCCTGCGCGGTATGTGCACCGGATGCGCTATGGCAGGTGTAACAATCAATGGTGTACAGGCAAAACTTAAAGAGCTTGTAAGCGATGATATTGTTATAGAGGCGCAATGAAAACGATATATTTTGACAATAATGCAACAACCTCAGTGGCTCCTGAAGTTCTTGAGGAGATGCTTCCATACCTCAGTGAATATTATGGCAACCCTTCAAGCATGCATACCTTTGGCGGTCAGCTCCACAGAAAGGTTGAAGAGGCAAGGCACAGGGTTGCGCAACTGATAGGCGCTGACCCTGAAGAGATAATTTTCACGAGCTGTGGCACAGAAAGTGATAACACAGCAATAATGAGCGCTGTTGAGTCACATCCCCAAAAAAAACATATCATTACAACAAGGGTTGAGCACCCAGCTGTTCTGAATTTCTGCAAGCATCTTGCACGAAAAGGCTTCAGGGTTACGTACCTCCCTGTTAACAGTTATGGACAATTACAGGTCAGTGATTTATTGAATACGATTGAAGATGATACAGTGGCAGTATCTGTTATGTATGCTAATAACGAGGTCGGGAATATTTTCCCCATACCGAAAATCGCGGAAATACTCAGGGAAAGGCGAATACTGTTTCATACTGATGCTGTTCAGGTCGTTGGGAAGATACCTATAGATGTCAAGAATCTCCCTGTTGACATACTATCCCTTTCAGGTCATAAGCTGCATGCCCCCAAAGGTATAGGGGCTCTGTATGTAAGAAAAGGCACAAGGTTTTATCCCTATCTTATCGGAGGACATCAGGAGAGAGGGAGGAGGGCCGGCACTGAAAATGTGGCGTCAATCATAGCCCTTGGCAAGGCATGTGAACTTGCCCTGAAGAATCTCGATGAAGAAGTCGTATATTTAACTAGGTTGCGGGATAAACTGGAGAATGTGCTTTTACAGTCATGCCCTGATGTCAGGATCAACGGAGATGTAAACAGCAGGCTGCCGAATACCACAAACCTGAGTTTTGAGTACGTTGAAGGGGAAGCGATACTCCTCAGGCTCAATGAATACGGCATCTGCGCCTCATCAGGCTCGGCTTGTACTTCGGGATCTCTTGAACCATCTCATGTTCTCAGGGCAATGGGAGTGCCTTTTACCGCAATACACGGCTCGATCAGATTTTCATTATGCAGATACAATACAGAAGATGAGATAGATAAGGTAATAGAGATTATGCCGAAGATAATAAAAGATCTCAGGATACTCTCCCCATTCGGCAGGGATAAGCTCAGCCAGAGTATCAAATGTCCTTAACCCGCTTTATGCCGGTTCTTTTTCTATTGCTAAAATTATAATAATTCCTTAATTTAACAGGCTTGTACAGAAAAGCATTAAAGTTATTCTTTAAGAATCTTCTCCTGTGCATGTTGCCGCTTGGATTTACTTTTACAACCTCAGATTTTTCCCAGTGCTGAAACAGGTCAATTATTTTATCAAGCGATTCCTGATGCAGTTTCTCTATTGTCTCCCTGACCGGCATGTAAGTCACAACATTTCTGTCGAGGAAATCCCCTACTTTTTCCGGATAGCATATGGTGAGAAATGCCATGCCCCTTAAAATCCTTTTGTTTGTTTTAAAAGAAAAGATGCACCTTTCGATGGAATTTTCGAGGAAGATGTCGTTTCTGATCTGTATATTGCGGTCTATCTCCCTTACCTGCTGCCAGTATTTCTTGTCAATAATGCAGTCAGCCTTCATTTCGAGCAAGGTATGTCTTATATTCTTTTTGTTTACAGTATAGATGTTGTGAGCAACGGTATCTGCAGCAAGATGGCTCATATATCCATATACAAATGCCTTTTGCTGCTTTGTCTCGGCTGACTTCAAAAGATCAAAGGTGAAATCCCAGTTGTGAGAGTTCTTGTGATCTGGAAGGTACTTCTTGCCAACGATAATGTCAGCCATAAGATTCCCATATATGAAATCTTTCCTGTATTTTTTGATAATCTTAAAGAGACCTGCGGGAAGTAGAGCGCCAAATGAAAACAATTCACTTCCAAGGTATGTATGTGTCAAGGGACCCCAGGCAAATGCCAATGACGGCAAAACTAATATATATATAATTATCAGTAACTTAAGTATAATCATTTAAACCCTTTTATTAGGTCTGAAATAAGCCTTACCCCTATGCCGGAGGCACCCTTTGGTATGTAAGGTTTTTCTTTTTCTATCCATGCAGTCCCTGCTATGTCTAGGTGTGCCCATGGTGTATCTCCGGCAAATTTATACAAAAAGTATGCCGATGAGATAAGAGATCCGCTTCTCCCCCCGGTATTTTTGAAGTCAGCAATGTCGCTTTTTATAGATTCTTCAGATTCCTCAAAGAGAGGCATCTCCCAGACCCTCTCATAGGTATTATCTCCGGATTTTTTTAATTTATCAACCAGATCCCTGTCATTCCCCATCATTGCTATCGCAACATTTCCTAAGGCTATGGAACATGCGCCTGTAAGAGTTGCCAAATCGATGATCATTTCAGGTTTAAGGCGTTTGGCGTAGCCTATCGCATCTGCAAGTGTCATGCGGCCTTCAGCGTCCGTACTGATGATCTCAATCGTCTTTCCGTTGATAGCCCTCACAATGTCACCCGGCCTTGTCGCTGAACCCCCTGAAAGGTTTTCTGTTGCAGGCAGGATTCCGACCAGATTGACGGGCAATTTCAATTCAGAAGCAGCCTTAATAATTCCGAGAACAGCTGCGCCGCCGGCCATATCGTATTTCATCTTTTCCATGCCATCTGCAGGTTTTATAGATATTCCACCGCTGTCGAATGTAATCGACTTTCCTATAAGAACCACAGGCGCGCCTTTTGCACCTTGGTAATGGAGCATAATAAATTTCGGAGGCTGATTCGAACCATGTGCGACTGACAAATAAGAGCCCATACCGAGTCTCTGACATTCCTTTTTTTCAAAAATCTTCACTGTGAGGTTTTTTCTTTTGAGAGATCTGGCTGCATCTGCTAAATGGGCAGGGGTCATGTCATTTGCAGGGGTGTTTATTAAATCCCTTGCAAAATTGACAGCTGATGCCACTGTTTCAGTCCTGTGAAGATCATCTTTCAGGGTATTCGTAATCTTTGAAAGCACTATGAGACTGTCAATCTTCTTTGGTTTATTCTCGTGTTGATATTTTTTGAATGTGTAAAGACCGAGCAGGCTTCCTTCGATGAAATCTATTGCTGACATTTTCAGGGATGAAAGTGCCCTGGTGGATAATGCAATCTTCTTCATTCCAAGATCACGAAGATAAACTGCTGATTTTCCACCTGCCTGTCTCACTTTCTCTTTAGAAATCTTATCTTTTTTGCCAAGACCTGCGAGAAGGATCCTTTCAGGCCTGAAATCGTAAGGGGCAGGAATTAGCAGGAGTTCATTCTGTCTGCCTTGGAACTCTTTGGAGAATGATTTTTTTATAAGGTTAGAAAGAGGTGCATTCAGGCTATTATAAAGCCCTTCATCACCTTCAGTGAAAGGAAGGATCAGGGCATCACTGGCGCAGTTGTTTTCTTTGAGATTCTTTATAACTACATTCATTATTCTAACTATTAATTTTAGCCTATTTTCTCAGGAAATATCCATGAGGAATCGATTGACAGAAAATATTATTTAAGCAATTATGTATTATGAATGCTTCAGAAACAGGCGGATCATTTACAAGAGAAGCTATCGAGATGTTTTATGGGACACCTTTCACTGAAGGAAACAGGGTCACGCTTTTATGGAAAGATAAAGAATCATTCCAAACAATATTTGAATTTATAGAGAACGCAAAGGAACTCGTATGTCTTGAATTCTATATTTTCCGCAACGATGAGACGGGTAATAAGCTGTCAGAGATTTTAAAAAGAAAAGCATCTGAAGGCGTAAAAATCTATATACTTTATGACCATTTCGGCTCATTCGGCACGCCAATAAAATTCTGGAAAAGTCTGAAACGGGCAGGGGTTCATATAAGGGCATCACGTCCCTTTAAATGGACAAACCCCTTTCATTATGTTTATCGGGATCATAAAAAGCTTATTATCGTTGACGGGGTACTGGCTTTCACCGGCGGACTTAATATTGCAAATGAATACAGAGGGTATCACCGGATCAGGAGAATCAAAGGATGGAGGGATACTGGCATATTTCTTAAAGGACCCATAGCGAAAACACTTCTTGGGATATTTATAAAAAGCTGGGAGATATGGAAAGGCACACCGATTGATCACAATATTAATACGCAGCCATTGTCAGATGATATTCCTGTAATTCCCATATTTGCAAGCTCCTCCAGAGGCAGAAGGAAGATGCGGAAGCTGCTCTACTACAGCATATCCCAGGCTCAGAAATGCATCTATCTTACAACAGCCTATTTTACTCCGAGCAGGAGGATGGTAGTTATCCTTGAAGAAGCAGTATTCAGGGGGGTAAACGTAAAGCTGCTTTTACCGGGGAAATCAGATATAACAGCAGCGCATTATGCAGGCAGGGCTTCTTTTACAAAGCTCCTTAAGTCCGGTGTTGAGATATATAATTACCAGGGAGAAATACTGCATGCGAAGACTTCTGTTTTTGATGGGATATGGAGTGTGATCGGTTCAGCGAACCTTGATTTTCAGTCTCTGAGGAGAAATGATGAGGGGAATGTGGGCATAATGGATGAAAATTTCGGAATGCAGATGATAGAGATTTTTAATGAGGATTTAAGGCAGTCGGAACAGATAATTCTTGATACATGGGTCAAACGGCCTTTCTGGGAAAAGGCGAAGGAACAGTTCTTTGCATTGTTCAGGAGGAGGTTGTAAAGTGATAAGGCAGATTTTAGAATAATACTCAGGTACTCATAATGCTGACAAACCACTCAATGGATTTTTTCATGCAATTGCATCTTACAGAAAGGTGTAATCTGAAATGCATACATTGTTATCAGACAGGCAGGAAAGTTGATGAACTGACATTTCCAGAGGTTGCAGATCTCGTAAAGGAGACAGCAGAAACTCTGAGAGAATGGAGAAAATTGTATGACATGGAATATTCTCCGAGTTTCAATGTGACCGGCGGAGAACCCTTTTTACGAAATGATATTTTTGATATTCTCGCTGAAATAGGATACAGGGGATTTGATATATACCTGCTGACAAACGGAATCCTTGTAAATAAAAAGAAGGCAGAGGCCCTGTTCAATCTCGGTGTGAAGGGAGTTCAGGTGAGCATTGAAGGCCCTGAAAGTATTCATGATTCGATACGTGGGCCGGGCAGTTTTTCGGGTTCT
>JGI20213J14113_1000282_pt1 | contig 11475 bp, 19 predicted proteins | sample WetSurMetagenome_3_FD_14113 | JGI IMG/M metagenome (IMG submission 14113) | reverse complement strand
TCGTTGAAACGAGAGGGGAGGATATTGTCATAAACATCTGTCATTTTTTTTATGGCAGGTTCTGAATATCTATCCTCTGCATTCAAAATATCATCTAAAACTATAATGTCAACGTGCTCACCCGTAATCTGTCCGGCTATTCCTGTTGCGTAAAAAGACCCTCCGTTAACGTTAGTTAGTCTTGCTTGATTATCTCCTGTGCTAGTTAACCGCATTGGAAAACGTTCTTGATACCACTCGCTTGCAAATAAAACTCTACGTCTACTTGCGTCTTGTAAAGCACGACTATCCGCATAAGCCAGAAATAAAAACTTGGTGTTAGGTTGTTTAGTCCAAACCCACAAGGGGTAAAAAACACTTACCAATAAACTTTTCATGTGACCGGGAGGGACGTTGATATATAAGTTGTTACTTTTTATATCCCCCTTATAAAGATAAGATAGTGCTCTGCAAAGTAAATCGATATGCCAACCGTCTGAATATTCCCCTACCCCTAGGCTTGGGTATGCTTGTTTTACAAACTCATAAAAGTTACGTCTGCATATCTCTGCTTCAACCTTAATCTTTATTGGATTCATCTAATACCTTCATAAGAAGAGTGTTATAAGCTGCTAACTCTTCATCGGAAAGTATGCCTAGATTTAACTCTTCCCCTTTTTCTAAACTGATTCTTTCAACTGCTGAACCATAAACTCTATTCAGAACAATATTAATGGCTTCAGCTTTCCCTTTTATTGCATCATCAACGATGGTTTTTATTATTCTTTGGCGTTTTGTCATGTTAGGCAAAAGGGTATCCATTTTGTCTAACTCTGCGTCCATTAAATCTTTTATCCCATAACCTCTTTTTGGTCTGCCGGGACCACCTTTTTTACCATTTATCCATTTTCCAGTTTCGTCTCTATCGATTTTATATGAATCTTCCATATTACCCTCCTTCTTTGGGAAGTAAATCTGTAAGTTCGGCTATTGCTGAATCTATTGGATTGAGAACAAGTTGCTGTTGCATTTTTAACTGTTCAATAGCCTTTTCTTTCATACTTTTTAACTCTTCGATGCGAGATTTGATTCTCACTTCGATGGGTACAGCTTCATTTTCAATAAACTCTATATTGTCCATAAATCCTCCTAACCTGTAATATCTGTAAAGTAAGGGATATAACGAGCGCTTGTACCGTTATAAATCTTTAAGAAACCTGTATTAGTTCTAGCAGTAGTGCCACCCATTTTGATTGAACCAACTCCTGTAGATATAGTTTCATTAACTACATTACTGATTCCTACTGTACCAGCAACTCCTGCTGCATCACTATAAACATATAGTGTTGTTGCTGAAAAGGCATCATCAGTTTTGATGATATTAGCTGCATAGCGATAAATGTTACAATCATATCCATCCGCACTGTCTCCAAATAAGATGGTTGCCCCGGTAGTATATAACTTTATACTGCTATAAGTGAGTAGGTAGTCTCCAAATGCACCATAACCCGCTGCTACAAAGTTATCATCGGTCTTTAGTATGCTTGCACCATTGCGATAAATGTTTGTATCCCCTCCAAAGGTAAAACCAGAAGCACGAATGTTATCAAACAACGTGTCTATAGTTATCTTTTTAGTAATAGGTGTGGTACTCATATCTTGTACAATCACTAATAAATCTGTATCTGCAACCGCAGTTGCAGCAGTTAAAGCAGTTATTTTTAAATCAGCCATAATATCCTCCTATATCCAATAACCCCAAATGCTCATATAAACATCAAGGGTGTTCGTACCAGTTGCTAATACTTGATAATATAAAGTAGTACCTCCGGAAGCACACGGTACAACCAAAGTTTCACTCTCATATGTATCATTTGCTCTACCTTGTGGTCTTATTTCCATACCAGAACCAGCATCAGCGTTTGGGGAAAGCATAAAATAACAGTCAGTTCCTGCACTCGCACTATCTCTAACTGATACTTTAGCTAAAACTGCTACAGCCCCACTTAATCTTGCATCAAATGCAGTTGCTAAGTTTATAGAGGTTTTTGCTGTGGTACTAAAACTATCTCCATCAAACGATGTGGAAGTAAGAGGGGTAGTTAATGGTACAAATCTATAAATAGCTTGCCATATGGGAGCACCTCCACCTCCTACAGTTAATACTTGGTCGGCAGTACCAATCCCAAGTCTTGTTTTTGCAGTTGAACTTGTATAATATTCCAAGTCTCCGGCATCAGTACCTTTCCATATTTCATTAAGGTTGTCTCTTATTTGTTCATTAAAAGCTGCTGCTGTTACTTCTTGTAAAGCAGTCCATGTTGCAGGTGTTGTCCAAGCCATAGTTAAACCTCCTTTTTAGAGGGAATGCGATTGTTAATAAAACTGAATATTCCACAAGCAGCCAAACCTACAGCAAGCCCAAAGAATACTGTTTCAATGTAAGGTGAAACAGCAGGGAAAAGGGTTGTGCTCTGAAATACTAAAGCTAAAATAACACCCACACCTAAGCTAATCCAACGAAGAGGATTACCTGTTACACCCAATGATTTGATAAACTCTACTACACCAAAAACTATAGCGAGTAAGGTTACAGGGTTTAATACAAAGTTTGAAAAATCCATTTTATTTCTCCTTTTTTAGTCTTGCTTAATATCCTAAAACATTTTGACTATCAAGCTTGTCATATGTTGCATTATCCAATGTAAAAATACTATCTGTATATAATATGTTTTCTATTACAGTCCATTCAAAAGTGATTATTCCATCTAAACCTATGGTTACCTCTTCACCTTGAATAAAATAAGATGTAGAAATACCATATTCTGATAAAGTGATATGTATCTTATCTCCGAGGTCTGCCCACAAAAAATATGTCATTAACTCGGGGGAACTATTAGCTATCATCTTTATACTTTTTAATACTGTACGGGGTGTTTGTTCTCTTCCTAAAAGTTGATTGGCAAACCCCTCTCCGGAGGTAATATCCGTTACATATTTTTGGTCAAGTTTTTCTTGGATTGTCCCGTAAGTTTCAATCACTGAGGAAGATGCACTCACCAATAGTTCAATAGGATTTTTGAAATAAGTAGCAGTTCCTCGACATTGAAGTTTAGTAACATAAAGAGGGGCAGCCCATTGATTTCTTACTTTCAATATTGTGCTGAAAGCACCATAATCTGCATACTCGTGTTGTTCATTAACTGGATTTACATTGCAAAAGTCTGTATAGTCTGTGCCTGACCCACTTTCATACTGATTTAACGTATAATCTAAGTAAGGGGTTGGGGTTATCATATCTTTTCCAGCAATTCTATCTTCACCGCCAGAGGGGTCTAGATAAGTTACTTTGAAATATTTTGCTGAACTGGCTTCCATATAAATAGGTTCATCCATACTAAACAATACACTGGACGCTGAATCAATACTTCTTGGATAAGCCTTTAAGTTAAACTGAGTTATTAGATTATCCCCATAAGTTACTTTAGAATCGATAACATCATCGTTAATAGCAACTGTCAATCTTTCATTTAAAAGAATATGGTCTCCTGTTTCTTGCAATAAATCATCTGATGTTTCTGCATCTAAACTACCGCTGTAACATTCAAAAACTGCCCAGTTAAGATAGTCGAGATTAGTACGTGCAGCAGCATCTTCAACCCTAAACTCTGGTTGAAGAGCATACCCCCTTCGCATATAGATATAACTGAGTTCGCTTAATGCTAACTTATTGAACTCTGCATAAGCAGAGGTTCTTTCATCGGAGTCAAATACTGTAGGAAATACTTTTGTACCATCCCACTCATATCCAATCCAATCTGCACACTGAGGTATTAAAGCAAGAATCAGTTCCTTTGCATCATGTATAGTCTGGTTGTATGCTATTGGTATAAATGGTACAGAATAATTAACCAAATAATCCATTCTATCTGTACCTACAACATCTACAGTAGGGATTCCACCAATAGGGTCTTTAAATGTAAGGGTATCAATCGTACCTGTCCAAAAACACTTATCAACATCACTAAAGCCTATATGTAAAAATACAGGCATACCCCTCCCAAACCCCGGGATTTGAGTACTATCTCCATAATATTTTCTGTCTAGGTTTTTTAATGTAAACTTTATCGTACCAACATCTGCAACACGGTCTGTTGGACCAATCCCAAAAATCCCATATTTAAACTTTATTGGGGATATAACATCCTCCGTTATATCAAACCATTCGTCTCTATCTACATGTATGCTTATTCTTGGTTTCATATTTATAACCTCTGTAGTTCTGTACGCAATGTTCTGGATAATGTAGAGGCTAGTTTGTCATAATCGAAAATATCACCATTATAAGATTGAGATGTTGAAGTATTAGGTTGATTAGGTTTATTTACATTTAGATTAGCGTTAAAATCTGTGAGTGCATTATTATTTAACTCGCTCATTGCATCGTTAATCCCTCTCAAACCCATTTCAAAAGGTGTGGGTGAGCCGGGGGTTAGCCAATCAGGGAGGGTAATACTACTTAGTTTATCTATAAAACTTTGTACCCAACCAACAACACCACTGATAGCACTTGATATTCCATTAAAAGCTGATTGAAGTGCACCACTAATCCAGCTTGCAACATCTTTGATTACAGGCATTAACAAACCTAATACCCTTGTTATGTTATTAACATGATAGGTAAATACAGGTAATATAGCTGTTATGATATTAGTTACTACAGTAATAACACCCTGAAATAGCGTGATTACAATAGGTAATACCGCTGTAATCAGAGGCATAAAGCCAGTGATTAACTGTGCCAAAAGAGTGATTAACGGAGGTAGTATTTTTACTATCATAGGTAAGATAGCAGAAATAACCCCACTAAACAAAGTGATTATAGGAGGTAAGATTGTATTAATCAGAGGCAAAAATGCGGTAATGACTGTCACTACTAATGAAATCAGAGGGGGTAAAATCTGTACAATCAAAGGTAATATTGCTGAAATAACAGATGTAAATAACTGCACTACTATAGGCAAAACAGAGGTTATCAACGGTAAAAGTGCAGGTATGATAGGTAAGATTGCAGTCAAAAGGCTGCCTAATGCGGTTGCTACTGCTGAAATAGCCTCCTTAACTACAGGTTGATTAAAAGTATTTACGAAAATAGGCATTAACTGATTTAAAATAGGGATAAGTGCATTACCGATTTGAATAGCTATCCCACCAAATACTGCTTTCAAATCATTCATTACTCTGGAAAGGTTGACTGCATTATCTATCTGTTCCCCTGACATTGCAGTACCTTGTTCTTTAGCTTTATCAATATAACCTTGCAAACCCACACTAGAAGTTAGTTCGAATGCATCGTTTAACTCAATACCCGCTTTTCCATAAAGTTCTGTTACTACTCTGGCTTTTTCTGTGGGGTCTTGAATCGCTGCAATCTTTGGTGCAACTTCATCAAATAACTGTGCCTGAGTTTTAAGGTTTCCATTTGAATCATAAACACTGACACCAAGAGCTTCATAAGCCTGTCCAGCTTTTAATAGATTCCCTTCTGCATCTACAAGGTTTTTTTGACTGGAAACTAATGCTTTTTCAAAAGTACCTTGGTCTATCCCCGCCTGTTTTAGCATAGCATCATATCCGCTTGCTTGGTCTGCGGTCATTCCAAACTTATCCCCTAATGTATCAAGAGAATCAGCATGTTCTAAAGTTGCTTGGGTTGTCTGTTGTATCATCGTACCAACAGCACCAACAGCCCCAAGAACACCTGCAACTCCTGCTACAGAGGACATTGTTACTGGTATTACTAATTCACTAAGAGTTATTGACATAATATTCAGCCTCTTCCTTTCCAAAAATCGTACGTAGAACTTCTAACTTTTCCCGCAATACCTCCTGACTGTCCCTCTGTGGGGCAAGTTTAGGAATAAAATCCTGCAACTCGGCTCTTTCAGAGGAGTTCGAGTTATAGAGGATATAACTTATTTGTGCTAACTGATATTCAAAGACATCATTTGTAAATGGGTGTGTACTAAAATACTCGTGCCATCTTTTGAGTTCCCAAGCTGGCAAGTTGAGTACCTCTACTAAACTCATGTGGAGTTCAATAGCCAGTTTGCAGTGAAACTCTTCTAATGAGTTCATACTGTCACGCCTGATACCCTATTTACTGATTCTAAAATCTTTGCAATAATAGTTGCGGGTTGTTTTTCTAAGTTCTCAATATCTTTTTCGGTAAATAAATAATTACCCTCTTTGTCTATCAATGAAGTAATAATTAGGAGGGCATTTTGGTGTTCTATTACAGCTTTGCCATTTTCTAAATGTGCATAGCGTTGTATCATTTCTAATTGTGTACCTAACAACTCTTGAACGTAAAGAGGGTCAGCAGACCATTGTGGAATGCTGATTTCTTCTGTCTTGGGTGTATAGTCTACAAGATTTATTTTCATTTTTTACTCCTCTAGCAGGTTTGTAGAGGGGGCTTGCACCCCCTCGTTTTGATTGATTAAGTAGCAGAAATAGTTAGTGAACCGGATGCTTGGAACTTAACCTTAAGCGTGATTGCTTCGGGTTTGTCGCTTTGCATATCTGTAACTTTTAAACTTGTTGGGAAAGCATTGAAGCTCCAATCAAGTAATGAACCAGATGTCGTAGCTGCATAATCAACGGTATAAACGCTGATTGTTTCAGCAGTCATATCGGTATACAGAGAAGATACTAAACTTCCTGTTGCAAGTATAGTAAGTTCAAACTCTTCCAAACTTTTCAAACCAGCAGGGATGAAAGTTCTCCAACCACCCCCTGAGTGGTTTGTGGTTTCGGCTTTTTCTGCTTTGATTTCAGGAATACCTACTGATACGATTTCTCCAACAGTAGTTGTACCTTTTTTCAAAAGAGTGCCATAATCTTTAAGTGCCATATTAAATCTCCTTATGATTGTGATTAATAGATAAGATAAAAATCCCTATATGAAAAGAAAGTGGAGGTGTTTGTATCAAATCCCTCTATCTTTGATTCGGTTGGGATTGAAGTGAATGATGAACTGTTATAGAAGGCGAGTAGTTGCTCTACAGTACTTGCCATATTCTGCAATGTAGTTTCATTTGTGGCAAAACATGAGACTTGTAGCCTCTCTATATTGAGTCCAGCATTACCAGACATAGAGCCAATGATACGTTGCCCTATTGATTTATAGACAAGCGCTGTTTTCACGCTGTCTAGTTTTTTATTTGCAAATACTTTCGAGCCTGTGGTTTCTAAAACCGTCTGTAAGTCAGAGAAAACTGTCATACTACCTCCTCCATCTTTGCATTCATTGCAGCAGCTATCAGTTGAGACGCTTCATCAGCTTTATCATCCATTGCAGGACGTAAAAAAGGCTGTGCCTCTTGATATTGTGTGCCATATTCAACATCCCCCGCATATTCAGCCCCTACAACGATAAGAACGGTTGAACCTTCTTTTTGTACTTCATGACTATCACGAAGATTGCCAGTATCAACGGGTGCATTACCTCTAGATGTTTCCATTATCAATGTAACTCCCGGGATAAGACATTCAGAATAGTCTGTATTTTGTAGGTCTTTTAGCTGTTGCTCTAAGATTTCTTTAGACATAATCAGTATCCTCTACTGTAGTGTAGGGGTCATAAAACTGTAGTGCTTTAGTTAACCCCGAAATATCAGGTAGATATACGCTTGCAACATCACAAGCCTGTCCATAAAGTATTTGTGCTCTATCAAAGGTATCTTGACTACCTGTTACCAAACCCATCACTCTTAACCAGAGCATTGCTCTTGATACTGCTTTACAAGCGGAGTCAAGAGGGGATGGTTCGGCATCAATGGCAAGCGCTTCTAGAGTCCAGTCAACAATGATAGTGTAATCACTAGCACTCAAACTCAACTCTGTACCGAAACTACCTGCTATATTTGTTACCCATGTTTCTAATGGTGTTGCCATAGTGCCTCCTTTTAATGGTAAAGAGAGGAAGTGCTAGAGGACACTCCCTCTCTCGATACCTAAGATTAAGTTATTGTTGGGACGGCGTAGGTTGCATTTGCATCGTAATAGACAGCAGCCATAACACGGTTGAAAGCTGCGAAACCAAACTCGGCTTCTGCATAATCAGCTACTAAAGGATATTCCTTTAGAGGTGAACCAACTCTCCAACCTTGAAGGCTGGCTTGTGGACGTTGACGGTAAAGTAAAGCTTTTTCAGGCATTTGAGTTGCTACACAAAGATGGTAGTGCTCAATCATGAAAGGCTTGACAAATACAGGGATTCCACCAGACCAATAACCAATCTGGCGATTCTCTAAATCGTTATTGTCTTTGGTCTGTCCTGAAACTAACTGAGTCAATAAAGTCTGAGTTGCGCTGTCAGGAAGAGAGGTGAAACCTGCGTCAAAAGCTAAGTAGTGTTCAACATCTGCTAAAGCAATGAAGAGTTTTACACCACGAGTGTTTCCGTGTTCTAAAACTGTGTCAACTAAAGCTTGTACGAACTCATGAGTTAAAGTACCTTCACCGAGGTAGTGGTCGTGAGAAGAACCATCAAAAGTAACACCTGCGGGACTGTCAGGAAGAGTCGTGCTATCAGCGTTAATGAAGGGGTAGACGTTTGTTAAAGTGACACCGTTGTAAAGACGGTCTACAAAATCTGCACGTACATTGTTGAAGATAGCTTTCTTAACCTGACGTTGAATCTGCAATAAATAACCTTTACGTAATGAGAGGTATTCGGTTGCGATTTCAGCGGGGGTTGCGATTTCAAAATACTTCTGTGTCCAACCTAACTTCTGTGTAAATCTACGAAGAGGTGCAGCAGCATTGATACCGATGGATTGCTTCTGAGGAAGGCTTCCACCTAACTCGTCAACTTCATCCATAGTCGTTGCGGAGTTTCCACCCCAAACTTCGATTTGATTTGTAGTAGGTTGTGCTAAATCAGACAACATTTCATTGATATAGTTGTTTGTATAGCTTGTTTCTGCGGCAATAGTAGCAGCGAGGTGGTCTACACCAAACTCTGCTGCACTTGCATTTTTGACCAATAATAGGTCACTTATTGAATAAATACCGGGAGCGGTAGCCATATTTTTATTTCTCCTTTATATATGTTTTAATACTTTTTGGTTACAACAACATCAGTGGCACTAACTGCTTTACAGATAGGGTCACCCTCTGCGGTTGTATAACAGGTATCAGATAACAATCCTAAGTGTGCTGCACTGCCTGACCAAAATCTAGTCCCGATAGTCATACCGGAGGCTAACTTTAGTCTGGACCCAAGTCCAAATAGAGTTACAGCACCACCAAGAGGGGTGTTATCAAGACAAATACCATCAAACTCTACAAGAGAGCCAGTTGTGTTGATGGTGTAGGTCTGGTAAACCAAACCATCCGATGCAACATAACAAGCGTTTCCTGCATATAATGCTGAACCTGCAATTAAACTCGATAGTCGAAAAGGGGCATTATCAGAAAGTGCTGTAGGAGTGACAATAGTTAAATAAGCCATTGTGGACCTCCTTTAGTAAGATGCTCTGATGATTCGAATATCAGTAGCACTTACAGCTTTTGCAATAGGGGTATCTGCTGAAGCAACTTTTGCATCATAGATTGCACCCGCTGTTGCAGAAACCCAATAACGTGCGCCAATGGTCAAGCCACTCGCACAAACATGGATACGAGCACCCAAACCAAAAAGGGTTACGGGGTCATTAGCAGCAGCAGCACCTGCAATAGAGATACCGTCAAACTTTGTGTGGTTTGCTTCGTCTACCTCTGTGCTTACACACTTGTAGGCTTTGCCATCAGTATGAATAAAGCAAGGTGAACATACTGGTATTGCTTCTCCGGCATATAAAGGACTAATGCGTAGAGGGGCGATTGTGTCTGCCAAGTAAGGGGCAGTTATTTTAGTAATATTTGCAGCCATTTTATTTTTCTCCTAAGTTACTATCACGTATAACGGATAGTGGGAACTTTGATTTTTGATTCCTACACTATACGGTCCACTGGCATATGAGTTATTTCACCTTTACCATTAAGGTTCTCTTTATGCCCAAAGTTAGGTATAGGGGTAGGTTTAGGTTTTGTTTCTTGCTCTTTCTTTTGTTCAGTAAGCCATGCTATCTGCTCTGCTATAGGCAGTTTTGATATTAAGCCTCTGAAGGATGTAGGGATGTCTGATAGTTCTTGGTCCAGCTTTGCTTGAAACTCTTTCTTCAAGAGTTCATTCTCTGCTATAAGAGCCTGTCTTTCTTCATCCCATTGTGCCTGTAGTTGCTTTTGTATATCTTTTTCTCTAGCAACACGGGTTTTTATTGCACTGTCAATCTGTGCCTGAACATTCACCTTGTCTACCGGAGGTTGCCCGTTATCAGGTACAGTATCGATGTTTTCTTGATTATTATTTATTTGGTCCGTCATTTTGTTACTCCTTAAGTTTTAAGTGTTTAGTTGCACTATCCCTCAAATGAGGTGGGATAATAGCTTTAATAATATGATTTACTTTCTTGATTCCCCTGTATACCCGTTAGTTAAAAAAGGGTACTTAACCATTACATTAGTTGCTTTGTATACACTTTTCTTATCATCTGATGTATCACTACTCTTAGGACTAAGCAAAGATAAACAGTTTCTGCATACGTCCCATAAGTCAGGGGGTCCACTTTCTTCAATGGGTACATAAACATCCCAAACCATTTTGCACTTGTTACAAATAAAACGATAACTAACACCAAGTACTTCACATCTATGACTTTCAGGTATTTCTATTGTGTTCATGTGCCCTCCTCTAGTTGTGGTCCAGAAATAAACTGGTTTAAAGTGTGAAAAAATGCACACTCTTTTTATTTTTTCAAAAGAGTAGTATTTTTTGCTCACTCTTTTTGTTTTTGGTCCGTAAACTGTTTTTTAGCTCACTCTTTTTTTGGTCCACGTATATTTGTTTGGTCCGCAAATACGTTTACGTTCTGCCTCAGCATTCGCTAACGCTCACAAACCACAAAAAAACTCTTGATTAATCTACTAAAAGGGTTTCTTTTGTACTTTCTTTCTTTTTCTTCCCCCGTTTTTTCTTTCTTTAATGTTTTGACTTACGAGAAAAGTAGATTCAGATGATTTGCAGTTTGAGAAGCATAACAATCGCTAAACGCATTAATGCCTGATTAGAAATATTGTATTAAGTTATCTCTTGCAAGGAATAAATGTTTATGAGCGAGTGGAGCGAAGCGGAACGAGCGAATGCGGAGGTATAACGTAAACAGTTAGTTGTAAAACCCCCTGTTAACTATTACGCACAGGACCTAAACATTCTAATCTGGTCCAACTCTCAATAAATGTGTCATTTTCTGTCAATAAGTGACGTTTTATGACGTTTTTTTTGTTTGTGAGTGGTTTATTAGAGAATATTGGTTGGACCATTAATGCATAAGACATATTAATAGTTAATATTACTTAACTAATAACCTTTGCACTAACAACACCATC
>JGI20213J14113_1000279_pt1 | contig 11544 bp, 7 predicted proteins | sample WetSurMetagenome_3_FD_14113 | JGI IMG/M metagenome (IMG submission 14113) | reverse complement strand
ATAATCGAAACAATTGTAACATTAAAGCTTCCAACAAAGAGAGGCAGCAATCCATACTTTGGTTCAGAGGAAACAGGCTGCCATTCATCTCCGGTTAAATTAGAAATTGTAGCCTCGCCACCCGCTCCAGAAGTTTCTAAATTGTGGGAGTTTTCTGTTTTTTGTTCGGGTGAATTTGTAGCAGACTCAGTAGTTGATTCTTCTTCACCATAAGTTTCAGATTGCAGAAACTCTTCACTTGATGAGGTTTTAGATTGTTGAAAAAATACTGGAATGGCTTCACGAAAAACAAAAATGAAAATAAGAATAATAATGGCAAATGAAATGAAAGAAACAGATTTGATAATATATTCAGCAAGAAACTCGCTAAGATAGAATTTCTTTCTTCGCGAGTTTCTGCCGTTTGATTCTTTATTATTATCTTTATTATCCAATGAAGTACTTACTTAACAGGGAAATATCCTACTTTGTTTACAATCTCCTGCCCTTCAGAGCTTAGTATCCAATCAATATAATCTTTAATAGCTCCGGTAGGTTTGCTTCTAGTGTAAATATATAAAAATCTGGATATCGGATAATCACCTGATTTTACATTCTCAGCTGTTGGCTCGAAGCCAGGCGAGTTAGCATCCTTCTTAACTTTAATAAATTTAACACCTTTAGCATAAGCCGCACCACCAAAACCAATTGCGTACCTGTCCTTTGCCACCGCGTTTACAACAGCAGCAGTACCCGGCATACTTTGCATTGTCGATGTAAAATCAGCACCGCCAAGAACATTATCTTTGAAGTAAACGTAGGTACCCGAGCTATTCTCTCTGCCATAAACAATAATTTTTGCATTTGTCCCACCCAAATCTTTCCAGTTTGTAATCTTTCCTGTATATATGTCTTTAATCTGATCCAATGTAAGTTCATTTATTGAACCGGATTCATTTTCATAAATACTCAAACCATCTTTTGCAACTTTTATTTCCACACCAAGAGTATTAAAACGCTGCTTTAACTTTTCCCTTTCACTTGGTTTCATCGGTCTTGATGAATTACAAAGATCTGTAGTACCATTTATTAGAGCTGCTATTCCAACTCCTGAACCTCCGCCTGTTACCTGAATTGTAACACCGGAATTTTTCGACATATAAACTTCTGCCCATCTCTGAGCGAGAATTACCATTGTATCAGATCCTTTTACGGTTATAACATTGTCACTTATAAAACCGAAAGAAAATACTAATGCAAATAACACCAATATTAATTTCTTCATTTTTTTTCCTTAAAATTTTCTTTTCATCTATTAATTAAAAATAATCATTATTGATCATTGATTAAAACTTATACTGCATTCTAAATGTGAAAACATTATCCTTTAAATCCTCACTATACTTGGCAATGCTGTTTGTTGTTTCATTCTTAAGCATATCATAATAAAATGTGAATTTTACATTATCATCAAAATAATTAACTAAACCAAAACCAACAGTTGAGAATTTTAAATCTGCGGGACCAAGTTTAGCAGCACTTATGGCTCCAATATCATCACCACTAACATTTTTATTTGGATCATACTCATCATATTTAACTACTAACTGAAATTTGTCGCCAAGGTTTTGAACGTAGTTAACATAATAACCATAAAATTCTCTTAAGTATTGGTTATCTATTTGTGCAGATATTGGTGAAACAGAAGTTAATTTACCACCAGGTTGTTTACCCGTAATATATTCACCTCTCAAAGAAAATCCACCAATTATAGGCAGATCATAGTAAAGTTGTAAATCAAATCCGATATAATTTCTATCTACAAAAGTACTAAGTGATGAATCCACAGCAACAGCGGAATTAAGAGTGTAATAGTACTTACCAGCCGGAGATTTAACTTGTCCCAAATAACCAGAAACGCCGCCATCAATAGCAAAGTTAGCATCATAAAATGGTAAAGTGAATCCCAATCTTCCTATAAAATCTTTTGCGTTATCAACTTCTGGATTGACACCATTGCCTGCAAATAAACCTCCTTTGAAGTTGAAATAACTTAAAGGTCCAGATGTCGGAAATATTTCCAAACTTGCACCAAGATCTCTCTCTCCGGGGAATAAAGTCTGAAATAATCTTGATCTTTCCGGCGCTTCTCTATTCGAAGAAGAATAACTTATCTCAAAACCAAAAGGTCTGTCAAACACACCGCCTTTTAATGCAAATGTTTTCAACCAGGGTTCTTTAGCAAGGATGTAGGCGTCCTTTAATTGTACTCCTTTCTCGGTTGCATCAAGTTGTAAGACATATTGAGAAAGATCATTGTCGTAAGAAACTTTCAATCTGCCACGACGTACCTGAAATCTGTTATGCATTGTAGATGGAAAAACTCCACCCTGGAATGCTGAATTTGCCCCGTCAATTTCAGCAGATTGAAATTGTGCTTGAATATATCCTGAAATTTTTATTTTTTTCAAAGCATCCAAAACTGATTTCATTTCAAGAACAGTTTCGTTAATGCCTTCGACTGACCCTTTCACTTCGGCTATTTGCTCGCCAGGAGTTGTCGTTGTTGAATCCTGTTCATTCTGTGCAAATAGAAAACCGCTAAGTGCGAAGCCAAAAATGACAGTGAGTAAGAATTTTTTCATGGAGTGCCTTTCATAATTTTTTTTGGTGAAGAAATATATATGCAGCTATTCTTTTCAATGTTACGTTACTGTTATCCTAATGTTAAATTAATGTTAAGTTTTAGGAATAGTCGTTTAAACTAAAAAGCCCCGAATTAATTCGGGGCATAAATCTAAAAGATAAACTTATATAATTATTTCAGCAGAGTCATCTTCCTATTAACTGCTCTGTCACCAACACGGATTGAATAAATATAAATTCCGCTACTTACTTTACTTCCGCCGGTATTATCCCCTTCCCACTTCGTTAGATAATTTCCTGCGGGAAGATTTTCTTGTACAAGAGTCTTAACCAATCTTCCGTTAATATCAAAAATCTTTAGTTCAACAAATGCGTTTGTTAAATCATAAGGAACCGAGAATGAAATAATTGTGTAGGGATTAAATGGATTAGGATAGTTATTAAGTAATATTTGTGACTGTGGAATAATTTGCTTTTCATCTTTTTCAACTGAAGTAATTAAAATCGGCCCGCTTCCTCTAGTTTCACCAAGTGAATCTGCAAGATAAATATTCACCCACTCAGGTCTTGTAGAAGATTGAAGATAAGTTGAAGCCCATTCTTCATCAGTTAATCTTAAAAAGTTTGTTGTTCTGTATTCATAATAGCTCATAACAGGACCGACAAATGCAGTAGATTCTCCAAGATGATTTTTCGTGATGAAAACTCCGAGGTTAACAGAACCGGTGCCAACATGAGAAATTGCACCGATCATTGTACCACCGCAATCCGTTGGAGTTGTGTGAATATCAGCTACGATATGATTGCTTTCCATAAGACCTTCATATCCAAATTCTCCACGCATCGGATCATCATAAAAAAGATTTGGGTACCATCCATCTAATGAGACACCACTCTGACCAGTTTCATAAATCATTCCTCCTAGGAATGCAAGCTCTGCACCATTAAAAGGAATGCCGGCAAGTTCTTTTTCACAAATGGTTTTTAGAGTGTCTGTAATTCCTTTACATCTTCCAAAGTAATAAATTATTTTGTTTTTGATTAACGGGTCAGGAAAATTAAGACTTGTGAAATAATTATATGCTTCACTAGAATATTCATTCAGAGTGGAATAAAATTCCGGGAAAGGCTCGACAAAACTGTAGGGGTAGGAACAAACAGTTCCGCCAGTATAAGATTGCTTTGCATATAGCAGATTATCGTGCCTTAATTCTGTCCACGATGCTAATTGAGTATTCATCTTCTGCTGCCAGAAAGCTGCTGTCTTCATAAATTCCGGGAAGCCGCTTCGATCTTCGGGCGGATTTAATTTTCTAATTGAGTTCAGCCAGTAATTGTAGATAGAGCTTCCCCAAAAATCAGTATCATAATGGTCAATCAAATACCTGAGTGCTGCAAGATTTGTTGAGTAGTGAAATTCATTCAACTCATCTATCAGTAACTGAGCAGAAGCACTATTGCCAAGCGAAAAGAGGACATCAAGTGTGGATGGAAATAATCTGCAGATTTGATTTCCAAAATATCTAATTCTGTCAAAAACTACTGTAGCTGTTACGTATGAATCAATCACAAACCTTTGTCCGAAAATCATAAATGCCGATGCAGGTCTGATGCTGTCAGGACTCATTGGATCACTATAAAGTATTTGCGAGAGAATCAACTGGTAAGCAAATGCCTGGTTCATCAATGTATCCTGGAATTCAACCATCTTCAGGCTATCCAATAATTCGGTCGGATTATTAAGTGATACTGCTTGCTTTAAATAATCTAGATTGTTCAGTGTAACATTGTCCGATTCACCTACAAAAAATTTAAGTACGTGTTCTATCTCTTCATAACCCGGTGTTGCGTTAGCAACATCAAATAACTCATCAATCAGAAAGGCATCGATTGCCTGGCGTTGTATGTCTTCAAATTTTTGGTCAGGACATTGAACTGCTAATGAGGAAGGTGCAATCAAGTATAGTTCAATTCTGCCAAGCCACATCATTGCCCTGAAATATCCTTCAAGATTATAGGGCTTTTGTGGATCATAAACATAATGTCCTCTCGGTTTAAACTGGCTCCAATCCATCACCCGGCATGTAGAGCTGAATATTGTGGCTGCCACTCCTCCCTGTTCGTCATATATCCAGTTCAGAATTGAATCTATCATCACAGAATTTTCAGGATAGTAAGGTGATGCATTTTCTTCTAGCAACAAAAGTGGTACGGTCACATAAATGTCAACATCCTTAAGCATTGTAATCATTTCCGGATTACTGCCATAAGTACTATTTAGTTGATCTACTGAATTTCTTAAACTCCATAACATTTGAATTAACCTATCCTTAAGCAGTCCAATTTCCATATCAGTTAAAATTCTGTCATAAGAAATATGAAAAGCATGAAGAATTGCATCCGTAGAAACGAAGACAGGAAAATCGTGATGAAAAATTTGAAGTAAAGACTCCCCGAAAGAAATTCTTTTCAGTCTTTCGCTTACCATAAACCCGTGATCTTCAATCAGAGATTTTTCAAATTCAGTAAAATTGTAGAAGCCATCAAGGGTGTCGAAATACAGAGCATCTTCATAATTTGTGTTAATCTGATCAGTGAAATACCCGGCAGGATGCATCTGCAACAAATCTTCCGTACTCATGTTCTGATGAGATTGAAGAAACTGGATATAATCGTTGATATTAAATACCTGAGAGTAAGTAAGAGTCGAAAAAATAATAGAAAGAAAAATAAACCAGCCGCAATTGGAGTGAGGTTTCATAGTTATTGTACCTCTTTTTTTCTCAAACTTAATAAATGATCTCTAGAATATCAATCTCCAATTTTCAAGCATTAATTAAAAAAGCCCCATCTTTTACAATGAGGCCATATTAAAACCTGAAAAAATTATTCTATAATCTCACTGTTAGGCTTGCCAGAATATTTTGGCTAATAATTGATTGGTGTATTGGCTGAATACTTGAGCCATAATCTTCTGCTACATGATCCCACCAACCGTAAACGTAAGCCACATTAAATTCCATAGCGCCTTCACCGGATCGAATACCTAAACCAGCAGTGAGAAATTTTCTGTCAAATTCTGTTGGCGCATCGGCAACCGGATAAGGAATATACATTGCACCTGCTCTCGCACTCAATCCCGTAAAAGGTAATCTAAATTCAGCACCTATTTTTGCATTAAAAGTTTGAGTATATGTATCGATAATTTTTTTATTCAGAGCAGACTGTTCAGGGACTTCCAAATCACCTGAGAATTTCATTTGAGTATAATCAATGTAAGTAACTTCCGCGGTACCGGTAATAATCCAGAGATTAACATCTGCGGCAACTGAAAATTCGTACGGTGATTCAATAGTAAATTTATTTTCGATGACAGTATCAATTTGGGCAAAATAACTTGTAGCAAATTCAGTTTTCCCACGGAAATATTGATTCGATGTCACTGAAATTATTGAAGGGGTCTTCACTGCACCGCCAATAGCTATAAAATTGAAAAACCTATAGAGAACACCAATTCTTAAATCATAACCATTGAACACCCAATCTTTGATATCGTTTATATAAAAAGATTTAAAGCCAGCTGTCAAAGGATCATTTCCGATAGTTCGGATTGAATCAGCATACATATCCTTTGAGTCAGATTCAGTAAACTCACCATCACGAATATAATTTCCAACATTATAATTGAAACTCGCACCAAAGAAAATATTACTTGCTAATTCTCCGGCTATTCCAAATGACCAGTGGTTAATTCCTCCCTCTTCCAGAACATAACCTTCCTGGTTCAAGTTTCCNTGAAAGATTGTTCTGTCGCCAAGATATTCATGACTAACCGGATCGAATTCTTTATAGCTAAGGAGTAGATCGCGTGGAATATAATTATTTATTGNAGTAAGATCCTGAATTAATGAATTGTTCTCTTCATTAAAACCATCAAACTTAAGAACTCTGTTNAAATCCTTAGATCTGTTATACCCAAGAGAAATAGCGAAATTATTAGAAGCAGAATCACTTGTTAAAGGAATTATAATTCCTAACTGATTTAAAACTGTCTCAGTTCGCTTGCTCAAAATTGAATCACCCATAAACTTCGCTTCATTATTATAAAGATTGGCTCCAAATGAAGTGTTAACAGTGAATTTGCGCGCCAAACCTAAAGTTGCGGGATTAAGCAGTGTTGCAGTGTAAGTATCATTAAATACTGAATTGGAGTTCCCCATACTGAGAGCACGAGCATCATAAATTTGGCCGCTGATAGAAAGCCTCAGTGCATCGCCAATATTTGGTTTAAAATAGTCTTGAGCGCTAATTAATGATGTAAATATTATTTGTGTAAAAACAATAAATACGATAAAAATATTCTTTTTCAACNTTTAAAATTCCGCAATGTGAGTAAATACTTTTATAACAAAGTAAAAATATAGGCAAAATAGAACATTTAACAGTGTATAAATTTAGGTCTTATTGAAAATATATGCCGGTTAACAGGACTTATTAAATCACTGATAAATTACTCTGAAATATAAAAGCCTCGATAAAGATTACCGAGGCCTTGGTGACCCCAAGGGGATTCGAACCCCTATTACCGCCGTGAAAGGGCGAGGTCCTAACCATTAGACGATGGGGCCAATTAAAATTTCGAAATTCAAATTTGAAATTTCGAATTGCTTTAGGGTGAGCGATGGGAGTTGAACCCACGACCCTCAGGGCCACAACCTGATGCTCTAACCAACTGAGCTACGCTCACCATCTAGAATTAAAAATTACAAAGAAAAAATTAAAATTGATTTGAACTGCTTTTTACTTTTTTCTTTACACTTCAAAATTGATTAGTACGCCCGAGTGGACTCGAACCACTAACCCTCAGCTTAGAAGGCTGATGCTCTATCCGATTGAGCTACGGGCGCTCAATACAAAATATCAAAACTCAATTTCCAAATAACAAAGTGCTTAGAATTTTAAATTTGGGATTTGTTTGATATTTGGTAATTGCAACTTGGAATTTAACAAGTCGGGGCGGCAGGATTCGAACCTGCGACCTCCTGCTCCCAAAGCAGGCGCGATAGCCGGACTACGCTACGCCCCGGTTTCTTCATTTATGAGCAAAAATAATACTTATTACCTGATGATAATAAGTATCTTAAAAATCGGAAGACAAATATATCTATCGAATCCTGAAAAAAAAAGTAATTTTTGCTGTATCAATTTAGTTTAGAGGGGAAAGGAAAACCATCCGAAAAATATAGTTTTCACATCTTTTTAATCTTAGGTAAATTTAGTTTGAATTTTCAACTCTCTTAATTTAATTATGAATGTTTCCTGGTACATCGCAAAGAATTTTATACTTTCAAGAAAAGATTCCCGTTTTATCAGTCTAATTTCTACTATTTCGATCATAGGAATAGCGCTCGGAGTTGCAACTTTAATAATTGCAATTAGTGTTTTAAAAGGATTTGAACAAACCATCACGAATAAAGTAATTGATTTTGATTCGCATATAAAAATCACATCTTATCGATCTACTTTGCCAGATTATAAACAATCGCTTCCCTGGCTGGAATCAAAATTGAAACCATTTAATCCCGATATAACTCCGTTTGCCTCGAAGCTTGTTATTGTAAGTTATAAAAAGAAAAAGGATGGAATAAGCTTAATTGGTATCGAACCAAAAAACAAAAAACCATTTTTAGTTAGGAACATAATTGAAGGAGAATATAGATTAACTGATGATGGAGTTTTAATCGGTAAGAAACTTGCAGAAAAACTGTTTTTAAAAGTTGGGGATAAAATAAATATCTTCGCATTGAAAAAAGATGAGATACCTTCACTAGAAAATTCACCTAGCATAGAAAAGTTTATTGTCACAGGGATTTTTGAAAGCGGAATGACTGAATACGATGATACTTATGCTTATACTTCTTTAGCTTCAGTTCAAAAGTTATTTGATATTGGGGACAACATAACAGGTTATAATATCAAGCTTGGAGATATTTCTAAAGTAGATAGCCTGACGACATTTCTTGGTAAAAGTCTTCGTTATCCTTACTCAGTTAGATCGGTTTATCAGTTGCATAGGAATATTTTCACCTGGATTGAACTACAGAAAGAGCCGATTCCTATTGTATTAGCTTTGATAATATTAGTCGCAGTATTCAACATAGTTGGAACTTTACTGATGATAGTTCTCGAAAAAACAAATGCTGTTGGTATTTTAAAAACATTAGGTTCGAAAAGAAAACAGATCATTTCTATCTTTCTGATTCACGGTGCAATATTGGGTATAGCTGGAATTATTTTTGGAAGTATCTTCGGTTATTTACTAATGTTCATCCAGGGTAGATTTAACATCATAACTCTTCCTTCGTCTGTTTATTTTATGTCAAAAGTTCCTTTCCTAATTACTGCAGATACATTTGTTAGCATTGCAATCATAACTTTCTTACTTTGTATTCTGGCATCGTTGATTCCAAGTTACATTGCTTCGAAAATTAAACCTGTTAATGCATTGAGGTTTAGCTAATGAATTTTGAAACCTTCATTGCAAAACGCTACTTAGTCTCCAAGCATAAGATTAATTTCATTACAATAATTTCATTTATTTCTATTGCAGGAATTACGGTTGGTGTCGCAGCGTTGATCGTGGTTCTTTCTGTTTTTAATGGATTTGGAAGTCTCGTTACAGGTTATCTTATGAATCTCGATCCACATATCAGAATAACGGCGATTTCGTATGAAGGAGAAAAAAATATTTTAGAAATAGAGAAATTGTTAAAGAGTCAAGGGGAAATCACAGCTTATTCTCCATTTATTGAAGGAAAAGTTTTAGCTTATAACAAAGGCGTAACACAGGTAATAAATCTAAAAGGAATCACAGAAAAGTCGACTAAGAGAGTATACTTACTTAATGAGAACATAGTCGATGGTAATGGGTCTTTAAGTAATGATTCACCTAATGTTGTTGTTGGTTTACAGCTAGCAGATAAACTTCGAACGTTTACCAAGGACACATTACTTTTAATATCACCAGAAAATATTGAACAGGCAATAACTCAACTATCGCTACCACTATCAAGAAATTTTGCGGTCGCTGGAATATTTAGTTCTAAAAACAATGAGTATGATGATGGATACGTTTTTTGCTCATTAAAAGATGCTCAATATCTGTTTGGCTACAAGAATAATTTTCAAGGGTACGATATCAAATTAAAAGACATAGATAACTCCGATAAAATTAAAAAAGTATTGCTAGCTCAGCTTGATCAAAACAATTTTAACGTCAGTACCTGGTATGATTTTCATCAGGAACTCTATTCAGTTATGCAGATCGAAAGATGGACGGCATATATAATTCTTTCTTTAATAATTGCAGTTGCAACTTTCAATATACTTGGTTCACTTTCGATGTCGGTGATTGAGAAAAAAAGGGACATAGGTATTTTGCGATCAATGGGAGTAACAGAAAAATCTGTCCTCAAAATATTTATGTTCGAAGGATTGCTCATTGGTCTTATCGGAACATTGCTAGGTGTAATTATTGGATATCTTGTCTGTTACATTCAAATAAAATACAATATATATCCGCTTGATCCATCACAGTACAAAATCGATGCATTGCCGATTGAAGTAAGATTTTCAGATTTCTTTTTTATTAGTGGAGTCGCAATGCTTTTATCGTTTCTAGCTTCTCTGTATCCGGCAAAAAGAGCTGCAAGGGTGAATCCAATGAGTGCCATCAAGTGGGAATAAAATAGTTAAGAATTAAAAATGAAAAATTGATGAATGACTTAATCCTAAAAGCAGAAAACATTTACAAATCTTTCCAGACTACTAAAAAAGTAAAGCTTGCTGTACTTAATGGTATTACACTTGAAATTGAAAAAGAGAAGATTACAATTATAGTTGGTGCATCGGGTGCAGGTAAAAGCACTCTTCTTCATTTGCTGGGTGGATTAGACAGGCCAGATTCCGGCGAAGTGTTCTATGATTCAGAGGATATTATAAAACTTTCGGAAGATAGGCTTGCGAAATTCAGAAATAAGAATGTCGGATTTGTTTTTCAATTTCATCACTTGCTTCCTGAATTTACTGCTCTTGAAAACGTTATGATTCCACAGATGATTAATGGAACAAGTTTCAATAAAGCTAAAGTTAAAAGTGAAGAACTACTTAAAACGGTTGGACTTATCGAAAGATTAGAGCACAAGCCTGCAGAATTATCGGGTGGTGAGCAGCAGAGAGTAGCGGTTGCAAGAGCATTAGCAAATAATCCAAAAATTATTTTTGCAGATGAACCGACTGGTAATCTTGATTCAGTCAATAGTGAGGAAATTCATAAGCTGATTCTTGATTTAAAAACAAACCTCGGAGTAACATTTGTTATTGTTACTCACAATCAAAGCCTGGTCAATTTAGCTGATCAGATTTATGAAATTAAAGATGGAAAAATCGCAATAAAACAATAAGCGATTTTTACCTTGTTATTTCTCTTCAATATTTGATAAGTATTCAAACATCAATCTTACTCCAAAGCCTGTCATATAATCTTTATTATAATTCGTAAGATCATTAGCAACCGCAGGTCCTGCTATATCAATATGAGCCCATGGAATTTTTTTATCAACGAAGTTCTCTAAAAATTTGGCCGCTGTTATTGCGCCTCCCCATCTTCCGCCATCATTATTCACGTCAGCAATTTTGCTTTCATTTTCTTTATGATACTCATCCCACATCGGTAATCGCCAAACTCTGTCATAAGTTTTCATCCCGGTTTGATATAATTCTTCAGCAAGGCGATCATTTTTAGTAAACAAACCGGCTACATTTAAACCCAGTGCAACCACACATGCACCGGTTAAAGTAGCAAAATCAATAATCTCATTCGGTTTTTGTTTTGATGCATAGTCGAGCGCATCAGCAAGG
>JGI20213J14113_1000278_pt1 | contig 11557 bp, 12 predicted proteins | sample WetSurMetagenome_3_FD_14113 | JGI IMG/M metagenome (IMG submission 14113) | reverse complement strand
GTAACCTGGGGGCGTTTACATTAATCGATTTTATTGATAAACTTGCTACTGAAATAAAAAACAAAGATTACAAAACAAATTAAAGAGGTTATCCATCGCGCAAGTAGAAAGCATCCGCATAAATGAGGAGATCCAGGCTCCCAAAGTTAGAGTAATTGATGTAGAAGGAAAGCAGCTTGGAGTATTTTTAATAAAGGACGCAAGACGATTAGCAGGTGAAAGAGGAAAAGATCTTGTGGAAATAGCTCCTCAGGCAAAACCTCCTGTCTGTAAAATAATTGATTTTGGAAAATTCAGATACGAACAACAAAAGAAAGAAAAAATTCAAAAGAAAAATCAGCAAGTTTCTGTTCTTAAAGAAATAAGATTTCATCCAAATACAGATGTTCACGATTTTGATTTTAAAACAAGACACGCAATAAATTTTCTTGAAGAAGGTAATAAAGTAAAAGCGACAGTTGTATTTAAAGGAAGAGAAATGGCCTATGCGGAACTTGGAGAAAATCTTCTTAAAAGATTTTTAGAAAGAGTTCAGGATGTAGCGAAAATTGAGGTGGAACCAAAAATGGAAGGAAGAAATATGAGTTTGATAGTGGTTCCGGCTTCTAAGAAGAGTAAGAAAAAACAATAATAAAAACAGGATTAAGTTATGCCAAAGATGAAGAGTAACCGGGGTGCATCCAAAACATTTAAGAAGACCGCTTCGGGAAAATTTAAAAGACAAAAGGCTTATAAGAGTCATATATTAACCTCAAAATCTACTAAGACAAAAAGACAGTTGAGGAAAACGACATTGGTCTCTAAAGCCGACCAAAAAAGAGTAAGTATAATGGTTCAATAACGATAAAGGAAAAGTGAAATGCCAAAAGCAAAGAATAACGTTGCTTCAAGACAAAAAAGAAGAAAAATATTAAAGCAGGCAAAAGGCTACTGGGGTAGTCGCGGTAATGTCTTTACTGTTGCTAAAAATGCTGTTGAAAAAGGTCTTGTCCATGCATACAGGGACAGGAAATCCAAAAAACGAATCTACAGACAATTATGGATTACTAGAATAAACGCTGCCGTGAGACCGCATGGCTTAAGCTATTCGAAATTCATTAGTGCTCTTGATACCAAGGGAGTAATAATAAATCGTAAAGTGCTTGCCAACCTCGCTGTTGATAATCCTGATGCATTCTCTGAACTTGTAAAGTTCGCAGCTAACTAATTCAAACCCTCACAGAATTATAATATTTCTTTGAGGGTATTATTTTAAATATTCAGCAGTCCATTTATGCAGCACTCGGAAATAGAGAAAATAAAATCGGATTTCGATCAGGAAATTGAAAATGCTTCGACGGCTGGTGATATTGAACAAGTTAGAATCAAATATCTCAGCCGAAACGGAATAATCACAAAACTTTTTGTCGAATTAAAATCTATATCGGGTGAAGATAAACCTATCTTTGGTAGACTTCTTAATAATCTTCGAAATTCAGCTACGGAATCATTCCACAATAAAAAATCAATTATTGAAACTGAACAATCCTCAAAATCAACTAACCTTGATTTTTCTCTTCCCGGTAAAAGTATTAAGATTGGAAGCCGGCACATTCTCACTCAAACATTATTTGAGATTAAATCAATCTTTAAAGGATTAGGATTTTCAGTTTATGATGGACCTGAGCTAGAGTCAGATTATTACAATTTTGAAGCATTAAATTTTCCTCCGGATCATCCTGCCAGAGATATGCAGGATACATTTTTTATAAGTGAAAAATTTTTACTTCGAACTCATACTACTCCTGTGCAAATCCGAATCATGGAGAAAGAACAACCACCAATTCGAGCAATTATGCCTGGCAGAGTTTACAGAAACGAAGCAATCAGTTCACGCAGTTACTGTATGTTCCATCAGGTAGATGGAATTTACGTTGATAACGATGTTTCCTTTGCTGAATTGAAAGGCACACTTGTTTCTTTTGCTGAACAATTTTACGGCGAGGGTTTGAAATACAGATTTAGACCAAGCTTCTTTCCTTTTACTGAACCGAGTGCGGAAATGGATATTACCTGTTACATCTGTAAAGGGAAGGGATGTAGAGTTTGTAAACACTCAGGCTGGCTTGAAATTCTTGGATGTGGAATGGTTGATCCAAATGTTTTTAAGTATGTGAATTACGATACGGAAAAGTACACTGGTTATGCGTTTGGAATGGGAATAGAAAGAATAGCTATGCTTAAATATGGAATTGATGACATCAGAATATTTTTTGAAAACGATTTAAGATTTCTTAAACAATTTTAAGCGGAAATTTTTGTGAAGATTTCACTTAACTGGATTAAAGACTTCGTTAACCTCGATGGCATTTCAGTCAATGAGATTGTCAATAAGTTAACAATGTCAGGACTCGAAGTTGAAGATTATGTTGATCAGAATGAAAAATATTCCGGGATTATTGTTGGATTAGTGAAAGATGTTCAGAAACATCCAAATGCTGATAAGTTAACTGTCTGCACTGTGTTTGATGGTAAAAATGATCTGCAAATTGTCTGTGGAGCTCCGAATGTTGAGATAGGACAAAATGTTGCATTTGCCCCAATAGGAACTTTAATTCCTAAAGGGAAAATGGAAATGAAAAAAGTTAAAATCCGTGGCATTGAGTCAAACGGAATGATATGCGCAGAAGATGAACTTGAATTAAGCGATGATCATTCAGGCATAATGATTTTGAGTGATGAGTTTTCAACTGGTACTGCGATTAGTGAAGCTTTAAAATTAAATGATGTTCTGCTTGAAATTGCAATTACACCAAATCGTCCTGATGCACTCTCACATATCGGCGTTGCTCGCGATCTCTCAGCTATATTTAATCGTGAATTGAGAATTCCAAAACTTGATTTCCAGGAATCACAAAAGGATATCAAACAACTCGCAACCGTCGAAATAGAAGACAAGATTAACTGTCCACGTTATTCTGCTAAAGTTGTTACTGGACTTGCGATTAAAGAATCGCCCGAGTGGTTGCAAAACAAATTAACAAAAATTGGGTTGAGACCAATTAATAATGTAGTTGATGTTACTAATTTCATTCAACACGAGAGCCAATTAATAATGTAGTTGATGTTACTAATTTCATTCAACACGAGTTAGGACAACCTTTACATGCATTCGATCTCGATCAACTTGCCGGCAAAAAAATAATTGTTAAAAGTCTCACAGAAGAATTAAAATTCACTACACTCGATTCCAAACAAAGAGTATTACCATCAGGCACGATGATGATTTGTGATGGCAATCGTGAAGTAGCTATTGCAGGAGTAATGGGCGGTGAGAATTCTGAAGTCACAGAATCAACAAAAAATATTCTAATCGAGTCGGCTTACTTTAATCCAACTTCAATAAGAAAAACATCAAAAAAATTACAGTTAGCAACCGATTCATCTTATAGATTTGAAAGAGGAACGGATCCATCAAATACAGTTTTTGCTGCACAAAGAGCTGCTCAACTAATTGCTTCCATAGCAGGTGGAGAAATTGCAAAAGGTATAATTGATCAATATCCAGTTACGATTAAACAGAAAGAAATTACTTTTCGTTTAGCTCGAATGAAAAAGTTGCTCGGTTATGAAGTTCCCAAATCTGAGGTAATAAAAATATTTCAAAAGCTTGGAATAAATTTATTAAAAGATATGGTTGAGTCTCTTGAAGTGATAGTTCCGGCTCATCGTCCTGATATTGAAAGAGAAGCAGATTTAATTGAAGAAGTTGCAAGAATTTCTGGATATGAAAAAATTCCTGTAATTGAAAAGGTGAGTATCACCCTTCATAAAAGGAAAGATGATTTTGATCTTGAGGATAAAATAAGAGAAAATGCTGTTGGTTTGGGATTCAATGAAATGGTTAATAATCCGTTGATCCTTGAATCCGATGCAAAGGTAACTGGCAGTCCGATTGAAATATCTAATCCTCAAAGCCAGGATATGGCGTATTTAAGAACTTCGCTATTAGTCTCAGCTTTACCCGTTATCTCAAATAATATTAAAAAAGGTGAGAAAGATCTTGCAGTTTTTGAAATCGGAAATGTATTTAAAAGACTGAATAATAGGATTAGCACATTCTCCGATTTTGAAGAGAAAAAGAAATTGTTATTCATTATTACCGGTAAAAAGCAAAGTCGTCAGTGGTATTCAGGTGAAACCGAGTATGACATTTTTGATCTGAAAGGTCTGATTAATGTATTTTTATCAAAGTTTTCGCTTGACAATGTTTTAAATGATTCTTATAATTCCATACAAAATATCAATTACGATTATCATTTCACTATAAACATTAAAGATTCGGTGTTCGGTGATGGTGGTAAAGTAAGCAAAAGTGTTATTAAAATATTTGATATCAATCAATCAGTATATTCATTTGAGTTTGACTTAGAAATTTTTAGAAAGTTATCGGGTGAGAGAAGAACATTTAAAGAACTCTTAAAATATCCTAAAGTAAATCGTGATTTTGCGTTTTTGTTTGATAAATCGATAAATTATACATTAGTAAAGGATTTTATTCTGAAGGAAAGCAGTGAAATCCTTAAATCTGTTGAATTATTTGATCTTTTTGAAAACAAAGAGATTAGTAAAGATAAAAAGAGTATGGCATTCAATTTAGAGTATTATGATTATAATCGGACTTTAACAGATGAAGAAGTTGATAAAGATTTTCAAAACTTAATTAGAAAAGTAAGTAATAAATTTAATGCGATTCTGAGAGGAAAATAATTGGTTGACCTGGCTAAATACGAAACTCTTATAAGTGAATTAGGTAAACTGGAATCCCATGTTGAAATTCTTAAAAATAAGTACAGTGATACTATTGGAAGAAATAAAGAATTGGAAGTTTCGCTGAATGAAATACAGCAGGATAAAAATCTTCTTCATCAAAAAATTTCCGAATTGGAAACAGAATTAGAAGGAACAAAACTTAAAACGGAGGAAAAAACTAAATTAAATTCAGAAGAACGAGAAGAGATAAAAATTAAAATTAGAGATTTAATATCCAGAATAGATAAACACTTGTCCTCTGTTTGATCAGATTAGTTCAACCGGGACAAGATAAAGTAATTAGTTCTTAAATAATTTGTTAGTGGGTTTGCACAGAAAGACTGATGGAAAAAAAGAAGCTGAAAATAAAAATATTTGACAAAGAATATTCTTTACTTGTCGAAAATGAAGAGATAGCAAAAGAACTTGCTATTTATGTGAATAAAGTAATGGAAGAGACAAAGGATGAACTGCCGGATCAACCGGCTCAAACAATCGCAATTATTGCTTGTTTGAACATTGCATACGATCTTTTTATTGAAAAGAATAAGAACAGAGAATTTTTAATTCAGGCTTCGGACAAAGTTAAAAAAATAAAGCTCCTTCTATCAGAACAGCAGGTTGCTGACCCATCTTAAGTATCACCGCTTCGCTGCTCCTAATAATTAGTGAAAAACTAACATAAACTAATTGGGAGTATTACTCCGGCGTGTATTACAGGCCTCATCTTCAATTCAGGTTGAGGACTCTCCCATTATTGGGATAGCAGTGGAAGTAAAAAGCGACTGGGAACATTCCCACTGTGATTAATAGGGTTTTTCCTATTAATTACGGGGCAGCGAGTGCGGTCTTTAAAAAATAAAACTTAAGCGTGGAGGAAAAATGGACGTACTGTTATTAATTCCGATGCTCGTTGTTGTTATTATTGTGTTCTTTTACCTTGGTTGGATGATGAACTCCAGGATTGGTAAAAAGAGTATTATCACTGCTGAAGATCAAGCTAAGAAAATTCTTGAAGATGCAGATAAAGATGCAAAGAATATTAAAAGAGAAAAGCTTTTAGAAGTTAAAGATGAGTGGTATAAAAAGAAAACTGAATTTGATAAAGAGGTTCAGCAGAAAAGACAAAAGGTTAGTGCATTAGAAAAACAGATTCAGCTCAGGGAAGAAAACAGCGAGAAAAAGTTTGATCTGGTATTACAAAAGGAAAGAGAAAATAAGAAGTTTGAACAGGAGTTAAACGATCAGCGTAAACTAATCGAAAAAAAGCTTGAAGAAATACTCCAGCTTGAACAGGAACAAAACACTAAACTAGAAAAAATATCAGGACTTTCCTCAGAAGAAGCAAAGAAAATTCTGATGGAGAATCTTGTTAACGAAGCAAAGACACAAGCTGCATCCATAATTAAAGATATCACCGATAAAGCAAAAGCCGATGGTAAAAGAGAAGCTCAGAAAATTATAGTTCAATCCATTCAAAGAACTGCAGCGGATCACTCAATAGAAAGTACTGTATCAGTAGTCCAGATTCAAAATGATGAAATGAAAGGGAGGATTATTGGTAAAGAAGGAAGAAATATTCGGGCCTTCGAATCGAGTACTGGTGTTGATGTAATAGTTGATGACACACCTGAAGCAGTTATTTTATCTTCATTCGATCAGTTTAGAAGGGAAGTTGCAAGAGTTTCATTAGAAAGATTAATTTCTGATGGAAGAATTCATCCTGCCAGAATTGAAGAAGTAGTAGAAAAAGTTAAGCAGGAACTGGAAGAAGAAATGATACGCGATGGTGAGAATGTCGTCTTGCAGCTCGGTTTACACAATATGCATAATGAGCTGATTAAACATATCGGGAAAATGAAATACAGATCCAGCTTCGGACAGAATTTGATGCAGCATAGTATTGAAGTTGCCTACCTCACTGGAATAATGGCAGCCGAGTTAGGATTGGAAGCTAATCTGGCAAAAAGAGCTGGACTACTACACGATGTAGGCAAAACAGTCGATAAAAGTGTTGAAGGTCCTCATGCTCTTATCGGTTATGAGTTCACTAAGAAATTTAATGAAAACCCTATCGTTGTAAATGCTGTTGGCTCTCACCATGAAGATATTGAAATGGAACATCCGATTGCCGCTCTGGTGCAAGCTGCAGATGCTATTAGTGGAGCAAGGCCTGGGGCAAGACGTGAGCCACTTGAAAGTTATGTCAAGCGATTAGAAAATCTCGAATCTCTTGCTAAATCATTTGAAGGAGTTGCAAAAACGTATGCGATTCAGGCAGGCAGGGAAGTAAGAGTTGTCGTAGAACATGAAAAGATAGATGATATACTTGCCGATAAACTTGCCAAGGAAATTGCTGCAAAGATTGAAAATGAAATGGAATATCCGGGTCAAATTAAAGTTACCGTTATCCGTGAAGTAAGGAAAATTGGTTATGCTAAATAAAAGGGGTATCGACCCCTTTTCATCTTTGAACTATGTCAAAGTTAAAAAATATAAAAGTTGCAATCACAGGTAACATTGGTTCTGGTAAGTCAACCTTTACAAAATTTCTGTTTGAAGAAGGATATCCCGTCATTCTTGCTGATGACATTTCTAAAGAGATTCTTGCTGGTGATCCCGAAGTTAGAAAAGAAGTGGTTAATGAATTTGGAGCAGAATCATTTCTTGGACACAAAATCAATAAAAAGTATTTGGCAGATAAGATTTTTTCAGATCCTAAAAAGCTCAAAAAAATAAACTCAATCCTTCATCCAAAAGTCAGAAAAAGAATTGACTTCCTTTCAAAAGAGTACTTTAAAGAACACGATATTGTTTTTGTAGAAGCTGCTTTGATATTTGAATCGAAGATTGAATCATTCTATGATTACGTCGTACTCATCACAGCTGATAGGGCTTTAAGAATGAATCGATCAATCCTTACAAAAAAAATTACTAAAGAGGATTTTGTTAATCGTGATAGTAATCAAATTAATGATGAAAGTAAAAAGAAGAAAACAGATTTCATCTTTACTAACGATGGATCCATATCTGAGTTAAAGCAAAAAGCCATTTTACTCATCAAGCTGTTAAAACCCACTAGAAAGTAAAAGTTCTAATCAACTCTCATTTATCTGCACTTTTTACAGTAGTAAAAATGCTGTAATTTTGTATACACATTTTGCGGAGAATTCAGTGGCTATTTTTCATGATCTTCTAGTTAAAACAGTTCAGATCATGCCAATAAACCTGGTATGGTTATTTTCAAAAAAATATATTGCTGGCAAAACCCTTCAGTCAGCAGTTAATCTGGTTAAGCAAATAAATGCAAAAGGAATACTTGCAACTCTAGATGTTTTAGGCGAATCGGTCAAAACACGTGAAGAAGCAATCGAAGCCAAAAATAAAGCGATGGAAGTGCTCGATGCGATCGTAAAAAATAAATTAAACGCTAACCTTTCTATTAAGCCAACACAAATGGGGTTAGCGATTGATAAAGAACTCGCTTACAAACAAATTCTTGAATTGGTGAAGAAAGCAAGTCAGATTAATAATTTCGTAAGAATTGATATGGAGGATTCACCATACACAGATTTGACTTTTGAAGTTTATAAAAAAATTTACGAAGAGTATAACAATGTTGGAGTTGTACTTCAAGCATACTTGAAAAGAACATTTAATGACACAATTTTACTAAACAAACTTGGCACAAATTACAGACTTTGCAAAGGAATATATATTGAACCATCGACTATCGCATACAAAGACAAGCAGGCAATCAGAGATAATTATTTGAAATGCCTTGAGCTGATGTTAAAGAATGGCAACTATGTGGGTATTGCTACTCATGATAAATATCTCATTGATAAATCCTATGAATTGATTAAGTCACTTAATGTTCCAAGAGATATGTTTGAATTTCAAATGCTGCTAGGTGTAAGAGAAGATTTAAGAGACAAAATAAATAAGGATGGATATAAAATTAGAATATATGTTCCGTATGGTGAAGATTGGTATAAATATTCGATAAGACGGCTGCAGGAAAATCCGAATATAGCTGGACATATTGTTAAAGAATTTTTTGCAATGCATTAATGGCTAATTCCGGGAAATTAAATATCCTGGGAATTGAAAGCTCCTGTGACGAAACTTCGGCAGCAGTTCTTGTTGATGGAGAAGTTAAAGCAAATCTAATTTCTTCACAGCATTTTCATAAAGCATTTGGAGGTGTTATCCCTGAATTATCAAGCAGAGCACATCTTCAAATTGTCAAACCCCTGGTTGAATCCGCTCTAAAAACGGCAAACATCAAACTCACAGATGTAGATTTAATTACTGCAACTGCTGGTCCTGGATTGATCGGAGCTTTGCTTGTTGGTCTGACATTCGCAAAAGGATTATCCTATTCTTTGAATAAACCATTCGTAGCAGTAAATCATATCGAAGGACATATTTTTTCTGGTTTTCTGATGGAACAAAAACCTGAATTTCCAATGGTAGTGCTAGTAGTATCAGGAGGTCATACCTTGCTTCTTTATCTGGAAAGTTTCACAAAGGTTTTTTTATTAGGAACAACGGTTGACGATGCCTCTGGTGAGGCATTTGACAAAGTTTCAAAACTGCTCGGGTTTGGTTATCCGGGTGGACCTCAGATCGAGGCAAGTGCGATACGTGGAAATGAAAAGAGTATCAAATTTCCTGTCGCTGAATTAAAAGATGAGTTCAATTTTTCATTCAGCGGTTTGAAAACTGCAGTGCTTCGGCATGTTCAGAATAATTTTCCTGATAGAATTATTCCAGAAACAGATTTAAATAATATTTCTGCTTCATTTCAGACAGCATTAATTGATGCATTGGTTCAAAAAGTAAATCTTTCATTGAATAAATATAAAGTTAAGTCAATATCACTTGTTGGTGGTGTGGCAGCAAATAAAAAACTGAGAGATGAATTCAATAACCTTGCACGAAAGTTTAATATTTCTTGCATAATTCCATCGTTGGAATATTGCGGTGATAATGCAGCGATGATAGCATTAAGAGGATTTCAACTATACCAAACAGGAATTAGACACAATCTAGATGTTGCTCCTTATCCCGCTATTCCTGAAAATCATTTTCCAAAACTGAAATAACTTTCAATGAAAAGTAAATTCACAAATCTTCTTACTCGATGGGATGTTCTTCTTGTTCTTGCAATATTTTTTCTTGTTCTGATATTTTCATACATAACATTCTTTACTCCTAATTACTATAGTGCGAAAACACCGGTTATTTTTGATATAACAAAAGGTGAAAGTTTTTCTTCAGTTGCAGATCGTTTGTCTACTATTGGAATTATTCCGAGTAAAATTAATTTTAAAATCGCTGGATTCATCTATGGAGCTGAAAGAAAAATCAGGGCAGCAAGGTTTCAAATTCCGAATGGTTTAAGCTACCTGGATTTGCTTGATTTATTCATTTCAGGTAAATGTGATTATCAGAGAACTTTATCAATAAAACCTGGACAAACAATCAAGTGGCTTGCTCATCGCCTTGAAAAATATGTTTATATAGACTCAACAGAATTTGTAAACGTTGCGAACAATAGTGAATTCGCCGATTCTCTTGGACTCAAACAGAATTCTTTTGAAGGTTATTTATTTGCCTCAGATTATAGAATTTTTGAAAGAAATTCTCCACGAGAGGTAATCACTTTATTTTACAACTCTTTTAAAGAATTTTATAATGATAGTTTAATAGCTCGTACAAAAGAACTAGGTTTTTCTATTCATGAGATCATTACTTTGGCATCGATTATAAAAGGTGAAACACATAAAGAAGAGGAGATGTCCCGAATTTCCGGTGTCTATCATAATAGATTACGAATCGGAATGAAACTTCAAGCTGATCCAACGATACAATATGTTTTACCAAACGGATGGAAAAGATTAACATTTAAAGATCTGGAACTAGATTCACCATACAATACTTACAAATATTTTGGACTGCCTCCGGGACCAATTAATAGTCCTGGAAAATCAGCAATACTTGCTGCTTTATATCCTGAAAAAAATAACTATCTTTACTTCGTAGCAGATGGAACTGGTGGTCATTTATTTGGAAGAACTCTAAATGAACACAACAATAATGTAAAAAAATATAGAGAGTGGTTACGAACGCAAAATTCAAAATAGTTTACTTAAGCACTATTCTTTTTTCATTTATCCTACTCAGGTGTGCAAATCAATTACCACCGGGTGGTGGTGAAGTAGATAAAATTCCACCAAAGATTGTTGATGTCTATCCCCCGGATGGAACTATAAATTATGAGGAAAATTTTTTCGAACTAAATTTCTCTGAATATGTTGATAAACGATCCGTGAAAGATGCAATTTTCATTTCACCATTTATCGAGGGGACATTCACATATAGTTGGAGTGGTACAAGTTTAGAAGTAACCTTTCCAGAAAAATTAAAAGATGATGTAACATATACAATCACCATCGGTACTGATGCTATCGATTTAAATAACAAAAACAGAATGGCTCAGGCTTTTACATTTTCCTTTTCAACAGGAGATAAGATTGATAAAAGAATTATTTCAGGAAGAGTTTATGGTAAAGAGAAAGAAGGTATATTCATTTATGCTTACAAGATGGAAGAAAATTCCGACTCATTGTTAAATCGAAAGCCGGATTATGTTTCCCAAACTGGTGTTGATGGCAATTTCAGTCTAAAGGGACTGGGATCAGGTAATTATAGATTATTTGCAGTCAATGATCAATTCAAAGATTATTTATATCAACAG
>JGI20213J14113_1000277_pt1 | contig 11572 bp, 9 predicted proteins | sample WetSurMetagenome_3_FD_14113 | JGI IMG/M metagenome (IMG submission 14113) | reverse complement strand
GATAAGGTTGCAGCCGGGACCGGGCTAACAAAATTGGAAACTGAAGCTATTGTTGAGGGATTCCTGAAAACTGTTATCGAAGCTCTTAAAGAAGGGAAGGGCATCGAAATCAGAGGATTTGGAAGCTACAGAGTAAAGAAGAAAAATGCTCGTCAGGCGAGGAATCCAAAAACTGGCGAATCAGTTTTTGTCCCGGAACATTATGTTCCAACTTTTAAGTTTTCTAAAGATTTTAAAGAGCTTGTGAATGTNGGACTTTTNGAAAAAAATCGGAGATAGATAAGTAGTGAATTACTGTGCTGAATGTGGATTTAAGATTGAAGGGGAATTTAAATTTTGTCCGAACTGTGGGAGTCAAATTAATGCTGGGATAACCTCACCAGATAAAATGACAGAAAATGATAAAGAGTTTTTAATATGTAAAAACTGTGGTGAAGAGAATTCAGTTGAAAATTCAGAGTGCTTCAGTTGCGGGATTCTTTTAAAAGGGAATAAAATTAAAAAAAATGGCGAAGTAAAACGCGACACTAAAAAAAATGAACAAAAAATAAATGATCGAAAGAAAACTTCTGACACTAAAAAAACTGTGAATGAAGAAAAGGTTCTTGATAATAAAAAAATATTGATGATCACATCAGTAATTGTTGTGATTTTCATTTTTGCTCTCATAATCACAGGAGTTTTTGATTTAGAAGTAAAAGAGAACACTCCTAAGACAAATGATCAAACCTCAAGTTCGGGTGTCAATCTGGCTAATATGGAGGAAATCAATAAGCTTGAGGAATCAGTAACTGCTAACCCTGATGATTTGGAATCAACTTTACACCTTGCGCATTTACAACAGGATTCAGGACTTTATGAGAAAGCAATTAATAATTATAAAAAGTATTTGGCCAGGAATCCGGAGAATGCGGACAATCGTGTAGATATGGCAATCTGTTATTATAATCTGGGGGATAATACAACAGCAATAAGTGAAATGGAAACTGCACTTAAGTATCAGCCGAAGCATCAGATTGCTCATCTGAATCTTGGAATTGTAAATCTGGCAGCCAGGAATATTGAGGCTTCTAAAGAATGGTTCAGAAAAACCGTTGAGTTAGATCCAAACTCGGATGCAGGAAAAAGAGCTCAGGAATTATTAAACTCACATTAATTAAGTAACTAATAGGAAAAACAAATGCCTTGTGGAAGAAAAAGAAAACGTCATAAAATGTCAACTCATAAAAGAAAAAAGAGATTGAGAAAGAACAGACATAAAAAGAAATTGAGATAACAGACGATAATCTGATTCATTAGTATGTATGACAAAAATGAAATGCATACATCTTTTTAATTTTCGATACTCTATTTTAATTCTTGCCAACTTAGCTCAGCTGGTAGAGCAGCTCATTCGTAATGAGCAGGTCGCCGGTTCGATTCCGGCAGTTGGCTCGAATCTATTAAAAACCAATCTTACAACTTCAGAGGCTGCTTAAAGCTTATCAGAGCAGTTTAAAAATAAATCCCAGAAAATGGGATTTTTTTAAAATACTTCTTGACTTTCAGTAAAATTTTCCATTATTTTCGGGGTGCAGTGGGGAAAAGTGGTGAAAAATCCCAAATTATGGAAAAAAATTGTTCAAAGGTCAGTTTACATATTCAATAGATTCTAAAAGCAGAATAAGCATTCCGGCAAAGTTACGCAAACACATTTCGCCTGATGCAAACGATACAATTGTGATGACCAAAGGGTTATCAAGTTGTATTGATTTGTACCCTCTCGATGAATGGCAAAAAATTGAAGATAAACTTTTAAAGCTTAATCAGTTCCAGCCTGATGATCTAAGATTTATCAGAATGTTCGTTCAGTATGCACACGAAGATGTAATGGACTCACAGTCAAGAATACTCGTTCCACAAATGCTTATTGACTACGCTAAAATTGATAAGGAAGTTCTAATAATAGGTGCGCTAAGAAAGATCGAAGTCTGGAATCCAAAGATTTATGATGATTACTTGAAGCAGTCCCCGCTTTCTTATGAAGAGATTGCTGCAAAAGTTATGACTGATTGATGACGCAGGCTCATACTCCTGTTTTATTGAATGAGAGCGTAGATTATTTAATTACAGAAAAAGATGGAGCTTATTTCGAAGGGACTTTAGGATTTGGTGGACACACTGAAGAGATATTTAAAAAGCTGAATTTAAAAGGTAGCGTTGTTTCTACTGATGTTGATCTGAATGCTTTTAATTATTGCAAAGAAAAATTTAAAGGTGAGGATAGAATTAAACTTTACAATTTTAATTTTTCGCTGATTGATGTAATTGCTAAGATTGAATCGTTGGAGTTCTTTGACGGAATTTTGGCAGATCTTGGAGTTTCTTCTTTTCAACTGGATAACGCCGCAGCAGGTTTTTCTTACAGCATCAACTCAATGCTGGACCTCCGATTAGATAAAAGCTTGCGAAAAACTGCTGCGGATTTTATTAACTATGAATCAGATGAAAAAATTGCAAACATAATATTTGAATACGGTGAAGAGAAAAACTCAAGGAAGATCGCACGTCAGATTTCCGAAGCCAGGAAAGTAAAGAGAATCGAAACAACTGATGAATTAAAAAAAATAATATCATCAGTGACAAATCCAAAATATTTAACTAAGACATTGTCACGCGTTTTTCAGGCTTTAAGGATTTATGTGAATGATGAGCTTGGGGCATTAAAATCGTTTCTTAATAATTCAGTTCCTGTATTAAGAAAGGGAGGCAGATTGGTTGTAATAAGTTACCATTCTTTAGAAGACAGAATTGTAAAAGATTTTTTTAAGTATGAAAGTTTAAGCTGTATCTGTCCTTCCGATTCACCGATTTGTACTTGTGGCAAAGTGAAGCGTTTAAATATTATCTCAAAAAAACCGATAACTCCATCGGATGTAGAAACAACAAACAATAAAAGAGCACGCAGCGCAAAAATGAGAGTTGCGGAAAGAGTATGAAAAAAAGTTCGAAACCTTTAATAATTATTATAACATCATTTCTGGTTCTTATAACAATTATTATCCTCATTTCGCAGGGACTTCGGTTGAAATATGAAGAATTGCAGAGAGAGTTCGCTCAATTGGAAATTCATATCAAAACTGAAAAGACTCAATCCGTTGGATTGAAAGCAAACTACCAAATGCTAACAGCTGAGGATGCAATTAAAAAATATGCTATTGAAGAACTTGGATTGGTTGATGCCAGTTCTGATCATGTGAGAAAAATAACTCTATCTACTGAAGATATAGATAAATTATCTGAAAGTATAAGGAGCGCTAATGAATAATTCACGAGTGCTTCTAATATTAATTATTGTTTTACTCTTTTTTGGTGCATTAGTATTCAGGCTGGTGAATCTACAGGTGGTTAGAAGTGATGAACTTAGTTACTTTGCAAAAAGACAGCAAACTAATACTCAAACAGTTAAAGCAGATCGTGGTTTTATTTATGACCGTAATGATGTACTTCTTGTTTACAATCGAAATGATTATTCATTTTATGTTGATATGCGAATGCTGCCTGCAACCGAAAAGGATAAGTTGGCAAGAATGTTTTCAAAAGTGATGGGGAAGAGCAGACTTTATTATTCAAATCTCTTAAAAGCCAACGGAAAGACTATTTGTCTTGAGAAAAAAGTTCCTTTTGAGAAATCTATAGATCTTTTCAACTATAAAAATCCCGCATTCTTTTATGTAGAAGAACCCGCAAGCGTATTTCAATATGGCTCACTTGCTTCTCATGTTCTTGGATATGTTGATGATGAATACAAAGGTGTGAATGGTATTTCAAAGAGCTATGATGACGTACTCAGAGGAAAAGATGGATTCAGGATGGTTGAGCGAAATGCTATGGGTGATATTATTTCAATTTCAGAGAAACAAACCAGGCCATCTATTCCTGGTGATGATATTTATCTTACAATTGATAAAAGATATCAGGCAATTGTTGAAGAAGAGCTGAAGCAAAGTCTAGAGTTAACCTCTGGTGAATCTGCCACCTGTATAATTATGAATCCCAATTCCGGTGAAATTCTTGCGATGGCGAACATTAGTGATTATGATCCGAATCAATTTTGGCAATATGGCGACTTTGAAAGAAAGAATCGTTCGATAACAGATTCATACGAACCTGGTTCAACTTTTAAAGCAATAACATTTGCCGCACTTCTTGAAGATAAAGCTTGTGATGAATCTGAACGTATTAGTGTTGAGAATGGAGTCTATAAATTCAGGAACAATTATATCAGGGATTCGCATAAATTTGAATCGCTGACAGTTAGAGAGATTATTGAAGAATCCAGCAATATTGGCACTGCTAAGCTAATTCAGCGGATGAGCGATGAAAAATATTATCAGTATGTAAGAAGTTTTGGCTTTGGAACTTTCTCTTCAATTTCATTACCTGGTGAGGTTACTGGAAGACTTGTAGATCTTGATAAGTGGACAAAACAGACTAAAACCTATATGTCATTCGGCTATAGTATTTCTGTAACTCCGCTTCAACTTACGAATGCTTTTTGTGCTATTGTAAATGGTGGAATTCTATATCAACCACAAATTGTTAAAAGGCAGGTCGATAAAAACGGAAATATTGTAAGAGAATATTCTCCGGTCGTAGTAAGAAGAGTTATATCAGAAAAGACTTCTGAGAGAATGCGAAGTCTTTTATTGGGAGTTGTTGAAAGAGGAACAGGCAAACAAGCTAAAATTGATTCTCTTTTAATTGGAGGCAAAACAGGAACGTCAAAGATTATTGTAGATGGAAAATATTCCGACAGTCATTACTACTCATCATTTATAGGATTCTATCCCGCTGACAGTCCTACCATTGTATGTTATGTATTGATCAATAAACCGAAGGGGGATTATTACGGCGGATTGGTTTCAGCCCCAGTGTTTAAGAATATCCTAACACGAATCTATGATCTCGAAAAAGGAAAATATGATCATCCGAAACCAAGCAATGATCTAAAAATTACTAGAAGGGATAACCACAAAACTGAAAATGAATTTTTCAATTATACTCAGCAGCCGAATAAAGATTTAAAAGAAAATCAAAACATTTTCGTTACAGATAACAATCTTGGTTTGATGCCGGATCTTAAGGGCAAAACTATAAAAGAGGCTTTATCGATATTGAATGATTTAGGAATCAAGTGGAGTATCTCAGGCTCCGGAGTTGTCGCAGAGCAAAGTATACTTCCCGGGCAAGCAATAAATAAAAGAAAGACCTGCATACTTACGTGTTCGCAAATTACCACAGCGGGAGCGAGGATTTATTAATGCTGCTAAGCGAATTAATAAATAAAATTACAGCAATTCAGGTTGTAGGAAATTTGCCTGCACGAGAAGTTTCCGGTGTTGAATATGACTCGCGTAAAGTTGTTGATGGTTCTATCTTTGTCGCTGTTCAAGGATTCAAAACAGATGGGCATCTTTTTATTCAAGATGCGCTTAATAAAAAAGCGGTGGCAATAGTTGTTGAGAAGAGCGAATCAATTCCAGATTCACTAGTAAGTCATTTTAAAGTTGTTAAGATAGTTGTAAATGATAGCAGGCAAGCTCTTGCCGAACTTTCAAACGCATTCTACGATGAACCTTCAAAAAAACTTAGACTGATTGGTATTACGGGAACAAACGGAAAGACAACCACATCCTACTTTTTGAAAAATATTTACGAGACGTCTGGTTACAAAGTTGGGCTTATGGGAACGATTTCAAATTATATCGGTAACGAAATAATTGATTCAAAACTTACAACACCTGAATCGAATGACCTGAATAGAATGTTAAACCAGATGCTTATTGCCGGATGCGATTTTGCCGTTATGGAAGTTTCATCTCATTCTCTTGCGTTGAAAAGAGTTCACAGGTTGCATTTTGCTTTTGCGGTCTTTACTAATATAACACCCGAACATCTGGACTTTCATCATAATTTCGAAAATTATGTTAAAGCAAAAAAAATATTATTTGACGAACTGCCCCTTTCAGCTTCTGCAATATATAATAATGATGAGTTGCATAGTGTTGATGTAATTAGAGATTGTCGCGGCCTAAAATACGCATTTGGAACAAAGAATGATTCGCAGTTTAGAATATATAACATTAAATGTGATCTAACCGGTACTTCATTCACTATTAACTATGAAAATAAAGATTATTCGTTAAGAACTTCTTTAGTCGGAGATTTCAATGCGTATAATGCTGCCGGAGCTTTCGCAACATCGAAATTATCGGGATTGAAAGACGAACTAATAGCTGAAGGGATTTTAACAACACCACAAGTTCCCGGCAGGTTTGAAATTTTATCGAATGGAACAAGAAAAGTTGTAATTGATTATTCACATACTCCCGATAGTCTTGAAAAAACTTTGATGGTAATTAGGAACATAACAGAAAATAAAAATCCTGTTTACACTGTATTTGGTTGTGGTGGAAACCGAGATAAGTTGAAACGGCCAGTGATGGGAAAGATTGCTACCGAACTTAGTGATAAGGTTATTGTAACTTCTGACAATCCAAGGAATGAAAATCCTTCAATGATAATTGAAGAAATAAGATCGGGTATTACAAAAGATAATTATCAGATTATAGAAGACAGAGAGATTGCAATTGAAGAAGCGATCAGGAAGAGCGCAAAAAATTCTGTTATACTTATAGCTGGAAAAGGTCACGAAGACTATCAGGAAATCGGTGGTGTAAGGCATCATTTCTCTGATAAAGAAGTTGCAAAAAAAGTTCTTGGAATTTGAAAAAGGTTCATCTGAATATTAAAGACCTATTTAATGTTCCCTGCGCGACAATCTATGAACCTGATAGGTTAAAAAGAATAGACTATGTATCAATTGACTCAAGAAAAATTAGACCGAACACATTGTTCATAGCATTAAAAGGAACTCGATTTGATGGACACAATTTTGTTAAGGATTCAATTAAGAATGGTGCGGCAGCAGTAGTTATTAATGAGCGAAGGCTCAATCAGTTTAATGATATAAATGTTCCAATAATAACTGTAAAAGATACAAAGCCGGCACTTGGCAGTATAGCAAGGATTTGGAGGAATAAATTAGATACAAAAATTATTGGAATCACAGGGAGTTCAGGTAAAACAACCGTAAAAGATATGCTTGCAGAATTACTGTCTGAAAAATATAAAGTGAACAAAACGGAAGCTAATAATAATAACCATATTGGCGTGCCTTTGACAATATTCAGTACGAATAATAATCATCAGGTTTTGGTTGTAGAACTTGGAACGAATCACTTTGGTGAAATACCATATACGGCAAGTATTCTTTCCCCTGATTATAGTTTAATTACGAATATCGCTGATTCACATCTTGAATTCTTAAAAACCAGAAATGGTGTCTGGAAAGAAAAATCATTTTTATTTGATGAAACGGTCCGAAATGGTGGAAAAGTTTTTCTCAATTATGATGACCCGATAATTAAAGCCAAGCACTCTAGGGGAAGAGGAAAGCAGATTAGATATGGTTTCTCAGGAAGAGTTGATGTGCGAGGTAAAATTAAATCTTACACAGATGATGGTAAGCCAGTAGTTGCTATAGAATATAAAAAGAAGAATTATGAGCTTACTCTGCCAATTTATGGCGAACAGAGTGCAAAAAATTTTCTTGCTTCATGTGCCGTAGCGCTAGAATTGGGCCTGACTATTGAAGAAATAAAGAATGCAGCTGAAAAGTTAAAAGCTCCTTCAGGAAGACTTGACGTTCAGCGATATAAAAATTTTATTTTAATTGATGATACCTATAACGCAAATCCCGACTCGACCAAAACTGCTATAGAATTGGTAGGAAGGATAAAAACATTCACGAGAAAAATTCTTATTCTCGGGGATATGCTTGAGCTTGGCGATACTAGCATAAAACTTCATCAGGGATTGAAAGATGTTATAGTAAAATCGAAAATTGATGAGGTTTATATGATTGGTGCCAGGATGAAATACCTTGACGATAAATTTGAACGAACAGATTTAATTACAAAACATTTTACAAACAGAGAAATTTTAAAGGCCTATATAAAAAATATGAACTTCGATGATTCTGTGATCCTTGTAAAAGGTTCAAGGGGAATGAGAATGGAAGAGTTTGTTTCAGAAATAAAAAATAAATCCATTAGCTGATGCTTTACTATTTATTTGATTATATAAATAAGATCTATTCGCCGCCTGGATTTGATATCTTCAGGTTCCTGACTTTCAGATCTGCATTAGCTGCTATTACAGGTTTATTTCTGGCTTTCTATTTAGGGCCGAAAATAATCCGAACTTTGCAGAAACATCAAATAGGCGAAGCAAAAAAGGAAGATGCACCTCAGATACATTGGTCAAAAGCAGGAACACCGACAATGGGCGGATTGATAATAATTTTTTCTGCTGTGGTTCCCGTGTTGTTATGGGGAGATTTGACTAGCATCTATATCATTTTAATTCTTGGCGGAACTGTTTGGTTAAGTCTTGTTGGATTCCTGGATGATTACTTAAAAGTAGTTAAAAAATTGCCCAAAGGATTAATAGGCAGATACAAGCTGCTAGGACAATTCATAATTGGGCTTGTTGTTGGATCTATAATTTATTTTTCGCCTGAATTTGCGAACTTCAATTCTTTAACGACAGTTCCATTTCTTAAAAATGTTAATCTCGATCTTTCAATTTTTTATATACCGGTGGTGATTTTTATAATCACTGCAACATCGAATGCGGTGAATTTAACCGATGGTCTAGATGGGCTCGCAATTGGCATTATAGCAATTGTGATGATTGCTCTTGCTCTGCTTAGCTACGTCAGTGGCAACGTAATCTTTTCTGATTACCTGAATATTATATATCTGCCCGGTTCCGGTGAGCTAACGGTTTTTGTTGCAGCTCTTGTTGGTGCATCACTAGGATTTTTATGGTACAACACATATCCAGCACAAGTTTTTATGGGAGATACAGGCTCATTAGCGCTTGGTGGTGCCTTTGGAATTCTTGCTGTGCTGATAAAGAAGGAATTGTTTATCCCGATTCTTGGTGGTGTTTTTTTTATGGAGACAATATCAGTCATCATTCAGAGACTCTATTTCAAATACACAAAAAAGAAATTCGGACAAGGTAAAAGAGTTTTTAAGATGGCACCAGTGCATCATCATTTTGAAATGTTGGGTTGGGCTGAACCTAAAATTGTAGTTCGCTTTTACATAATTGCAATTATCCTGGCTATTGTTACACTTGTTTCGTTCAAGATAAGATGATGGAAGTTAAAGGGAAAAAAATATCTGTGATTGGCGCAGCCAGAAGCGGAGTAGGTGCTGCTAAACTAGTGAAGCGGCTTGGAGGATTTCCATTCGTAAGTGATTTAGGCCCCAAAGAGAAGATAAATGACGCTTTGAATCAACTTGAAAATGAAAAAATAAATTTTGAGTTCGGGGGACACTCGGACAGGGTATATGAGTCAGCGCTTATGATTGTCAGTCCAGGTGTCCCCAACGATTCACAGGTATTGCAGAAGGCTCGTGCAGAAGGTATAAAAATGATCAGCGAAGTCGAGTTTGCTTATCATTACTGTAAAGGAAAAATCATAGCTATTACAGGAACGAATGGTAAAACAACAACTACAAGTTTATGCCGACATGTTTTTAACACTTGTGGATATAAAACTCATCTAGCAGGAAACATTGGTTTGGCATTCAGTGAAATAGTCCTTGATGTTAAAGAAGGTGAGTTCGTTTCACTTGAGGTATCGAGTTTTCAACTTGATCTGATAGAGAAATTCAAACCTGCAGCAGCAATGATTCTAAACATTACACCCGATCATCTGAACAGGTACAAAAACAGTCTTGATGAATATGCTAAGTCAAAGCAAAGAATTTATTTGAACCAGGATGAAAAAGATTTCTTAATTCTGAATAAAGATAGCCAGGCGGTGATGAATTATTTAGCACAACATAAAAGTAAATCATTTTACTTTTCTTTGACTGAAGAGCAAAACAATGGCTGTTTTTATTCTGGTAGTGAAGTGGTGTTCAAGATGANCGGGAAAGAAAATTTCCGCTGCTCAAGACAAGACATAAATATTAGAGGCGAGCATAANCTCGCAAATGCTATGTCAGTGATTTGCGCAGCTAAAATTTTCAATCTTGATAANGGNGGAATAGTTAAAGGNCTNCAAACTTTTNAAAGNGTTGAACACCGTCTGGAAATGGTGAGAGAAATTAAAGGTGTTAAGTATATCAATGATTCCAAAGCAACCAACGTAGATTCNGTTTGGTANGCNCTAAAAAGTTTCGATGAACCGATCCTGCTGATACTTGGTGGTCAGGACAAAGGAAATGATTACGAGCAGATAAAAGATCTGGTCATTCAAAAAGTAAAAAAGATTTACGCAATCGGATCATCAGCAGAAAAAGTTTTTAACTTCTTTCATAGTGATATAAAAGTTGAAATTAAAAAATCACTTGAGGATACAGTAAAAAGTGCAAGCAGTGAAGCAGCGCAGGGTGATGTGGTTCTGCTTTCACCTGCATGTGCCAGTTTCGATATGTTTAATAATTATGAACATCGCGGTAAAGTTTTTAAAGAGACAGTATTCAACTTAAAATGAAAAAATTAGGACTGACAATATTCTTTGACGTGTTTGCACTTATGCTGCTCGGTTTAACTATGGTTATGAGCGCAAGCAGCACTTATAGTGTATTCAAGTTTGATAGTGTGTTCTATTTATTTAACTCACATCTCTTTAAAGTGGTCCTGGGAATTGGCGCGATCATAATTTTTGCTCTTATCCCTTACGAATATTACAAACGATTAAGTAAACCAGCAATAATAATTACTACAGTACTGCTTGTAATTACACTGATATTCGCACATAATATCAAAGGTGCAAACAGATGGATGAATTTTGGATTTTTTTCAATTCAACCGGCAGACATGGCTAAACTTATTCTGATTATTCATCTTGCAGTTTTATTAGAAGCCAAAGCAAATGTTATTGATAACTATCGTGATGGATTTATCTACTTTTTTATATGGATAATTGTAATCTCCGGTTTAATAATGCTGCAGCCAAACATCAGCAGCGGGATTATGGTGATATTTATTTCCCTCGTACTTATTTATGCAGGAGGAGCAAAGTTCAGGCATATTCTTGTTTCAATGGCTATAAGTGGATTCGTAATTGGGGCGGCTGCTATGATTTTTCCTCATTCAAGAGCAAGAATATTTTCTTATGTGAATTCTTTTACCAGCGGCGGTGATTTGAATTTCCAGGTTAAGCAAGCACTATATAGTCTCGGAAGCGGTGGAATATTTGGAGTCGGCATCGGCAATAGTATGCAGAGTAATCTTTTTCTTCCTGAAGCTTATGGCGATTTTATTTTTGCAATTCTCGGTGAGGAGTTTGGATTGATAGGTGCAATAACAGTTTTAATTGCATATCTCGTTCTTTTGGTGTGTGGAATATTGGTTGCTAAAAAAACGAAGGACCAATTTGGTCAGCTGCTTGCTTTTGGAATTACAATTTCGATTGTGTTTTATGCTTTTGTGAATGTTGCAG
>JGI20213J14113_1000276_pt1 | contig 11579 bp, 10 predicted proteins | sample WetSurMetagenome_3_FD_14113 | JGI IMG/M metagenome (IMG submission 14113) | reverse complement strand
TCGCTGTGTCCATTTAAATATTTTGTTGTTGAATGAAGTACAATATCAATCCCCCACTCTATCGGATTTTGAAAATAAGGACTCATAAAAGTGTTATCACAAACAGTGATCAGGTTGTTCTTCTTTGCAATGTCAGAAACCGCTTTCAGATCAGTGAGAATCAACATTGGATTCGTTGGAGTCTCGATGAAAATCATCTTCGTATTTTTCTTTATCGCATTTTCGATATTGGAAGGATTGCTTGTGTCAACCCAGGAATATTCAAGCCCGTAATTTGTAAGATTGAGTTCGTATAATCTGTAAGTTCCGCCATAAACATTGCTGGATACAATGACATGATCTCCGGTTTTCACAAGACTCATCAATGCATGAGTTGCAGCCAGTCCTGAAGCAAAAGCAATTCCATATTTACCTTTTTCGAGAGTAGCAATGTTCTTCTCCAAAGCTTGACGAGTTAAATTGTGAGTTCTTCCGTATTCGTAACCTGTACTTTTACCAAGTTCGTGCTGAGCATAAGTTGAAGTTAAATACAGCGGAGTTATTACAGCTCCTGTTGTTGGATCAGGAATTTGTCCTGCGTGAATTGCATCTGTCGAAAAGCCCATAATTTAATCTTTCAGATTATGACATAATATTATTTAATTAGAATAATAAATATCGAACAAGGAATAATAAGTTTTAGAATTCGATTTCAATTGTCACACTGAGCCTGTCGAAGTGTGACCAAATTACTTTTTAGAATTAGACAATTGTACTAATAATTCAAAATTACTCTGAATTAATGCTACTTTTTTTGCTCTACTCCAGCCTTTGATTTGTTTTTCGGTATTGATTGCATCACGAACATCTCTAAATCTATTAGAATAAACCAATTTAACAGGTAACCGATTAGAAGTATAGCCTTTTATAATTCCTGAGTTATGTTCTCCTATTCTTCTCTCTAAATTTGAAGTTACCCCAGTGTAAAAACTTCCATCAGAACACTTAACGATATAGACAAAGTAATCCTTCATTTTTCTTATCGCTCATCCTTCGACAAGCTCAGGATGACATTTTGTGAATGTCACTTACCATCCAAATTAATCAAATCGTATCTGGTAATTATATCCGTCACCAATCCAAAGTCACTCACCAAAACCGCCGGATGTTCTTTGAACAATTTTTTTACCTCAACAATATCCGTCTTTGCGTCAAGTATTGGAAAGCTTTCCTCCATTACATCCTTAATCGGTGAATTGTATAAAGTTGGTTTATCAACCAGCTTTGAGAGTAACCGATTTTCTCTGATTGCACCGACAGATTGTTTACCTTTTAATACCGGAATTTGTGTGTATCCTGTTTTAGTAATCAGTTCAAGAACATCTTTTACTTTGTCGTCTTCTTTTATTGAAACTATTTCCTCATAGCCCAAAGATTTTTTTCTATCGGAAATATCACGAAGAGTTCGTATTTCATTATCAAGCATTCTATTTAGCTTCAGCCAGTCTTCATTGTGGACTTTGGATAAATATCTTTCTCCTGTATCGCAAACGATGAAAACTATCACATCATCTTTGCTGCAATGCTTTGCAGTTTCTAATGCAACGTGAACAATTGTTCCAGTACTTCCTCCGCAAAAAATTCCTTCTTCTTTTGTCAACCTTCTTGCAGCTGCGAATGAGTCTTTATCGCTTATGTTAAATATTTTATCAATGAACTGGAAGTGAACATTCTCCGGCAAACAATCCTGACCGATTCCTTCAACCAGATACGGAGTTCCTTTAATTACTTCTCCCGTTTCTTTGTAATGCTTGAATATTGAACCAAGCGGATCAGCCCCGATTACCTGAATGCTTGGATTTTTTTCTTTCAGATATCTTCCCGTTCCGCTTATCGTTCCGCCGGTGCCAATGCTGGAAACAAAATGCGTGATTTTTCCATCTGTCTGTCTCCAGATTTCAGGTCCGGTTGTTCTGTAATGAATTTCCGGATTGGAAGGATTTGAATACTGGTATGGAAAAAATGAATTCGGAATTTCAGTTGAAAGTCTTCTGGCAACATTCACATAATATTCAGGATCATCAGGATCAACGAGGTTTGAAACAACAATTACTTCCGCACCGAGAGCTTTGAGATAATTAATTTTTTCCGCGCTCACTTTAGATGTAACAACGAAAATACATCTGTATCCTTTTACCGCTGCAGTAATTGCAAGTCCAATACCTGTGTTCCCGCTTGTTGCTTCGATTATTGTTCCGCCGGGTTTTAAAGTTCCTCTGGCCTCAGCATCTGCGATCATACTGAATCCAATGCGGTCTTTCACACTTCCGCCCGGATTAGCTGATTCAAGCTTTGCAAATATTTGGGGCTTTAATCCTTTGCTTATCCGGTTAAGCTTTATAAGCGGAGTGTTGCCTATCTGTTCTATTATGCTGTTTTTGTATTCCATCAATTATTCTAACATGCTTTAAAAAAATTCCGGCAATATTAATCATTTGTACTGAATGACGAAAGCAAATTATGCATCAACTTAGTATTTTCTCAAATCTTTTATCAGGAATTAGCCACATTAGTGCAACAAGGATATAAAGTGAAGCCGCAATCAAAGAATTCAAAAACGCAAGAGGTATTGCAACCGCGTATATCGCAACTGAAATTTTTCCTTTGAAATCACTCCCAAGTGCTTTTACAAGTTTTGAGTCTTCAGAATGATGAGCTTTTAATGCAAGTGTCAGAATAAAATAAGCAATTGCATCAAGCAGTAAGACAACACCATACATTGCGACCGGTGTTGGAGCAAAATTATTTTCACCCATCCAGCCGGTAACGAATGGGATTAACGAAAGCCAGAACAGAAGATGAATATTCGCCCATAGAATTCTTCCATTTACTCTTTCTATTGCCTGGCAAAGATGATGATGATTATTCCAATAGATAGCAATAAAAATAAAACTTAGCAGATAACTCAAGAATTTAGGAATGAGTGGAACCAACGAATTAAAATTCATTCCCTGAGGTATCTTCAATTCTAAAACCATTATCGTGATGATAATTGCAAATACACCATCGCTGAACGCTTCCATTCTGCCTTTACTCATTTTGATTCCTTGTTGTAGTAGAAAATTATCACATAAAAAATTGCGCAATAATAATAATTTGAACTGAATGATAAAAGGATATCTCTTAATTCAAAAGACATTTTTATGATTGTGGTGTATATTTGCTCATCAATTTAATAATAGATCATTACCAAAGTTTTTATGTCTGTAAACATTACTCCTGTTATTTTATCAGCGCTTGAGCTTGAGGTGCATTTTGGTGAGCAAGTTATACTTGATAAAGCTTCACTAACTGTTCACGAAGGCGATCGTATTGGTTTAGTTGGAAAAAACGGTGCAGGAAAATCTACTTTTCTAAAAATTATTTCAGGTTTAATGCCGCAGGATTCTGGTAAGGTTACGAAGAAAAAAGATCTGGTTATCGGTTTTTTATCTCAGGATTTTACTTTAGATGAAACTAAAAATGTTCACGATAATATTCTCGATGGCGCTCTGTCTGAATTGAATCTTATAAAACAGTACGAACATACTCCATTCGATTCACCCAAAAAACATATTCTCGAAGAAAAAATATTACGACTTGATTCCTGGAACCTGGATAAGAGGATTGATATTCTTATCGATTCACTGGATGCTCCAAATGGAGAAAGAGATATTCCTTCACTTTCCGGCGGTGAAAAAAGACGGGTTGCACTTTGCAGAGCTTTAATATCAAAACCTGATCTGCTTATACTCGATGAACCTACAAACCATCTTGATACAAAAGCGATTGAATGGCTTGAGAATTTCCTTTCATCTTATAATGGAACTTGCATCTTCGTAACTCACGATCGTTATTTCCTGGATAGAATTTCAAACCGGATTGTAGAACTATCATCTGGAACATTTTATTCGCATCAGGGAAATTATACCGACTACTTAGTTAATAAAGCAGAACGCCGAGCAATTAAAGAAGTTGAAGAGCGAAAACGCCAGATGTTTCTACGTCGTGAACTTGACTGGATAAAACGCGGACCTAAAGCACGCAGAACAAAGGCCAAAAGTCGAATTGATAATTATAACGAGATCGCCGCTCAAAATGATTATGAAGTTGAGCTTGATGTTGATTTAATTATTCCGCCTGCTGACAGACTTGGGAAAAAAGTTTTAGAGTTTAAAAATACTGGGATCAAACTCGGTGAAAAATTATTATTTCAAAATTTTAATTTCATTTTTGAACCCGGAAGAAAAATTGGTGTTGTTGGACAAAATGGTGTTGGCAAAACTACTCTGTTAAAAATTATTCTTGGAGCTGTTTCTCCTACTTCCGGAATTATTGAAATTGGTGAAACGACACAGTTTAATTACGTGGATCAGGCAAGAATATTGTTGAACGATGAAGATACTGTTATCAGAGCAATCGGTGAAGGAAGTGAAACAATAAAATTTGGGAAGCAGCAGCTTAGCATCTGGACCTACCTGAGGAGATTTCTTTTTAGTGATGAAAGAATTAATACACTCGTTGGAAGATTATCCGGCGGAGAAAAAAGCAGGTTGACTCTTGCAAAGATTTTGTGCAACGGAGGTAATTTCCTTTTGCTCGATGAACCAACAAATGATCTTGACCTGCCAACATTAAGAATCCTGGAAGAAGCCCTTTTATCATTTGAAGGATGCGTGATGATTGTGAGCCACGACAGGTATTTTCTAAATCGGGTGTGTGACGGAATTTTAGCTTTGGAAGGCAATGGTGAAATTTACTACAGCGAAGGTGATTACGATTTTTATATCGAAAAGAAAAAGAATCGGGATAAAGATATAGATCAATCAAAACCAAGAATAGAAAAAGTAGATTCAAGATTAAAACCAAAATCCAAGAAGCTAAGTTTTAAAGATGCATTGGAACTGGAAAAGATTGAAGATAAGATAATGCTTACTGAAGCAGAAGTTGAACAGATCGAAAATATATTCTCCTCCCCTGACTTTTACCAAAAATATGCTACACAGACAAATGAATTAAATCAAATGTTGGAATCAGCTAAAGAAAAAGTAAAAAAGCTGTATGCAAGATGGGAAGAGTTAGAGAGAAAGAAATCTGAATTATCTAAAAATTAGTTAAATCTTCAATATGGAAATCACAAAAACACTTCACGTAAAAACCAGAACCGAATGGCGAAACTGGCTGAAGATAAATTATAAATCAGAAAAAGAAATCTGGCTGGTATTTCAAAACAAATCTTCAGGTAAAACTGGAATAACATACGAAGATGCGGTTGAAGAGGCATTGTGTTTCGGATGGATTGACAGCATCGTAAAGAAAAATGAAAAGCATAGTCGAGTGCAGCGCTTTACTCCGAGAAATCCGAAGAGTAGTTACTCACAATTAAATAAAGAAAGATTGAAAAGATTACTCAGAAAGAAAAAAGTAATTGCTTCTGTCCTTAAAACACTCGGTGATCTTGAGAATGAGAAGTACGTTTTCCCAATGGATATTATTGAAGAAATAATGAAAAATAAAGAAGCCTGGAAAAACTATCAGAAGTTTTCAGAAGCATATAAGCGTATCCGTGTTGCATTCATTGATGGATCAAGAGTAAGACCAGATGTTTTCAACCAACGGCTGAATTATTTTATCAGAATGACTGAAAAGAATAAACAGTATGGAATTCAGGGAATAGAGAAATATTTATAGAGGACTTATGGTTTCTAAATTCAAGTTGTTAAAATCCTACTCTTGAGATAGCTACTTGGAATTTCAAGCAATAGTTTCTTTTAATTAAATCGACTTGTTGAACAATCCTCTATTCAGTGTGATCTTTATCTTTTATAATTGAATTAACAATCCTTATTTTGCAACGAAATCTATGAAACTGCTTTTATCATATCTAAAAAACTTTTGGAAACTGGTATTAGTTGCATTGTTACTTGCTGCAATCAACCAGATATTCTCAATGCTTGATCCGTGGATTTTCAGGATTGTAATTGATGAATATGCCACAAAATATGATCATTATACCACCGAGCAATTTATCAAAGGGGTATTACTATTATTGGCTGCAGCTGTCGGAGTTGCTTTTGTTTCAAGAGTTGCAAAGAACTTCCAGGATTACTATCTAAACGTAATTACGCAAAAGCTTGGTGCACAAATTTATTCTGATGGTATCAAGCATTCATTGCTTCTTCCATTTTACCAGTTTGAAGATCAGCGAAGCGGAACTACACTTGGAATTTTACAAAAAGTCCGCAGTGATTCAGAGAAATTAATTTCTGCATCGGTTAATGTTCTTTTTACGACATTGGTTGGAGTTGTATTCGTCACAATATATGCCATAAGTGTTTCATGGATAATTGCTCCAATCTTTTTTTCTTCGATACCTCTTATCGGATTTTTAAGCTCTATCCTCGGTAAAAAAATAAAAAAAATACAGAAGGTAATCGTCTCTGAAACAACTGCTTTAGCAGGATCAACCACGGAATCATTACGTAATATTGAACTTGTAAAAAGTCTTGGTCTTGGCAACCAGGAAATTAAAAGGCTTAACTCAACTACAGATAAGATTCTCGAGCTAGAACTGAAAAAAGTAAAATATATCAGATCATTAAGTTTTTTACAAGGGACTGTAGTCAATTTTTTAAGGACTACGATTTTATTTGTGATGTTGTACCTGATCTTCACTCAACACATTACAGTTGGTGAATTTTTCTCGCTATTCATTTATTCATTTTTTATTTTTGGTCCGCTTCAGAGTCTTGGCGATATTATTAACATATACCGGGAAACTGAAGTTTCCCTAAATAATTTTAACGATTTGATTTCGAAACCGATTGAAAGCAAGCCAGCCAAACCTAAAAAGCTTGGTGAAATAAAAAGAATCGAATTTCAAAAAGTATTTTTCCAGCATCAATCTGCTAACAGACATGCTATTAATGGGATAACATTCAAAGTCGAAGAAGGTGAAACCGTTGCATTCGTTGGTCCGTCCGGTTCTGGAAAAACAACACTTGTTAAGCTGTTGGTTGGACTATATACCCCACAACAAGGAACTATTCTATTCAACAATCTTAGAGGAGACGAAATAGATTTTGACGAAATAAGGGAAAAGATTGGATTCGTTACTCAAGACACTCAACTCTTTTCAGGTACGATTAAAGAAAATTTACTTTTCGTGAATCCAGATGCTAATGACGAAGAATGTCTTGAAGTACTCAGGAAATCAGCTGCAACAGACCTCCTTGAAAGAGCCGAAAATGGATTGGATACAAAGATTGGTGAAGGCGGTATAAAAGTAAGCGGAGGTGAAAAACAGAGATTGTCCATTGCAAGAGCTTTACTGAGAAATCCGCACCTAATAATTTTTGATGAAGCCACATCAGCACTCGATTCATTAACAGAAGAAGAAATAAGCAAAACAATAAGAGCTATTTCCTCAGGGAAAGATTTAATCACTGTGATGATTGCACATCGATTGTCCACAGTGATGCACGCAGATAAAATTTATGTACTTGAAAGAGGAAGTATAGTTGAATCTGGAAGACACGAGGATTTGATTGAACTTAAAGGACTATATTATGCTATGTGGCGTCAACAGATTGGCGAGCGTGAAATTCTGACAAACGGACTTCTGAAAAACGTTTCTAAAAATTAAAATTATTTAGGATTGAAATGTCGAATCAATATCCATACACTACAAAACTCGATATCAAGTACAAACACTTTGAACTTATCGATATTCCTCAATTAGTAAAGCAAACAACAGATAAATGGTTCAATCAGACTTTAACTGAAGTTAACAGTAGCGTTGTGCGAGTCGGAATCGTTGAGGGTGAATATCACTGGCATAAACACGAGAATGATGATGAATTCTTTTTTGTTTTTGAAGGAAAATTGTTTGTTGATTTGGAAAACAGAACAATTGAACTCAATCCCGGTCAAGGCATAACAATAGCAAAAAACACTCTCCATAGAACCAGAGCACCTCAAAAAACTGTAATGCTGATGGTAGAAAACAATGGAATTGTCCCGACAGGGGATTAATTTTCAATACGGAAAATCAGCTCTATAACAACTCGCAAACATCTCTCTTATACTAAATATTTTATTCTCAATAGACTTCGGCTTTATTTGCTAATTGTAAAATATTTTCAAATATTATTCCGAGGCTACATTTCAATTTTATTATTTACTGATTTTCAGTATTACACCTCACATCAGTAATCAATTTGTAATGAACACAATCAGTGCCTTAGTACACATTTTTGAATTAACTTTATTGAGCAATGCAAAATGAATGAAAATCAGAAAATCGCTAACAGTTTAAATTGGCGAAATGAAATCATAGAACCAGGAATTGAACGTTTAATTATCTCAATAATTTTTAATTGCATCTTTGGATTAGCTGTTCTGGTTGGACTAAAATCTTTGGGTATAGTAACAATTGCAGCAATCATTCTTGCTATAATATCGGCTTTAACTGGGGTAATACTGCTTACTAAACGATTGCCAGTTGAACTTGTTGGAATCAAAAAACAAAAACCTTTACTATCTATTGTGTGGTTAGTGATGGCACTAATAACATTTGTAATGATAGGAAGACTTTCAGTATTTATGATCGATCCAACTTTATCTCAGTTTTCATTATTTCCGGGTGATAAGTGGATGGTTGAACACTGCTGTCTGACAGCTTACAGCGAAAGTGCAAGGTTAACCGAAGATGGAGAAGTAAACATTTACAGAAGTGAGTTATATACTGGTACTGAGTTGTCAGGAGGAAATGCTCCACGACGAAAAATCGAAAATTTTACTGTAGATGCTTATCACTACCCACCTCCTTTCCTATTACTTCCTCTTATGGCAAGAACAATTGTAAGTGGAGATTTTTTAAACTTAAGAATGCTCTGGTTCTCAATAAGTCTTTTATCATTGATGACAGCTATTGGTTTTATTGTTTATCGATTAGAACCTAACGCACGAATGCGAATGATTGGGTTGTCACCACTTATTTTGTGTTCTATGCCTGTTCTTTCCGGACTTCAGATGTCTAATGTTCAAATCATAGTTATATCTATTTCAATTATTGCAATGTCGCATTTACCTCGCCAATATAAAATTGGTAGTTTACTTTTAGCAATGAGTACAGTTGCAAAAATTTTCCCCGGAATATTATTCGTTTATATATTATTTCAGAGAAAATTTCGTGAAGCTTTGTGGATAGCAGGCCTTGCAATTGTTCTGAGTATAATTGCATTCATTGTGGTGGGACCAAATCCATTCCAGGCGTTCATTGAGTATGAGCTACCAAAATTATCAAGTGGTGAAGCATTCTCAAGACCATTCTCAAATGCTTTCGCTGTTGCAAGAAATATGGCACCATTTGGAATACCTCTTAAACTAGGCTGGGTGGGTGTACCAGGAATGACATTAGAAGTTGGACAAATTGTATCTTCGATTCATCTTTTGATGGTGATTATATTAGCAATTTGGTCAGGAAGACAGAAGTCATGTGCTAATACAGAAATGATTTCAGTTTGGATTTCACTTATAGCACTTGGAAGCTTAGTGAGTCCCTTCGCGCCTGCAAACTATGTATTGGTCTCTGTAATTCTACTCGTTTGTCTGAACCGTGAATTCTTCCGTCCATTAGCTGTTATAATTATTTGGTTAATTATATGTGTTCCATTTTTCATTTCAAGGGAAGCTCCTTTTTTAGTACAGGCGTTATTCTTTCTGCCATCACAATTCATCGCAATAGCAATACCTGCATTTGTACTTTATCGGGCTGGATTAAGAACTACGGTTAGGCAGAATGTACTATCAAAATCTTCCATTGCAACTGAGGTATCGACAGACTGATGATTTAAAAACGGTGGGATTAATAATTTTAAAGGTGTTAAAAAAATTACTCTAAAAACTAAATCCTCTTAAAAATTCTTCAGCAGTCATTCTTTTTCTACCTTCCTGCTGAAGTTCGAGAATTCGCAGAGCATTTTTTCCGCAGCCGATTATTAATTCTTTCTTCGACTGTTCAATTTGAAATGGTTTGAGATATGTTCGCTCAACAACTTCTGTCTTATAAATTTTTATAACCTTTTCATTGAAAATAAAAAATGCAGCAGGATATGGTGAAAGTCCGCGCACTAAATTGTGAATTTCCAAGGCTGATTTATTCCAGTCAATTAAACAAATTTCTTTTGTGATTTTAGGAGCTGGAGAAGCAAGCGAATCATCCTGCTGCTTCAATTCATAGTTTCCGCTCTCAATTAAATTAACGGTCTCCAAAACCATATTTGCACCAAGTTCACTCATCCTGTTGTGCAGTGTTTCAAAATTATCTTCAGGAAATATCTCAACTTTTTGTTGAAGATAGATGTTGCCTGTATCTACTTTTTCGGCAAGCCTAAATGTGGTTAATCCCGTTTCCGTTTCGCCATTTATTAGCGCCCATTGGATTGGTGCTGCACCTCGATATTTTGGGAGATAAGAACCATGAAGATTGAACGATGCGAATTTTGGAATTTCAAATACTTCTTTCGGTAAAATTCTGAAGGCTACTACAACGAATAAATCAGGTTCGAGTGTTTTTATCTCTTCGACAAACTCTTTGTTGCCCTTTAGCTTTTCTGGCTGATAAACAGAAAGATTGTACTCAACTGCAAATTTTTTAACTGGTGTGAATGAAACTTTCTTTCCTCTTCCCCGTTCCTTATCGGGTTGAGTTACAATGGCTAATATTTTATGTTTGCTTTCGAGAAGTATTTTGAGTGAAGGTAATGAAAATTCCGGTGTGCCCATGAAAACAATATTCACATCAGACCTACTTGATCATATATTCTGTGGATTCGCTGATAGGATAATCGAAATCAAGTTTGCGTTTCTTAATTCTCTCAAGATGTTTTTTGTATTGCTTCTTTAAATCATCATTAAAATAATCAATAAATAATACGCCCTGAAGATGATCATACTCGTGCTGAATAACTCTTGCAAAGAGTTTATCGGCTTCAATTGTATGTTCTTTCATATTAACATCATGGAAGGAAACAAATACACTCTTTGGTCTTATCAGTTCTTCACGAAGTTCCGGAACGCTAAGACAGCCTTCTTCCATCGAACTAGTTTCATCTGATTTTGAAATAATTTTAGGATTGATCATTGCGACCGGCTTATACTTTTCGTAACCTTCAACAGGTGAGATATCAATAACAAAAATCTGTTTGTTCAATCCTATTTGATTTGCTGCTAATCCAACTCCATTAGCGTTGCGCATTGTTTCAAACATGTCAGCAATGATACCAACAGTTTTATCATCAATATCGGTTACAAGTGAAGTTTTTTTTCTTAATATTTTATCACCACAAAGGGTGATTGGAATTATGGACATACTTTAATTTCGATATAGTTAAAAGATTCACTTTAAAATTAAAGATTGAATTCTGAATATGAAAGGATTGAATAAAAAACCCCAACATAAAAGTCGGGGTTAAAATTCGTAATCGGCATTAATTTATTATTACACCAACAGTTTCCCATCCTTCATCAATAACTTTCCATCCATCCAGACAGTTGGT
>JGI20213J14113_1000274_pt1 | contig 11639 bp, 10 predicted proteins | sample WetSurMetagenome_3_FD_14113 | JGI IMG/M metagenome (IMG submission 14113) | reverse complement strand
CGGATGGGAAGTAGCACTGGCGGGTCCTGCTCCCTCTCCCTCTCCAGCGCCTTCCTGACTTCGTGTTCCACCCATGCGCGCCCAATCGAGTTCTCTGACAGCAGCAACACCACCTTGTCGTGCGTGCGAATGGCCCGGTCAATTTCGGTGTCGAGCCGATCCCCGATCTTGAGGTCCTGGGTGTTGAGCCAGCATCGCACGCCCTTTGCATCCAAGTCGTCCCGCAGCCGTGTTGCGAGTTCCTTGTCCTTCGACGAGTAGCTGATGAAGGCGGAGCAGAACTCGAAGGGCTTCCCGGCGAGCGAAGCGGCGTATTGCAGGAAGATGTCCGGCACGCCGCAGCCGCGCAGGAAGACCTCGGGAATCTTGCCTCCGGACTGGAAGAACGTGTCGAGTCCAATGGTTGATGGGCCGCGGTGTTCAACGGTCTCCAACCCCGTGCAGGTGCTCAGGTCCACCTCTGCGAAGACCGTATGTCCGGCACGAGCATCGCTAAAGTCGGTACAGGCGACAGTGGCTCGCGTGAGGTTGGCGTGGATCAAATCGCACCCACGAAGCTTGGCCTCGCGGAAGCTCGCGTCCGTGGCGTCTGCATTGAGGAGGGAGCTATACGTCAGATTGGCTCCGGTGAGATCAGCCTGTCTGAGGTCGGTGTACGATAACAACGTCTCGCGGAGGTTCGTAGCTCGGAGGTTTGCCAGTCGGAGGTTGGCTGACGTGAGATAAGCTCCGGCGAGGTTGGCTTCGGACAGGTCAACTGCAACCAGGTCGGCGCCGCGCAGATCAGCGCAGTCTAGGATGGCTTTGGACATGTCTGCTCCGTGCAGATTGGCCCTGAGGAGGTCCATCCTGCTGAGGTCCGCGCCGCTTAAGTCCGGCGTCAGTAACCTCGGAGGGCTCGAGAATTGCTCGCCCATCCACTGGTTCCACGCCTCGACCCCCCGCTTCAGGATCGCCAGGTGTTCCGGGTCCGCCATAAAATTCGCTACTCCCAGCCGGTCTAGATCAGCTCGTCCTCGAGCTTGGACCGGGACACCTTCGGGCGGGTCTTCCGCGCTGCCCGTTCCTCCTCGGCCGCGCGCTCCAGGTTCAGCGCGAGCAACCGCTCGAGAATCTGATCGTCCGTCAGGTCGGCGGGCCAGCCGTAGGCGGCGGCAACGGCGGCGTCGAGCTTCTGGTGAGCCTGCGCGAGCCACGCGGGCCGCTCGTTGTAGAGGTTGGTGAGCGTGCGCTTCTTCAGCTTCGCGGCGCAGTCAGCGTCCCGGGGTTCAAGCCGGGGGTAGCGGACGGTCCCGACTTGGAAGCCGCCCCGGTCTTGGACGGTAGCCCGGTCAATGTAGCGATCCCACGGACCGCCCACGGTGCCGGGGAATTCGAGCATGCGGGTCTCGGTCCACTCGGGGGGGTTGAGCCACTGCTCCCGCAACTCGTTCAACTCCTTCGCGGCCTCGGCGATGGCGGCTTCCTGCGCAGGCGTCGGGCGGGGGAAGGGGAAGGTCTCGAAGCAGGTCGTTGGCGTGTAACGGAAGCCGGATTCCTTCTCGCGCAGTTGGGTTCCTTGGGCCAATGCCCAGACTTCGTGAAAGCGGGAGTGCAGGACACCGAAACTGTAGTCGTCGGAGCGGGCGAACACGATTGCTTGGCAGTCAGGCAGAGTTGCCGATGTCACCCAAACGAACAGCCGGTGTTTCGCCACCCTCGCGGTGGCAGCGAATCGCGGGAGTGGAGCAATCGCCTCGCGCATGTCGGGTCGAGGGCGCTGATGAATCCACCACGGAACGCCGGTCCGGTCGCCGCTTCGCGCCGTAGCTCGGACGGGTCTTACGTTGCGGCGGATATACTCGAACGGCACTTCGTATTGTGCCGCGTCTTCTTCGGTTGTATCGGGAGGGAAATCAACGTTCCAAATCCGCTGTGGTCGTCGGGTTAAATCAAAGCCATTGACCCACGGACGCACAACATCGCTGCTCGGTTTTCCATTTGGGTTGGTGGCGCTCAGGAGTCCAAGCGCGGTCGTCTCCGGGAACTCAAACGGGCCGACCTTGGTGTCACCCATGAATCCGATTCCGGCATTCGCAGCAAGCGGCTTGGCCGTCGTGGTGTCAGCGGTCGCTGCGGTCAGGTTGGCGTTGATGGCATTGACGGGTCGTTCATCCAAAACTCGGCGGCTCTCAGTTCCGTCGTCGAAACCCACCATGCTGACGTGCACGTTCGCCCCATCGAGAATCCAGGGTCGGTCGCTTTCGCCGAAGAAGATGTCCCCGCTGGCCTTGATCCGCTTCAGCACCTCTCGGTTGGCTCCGCCTCGAATGCCCTGCGTTGCGAGCAGCCCAGCGCGCTGGCACTTGCCCCGTTCGATGAGGACACGGGCCTTCTCAAACCAGTAGCAGCACAGGTCCGCCTCCGGTCTCACCCGTTGGCCGTAAACCTCGAACAGCGCGGGGACGTAGCTGTCTCCCAACTCGCGGCGCAGCATCTTGCCGCCCAGGAACGGCGGGTTGCCCACGATGACATCGCACTTCGGCCATTCGCGCTCTTTGTAGAACCTGAAGGCATCGTCCTCGGCGTGCTCACCGGCCTGCGCCTGCTTCAACGACTTCGCCTTGCTGTGGAAGTGATGGACCAGGAGCGCGTCTTCGTTGTGGAACCCGTCGAGCACTTGGAGCACCGGCTCGCGGTCGAGGGGAAACCCGTTCGAGCGGAGCCATTGCAGGAATCCAATCTGCACGGTGACTTGGGCGAGTTCGTAGGCGTAGGGGTTGATCTCAATCGCCCGCAGTTGGTGAACGCCCACCTCGGGCTTGAGCGTGAACCCGAGTTGCGCGGCGAACGTGATGACTTCCTTCTCCAGGTCCAGGAGCATTTGAAGCGAGACGTAGAGGAAGTTGCCGCTCCCGCACGCCGGGTCCATGACCACGATGCCCCGGAGCTTCTTCAGGAACGCATCGAGGCGAGCGCGGTCGGCCGCGGTGCCCTTGCCCTTCTTGAAGGCCGCGAGGAGGGAGGCTTTGAGCGTGGCCCACTCCCGGCGCAACGGCGCCATCAGCACGGGTTCGACCAGCGTCACGATGTCGGTGCGGTCGGTGTACTGCGCGCCCAGGGCGGCCCGATGGTCGGGGTCCAGCCCACGGGCGAACAGCGTGCCCATGATGCTGGGCTCGACGAATTGCCAGTCCGCTCCTGCGGCATCCACGAGAAGCTGGCGTTCCTCCTCGTTCAACTCGAACACGGTCGAGTCCTCGAACAGGTGCCCGTTGAAGTGCCGGATCTTCTGGTGCCCGAACAACCCGCCCGTCGCCATCGTGCGGAACAGGGTTTCGAGGGCCTGCGCGAACTGGCGCGGATCATCCAGCGCTGTCTTGGCGAGGTCGGAGAACAGGGACTTGGGCAGCAACCCGGTGTCCTCGGCGAAGAAGCAGAACACCAGCCGGTTCAGGAACCGGGCGATGCGAAGGTTCTTGCGCTGGGCGAAGTTCATCTCCGCTCGCGTCTTCACGTCTTCCAGCTCGAGGGCTTCCCGCCGTTGCAGGGACCGGGCGACTTGGGCGAATTGCTCCGCCAGCTTCTTGGTGATCTCGTTGGTCGTGCGCTGCGGCTTGAGCGAATCGGGCGTCTCGAACAGGGCGCGCAGGACGCGTAGGTTCTCGGGCCGGTCAATCTCGTCGTTGGTGAACTGGTGGGTCTCCTGAACCGTCCCGTTGAAATTGGTGCGGACGATGAACCGCTCGAAGTCGCAGACCACCAGCAAGGGCGGGTTCTCCAGGCTCTCCCGGTAGCGGAGCAACTGGCGGTAAGCCTCATCGAGGTTCTTCTTCCGCCCCTTGTATTCCCAGGCGAAGCAGCCGCGCTTCCACACGTCGGCGAACCCGCGCTCCTCGGGGCTGGCTTCCTCCCCGGTCTCCCGCAGCTCGAACAACTCGGCGTCCTTCACCACGCGCCGCTGAAAGCAAAACGACTCGCCCGACGGGTCCGCTTCGAGGGGCGGAGGGTGGAGCAGCATCCGGCACAGGTCGTCGAAGTGGGATTGATACGCGGCGGATTCCTTGGCGCGAACCCTTCCCCATTTCGCCTTGAACGCTGCGGGTGTCATCGGTGGCAGGGGCGATGGTGCCGCTACGTCGCGCCCAGCGGCAAGCACCGATGCGGGGGCGGGAATCCGCAGCCTCACCGCGCTGCCGCCTCGACCGACCGAAGCCCGCCGGCACTGAGCAACCCGACCTTGCGCAGAGCGCGGGCGTGGCTCAACTGGCGTTCGCCTACCCGGTCCCGCTTCGAGGCGTTCAGGCGCATGGGCATGAGCTCGAGGTTGGCGATGGTGTTCCCAAGCTCGGGCGCCACCGCGAGGGGGACGATGTGGTCCACCGACGACTGGTCGCCCGCGTAGGGACCGCGCTTCACGGTCGCCGCCTTCCCTCGCCGCATCTCGGCCAGCCCCTCGGGGTCGAGGCACCCGAGCTTCCCGGCGATGTCCAGGTTGCGGAGGAGGGCTTCCTTGGTGAGGCGGGCGGCCTCGGGCTTCATCTTCCCGGCCAACGCTTGCTCGAGGAGGGTGTCGAGGTTCCGACCGTCGGCCTGTGCCACCGCGAGCCAGGCAACCGCCTTCTGCACCCGCGGGTTGGCTCCACGCGGCCCCAGCGTCGCCAGCTTCGCCGGGTCGAGGAGCGCCGCCAGCCGGGGCACGTCCACCCGCTCAGGCGCCGCGAGGGCTTCAGCGGGACGGGCACCCAGAGCGAAGCATGCGAGGATCAGCGGGAGGGTCAGGCGGAGCGGGGTCACCACAGCGCGACGGTAGCATCGCGTTACGTGGGCGCAATGGCGGTGCGGGTGCGCCTGGACTCCTCCGCGGCACGTTCCATCTTTCCCGCCTTGGCGGCCTCGGCGCGTTTGGCTCTGGCGGCGTTGCCCTTCGAGGTTCGGTTGTGGGCGTAGTCCGCTTGACTCGGTTCCGGTGGACCTTCAGGCTCATGAGCCTCGTATGGACTTCAACTCGGTCTTGATTCAATTGACAGTGACGCTGCTGGCTTCGGGCTGCGGCACATGGATTGCGGCTTGGTTTGCCTTCACGCGTTACCGCAAAGAAAAGGTCTGGGAGAGGAAAGAAGCTTCGTATCGAGAAGTGATCGAAGCTCTGAATGAGACCGATGAGTGGATTCGCTCCAGTTACTCGGCACTTAGCCGTGACACGGACTTGCCCAGGGAGGCTAAAGAAAGGCTCGGGGCACAGGCGAAAGCCAGCACGGCAAAAATCCGGAAAGCAATCAACTGTGGGGGACTTCTTCTGCGGGCCGAAGCCGTCACGCGACTTCGCGAGTATCGCGCCGCGATGGATGGGTTCGACCGCTCGGCAGACTTTCAGTCCTACCTCGCCAAGTTGGACGACGAGACAAGCGCTTGCCTAGCAGACGTCGTCAAGATAGCCAGGGCTGAACTCGGCATTTGCTAGTTCGTCGGTGTAGTTGACTCCGTTTGTTGCCTCGGTCCTCAGAAACGACTGGTGGGCTGGCGGAGATGGAAGTCGGGGAGTCGGTGCTCCGTCGCGAGTAGCCTGCCCACGGCTTCGTGTTGCTTCGGCGGGGAGGTTTCTGAAGGGGCCGCGGTAGCGGGAGATGGCTTGATCGGTATCAAAAATCACAGCATGATGTCCGCCATGAAACGCTTTCCTACTGTCGTCCGTTTCCGAGGATTTCGCGCGCTCTTCAGCCTGACCAACCTAGCTCTACTGGGCGTCTTTCTGGTCGCGGGCTGCGGACAGGAGGAGAAGGAGAGAGGGCCGGTTGCGATGGTTCTCTATGGTTTCAGGGGCTGGGACCCTGACACCCCTACAAGGATCTCAGAGGCGTACGTTATTCGGGAGGAAAGCAACTACGTGAAGTTCCGGGTTGGTGACAGAATCTACACGCACTCCGGCAGATACTTAATCGTGGCTCCCGCGAAGTAGCCCAGCCCTTCGTCTGTCAGCCAACCGATCCTCCGTCCTGATTTCAAGCCGTTCCGTCTTTCGAAGTAAAACCCCGCGCATGTGCAGTACCTGCTCTCCAGGCGAGTTGGACCTTAGGGACCCTCACGGGAGCAGGCACGTGTCCAAAGCGTGCTCAGCTAGCCAACCCAGCGCAAGGGCGTAAACCCGGTAGTTCAGCGGGGCTCACCGGGTCAGGTCGGCGATGCGTCTGAACGTACCCCGCCGCACTTCGACATCGTGGGCGAGGTTGGCGTCGTCAACGTCGTCGTCACCAGAGGGCGGGCCGGTGTGGACGGGCATGCGTACCTCGACCGTGCCGGTGCTGGTGACGACGCGCCGGAACGGTTCAGGGTGATCGAGCTGATCAAGCTGGTGGTTCGCCTCCGCGACGCGGCCCATGTAGGTCGGCATGTCCAGGTCTGGGCGGGACAGACCGCGCTCGTAGGCGTTGACGCGGGCGGCTTCGGCGTGTGCCCAGGCGTTCGGGTCGTTCACCGGGTCGGCGTCGTGGTCGCTGCGGATCGGCTTGAGGCTCACCCCAGCGGCGGCAATGGCGTCGAGGGCAATGCACCGGGCGTCTGCTAGGTCGGGTGACTTCCCGGTTCTCTGGCGGAACGGTGGCTTCGGCTCCACATCCAGCTTGATGCGCTCCCCGCTCCTGCTGGTGATGGTGTAGCGCCGCCTCGTGAATTCGTCCGCCGCCTGCTCGTCGAGGGAACGAAACGCCCCGGTCTCGACGGCCTCCCTCATGCGCCAGGTAATCTGACTCGCTCGCTTTGAGAACCGTTGCGACGGCGGCGCGGGTTGGTCGGTCAGTTCCACTTCTCCCTGTGCCGGGTCGGGGTCCACCGGAGGGCCGGCGAAGACCGTGGGGTGACAGCGTGTGCTCCAGATCCGCGCCACGGCGGAACCGAATGAGCCGAACGAGCTATCAAACCCGAACCGCTCCGGGGGGATGCTTTTCTGTTCGCACGCGCTCCGGGCCTCGCGGGCGATATTCTCCTCGGTGGTCGCGAGGTTGCCCCCTTGCGTCACAGGGATGATGGCGTGCCCGGCGTCGGCAATGATGGTGTGCCCGTGGCGGTCGGTGCCCACGGTGAGGAACGCCAGCACGCATCGGTCACCACCAGCGCCACCGTAGGCCAGGTCCAGTCCGGCGAATTGTCGCACCGGGCCAACAAACGCCGCCGGCTGGTCGGCCTGCATCCTGGTGATGAGAGGACGGTCGAGGACCGTGAGTTCTGAGGCTCCCGACGGCAACGCTCCCGCGGCAAAAGCTCTAAATCTGATGTCCGTCTCCCCATACATCGCCCGCATGTTCTCGATGTAGCGGCGGCTCACCAGGTAGCTGTAGCGAGGCGGGTCGGTGTCTCCGTTGGGTGTGCTCAGTCCGGGCAACTGCAAGCACAGTCCGCGACGGGTCCGCCACGCGCGCGCTTCGTTGGACTCAGAGAGTGACGCCCAGCCGTCCAGCGGCTCCGAGAGCATCCCCAGCGGATCGTCACGGGACACGAAGTTGCCGCAGCCGACGAAACGGAACTGGCAGTTGACGGAGAGGTTCGCCGCCGAATCCGCGAAGCCCCCTAACATCAGAGACAGCTCGTCCCCGACGAACAGCAGCCGCGGGGCCTTGAACCCGACACCGCGCAGGCCAACCCAGGAACCGCTTGAATCCATCGTGGCAATGGCCCGCAGGCCGCGGCGCATCATCTTCTTGCCGTCCCGGTCGAGCGGCACAATGGCGTTCTCGCCGGCCACTTCGACGGCGCGGTTGCCGAGCCACGGGCGGCGGGATTGAGCGTCCCTGTGCTGGTCAACGGCGATGCCACCGACGCGTTGCTGTAGCTCGCGAATGGTGGTCGAAGTGAGGAGGCAGAGGGTGTCCGCCGGCGCGCTGTAGAACGCGAGGAGGGCGAGGGTCGCGACGGTGAAGCTCTTGGCGCTCGAGGCCGAACCCGCCACGGTGAGCCAGCGGTCGCCCGTCTGGCACCAGCAACCCAGGATGTCGAGGGACCAGTCGTGCCACTCGAAGCCCGGCCACAGGCATGTCACCGCCGCTTGGTGCGCCTCGACCCATTGCTCCCAGGTCCAGTCCTCGACCAGCGCCCGCACTTCCGCCGGGGTCTCGGCGGTAGGCCGTGGGAACGCTCTCAACACCCTCAAGTGAATCCTCGCCGAGTCGCCATCAACCACGCGCCAGGTGCGCCCGTAGAGCGTGACCGGGATGCCCGGCTTGGTCGCAGACTTCATGCCTCAGAGGCTACGCCGTCTCCGTCGAAGCCCGCGGCGGGTCCGGTGTCGCCCGGCTCCTGCACGGACCTTCCCCAGGTGTTCCGCTGGCGGCGTTCGAGGAACCACTGGCTGATCCGGGTGTCCCCTCCGTCAATCGCCCGGAGGAGGTTCGCCGTCGCCTTGCCGATGTACTCCGCATCTTGACCGGCGCGGCTCGACCGGAGGGCCTCGTTGTGGGCGGCCAGTGTCGCGGGGTCCTTCTTGATGGCGAGGTAGTAGGACGGCGGGCTGATTCGGTGGGCGGCACACGCGGCGTCCACGATCATGCCCGTGGCGATGTCCGCGATGATGGCGCGCAGGTTCTCCGGGGTGCTGGCGGGGTCGCACTTCGGCGGATGGCCCCCAGGCCGCCCGCTTCGCCGATGGGGTTTCCTCAACTTCCTACCCGGTTTCCGTGACGATGGGAGGACCATGATTACCTCGCCTTCCCCGCCTGCCGCGCCTCCCGCTCGCGGAGGGCCTGCTTGATGTCCCCCGACTGCTGACGGCGCATATCCCCGACGAAGTAACCGGGAGGGTATCGCGGAGGTTTCGGCGTGTGCGCCGGCTCAGTGCGGATGGTGGGTCTGGTGCTCATGACGGGCGGGACATTACCACGACCAAGTGGGGGCGGGCGAGTCGCGGAAGCGCCAGGATGCCCCAGAATCGTCCGCAGGTTGGCGGGGTGTCGCCATACCACCCTGACCGTCAAAGTCGAAACGGTGGCGATTGTGGGGCAAGAATTCGGCCTCAAGCGGGCTGGGAAGCCGTTTCCGCCGTCCGAGCCCGGAATTCGACCGTAACTTCGGGCAGGTCCCCACCGGGCCAGGGTGCCGGCGGCGCCTCGGGGTTGGACGGGGTGTTGAACACCAGGTGCCGCATCGTGATCGGTCGGGCCGGCCCCAGCGGACCCGGACACCATCCCCGCCGACGGTCGGGGTCAGCACCACCAGGTCGGGGGACGGCGGGCGAGCAGCGGACGCTCCAGAAGCCGCTACAGCGCGTCGCAATTTCGACCCATCCCGACATACCACCCGAGCCTGAATCGTGCGTCTGGCGTCAATTGTGCGCCAGGTTTTCAGGCCCGCGATGGTGGAACTGGCGGTTTCGGCGGTTTCGGGCGCTTGGGCCTCGGTCCCAGGTCGCCGGCCAGCGTCACCCAGCGCCAGCGGTGCCACGGCTCGGGGGAGTGCAAGCTCTCGAGCTCGAGCGCCGGCGTGGTCTCCGGTATCTCGTGGACGACCGCATCCATGCCCGTGCCCGGGCGAGTGGCGTCCAGCCGCAACACCTCATCATCGGGGAGGGTGAGCACGAGCACGCCGCCCGCGTCCATCCGGGCCTCGATGGGACAGTCGTGCACGCTCTCGACCACCCACCACACCGCCCCTCGCTTCCGGCGCCGCCAGACGACAGCCACGGCCACCGCCGGGCCGGACAGTCGGTTGAGCCACCAGGCCGCGCCGACCACGAGAGCGGGCCAGGTCATCGAGTAGAACATCGCGAGCGGACCGATGATCTCAGCGCGGACAACCCGCAACCGGCGGAGGGCTGGCAGAATCTCGGCGGCGTGGGAAGCGTAGCGCATGGTCATGGTGTCAGTTCCGGTAGGGGTTGGTCTCGACCGAACAGGACGCCATCACATCGCCGTCACTGAACGCGAAGTGCCCGCCCGCGGGGTCGTAGAACATCACCATGACCCCGCCCGAGGTCGCCAAAGAGTCCGCCATCTCGGCGAGCAGTTCCGAGGTCATCTTGAACCCGGTCACGGCCTCGACGAAGCCCACGAGCGCCCGCCGGTGGCGGTGGCAGCGAACCTCCGCACTCCGCCCACCGCGGACGATGGTCATCTTGAACGCCGGCCGCTGGAACGCCGCCTCGAACCGCAACGCCAGGGCGGGGGCACGCTCGCCCAGGGAGCCAGGCAGATCCTTGAGTATCCCGGACAGGTCCGCGCCGAGGGTGGACGCCAGCGTCATGCTGCACCTCCGTTCTTGGGGGCCGCGAGCGACCCGAAGAGGCTCACCTCGCCTGGACGGTGGAGTCGGTCCGCGCCAAAGTCCTGAATCTCCTCCCGCAGGTTCCGGAGAAGCATCCGGGCATCCTGAACAGCGCAGGCGGTCAGGCCGGGTTCCCTATACCCCATTCGCTCGGTGCGCTCGGTCAGCATCACCGCGGTGGTTTCATCGCCGGTCGGCACCGTGTAGTGCCCGCTCGCCAGCAACCCCGCCGTCAACTGGACCAGCAACGGCAGGTCCTCGGGCGTCAGTCGGGTTGCCCGCTGGTCGGGCGCCTCGGTCGTCTCGGTCGTCTTCATCGTGGTGTCTGGTGTCAGCCCGCCCGGGACCATCCCAGCCGGGAAAGCTTGCCCGTCATCCGCCCACCGCTTCGTCGTCGCCCGGATCTGCAACGACAACCGTCCCGTGCCGCCGGAACTCCGCACAAAACCGCTCCCGCGCCGGGCCGAAGTAGAGGAACGCCTGACCACGGGTGTTGCCCGAAACGGCCTTGCCATCCGCATTCCAGAACGCAACGCGATGGTGCGTGAGACAGACCGCGGTTGCCGCCGTCAGCGCGGACTGGAACCAGCCGGTCTCCGTGCAGTTGTTCAACAACGCGAGGGCTTCTCCGACCACGCCGCAACCCCAAGCGTCGAGCAGATACATGACCGCCTTGGCGCACTGGCCCCGGGAATAGGGCGGGTTCAGCCACAGCGACCGCGAATCCCACGGCAGCGAAAACCCATCGTCCGCCTCCGAGTAGAACCGGCGCGCCTGCACAATCTCGTTGGCCGCGGCGCACGAGAACGGGTCGAGGTCTATCACGCCGCCGGCGAACACGCGTCGCGCCGACTCCAGGTAGCGCCGGGGGGTGAACCAGTCGTCACTCGCCCGGCTGCCCGGTGCCCGCCCGGTGTAGGCGAGCAGGATCTTGTCGGCCGTCTGAATCAGCATGGCGTCACCGTCGTTGCCCCGCCCACGCCCAGGACCACCTGGTCCACGAGCGGGGGAGGGAAAGTGGGTCAGATGAACACCATTCTGGTATCGAAGTCATTCCGCAGTGCCATCTCCCGCACCCCCGACAAGTCCCTCGGGCTGTTCCGCAGGTTGCCCAGGTCGTGGTTCCAGGCCGACCCGTCCAGCCACCAGCACGCCGGGCCGAGGTCGGCGCCATCCTGCTCCCGGCACAGCCGGCCCAGGATCACCGTGTAGTGATCAGCCAGCTTGACCCTGCACAAGAACAGGACCGGCGTGCCGTCCGTCGTGAGCGCCTGGCCTTCCTTCAGGGCCCGACCGACATCGAACCCGCACCGGGCAGCCAGCTCGGCGGCGTGCTGTGCCGCAGTCGCAATGGCTGCCCTCGCGGTGTCCGCGTCCAGGCCTTCCGCAACCAGTTCCTCAACCCCGTTTCC
>JGI20213J14113_1000273_pt1 | contig 11644 bp, 12 predicted proteins | sample WetSurMetagenome_3_FD_14113 | JGI IMG/M metagenome (IMG submission 14113) | reverse complement strand
TTTCAAGAGGGAATTATTGCTGTAATGAAATGAGAGGAAAGTTTGGTTTTGCAACAAAATAAATACAAAATCCAGTAAAAAAAGAACAGATTCAATCAACTAAAAATTAGAATCAATCATAAATCATTTAATCTGATTTTAGTAAGCTCATTGTTAGGGGAGTAAATTTAATGATGCTGTTAGTCCACAAACTAATTTAGAATAGTTATACACTCAATACTTATTCATATAATCACTTTTAACAATTTTTATCAGAACAGCTTTTGTAATGGCTTGCCAAAAGTTTTTTCTTTAGTTTTATTTGGTTATTTTTTGATTAATTTCAAACAAAAAATTAAGCTGGAGGGTATCAAATGGCTTTTTCATTGAATAAAATTATGCTTATTGGTCGTCTTGGAAAGGATGCAGAAACCAGATTCACGACAAATAACGTTTCTGTAACTAATTTCACTTTAGCAACGGACTATAGTTACAAAGGAAAGAACGGTGATTGGGTTAATGAAACAACCTGGCATAATATAGTTTCTTTTAATCTTTCGGATTACTTCAAAGAGAATCTGAAAAAGGGAAAGAAGTTTTATGTAGAAGGCAGACTTAGTAAAAGAGATTATACTGATAAAGACGGCGTTAAACGATATAATACAGAAGTTATCACCGATAAATTGATTCCGCTTGAGCCTTCATCAGAAAGTGCATCATCAGATGAAACAGAACCAAACGTTGAACCAACTGTAAGCAGCGATAACGACGATTTACCATTTTAATTTTTTTATTGCTGAGGATTTAAAATCTCGTGGTAATTGAATGGTCGCATCAGGTAATTTTACTTCTAGTACTTTTATTATTATCTGCCTTCTTTTCTGGTTCTGAAATTGCGTTTTTTTCAATCAAGCAAAAAAAACTTGAAGAAGATTTCAAATCCTCTAAACTTTTGCATCGTTATGCCAGCAATTTACTTGCATTTCCAAGGAGACTGCTCATCACAATACTTGTCGGTAATACACTCACGAATGTTGCTGCATCAATTGTCTCCGTTTCTTTAGCTCTGGAAATTGCTAAATTTTACGACATCAAAGTAAATCTAATCTTAACAATTCAAATTGTAGTAATAACAATTATTATTTTGCTTTTTGGTGAGCTGCTTCCAAAAGTATTTGCATCAAAGCATCCAAACTTTACTATACGGCTGACTTTATTACCTCTCTACTTTTTCAGTTTGATTATTTACCCAATAACTGAATCAATAACTGAACTTATAAGGCTCACATTTTCAAAAATTAAATTTGATAGGTCTAAATCTGCAATCACGCAGAAAGAAATTTCGGACCTTGCTGAGTTAGGACACGAAAGAGGTACGCTTGAAGAAGATGAACAGGAAATCATTTCAAGCTTTGTGGAATTTAAATCAGTTCTTGTAATTGAGGTAATGACACCTCGTGTTGATATTGTTGCTGTTCCCTATAATGTTAACAGTGAAGATCTAATTGAAACTATAAATAAAAGTGGATATAGTCGTTTCCCAGTCTATAAGGAAAATCTGGATAAAATAGTTGGCGTTGTCCATGTCAAAGACTTACTGCAGTTCTTGCAAAACAAATCATTTATAAATGAAGAAACGATTAAAGAAATAACGCGTGATGTGCTGTTCGTACCTGAAAGAAAAATGATCAGTGAAATGCTGAAAGAATTTCAACAAAAGAAGATGCATATTGCTATTGTCGTAGACGAATTTGGAGGGACTTCCGGACTTATAACACTTGAAGATATCATTGAGGAAATTATCGGAGAGATATGGGATGAGCACGACCCTGAAGAAAATGCAATTAAAATACTATCACCTGAAAAAATAAGTGTCCTGGGCAAAGTACCTATAGCTGAGGTTAATGAAGTAATGGGGCTTGAATTAGTTCCTGCAAGTGATGATTACGAAACAATCGGAGGTCTGATTATAAATAAGGCTGGGGATATTCCAAAGGAAGGTTTTTCTTTTGATCTCAATAACTATAAGCTGACAGTTAAAGAAGTATTGAAGAAGAGGATTAAGCGAATCGAAATAGACAGGATTTCTTAAGCCAATTTCGCTATGAAGAAGAGCTGTTTCATACAAGCAGTTATATTCGTTACCATCCTCTTGGCTGCGGCAATTTATATTATTAAATATAAATTAGATGATTGGTTCATTAAGCCCACGGAAAAAATTCTTGTAAGTGAAATAGCTAAGAACTGGGACGATGAAGCCCACCACATTAAGGATTCAGTTCAAAAAGATTCTCTCAAGTCATTAATGATTTATTACATTGATAATGTTAAGTCGATGGAAGAAGTTGTAAATTTGAATAGTGAAAAATTTATAAAAGAATTCAACCTTGTTATTAAAGACAGTATTATAACTGACGAAGATATATCAAAATTAACTTTGTTATTAAAAAAGGAACAAAATGAGAAATCCACGAGCAACAGAAATTAAAGTTGGAATTACTGTATTAATGGGTTTGCTGGTATTTATCTGGGTGTTAGGCTGGGCTAAAAATTTTACTCTAACTTCATCCGATAACCAGGTTAAAGTAAGGTTTAGCAAAGTATCCGGACTTGAAATTGGCAATAATGTAACGGTAAATGGGGTTAGGAAAGGACATGTAAAGGGTTTTACTATTCAGGGATCATCCGTCATAGTAACTTTAAGCATAAGCAATGATATACTACTAAAAAAAGATGCTCATTTTTCATTGGAGAGTACAGACCTGATGGGAGGTAGAAAAATTGAAGTGAACCCCGGTAGTTCTGATGAAGACTTAAACTTAGCCGAGATACATCAGGGTAATTATATTAGCGATATTGCCGGTATGATATCTCTTTTCAGCGATATTCAGGATAAAATAAGCATCATCGCAAATGAATCTGTGAAAACACTTCAAGGAATAAATTCGCTTCTTCAGGATGAGGCGTTTATGCAAGGATTAAGAAACAGTATTTCTAATTTGAACAATGTATCCGCCAAACTTGATAAAGTTTTAACAGAAAATGAGCAGAACATTAAAGAGATTTCAGAAAATACCAGGGAAATAACATCTGATACAAAAATATTATTAAAAGAAAATAAAGAAAACATAGAAAGCTCACTAGTGAATCTTAATACTGTATTGCTCAAGTCAGATTCTCTCTTAACATCATTAAATTACCTTACTCAAGAAACTGCTACTGGTGGAAATAACCTTGGCAAAATTCTTTATGACGATTCACTATATAACAATTTAATACAATCAATGCAGATGATAAAAGATTTAAGCAAAGTACTTCTCGACCAGATTCAAACTGATGGTATCAAAGTCGATGCATACATTTTTTAATAGAAAAGTTGAATAATGATTCTTGGATTAGGAATAGACATAATAGAGATTGAAAGAATAAAAAAAAGTGTTGAGAAATATGGTGAAAGGTTTCTTGACAAAGTCTTTACTATGGAAGAGATTAAATATTGTAATGCAAAATTCAACAAATACCAGCATTATGCCGCGAGGTTTGCAGCAAAGGAAGCAGTTTATAAAGCGCTTGCATCTGGCTGGAAAGAAGGTCTTCGCTGGAAAGATATAGAAATACAAAATGATTCCTCAGGAATGCCATCAATCAGCCCAAAAGGAAAATTGCAATCATTTCTCTCAGATGATACACAATTGAGAATATCAATCAGCCATTCACAAAATTATGTAACATCCGTTGCAATAATCTTCAAAAACAATTCTTAATAGAATTTTATAAATCTTATGTGTTTAAGCTCCTGATGGAATCAATTGATATTAAAGAGTGATATTATTAGTTTTTCATTCGATATTTGAAATTTTTTGATGAATAAGCATGTTCCCTAAATTTTATACTATTTTTAACTACTCAACAATTGCAATTGTCATTGTTTTCCTCATACTTATTCTGACCGAAACAGTTCCAAAGCAATTATATTTAGTTCTGCTATATATTACCATTGGAATTCTCGTAGCCAGAATTGGCTTGCGATTTTATTTAAATTCATACCTAAAAAAAAATAGTAAAGGAGAATAAGACTTCGAACCCGCGAAACGAACTAATGGTAAGCTTAATGCAAAGGTGCTCATACTAAATCAGAGCTACGAACCCCTCACTATCTGCAACATTAAGAAAGCTGTTATCCTTATGTATTTAGGAAAGGCTGAACTCGTATTAAAAGATGACGGCAAAGCAATCAGATCAATGCATTCAAAATATCCCTGGCCGAGCATAATTCGCTTAAGTAGATTCGTAAGTGTTCCATATAAAAAAGTTGTTCTGACAAGAAAAAATATTCTTAGAAGAGATGGCTATAAATGTGCATACTGCGGAAGAGGGGACTTGACATTAACTATTGACCACATAGTTCCCAAAGCCAGAGGCGGCGACGAATCCTGGGAAAATCTTGTTAGTGCTTGTACTCATTGCAACAATAAAAAGGGAGACCGAACTCCGGGTGAAGCTGGACTATCTTTGCTTGTACGTCCGTTCAAACCAAGCCATATTGTGTTTATTAAAAATGTAGTTGGACGTATCGATGAAAAATGGAAACCGTATTTGTATCTCTCTTGAAAGTTTTCCTGATTCATAAAAAACATCTATTATTCTTATCTTTGAACTGCAATTTCAACTATTTCAAGATTTTATGAAGAAAAAAAGAATTCTTAGTGGAATGCGTCCTACCGGAAAACTTCACATAGGTCATTATGTTGGAGCTTTAGAAAATTGGGTGCATCTTCAGGATAAATATGAGAGTTATCACCTTATTGCAGACTATCATGTATTAACTACTGATTTAAATACTAATAATATTTATAATGATACTATTGATATGCTTATTGATTGGCTTGCCGCAGGTTTGGATCCTGTAAAAAGCCCGATGTTCAGACAATCACAGATAAAAGAGCATACGGAGTTGTATCTGATCTTCAGTATGTTGATTACAGCTAACAGACTTGAGCGCAATCCAACTGTTAAAGAACAGGCAAGAGCTTTACACATTGAACAAATTATCCATGGTCATTTAGGATATCCTGTCCTTCAGGCAGCGGATATCCTTTTATACAAAGGAGATGCAGTCCCTGTTGGTGAAGATCAGGTCCCTCACATAGAGATTACAAGAGAAATTGCAAGAAAATTTAATAACCAGTATGGTGAAGTTTTTCCTGAACCAGAAGCATTGCTGACAAAATTTTCCCGATTACCGGGATTAGATGGTGCAGCTAAAATGAGCAAATCACTTGGCAACACAATTCTTTTATCAGATGAGCCTGAAACGGTAAAAGCTAAGTTAAAAAAGGCAGTAACTGATCCGCAAAAGATAAGACGAAACGATCCCGGTCGTCCCGAAGTATGTCTGATTTTTTCTTATCATAAAAAATTTAATCCATCGCAAGTTCCTGAGATAGAAACCAATTGCCGATCTGGTGCACTAGGCTGTGTTGATTGTAAGTTAAATTGTTCAGGAAAGATTTCTTCTTTTCTTGCGCCTATAATTGAAAAGCGAAAACATTATGAAAGCAATATGAAAGAAGTGCTGGATATTCTGGCTGATGGAGAGGTACGTGGCAAAAATACTGCACTTGATACTATGGCAGAAGTTCACGAAAAAATGAAGTTTGGCTGAAATGTATAAAGTCAGGCTAAATCAATTTGAAGGCCCGCTCGATTTGCTTTTATTTTTTATCAAGCGTGATGAACTGAATATATACGATATTCCAATTTCAAACCTTACGAAAGAATTTCTTGAATATGTAAACCTTATAAAAATTCTTGATTTAGAAATTGCAGGTGATTTCATTTTGATGGCGTCAACACTGATGCACATTAAAGTGAGAATGCTTCTGCCGAGAGAAGTAGATGAGAAAGGTGAAGAAATTGATCCGAGAGCTGATCTGGTAAAAGCTCTTTTAGAGTATAAAAGATATAAAGAAATGTCGGAAGAGCTATCATACTTCGAAACGAATCAGAGAAAGAGAAAATTTCGAGGAAATTTTTCTGAAGATATTAAAGAAGCACCAAACGAATACAATATTCTTTTAAAAAATGTTTCAATTTATGATCTGGCAAAAGCATTCAAATATGCAATCGAGCAGATTAAAAATGAACCGGTGCACCAGATACAAAAGTTGAATGTTTCAATTGAGGAACAAATTGAATACATTCAAAGTAAATTAAAAGAATTTCCTGAATTGCATTTTCTAAAATTAATTGAAGAGATTAAAGAGCGGATAAGGATAATAGTTACTTTCATTGCGTTGCTCGAGATGGTTAAAATTGGCAAAATAGCAATAAAGACAACTAAATTTTATAACGATTTTATAATAACTCAAAAGGAAAATGGATAATACCTATATATCTGTAATTGAAGCTTTAATTTTCTCATCAGATGATTCTTTGGCTGCAGAAGAAATAATCAGATCAATAAAATCAATTGACGGTGAAGATGTTGAATTGACAAAGGACGAAGTCGAGCAAGCAGTTGATCTACTTAATCAAAAGTACAGTGATAGTGGTAATTCATTTAGAATACTGAGAATTGCAAACGGATATTTATATGCTACATCAGAGACGTTTTCAAAATATGTTGGATATCTTTCTTCGGAGCGCACTAAACGCCGCCTAAGCCAGGCAGCTCTTGAGACACTCTCAATCATCGCATATAAACAGCCAATAACGAAGCCAGAATTAGAATCAATTCGTGGTGTAAATTCAGATTATATATTGACAACACTTCTTGAAAAAAATCTTATTACAATCAAAGGAAGAGCAGAGACAGTCGGGCGACCTTTGCTTTATGGAACAACGGATGAATTCCTTAAATACTTTGGTCTAAATAATCTTTCTGATTTACCGAAACCTAGAGAGATTGATGAAATTATGCAGGATGAAGACTTTATTGAACAGAAAAGAAAAATTATGATGAACGATCTGGAAGAAAAAATTGAGGAATCCATTGGAGGAGCAACTGATGACAACAGTCCGGATCAATAAATATTTAGCTGATAGTGGAGTAAGTTCCAGGAGAAAATCAGAAGAATATATCTTGCAGGGCAGGGTTGCCGTGAATGATAAAATTGTTTTAGAATTTAGCCACAAAGTTGATATTGAAACGGATATAGTCACTCTTGATGGCGAAAAGATCAAGCCTAAAAAAAATATTTACATTCTTCTCAACAAACCTAAAGGATATATCACCACTGTTTCTGATGATAGAAATCGTCGGACTGTTATGGATTTAGTGAAATCAAAAGAAAGAATTTATCCGGTAGGCAGACTTGATTATGATACAACCGGACTTCTGTTTCTAACTAATGATGGTGAATTATCGCAGCTTCTTACTCATCCCGGGAATAAAGTCCCGAGAGAATATGAGGTAAAATTAGATAAAGCGCTGGATGAAAATGATAGACTTAAACTACTTCAGGGAGTTTTGCTTGAAGGAAAAAAAGGCAAATTCATTACAATTACTTTTCCCTGGCATAAAGATAAAAAAATTATTTCAGTGGTTTGTGAAGAAGGAAGAAATAGGTTCGTGAAAAGAATGTTCCGAAAACTAGATTATACTGTTCTCGAATTGAACCGTCTCAGCTTTGCAGGAATTAATTTGGATGTACCTCCGGGAAAATCCCGCAATCTTACTTTCAGCGAGATTGAACAATTAAAACAAAAATATACTGTCTGAATCATAAAGGAGAAATAGTGGAAAATAACCAAACCGATATCAATGTATTAATCAAACGTAGATACGAAGAACTTGATGAGTTAAAGAATAAAGGAATTGAAACTTTTGCTTACTCATTTGATACTGATACCTACTCTGAAGATATAAAGAATAATTTTGAGAAGTATGAAAACAAAGATGTCAAACTGGCTGGTAGAATAATGACGATTAGGAGAATGGGTAAAGCTTCCTTTGCTCATATAATGGATCAGAAGGGGAGAATACAGATTTATTTGAAGAAGGATGATATCGGTGAGAACTACGACGCATTCCGTTTAATGGATATAGGTGATATAATTGGAGTTGAGGGTTATGTTTTTAAGACGAAGACTGGTGAAATATCTGTTCATTTAAAATCGTTAAAGCTTCTTGCCAAATCATTGCGCCCTTTACCAATTGCCAAAGAGGGAGAAGATGAACAGGGAAATAAAATAATTTATGATCAGTTTGCAGATAAGGAATTAAGGTATCGTCAGCGCTATGTTGACCTTATTGTCAATCCAAACGTGAAGGATGTTTTCATCAAGCGAACAAAGATTGTTTCTTCTATAAGAAATTATCTTGATGATAAAGGGTATCTTGAGGTGGAAACTCCGGTTCTTCAGCCATTATATGGTGGAGCTTCAGCCAGACCATTCGTAACTCACCACAATGCTCTTGATATAGATTTATTTCTGAGAATTGCTGACGAACTATATCTGAAACGATTAGTAGCTGGTGGTTTTGATGGTGTATATGAAATTTCGAAAGACTTTAGGAATGAAGGGATGGATCGCTCTCATAATCCTGAGTTTACTATGCTCGAACTTTACGTTGCTTACAAAGATTATAATTGGATGATGGAATTAGTTGAGGAATTGTTCGAGCATATCTGTAAAAATGTGTTTGGCAGTTTTGAGTTTACCTTTGAAGATAAAATAATTAATTTCACTCGTCCCTGGAATCGTGTAAGTTATGTTGAAGCTATTACTGATAAAACCGGAGTGGATGTAATTACAGCAACTGAAAATGACCTAAGAGCATTAGCAAAGAATTTGGGAATCGAGATTGAAGGACTTTTTGGCAAAGCAAAACTGATTGATGAAATATTCAGTCAGGTAGTTGAACCGGAAATAATCCAACCGACTTTTATAGTTGATTATCCCTTGATTCTTTCGCCTTTGGCTAAGAAGCACAGAAGTAAAGAAGGGCTAGTCGAAAGATTTGAAGGCTATATTGCCGGAAGAGAAATTTGTAATGCATTTTCTGAATTGAATGATCCAGTTGACCAGAGGAAAAGATTTGAAGACCAGGTTAAAATGAGAGAAGCGGGAGATGAAGAAGCCCAACAGATTGATGAAGATTTTCTCCGCTCGATGGAATATGGAATGCCACCAATGGCCGGTCTTGGAATTGGTATCGATCGTCTGGTAATGCTTTTAACTAACCAGTCATCAATTAGAGATGTGATTTTCTTTCCTCAAATGAAACCACTGGTTTGATCATTCATCATTTCATTCAACCGGGTATAAAATGATTCATATCATTTATGAATTATTTAATTTATTTTGTTAGAAAATTATTGGAGATTAAATGAATAAAATATTTAAAGTGCCAGTGCTTCTCATCATTCTTACTATTGGGATAGTGCTTGGCATCCAGATAGAAAAAATATTTTCTGATGACAGCCTAAGAGATGGTGTGCGAAAACTGAATGACGTTCTTTCGTACACACAAAGATATTATATAGAAGAGGTTGATACTCCAAAACTTGTTGAAGCAGCAATAAAAGGGATTACAGACGAGCTGGATCCACATTCGTTTTATATTTCACCTAAAGACTTCACAGCTGTTGAAGAATCATTCCGCGGCGATTTTGAAGGAATAGGAGTTGAATTCCAAATTGTTGATGACACTCTTACCGTTGTCTCTCCTATCACTGGTGGACCGAGCGAAGCACTTGGCATTTTACCAGGTGATAGAATTGTTAAGATAAATGGGGAAGATTGTATTGGAATTACAAATGACCAGGTTAGAGACAAACTAAGAGGTAAAGCTGGATCTAAAGTTAAAGTTTCTGTTAACAGGATAGGTATTAAAGATTTGATTGAATATGAAATAACAAGAGATAAAATACCACTATACTCTGTCGATGTTAGTTTAATGCTGAAAGATAAAACTGGGTACGTAAGTGTTTCGCGTTTTTCAGAAACAACGCTTGATGAATTAAACAAAGCATTAATTGATTTAAAGCAACAGGGTATGATAAATCTTATTTTAGATTTAAGAGGAAATCCAGGTGGCTATTTAAATCAAGCAGTTGAAATGGCCGATCTTTTTATAGACGGGAAAAAGAAAATTGTTTACACTGAAGGCAGGAGACCTGATGCGAACGAAGAATATTTTGCCTCAAAGACAACTCCATTTGAAAAAGTTCCTCTTATAGTNCTAATCAATCATGGTTCTGCCAGTGCAAGCGAAATTGTTTCCGGTGCAATACAAGATTGGGATAGAGGATTGATAATCGGAGAAACCTCATTTGGCAAGGGTTTGGTTCAAAGACAATTTACACTATCTGATAATTCCGCTATTCGCCTTACCATTTCAAAGTATTTTACTCCATCAGGCAGATGCATACAAAGAGATTATAAGGATAAAAAGAAATATGAAGAGTATTATGCCAATATGGAAGACACAAGTTTGGTTGAAGGAAATAATATAGAACACATAGCCGAACAGGACACTTCGAAACCTATCTATAAAACTAATAAAGGCAGATTAGTTTACGGTGGCGGAGGTATTACTCCGGANTACATTCTTAAAACAGAAAAGATCACTGGTTATACGAGTGACCTTCTAAGGAAAAATATATTTTATCAGTATATATTAAATTATGTTGATAAGAATGGGAAAGNAGTAAGCTCAACTTATGGAACAGATTTATCTAAATTTGTTAATGAGTTTCAATTTTCGGAATCAGAATTGAATAAATTTATTTCGTTTGCTAATTCAAAAGAAGTTAATTTTAATCAAGACGATTACAACAAGGATAAGGATTACATCGCAACCAGACTTAAAGCTCAATTAGCAAGAAATTATTGGAAAAATGAAGGATGGTATTCTGTAATGTTAACTACTGATAACCAAATTGCAAAAGCGATGAGCTTGTTCGATGAGGCAAAACAAATTGCTGATCTAAAGTGAAAAGCTTTTTCTTCGCAGTGCTGGTTTTATGTTTAGTCGTAGATGGATTTAATCAGGTTGATAAGAATATACAACCAGCGATTCCTCAATCGGAGAAGGAGCGATTATTTGTTGGCGAAGATTTGACTTATGTAGTAAAATATGCTTTCTTTAATCTTGGTGAGGTTAGGCTTAAAGTTCTGGAAAAAACTAAGATAAGGAACAAGCCTGTATACAAAGCAATAGCTTATATTGATTCATATTCAGACCTACCATTAGTAAGTATTCATCAGGTCTATGAAAGTTACATTGACTCATCACTGTTTCCATTAAAGTTTTTTGCAAAGATTTTTGGAGACGATACAGTTTTTGTTAATTATAATTTTATTGATGCTTCAAAAGTTGAAATGCAAAAAGGTAAGTTTGGCGGTTCTAAACTCTGGCTTGACTCTACTGCTAACGCACAGCATAGGATGCAAGATGGACTGTCAATTTTGTACTATGCAAGAATGAATTTGGGAAAGCAAATGACTGTTAATGTTCCGTGTTTTGTAGATGAAAAAGAAGAAAATACATTAATAAATTTTTTTAATGAAAAAGAATCCGTTTCTATTGATGCAGTTGATTATGAAATTGATTGCCTTCGTATTGATGGTAATACCGATTTTGTTAGCGTCTATGGTTTAACAGGATATTTTGAAGGATGGTTCAGCAATGATTCTTTCTCAGTACCAATTAAAG
>JGI20213J14113_1000272_pt1 | contig 11657 bp, 12 predicted proteins | sample WetSurMetagenome_3_FD_14113 | JGI IMG/M metagenome (IMG submission 14113) | reverse complement strand
TCATGCCAAATGACGATATATTTCTTTTTTATTTCTTTTTTACCTTATGCTCCACCTGTGTGCATAATCCTTGGAGCATCTGGAATTCCCACTCTGTAAGCCCTGCCCTTCCGATGAGGTGTTTGAGGTTCTTTAGGATTTTCTTCTCAAGGTTCGCGTCTCCACGAGGGATAAATTCGAGCAGTTTGAGAATCGCTTCGATCCGGGCATAAAGCGGTTCAAGGTCTTTCAGTTTAATCAACGCAGGCAGCTCTGCCTTATATGTTTTCTGACTCAGCTCATATGCCACCAGCATGACACTCTGCGCAAGGTTCAGTGAAGGGGTAGCAGGGTCCGAGGGTATTGTTATCAAAAGTCCGCATTCATCTATTTCCAGGTTGGTCAGGCCAATACGTTCCCTGCCGAACAGTATCGCAACCTTGTTCTTTTTGGAAACAGTTATAATCTGCCTGACGCTTTCTTTCAGCGGAACAATAAGTCCTCTCCTTCTCCCCAGCCGTCTTGTTGTCCCGACAACAAGACTCTTATCCTCAACAGCTTCTCTGAAACTCTTGTGGACCTTTGCATCTTCAAGGACCGTAACCCCCTGGCAGGACATCTGTTTGGCCTCGCTGGTGAAAAAATATCCGGGATTAACCAGTTCAAGATTTGCGAACCCCATATTCTTCATTGCCCTTGCAGATGCGCCGACATTTCCAGGCTGTTTCGGCTCGACAAGGATGAAGGAAATATTGTCTTTATAAGATTGCATTATGAAAATAGCCTATTTATTTAGTAATACCCACATCAACATAGTAACGCAGGCTAAAGCCTGCGGCTACAATATAAAGTTAAAAAAACCTATCAATGATAAATGAAATAATAGTCAGCACAGCCGTAATCATCTGAAACTTAATCGTTCCGGCCTGTGCAGGTATGATTGCAACCGGGTCATCGTGGTTCTTCCACATAAGCTTCGAAGTTTTTATGGCGATTGGGATGGATAAAAGGATTATGAGCGCTGATACAGGATAGAGTTTAAGATAGTCGAGTAAAACAATAAAAACATAAAAAAGCATCTCTAAGGCAAGATAAACTAACCTTGCATTGGCAGTTCCCATCCTTACAACAAGATTTCTTTTCCCGGCATTCTTATGCGCCTCATAATCAGGGAATTCATTTATCCAGAGGATATTTACAACAACAAGTCCATTGGGGATCCCTATCAGGAAATATTCCGGCCTGAATACTCCGAAGTTGACATAGCCTGTTCCAAGTGTTATCAGAGGACCAAAAGCCAGAAAGATTATCAGTTCCCCAAGCCCCCTTGGCTGGAAAGAGAACGGCTTCATCGAATATAGAATACCGCAGAGTCCGCCGAGAGTCCCTATCAGCAATACCAAGGGACGATCCAGAATGATGAGCAATATCCCTGCTGCAAAGGCAAGAATGAAAAGCATGATTGACATATAGAGGAATATTTTTCTCGTTAAGATATTTTCGAGCCTGCCCCTGCTTCCACCACTAAACGGAGTGACAAATCTGTTTATCTTATCGCTCTCATCCCAGTCAAAATAATCATTGAGGGTATTCGCACCTAAATGTAAAAAACAGACACCAAGGATTCCCAATAAGGCATTCAGCAGGTGGAATTCGCTCCCATACACCCAGCACCAGACAGAGCCTAATATGGCGGGCAGTACTGAAGCAGATACAAAGGGAAGTCTCGTTCCCAGGATATATGACTTATTTCTTGAGATAACCTCAGCAGACATCTGTTCCCTCCCTTTTAAACAACAAAATTATAACAGAATGTGTGCTTAATTCAGCAAACAGCGAGTTTTGTATTATTAGAGATTTTTAAAAACTTCACTTTTCCCAACTTGCCAAGGAGGTGATTTATAAAGTAATCTAACTGTCACTGGTAATATTTCTTTGCAGAAAGGAGATCCTATGGAATCGTTTTACCTCCATAAAAGTAAGACCGCATTATTAATTATCGATATTCAGGACAGACTCGCGGCAATCATGAAACACAAGGGAGCAGTAGTAACCAATTGCCTGCACCTTATAGAACTCTCAAAAATGTTTAATATGCCGATAGTTGTAACCGAGCAATATCCAAAGGGACTCGGACAGACTGTAGAAGAGATAAGGAAAGCTTTACCCATATATCAACCTATTGAAAAATTGACCTTCAGCTGCTGTGATGAAGCAGCATTTATTAATGAAATCAAACAACTCAATAAAAAAAATATTATCTTAACCGGGATGGAAACCCATATCTGTATCCTTCAGACCTGTATTGGCCTCTTAGAGAATGGCTTTAATGTCCATCTGGTTAAGGATGCGGTTTGTTCAAGGTCGAAAGAGAACTGGAAAACTGCATATGAATTCATGCGTGACGCCGGTGCTGCCATAACCTGCACAGAGACAGTTTTATTTCAGTTGTTGAAGATTGCAGGGACAGAAGAGTTCAAGGCGATTTCAAAAAGAATAAAATGAAGGAGGATTGGGTTCAGATTTTGGTCACCTATGATCCTCTTGAGGCAGAGATCATTAAAGACCTGCTTGAAAGCGGCCGGATCCCGGTAGTTTTAAGGTCATCAAAGGTGAGCCCCTATCCGGTAAATATCGGCAAAATGGGTGAGATTAAGGTTTTGGTAAGAAGAGAGGACAAAGAGACAGCAGAAGATGTGATAAAGGAAAGCAATGAAAATAATCCTTTGCCGGAATGATTATTTAATCCAGATATCTGACTTTCATCTCGAACGGTTGTTTTTGTGGTCCGCTGCTGGGTTTGGCAGCATAGCCAACAGGAACCACAGCCATAAACTCTCCACCCGGCTCTCCAAGAAACTGAAGCACCTCCTCCTTGATTAAGAAAAGGATACCGAGCCAGACAGTTGCAAGTCCGAGTGATGTAGCAGCCAATAACAGATTCTGAACTGCTGCAGCAGAACTCTGTATTTCCATTGTCCTGAAGAAATCCTTTGCCATTTCTTTTTCGACTTTAAAAAGTTGGGTGCCGTGCTCAATCAGGTCTCCGGTATTCGCCACTGCGATTACCAAGGGTGCGCTCATGATACTTCTCGCAGCCATGCGAAGCAGTGCATATGAGGGTTTGGGAAAATCGCCTGCCCTAGATGTAATGAGATGTGCCAGTTCCTGTTTTTTGCCGCCTTTTATGACAATGAATTTCCAGGACTGCTGGTTGTGTGCAGAAGGCGCTTCATTGGCTGCCTGAAGCAATATTTTTATCTGATTATCAGAAACTTCCTGACTTGTGAATGTCCTGATACTGTGGCGGTGCCTGATAGTTTTCAGTGTATCATTGAGGGGAAAAGCTGAATCGATGGACATTTTGTATCCTGCCTAAACCTGCTTATTGCAGATAACTTCTTAAAACCCTTTGATCGCAGCCTTCGCAAGATTAAGAAGGTATGCCGGCAAAACACCTATTAGAAGGACAGCAGCTGTTGTAATGCCCAGGGCTATGCCGTTCGAAAACGAGGTTGTGAGGGGTACAGTGGTCTTCGGCTCTCTCATATACATGTACATGATAATCCTTAAATAGAAGTAAGCGGATATTGCGCTGAAAATAACGGCAATGACAACGAGCCATGTGTAGCCTGCATTTATCGCGCTCATGAAGATATATAACTTACCGATAAACCCTGCTGTAGGTGGAATGCCAGTCAAAGAGAACATAAAGATCAGCATAAGGACTGCTGCCAAAGGATGGGTCTTTGAAAGACCTTCGTAATCAGATATGTTGTCTCCTTTGAACCCTTCACTCCTGAGCATAATAATTACTGCGAAGGCGCCGATATTCATGAATGCATAGATCATGAGATAATTCATCGTGCTGGCAAGCCCCTCATTGTTTGCTGTTATGATACCAAGGAGGGCATATCCTGCATGGGCAATTGAGGAATAAGCAAGCATTCTCTTGATATTTGTCTGAGATAAGGCAACGATGTTTCCAACGGCCATTGTAAGTATTGCTATTGGAATCAGTATCGCAGCCCAATCAGCCTTTACCGAAGCAAAGGCTATCATAAAAACCCTTCCCAGAACTGCAAACCCTGCGGCCTTTGGTCCAACTGACATAAATGCTGTTATTGATGTTGGAGCGCCCTCATAGACATCAGGTGCCCACATGTGGAACGGTGCAGCAGCGATCTTAAATCCAAATGCTACTGTCAGGAATATGACAGAGAGCAGGAGCGAAGAATTATGAGCAAGATCTCTTGCACTGATAAAAGCGGCTATCGCCCTTAGATCAGTTGTTCCTGTCAGGCCGTAAACTATTGATATGCCATACAGCAGGAATGCAGATGAAAAGGCGCCGAGAAGGAAATATTTCAGGGCAGCTTCATTCGATTTAATATCATGCCTGTTGAAACCTGCAAGAACATATGTGCTAAGGGCCATCAGCTCCAGACCTAAATAAAGCACGATAAGGTCACCGGCAGATGCCATAACCATCATGCCGATTGTCGAGAATAGAATGAGGCTGTAGTATTCTCCGTAATTAACCTTCTCTACAGCAATGTACTTAATGGATATCAGAATAGTCAGAATGACATTGATAAAAAAGATGAGTTTAAAAAACGTACTGTAACCATCAGAGATAAACATTGTACCGAAAGTCGTACCTGACGGACCAAAAAGCGTTAATGACACTAATGCCACACCTGCTATGCTTATCAGTGCAACTACTTCCTTTTTCTTTATCAAAAGATCGAGAAGCATAACTATCAATGCAAAGGCAGTCATTGCAAGTTCAGGCATCATTGGTGTGAGATCAGGAAACTGAAAATTCATTTGACTACCCCCATAATAGTTTTAGCTATATTCATCTCCTGCACACCGCCTGTATTCAACCTCTCGATAAGATGCTGGACCGTTGGATGCATAAAGCTAAGAAAAGAATCCGGATAAATGCCGATCCAGAACACAAGAAAAATCAGGGGGATAAGGATGATCGTTTCCCTGACGTCCATATCAACAAGGCCGTGAAGCTTGGCATTTACTTCCATGAAGAATATCCTCTGATAGAGCCAGAGCATATATCCCGCGCCGATGATAATACCAGTGCATGCAAGCACACCGGCCCACTGGTTTGCCTTAAATCCGCCAAGGAGGATGAGGAATTCACCGATGAACCCATTCGTTGCAGGAAGTCCGATGGATGCCAGTGTAAACACCATAAAGAACGATGCATATATAGGCATTTCTGTTGCAAGCCCTCCGTAATCCGCGATCTTCCTTGTATGTGTCCTGTCATAGACAATCCCGACTGACAGGAAGAGTGCGCCTGTCACAATACCATGGTTGAGCATCTGGAGGATTCCGCCCTCAAGCCCCTGAATGTTCAGGGCAAAGATTCCCAGTGTGACAAAACCCATATGGCTGACGGAACTGTATGCAATCAGCCTCTTTAAATCAGTCTGTGCAAGGCATATGACAGCGCCATAGATAATTCCTATTACTGAGAGCGTCAGCATTATCGGGGTCATTGCCTGTGAAGCATCGGGGAACAACGGGAGTGAAAATCTGAGGAAACCGTATGCACCCATCTTGATAAGGACTGCAGCAAGGATTACTGAGCCTGCAGTAGGCGCTTCAGTATGTGCGTCCGGCAACCATGTGTGAACCGGCCACATCGGAACCTTTACGGCAAACGCCGAGAAGAAGGCCCAGAAGAGCCATACCTGCATGGTGAAAGGATATGTTTTTGTCATTAATTCAAGGATGTTAAAGGTCTTTCCTGCGTACAGATAGAGCACGATAATACCAACAAGCATAAACAGGCTGCCGACGAGCGTATAAAGGAAGAACTTTATTGCAGCATATATCCTGTTCGGACCTCCCCAGACTCCGATGATCAGGAACATTGGTATCAGCATGGCCTCCCAGAAGATATAGAAGAGGAAGAAGTCCAGAGAACAGAAGACCCCGATCATAAATGAGGTCGTAAGCAAAATTGCTATATAGAATTCTTTTACCTTTGTCTTTATTGATTCCCACGATATGAGAACGCAAAGTATTGCCGTTAAAGTCGAAAGCAGGATAAATAAGACGCTTATCCCGTCAATTCCAATGAAATAATAGATGTTCCAGTCCGGTATCCACTTGAACTTCTCGACAAACTGCATTTTATGGGTAGACTTGTCAAACATTGTAAATAAAGGGATTGATAAAAAGAATGTTGCAATGCTTGTTCCAAGGGCAATCCACCTTGAAAGTGATTCCCATGACCTTCTGTTCAGGAGAATGAGAAGAGCGCCAAGAACAGGCAGAAATATTACTGTGCTCAGGATCGGATAACTCAGTTGATTCATGATTACCTGTTGTTCCATTTTTCTCCTACCGTAACAAGAGTACCAGTGCGATTATGAAAAACGCACCGGCAGCCATAAATATTCCATAATGCTGTGCCAGTCCTGTCTGAACCTTCCGGAGTTTTTGGCTGAACCAGCCGATTGCCCCTGGCACACCATTGACAAGACCTTCTATTATTTTAGCGTCAGTAATTCCAACAAGAACTTTTTCTGCAATCCATAAGGTTGGTTTTACGATGGTATAGTTATACAGTTCATCAATATAATATTTATGATAAAGCAAATTATAGATTGGACTAAACTGCTTTGAAATCTTCTCGGGTAAATCTGATTTCCTGAGATACATTAATGCCGCAAGTGCAATTCCTAAGAGTGCGATAGTCGTTGATAATCCCATAACAGTCCATTCCTCTGCATGGGTGCCATGAAATTGCGGATGGCCGACTACAGGTTTCAGGAATTCAGCAAAATGAGCGCCTCCGCCAAGTATCGGCGGAATTCCTACCCACCCTGCTGCAACTGCACCGATTGCAAGGATCATTAAAGGTATGGTCATAATCTTCGGCGACTCATGGATATGGTGCCCTCCATGAGAATCATGTGAAGAGTCATGTCCGCTGCCATGCGCACTGTGGGAAGATCCATGTGGGTCGTGCCCGTGAGCCTCTTCTGACTGATGTACTCCACGGTTTTCCCCATGGAATGTCAGAAATATGAGCCTGAATGTATAGAACGGCGTAAGAAATGCAACTGCTGTTCCCATAAGCCAGACCAGCTTCCCGACAGGGGTATGTGCTGCATATGCAGACCAGATAATTTCGTCCTTGCTGAAGAACCCTGCGAACCCCGGCACACCGCCTGCACTGAGAGCAGCAATAATAAAGACAGCATAGGTAATTGGCATGTATTTTTTCAATCCGCCCATTTCCTGGATATCGTTGGTGTGGACAGCATGGATAACGCTACCGGCAGCAAGAAAAAGCAGGGCTTTAAAGAATGCATGGGTATATAGGTGGAAGATACCTGCAGCATAAGCGCCGACTCCGCAGGCAAGGAACATGAGCCCCAGGTGACTGCACGTTGAGAAAGCAATTATTCTTTTTATATCATTCTGGGTAACGGCAATCGTAGCAGCAAACAATGATGTAGTAGCACCGACAATTGCGACAGTGTTCATTGCTATTGGAGAAAGATTGAAGATCGGGCTGCACCGTGCAACCATAAAGACACCGGCGGTAACCATTGTTGCTGCATGGATCAAAGCGCTGACCGGTGTCGGACCTTCCATGGCATCAGGAAGCCAGACATGGAGCGGTAGCTGGGCAGATTTTCCGACAGCACCACAGAACAAAAGCAGCGCGATCAGGGTCGGCAGGTCAACATTCCAGCCCAGGAAGTTCACTGTTTTGCCTGCAATCATAGAAACATTGGGGAATACATCTGCATAATGGAGCGTACCAAAGGTCAGGAATACCATAAAGACTCCGATGCCAAAACCGAAGTCCCCGAATCTGTTTACAATAAAGGCCTTTTTCCCGGCATCTGCAGCTGACTTTTTATTGAAATAGTACCCAATAAGGAAGTATGAGCAGAGTCCGACCCCTTCCCACCCGAAATACATAAGGAGGAAGTTATTGCCCATGATGAGCATGAGCATGCAGAAGGTGAAGAGGTTCAGGTATGCAAAAAACCGGTAATANCCNGAATCNCCNTGCATGTATCCGACTGCATAAATATGGATAAGGGTAGCACAGGTAGTAACGACAATGAGCATGACCGCAGTCAGCGGGTCGATGAGAAATCCCACAGAGACCTTGAAAGTGCCTGAGACTATCCATGTGTAAAGATCCGCATCAATAATCTTCCCTGCCATAACATCTCTGAGGGTGAAAAGAGAACAGACCCATGAACCTGCAACCGAGAGAACAGCAGGCCAGTGGGCATTGAAACGTGTGACCTCTTTCCCGATCAGGATATTAATTAAAAACCCTGCGAGAGGCAGTAATGGTATTAATATGTGATAAAATTGCAATTCCATCCTATTTATCCTTTATAACTTTTACCTTTTGAGTTTTCACTGTTCCCTATCCCTGCATCTCTTTTATTTCATCCACATGAGCTGTGGCCTTATTTCTGAACAGGGCTATAACTATTGCAAGTCCTATGGCTGCCTCAGCAGCTGCAACCGCAATAACAAAGAAAGCGAGTATCTGTCCCCTCATATCCTGAAGGTAGTGGCTGAGGGCTATCAGGTTTATATTTACTCCGTTCAACATCAGTTCAATAGACATAAACATGATAATAATGTTTCTCCTTGCAAGGAAACCAAAAACTCCGATTGCGAAAACTATCATGCTGAGCACCATATACCAGCTTAACGGGACCATTAAGTTTTCAGCCTCCTTTTTGCAAGTACTATAGCGCCGATAATCGCGACAAGAAGTATGAGTGATGTTATTTCAAAAGGATAGAGAAATTCCGTATACATCAATTTCCCTAATATCTTTGCATGTGTTTCGCTTTTAATTAAATCGATCGAATAGATGCCAGGCGGTGCAGCAACGAATGATCTGAGCGACATGATGACGACCACTAAGAGGGCAAGAGCAAATGTAAAACCTGTTGGCCCGGCGCCGATATATTTGCCTATTCTCAATTCCTCACGAAGATTCAGCAGCAGGACAACAAAAAGGAACAATACGAGTATACCGCCTGCGTACACAATTACCTGCATTGCAGCCATGAATTCAGCATTCAGGAACAGATACAGGCTTGCGATATGGAAAAAGAGCAGAAGCATCCATAGGACGCTGTGTACAGGGTTCTTGCGCGTTACAACAAGCAGGGAAAGTCCTGTTATCGCAAATGCAAAATAAATAAAAAATAACTGTGGAATCATTCTTTTTTCCCTTTAAAGACAGCCTGCCCTGGAGGAGTTCTGAAATCCTCAGACATCGGCCGCCAGAATTTATTGAAATATTCCTCGCCCTTTTTGCCGGGCATGTATTTATCCCAGTTCGACAAGAGCTTATCCTTTTTCATATATATATTTTCTTTCTTATAATCAGAATATTCATAGTTCTCAGTCAGGACGATTGCGCCATAAGGACATGCCTCAACACAGAAACCGCAGTAAATGCATCTCAGGATATCGATCTCGTATTTGTCCACCTGCCCCTTGGCCCTTGAAATATGTATGCATTGTGACGGGCAGATTGTTGCACAAAGACCGCAGCCGACACATTTTGCCCGACCCGCCTGATTCTTTGCAAGGGCATGCTGTCCCCTGTACCCGGGGGCTATATGCCTTCTTTCCTTTGGATACTGAATGGTAACCGCGTGTGAGAACATTTTCCTTAAGGTCAGGGCCATACCCTGAAATATTTCTATGAAGGTAAACCTTTTTATAATCTCCCTGACAGTCACTCTACGCTCCATTCAGGGTCGTGATGATTATTTTCACCAGACCTGTTACCAAAATGTTCGCCAATGCAACCGGAATGAGTATCTTCCATCCAATCGCCATAACCTGGTCGTATCTGTACCTCGGCAGAGTTGCCCTTATCCAGTAATAGAAAAAGAAGAATGCATAAACTTTCATGAGGAACCATATGATACCAGGGACATAATTGATGAAAGGCACATACTGTGTTATATACCATGGCAGTGTCCAGCCACCGAGGAAACAGATTGTTGCCATTGAAGCCATAATTATCATTGCTATATATTCACCAAGGAAGAATTCTGCGAATCTGAAGCCGCTGTACTCTGTGAAATAGCCGGCAACGAGTTCACTTTCTGCCTCTGGCATGTCAAACGGAGTCCTGTTCGTTTCAGCCACGGCTGCAATAGTAAAGACCACAAAACCGACTATCTGGGGGATTGCGAACATTCCAAAGACAGATTCTTCCTGTGCACGAACAATATCTGTCAGGTTCAGAGAACCTGCCATGATCATAACTCCCACAAGGCTCAGGCCCATCGCAATCTCGTAACTGATGACCTGGGCAGCTGATCTGACACCACCTAAAAAAGCATATTTAGAGTTCGAGGCCCAGCCGGCCATGAATATGCCGTAAACACCGATACCGGCCATTGCGAAGATGAATAATATCCCTATGTTAATATCTGCAATTACAGGACTAATTTTAAAATCTGCGATTGTAAAACTATATGAAAATGGTATCACAGACAGATTTACCATTGACGCAGCCATAAAGATGATAGGAGCAATGTAGAACACCACTTTATCTGCATTTGCAGGGATGATATCCTCTTTGAAAAATAATTTAATACCGTCAGCAAACGGCTGTAATAGTCCGTGTGGTCCGACTCTCATGGGCCCAAGCCTCACCTGCATATGTCCGATCACCTTACGTTCAAAATATGTTGCGTATGCGACATGCAGCAACCCAATTGCGAGAACAACTACAATCTTCAGAAGGATTATAAGTACATTGATACCGAATTTAATGAAGGCATCGAGAAGTTCCGGTGATATTATATTATTAATGTCCATAGCTATCTGTCACACTCTCCAAGCACAATATCGATTGTCCCGATGGCTGCGATAACGTCAGCAACCAGATGCCCGATGCAGAGCCTCGGCAAACAGCCGGCATGTATAAAGGACGGAGCTCTGAGCCTCATCCTGAATGGCTTTCCAGAACCATCGCTCACAAAATAGAACCCCAGTTCTCCCTTCGGCACTTCGGTTGCAACATAGAGTTCTCCCTCTGGCACCTTGGGTCCTTTCTTGATGAATTCAAACTGTTTGACAAGAAGCTGTTGTGCCTCTTTGATATCTTCAGGTAACTGGTCAGGCGCCACTGCAAGTTCTGCAAGCTTTTCATCGCTTAATCCCTTGCCGCCGGGGACAACAGTTACAGATTTAAATTTACAGGTTACCAAACAGGTTGCGCAGTTCACACATAAAGCCTGGTTTATCTTGTGCGGAGACTTCTTTTCTCCGGTAATCGCCTTTGCCGGACATGCCCTCAGACACATTCCACAGCCTTTGCATGCCTTTTCAAGGATAAAATATGCAAGCTCTTTTGTCGGATGGGTAATGGGCATCATTTTATCTTTTGGCTGAAGTGTAAATTTCGGTTCATCTGCCATAACAGGACCCGGGGGTAATTTTTCGATGAGCTGCCTGATAATATTATTCGACTGCCTCAGCTCCAGCATCCTGCAGCGGTATCTGTCGTAAGTATCGCCCGTTGTTCCTATAGGCACATCAAAATCTACTTTATCATATGCGTCGTACGGCTTATGTTTTCTTATATCATAAGGAACTCCGGAACCTCTTAATGTCGGGCCTGTCAT